>JAAIGE0100181232.1_pt1 | contig 33727 bp, 29 predicted proteins | sample 6487951 | NCBI WGS metagenome assembly JAAIGE01 (sample SAMN13974128, study PRJNA590717) | phyllosphere metagenome | biome: tomato field; feature: multiple bacterial spot infested tomato fields; material: tomato leaves; isolation source: leaves from tomato fields | host: Solanum lycopersicum ...
GGCAAATACAGGTCAGGATGTAACACAGCGCAAATTTCCCGTCCGTCGACAGGCGTCACGCAATCACCGCAGACAGACGCCGCCCGGCGGCCCGCCCCGTCCTAGATGGAGAGCCCATGTCGCAAATTCCAGAACCCGATCTCGAATACATGCAAAAGGTCCTGCTGGAAATGCTCGCCATTCCCAGCCCTACCGGCTTCACCGATACCATCGTGCGCTATGTCGCCGAGCGCCTCACCGAAATCGGCATCCCCTTCGAAATGACCCGGCGCGGCACCATCCGCGGCACCCTGAAAGGTCGTCGCGACAGCCCGGACCGCGCCGTCTCCGTACACTTGGATACCATCGGCGCCATGGTGCGCGAGATCAAGGACAACGGCCGTCTGTGCCTGACCGCCGTGGGCTGCTGGTCCAGCCGCTTCGCCGAAGGCAGCCGGGTCAGCGTGTTCAGTGACCATGGTGTTTACCGCGGCAGCGTCCTGCCGCTGCTGGCCTCCGGGCACGCCTTCAACACTGAAGTGGACCAGATGCCGATTTCCTGGGATCACGTCGAACTGCGCCTCGATGCCCTGGTCGCCAGCCGCGCCGACTGCGAAAGCCTGGGTGTGTCCGTTGGTGACTTCGTGGCATTCGACCCGCTGCCCGAATTCACTGAAAGTGGCCATATCAGCGCCCGCCACCTAGATGACAAAGCCGGTGTCGCCGCTCTGCTCGCGGCACTCAAAGCGGTGGTGGAAAGCGGCCAGGAACTGCATATCGACTGCCACCCGCTATTCACCATCACCGAAGAAGTCGGCTCCGGTGCGGCTGCAGCACTGCCTTGGGATGTGAGTGAATTCGTGGGCATCGACATCGCTCCGGTCGCCGCCGGCCAGCGCTCCACCGAGCATACGGTCAGCGTGGCCATGCACGACTCTGGCGGCCCCTACGACTATCACCTGTCACGCCAGCTGCTACGCCTGGCCAGCGAAAACGAAATCCCGGTACGCCGCGACCTGTTCCGCTACTACCACAGCGACGCCCAGTCAGCCGTCACCGCAGGCCACGACATCCGCACCGCGCTGATCGCCTTTGGCTGCGACGCCACACATGGCTACGAACGCACCCACATCGACAGCCTCGCCGCCCTCTCCCGCCTGCTCGGCGCCTACCTGCTCAGCCCACCGGTATTCGCCAGCGATGCGCAACCAGAGAACGGCTCGCTGGAGCGCTTCAGCCACCAGTTGGAACATGATGCGCAAATGGAGCCAGAGACGCGGGTGCCGACGGTGGATAGTTTGGTGGGGAATCGGGAGAGGGAAAGCTAAACGAGCCGAAGGCAGCGCTCCTGCAGGCACATGACCTCAGGAGCCGCACCCCCGCGGCGGGCTTCGTCAGCAGCGGCGATATCGCCAAGTACCGCAGTGCCTCACGCAGCGAGCGAGGCGCCTGGTAAGTAATTAATTCTTACTCCAGCGGCTTCTTGGCCGCGCGGCGCAGGTGCATCCAATCGACGATCTCGCCTTCCGGCGAATACCCACAGACGGTGTCGCGCAACAATTGGCGCACACGATCATAATCATCATGCTCCACAGCCTTTATCAAGTCGGCCATGACCGCCTTGAAGCTATCCCATGACAGATGCTCTTCGTTAGCTCGCATGATCATCGGATGATCTGTGGGGCTCACGTTATCGCCGATCAGCAGCTCCTCATAGAGCTTCTCACCGGGGCGAAGCCCGGTGAATTCGATAGCGATATCGCCAGCGGGGTTTTCATCAGACGCCACGCTGAGCCCCGTGAGGTGGATCATCTTTTCCGCCAGCTCGGCAATTTTTACCGGCTGCCCCATATCCAACACGAACACATCTCCGCCCTTGCCCATGGAGCCGGCTTGAATCACCAACTGAGCTGCCTCGGGAATGGTCATGAAGTAACGGGTGATATTTGGGTGTGTAACCGTCACCGGCCCACCCTTGCGAATCTGCTCGTAGAAACGAGGAATGACGGAACCAGACGAGCCCAGCACATTACCAAAGCGCACCATGGTGAAACGAGTCTTGTTGACCTGATGGACACGTTCGCTATCGCCGAACAGTATCGGTGCATTTTCCTCGCTCAACGCCTGCAGCACCATCTCTGCCAAGCGCTTGGTGCTACCCATCACATTGGTCGGCCGTACTGCCTTGTCGGTCGAAATCAGAACGAAATTCTCGACACCTGCACGTAACGCTGCCTGCGCTGTGCAAAGCGAGCCGAATACGTTATTGAGCACACCTTCGGCAATGTTGTGCTCCACCATCGGGACGTGTTTGTAGGCGGCCGCGTGATAAACCGTGGTCACGTCCCAGGAGCGCATTAGCTCGAGCTGGCGTTCCTGATTGCGCACTGTGCCGAGAACGGGCACCAGTCTAACCGGCAAAGACTCACGACGGATTCGCTGCTCTAGTTCACTATGAATGGAGTACAGGTTGAATTCGCCATGCTCAAGCAACAGTAAGGTTTTCGGGCCAGAGCCAAGTATCTGTCGACATAGCTCGGAGCCAATCGAACCTCCAGCGCCAGTCACCATCACGACTTGGCCACGAATACAGCGCTCGAACAATTCGCGCTGAGGAGGTACCGCGTCACGCCCCAACAGGTCGGCGATGTCCACTTCCTGGACATCCTCGACCTTCACCCGACCGCTGGCCAGATCCATAAAGCCCGGCACAGAACGGACATGCAGTGGATATTGCTCCAGCAACTGCAACACCGTTCGCCGGCGCGAGCGAGACACGGACGGCAGCGCAAGCAAGATCTCGACAGCACCGGTATCCTCGATCATCTGCTGGATATGCCTAGGCGAATACACTCGTAGGCCCGCGATAACGCGGTTGGCGATATTCGGCTCGTCATCAATGAATGCTACTGGCCTCATCGCGCGGCCCATACGAAGGGCAGCGGCCAACTGATTGCCAGCCGAACCTGCCCCATAAATGGCGACAGGTGGCAAACCGGCTTCGCGGTTGCTCAGCTTGTAGGGTTGATCGGCGGAGAACCAGTCGCCCATAAAAAAATGACGCATCGCCAAGCGCAACCCACCGATCAGCATGATGCTCAGCCACCAGTAGTTGAACACCATGGAGCGAGGGATCACCGCACCGGTATCGTCACGCCAATAAATAACCAGGGCCAAAATCAGTGCAGACAGCGAAACCGCCTTGGCAATGGCAATCAGCGCTTCGTTGCCGAAGTAACGCAGCACGGCGCGGTACATGCCGAAACGGATGAACAGGGGGATGGAAACAAGCGGAGCCAGCGCAAAGAGCCACAGGTGACCGTCCAGCGGGTGGATCTGACTGAAGTCGCCCAACCGCACCACGAATGCCAGCCACAGGGCGGCCCAGACCAATACGACATCGACAGAAACCTGAATCAAGCGTTTCTGTCGGCGCTGCAACCCCACAAGTCGAGTTCGTAGCAACTCGGCAAATCTCAACACAACAACACCTCTTATCCCTGGAACAAGCCACTGCCAACGGAAGAAGCCTGACAGCGCAAGTGTGAGCAGGCGTGCAATCGCCCTATCCTCTTATTTAATTCGCAACCTGGTTACTCAAAACCGTACCCGGAGCGAGCAGAGCGCCGTCCTCAACGACAACTTGATAACCGGCACAACATCCCGCCTGTAACCATGCTCTGGCGCCGACTTTAACGCCTCCGGCAAGTTGTACACCAACCCCCAAGTGAGCATACGCCCCCAATATCGCGTCATGATCGACCGTCGCGTTGGCGTTCACGATAGCACCCTGCCCGAGAACAGCACCCACGCCGACCATCGCCATGGCCATTACCGCGACGCCGGAACCAACCTCGGCATCGTCACTGACGAAGGCCCGCGGATGAATGACCGTCGCCAGGGGCAACCCAGCCGCTTCGATCAACTGGCTCCATCGTTCGCGCAACGCATTGTTGCCAACCGCAGCAATCGCTGCGCTGCCGGCGCCGGCATGAGCGGCAAGGTCATCCGGCTTGCCGACCACCGCGATGCCGTGAAGCTCGCTCAAACCAGGCCATCGATCATCCAGAAAACAGATGGCCTGCCACTGGCCCGAGAGTAGCGCCGCTTCGGCAACCGCCCTGCCATGCCCACCAGCGCCCAGTATCAGCAATGTGTTTTTCATTTTGACTCCAGTGCCCCGGCCTTGAACCTGGCGGCCAGAAAGATCAGCGGAAGATAAGCGATCAACAAACCGATAGCACCGTCCACGCCACAGAAGCCGACCCACAGGGCGATAGGCAGCAGCCATAACAGGTTGATGGCGGTAACCGCCAAGGTGACAGGCAGATGGCGGCCGTAATGGCGAGAGGCATACTGATAAGCATGGCTTCTGTGCGCTTCGTAAACACGATCACCACGCAGAAGCCGGCGCAATAGCGTGTAGGTGGCATCGACGATAAAAACACCTAGCAGTATCAACCAGGCCCACAACAGCTCAGGCGATGCCGCCGCGGCCTGCAGCGAAAGAACGCCAAGCGTAATACCCAGAAAACCACTGCCGGCATCGCCCATGAAAATGCGCGCCGGTGGAAAGTTCCAGATCAGGAAGCCAAGCACCGCAGCAGCCAGGGACAACACGGTCAGCAGTGCGCCGTGGGTATCGCCAAGCCAGGCATACAGCAACGCGCCGCCGATACAGACGCAAATACCCTCCACACTGGCGATACCGTCGATGCCATCCATGAAGTTGTAGAGATTGAGCAACCAGACCAGATAGATCGCTGCCAACAGATGGCCAAACCAACCAAGATCGACCAGGGTGCCGAACAGACTGATTGCAGGCAGCCCACCTAGCCAGAACAGCGCCCAGGCAGCAGCCGCAAAATGCCCGAGCAAACGCCAGCGGGCGGCGATGTGCCCATGATCGTCAAGAAAGCCGATCACGGCTACCAGCCCACCCGCGCCACACAAGGCGAACGCGACGGAACTGTCTACCTGGCCAAGCAGGGCCAGGCCAAGCACGGCAAGAATGAAGCACAGCACAATGGCCACGCCGCCACCGCGCGGCGTGGGTACCGAGTGAGAGCTACGGGCGTTGGGGATATCCATAAGGCTGCTAGCCAGTGCATAGCGCCTCAACACCCAGGTCAGCAAACACGACAGGCTGGCAATGACTAGCAAAACGGTGATCAACAAGTAACTTCTCCTAACCCCTACCAATCATGGTGGGTGTTGCCGGTCAGCCAGCCCCGAAAGCTCGAGCGGTTTTGCGCAATGCATCGTCGACGCTAACAGGCGGTGCCCAACCCAATAGCTCACGGGTTTTGCCAATATCCACCTGCAGGGAACCGCAGAGCCGCTGTGCGATGGCACGCCTGCCCAGCATTGCCGCACCGGCTTGCAGCAGGCTGGCAGGAACCGGCAACAACCTGGCCGGCCGGCCAAGCGCCTTGCCCATGCGCTGCAACAGTTGCGTCGTGGATAGATCCTCACCGTCACTGACCAGGAATATCTGGCTGGCCGCCGCAGGGTGATCGATACAGGTGGCGATCAGATCCACCAGGTTATCCACGGCCACCAGGCTGCGTTTGTTTCCCGTTGCGCCCAGAGGGAGCGGAATACCCCTGCGCAACCAGCTCATCATGCTGCGGAAGTTGGCCTTCACACCGGGGCCGTAAACGAGCACCGGCCTGATGATCACCACTTCCATACCGGTCTCGCTCGCAAGCGCCCGCAAGCCCTGCTCGGCCTCCATCTTGGAAACCCCGTAGGGGTCCTGGGGGGCCGGCGTATCGTCTGCACGATAAGGATGGCCGAGCTCGGTGCCCTCGCCATTGACCTTGATCGAGCTGATGAAGATGAAACGCCGTACGCCCGCTGCGGCGGCTTGCCTGGCCAGACTCAGGGTGCCGTCAACGTTGGCCTTGCGAAACTCCACCAGGGAATCGGCAGCCGTGTCGTTCATCACATGAACGCGAGCCGCACTGTGAATGACCACAGCCGCGCCCTCCAGCGATGCGCGCCAATCGACATCCGCCGCCAGCCCACCTACCAGCGGATTTATGACACCCACTGGCGCCTGGACCAGGGGAGTACGCGATGGCGCGATCAAACCATAGCCTTCCTGATGCAAACGCTCGAGCAAGGTGCGGCCAACGAAACCACTGCCCCCGGTAACCATTATTCGTTTCACCACTGTTTTCCATCCCTGCGTGTGCCCTGCCGGAACAGGCGCTCCAGATTAGAGAAGATCTTTTCCTTGGCGAACTGATCATCGTAATAGCGCTTGCCCGCCTGCCCCATCGCGACACGTTGCGCGTGACTCATGGCGGCCATGTGCTGCACGATCCGAGACAGCCCCGCCTGGTCACCCGAGGCACAGGCAAGCCCCGCTCCCGACTCCTCGATGACGCGTGCCGCCTCGCCCCCGATCATCCCGAGCACCGGCTTGCCCGAGGCGAGATAAGCCTGAACCTTGCCGGGAATGGTCTTGGCGAACACCTCATTGGTTTTCAAGGAAACCAACAAGGCATCGGCCGTGGCGAATAGCCCTGGCATGGCTTCCAGCGGATGACGGCCAAGCAGGAGCACATTGTCGAGGTTGCGTTGCGTTACCTCGCGCTGCAGCCACTCGCTCATTCGGCCGTCGCCAACCAGCACCCAACGAACCTTCACGACATCGCGCAAGGCTTGGGCTACCTCGAGAATCGCCGGAAAATCCTGCGCCTCGCCCAGATTGCCAGCGAACAGGATGGTGAACTCATTCGGCGAACGGGCCAGCAAGGGCGAGCCCCCCTCAGGCAGCTCATTGAATCCGTCTTCGGCCCAACTGGGGAAATACACCAGCCGCTCCTGCTCGATAGGCCGCGTGCAATAGGAGCGTACGCTATCTATGAAGGCCCGTGATTGGAGTAGCAGGTAATCGGTACGGTTGTAGATCCATGACACCATCTTGCCGACCAGCGCCAAGGCACGGTCATCATGAACGACACCGACGGCACGCAGGGTTTCCGGCCACAGGTCAAGAACCCAGACGCTGACCGGGGCCTTTTTCAGCCTGCCGATTAGCAGGGCCGGAATGGCCGACATGATCGGCGAAACGGCATAGACGAATATGCCGTCGAACTCTCTCCCACGCAGCTTCCAGCTACCCAGCAACGAGCCACTCACCACGAACGACAGGTAGTTGAGAACGAGCGTCAGGCTGCGCTTGCCACGAGGGATGAACGGCACACGCACCGCCTCAGCGCCCTGATAATTGGCAAACTGCTCCGGCGCCTTGCGAAAGGCCTCGAAAACCTGACCTTCGGGGTAGTTCGGCAAGGCCGTCAGCACGGTGACCTCGTGCCCACGGCGCACCAGCTCTTCGGCCATGTCGTTGACGCGCATGTTCTCGGGCCAGAAATACTGGCTGACGATCAATATCTTCAGTTTTCCCTCTCGCATGCGCGTCAGTCGTTCCGTTTCCATACGGTGCGCATCACGTAATCGCGATAGCTGTGCACGATGCGTACGACCTTGTCCGCCACGTTGGGCATGCTGTAGTCGGCCACCAAACGCAAGCTGCGCTCGTCACCACGGCCTTGCGATTCGAGCACCTGGAGCGCCTGCATCACTCGCTCGACTTCGAGCCCAACCATCATCACGGCGGCTTCTTCCATGCCCTCGGGGCGCTCGTGGGCTTCACGAATGTTCAGCGCTGGGAAGTTCAGAATCGAAGACTCTTCGGAAATGGTGCCGCTGTCGGACAACACCGCTTTGGCGCAAGCCTGCAGCTTGTTGTAGTCCTTAAAGCCCAGCGGCTTGAGCAGCCGTACATTGGCATGGAAGGTCACGCCCAATGCATCCACACGTTTTTGGGTACGCGGGTGAGTGGACACGATTACCGGCATGTCGTAGTGCGCAGCGACCTGGTTCAGGGTCTCGGCCAGCATGCGGAAGTTTTTCTCGGAATCGATGTTCTCCTCTCGGTGCGCACTTACCACGAAGAACTTACCCTCCTCCAGCCCAAGGCGCTGAAGTACATCGGAGGCCTCGATGCCTTCACGGTAGTAGGTCAACACCTCGAACATCGGGCTGCCGGTCTTGATCACCATATCCGGCGACAACCCTTCGCGCAGCAGGTAGTCGCGGGCGATGGTGCTGTAGGTCAGGTTGATGTCCGCCGTGTGATCGACGATCCGACGGTTGATCTCTTCCGGCACGCGCATGTCGAAACAGCGGTTGCCTGCCTCCATATGGAAGGTAGGGATCTTGCGTCGCTTGGCTGGAATCACCGCCATGCAGCTGTTGGTATCGCCCAGTACCAGCAACGCGTCGGGCTGTACTTCAGCCAGCACCTTGTCGACCGCGATGATCACGTTGCCGATGGTCTCGGCGCCCGTGGCACCCGCAGCATTGAGAAAATGATCGGGGCGACGAATGCCCAGATCGTCGAAAAAGATCTCGTTGAGCTCGTAATCGTAATTCTGCCCGGTATGGATCAATACGTGATCGCAATGCTCGTCCAACTTGGCCATCACACGCGCCAGGCGAATGATTTCCGGGCGGGTGCCAACGACCGTGGCAACTTTCAATTTTTTCATGGTTTCACCTGGCAGGCGTAGGTATCGGGGTGCGCACGGTCGAAGATCTCGTTAGCCCAGAGCATCACGATCATTTCATCGTCGCCAATGTTGGTGATGTCATGTGTCCAGCCGGGCACGGTTTCGACGATCTGCGGGCTATCACCCTCAGTGACTACTTCATGGTACTCACCCGAGGTCATATGGCGAAAACCAAAGCGCGCACGCCCCTTGATGACCAGAAATTTCTCGGTTTTGGTGTGGTGATAATGGCCGCCACGGGTAATCCCCGGATGCGCGGTAAAGAACGAGAACTGCCCGCAGTCAGGCGTCTTCAGCATCTCCACGAACACGCCACGGGGATCGCCGTACTTCGGCACTTCGTAGGTGAAGTGCTCGGGCGGCAGGTAGCTCAAGTAGGTCGAGTACAGGGCGCGCACGAAGCCGTCACCCACCCGATCCGTGACCAGGGTATTGCGACTTTCCTTGAAGCCACGCAGGCGCTCAGCGATTTCACCAACACTGACCCGATATTGCGGCTGCACTTCAACGCCGGCCTGCTCTCCTGCCATCAAGGCGAGGAAGTGGGCGATCACGTCATCGATATACACCAGGGTGATAACGGCAGACGGATCGTTGATCTGGATGGGCAAATCGCGAGCGATGTTGTGGCAGAAGGTGGCCACTGCCGAGTTGTAATTCGGCCTGGCCCATTTGCCGAATACATTCGGTAAACGCAGAACATGCACCGGGCTACCGTGCTGCGCCGAGAGCGCCTGCAAGGCCTCCTCGGCGCCACGTTTGCTGGCACCATAGGGGTTATCCAGCGCGGCCTGGCTGGAAGAGGTATAGACAACCGGAATCTGCCGACCGCTGGCCTCGATCGCCTTGCACAGTTCAACGGTCAACTCGGTATTGCCCTGCCCGAATTCCGCAGGATCCTGAGGGCGGTTCACACCTGCCAGATGGAAGATAAAGTCCGCTTGAGCCACACGCTCGCCAAGCACCTTCAAGTCATCGGAGCGACCGAATGTGAGAATCTCGACATCTTGATGCTCCTTGAGATGAACAATGAGGTTCTTGCCCACAAAACCGTTGGGACCAGTGATCAGGACCCTCATTTCTACTCCTCTGGTGCAGCGTCTTCGCCACGCTGGATGGCGCGCATGAAATTCAACTTGAGCAACAGCTCCTGCATGCCCTGCACGTCCAGGCGCTCGGTGTTGTGAGAGTTGTAATCCTGCATACGGGAAATACGTTCCTCGCCCTGCTCCACGAACTTGCTGTAGTTCAGGTCGCGAAGGTCCGGCGGCACGCGATAGTACTCGCCACGGTCTTCGGCGCAGGCCATTTCCTCGCGACTCAGCAGCGCCTCGTAAAGCTTCTCGCCATGGCGGGTACCGATCACCTGGATGGGATGGTCGGGCTTGCCCAGCAGAGAGGTGAGCGCTTGCGCAAGCACTTCGACTGTTGCAGCAGGTGCCTTCTGCACGAACAGGTCGCCATTGCGGCCATGCTCGAATGCATACAGCACCAGGTCGACCGCATCGGCCAGGGTCATCATGAAACGGGTCATGTTCGGGTCGGTGATCGACAGCGGCTTACCGGCACGAATCTGATCGACGAACAGCGGAATCACCGAGCCGCGAGAAGCCATGACATTGCCGTAGCGCGTGCCGCAAATAACCGTGCCGGTATCGTCGAGGTTACGGGACTTGGCCACCATGACCTTTTCCATCATTGCCTTGGAAATACCCATGGCATTGATCGGGTAAACGGCCTTGTCGGTACTCAGGCAGACCACGCGCTTGACGCCATTCTGGATGGCAGCTTCCAGCAGGTTCTCGGTGCCCAGCACGTTGGTCTTGACCGCTTCCATGGGGTGAAACTCGCAAGACGGAACTTGCTTCAACGCAGCGGCGTGAAAGATGTAATCGACACCTCGGGTCGCATTCAGCACGCTCTGATAATCACGCACGTCACCAATGTAGAACTTCAGCTTGGGGCTGGCGTAATGCTTGCGCATGTCGTCCTGCTTCTTTTCATCCCGGCTGAAGATGCGAATTTCAGCGATATCGGTATCGAGAAAGCGTTTGAGTACGGCATTGCCGAATGAGCCCGTGCCGCCGGAGATAAGCAGTTTCTTTCCGTTGAACATATGCAATCCTGAAATCTGAATGCGAGGCAGCCTAGCGGCGGCCCTGCAGGGCTGAATAGATGGAGTCACGCTTTTGCTGTGCGGTGGGGTAACTGATCAGCACCGCGCGATAGGGGCCCTTGAACACGAAGAAACTACCCGCCGCCACGCCCACCACACCACAAGCGGCGACAACCTTGTGCATGTCATCGAGGCTACCTCCCCCGCCGAGCACTGTCAGCGGCACCGTAAGCGCCTCACGTAGCTGAGCAGCCAGGGCCACGTCGTAGCCCTTCATTTTGCCGTCGTTATCGATGGAATTGATGACGATCTCGCCCGCTCCAAGCTTTTCCATTTCCAGGGCCACGTCGATGACGCTGCGCTTGGTATTGCGCGTGCCGTTGTGGGTCCACACGTCCTGGGTCTTGCCCAGCAAGCGCTGCTTGTGGTCCAGCACCACGACAACGCTTTGTCGCCCAATCTCAGCGGCGATTTCACTGATCAGGGCGGGATTGGCCAGCGCAGCCGAGCTGATCGCTACCTTCTCGACGCCCAGGGCAATGATACGTTTGGCCTGCTCGGCGGTACGTACGCCACCGCCGTAACAAAGTGGCATTCGGCATTCGGAGGCAAGATGCGCAATCTTCTGATAGTCCGGCTCGCGGTCATGGGCACTGGCATCGATATCGATGACGATCAGCTCGTCCGCTTCCTTCTCATTGAAAATCTTCACGGCGTTGATCGGATCGCCGACGTATTTGGGATCCTTGAACCGTACGGTCTTCACCAGACCGCTATCCTGGATCAACAAGCAGGGGATGATGCGTGGTCTCAACATTTCACAATTCCGCGAAATTCTTCAGCAGGGCGACACCGCAGTGGTGGCTCTTCTCGGGATGGCACTGCACCCCATACACATTCTTCGAAGCAACGGCACAACTGAAGCTGGCACCATAAGTCGCCGTGGCCGCGATATGCGCGGGGTCAGTGCACTCGAAGAAGTAGGAGTGAAGGAAGTAGAACAGCCAACTCTCCTGTTGCCCCTGAAACAAGGGGCTGTCAGTGACAGGCAACACATCGTTCCAGCCCATGTGCGGTAGAGCCAGCTCGCTGGATTCAGCTACGGAATGGAAATTGCGCACGTGGCCCGGTATCCAGCCCAAGCCCGGAAGCACACCCTCATCACTGGAGTCGGCGAGCATCTGCATGCCCACGCAGATGCCCAGCACAGGAATCCCCTGGCCAAGAACCATATCGTCGAGCGTCTGCCGCATTCCAGACGCATTCAGGCGCTGCATGGCATGGTCAAAGGCGCCCACACCCGGCAGGATCAGCTTGCTGGCACCAGCCAGCTGATCAGCACTGGTCGCTACCGTGACCGGGATATGCAGGCGCTTGTAGACATTGACGAAGGCCTGAATGTTACCCAGGCCATAATCGATGATGGTGATCATCTGAAAAGTCTTCTCTCCAATCCGAGGGCGCTCATTACACGCGAACCGATGCCGATTAGAAAGCGCTTGTTCTTGTAATCCCGATACGTCTTGTTTTCGCCGCCGAAAATTGCCTGCAGCTCAGCGACCGAAAGCCCCAGCTTGTTGGCCACGAACTCGAATTCGGTTTTTAGGAACTGCTCGTCCATCTCCGGCTTGGCGATACGGGCCAGCGCTTCGTCACGGGTCATCTGCCCGGTCATGATCAGGCTGGAGAAATGCGCACGGCGCTTCTCGTAGCCGAATTTGCGCGGCATCCAGTAATCTTCGTAGAAGCGCGTGAAGCGGGACTCGTGGTGCTTGTGCTGGAATTTCTGCCAACCGAAGCGCTGCTCGAGCTCTGCCTCGGCGTCTTTCTTAACGTAAGGCACCAGGTTGAGCGGCTTGACGATCTCCATCCCCAGTACTCGCTGATAGAGGATCTTGTAGGTCATGATATCGACCAGGGGGAAGGTCTTCAGCGGCCGCTTGCCAAAGCGTTTGTGAATATCCGCAAACAAGGTCTTGTCGATCCCCGGGTAGCCACCCCACTCCTCGGGCTCGCGGCAGCACTCGGTGGAATAGTTGCCGCCGGTTAGCACGTACTTGATGCCATGCTTGCGGGCAAACTTGTACAGGCCGGAGAAAAAGGCAGCATCCTGGGGTAGATCCTGATCCGAAATCTGCGAGCGCAGGAACGCCACCTGCAAATCCTTCATTTCTTCCCAGTTGATAACCTCGGTATAGAGATCCAGACCAAGGCCATCCACCAGTTTTTCAATGTTGCCTACAGCCTGATCTGTGTTCCAGCCCGCATCCACGTGAAAAAGCAACGGGCGCAGTCCCATTTTTTCCTTCGCGATATAAGCCGCGTATGAGCTATCGAGACCGCCGCTCAAGCCAATGATGCAGTCGAAATCCTTGCCCTCACCCTGCTTCTTGATTTTCGCAGCGAGTACTGCAAGCTCAGCCTCGCCCCGCGCATCGGGATGCCAGTTGGGAGCGATTTCTGATTTGAAATTGTTGCAAAAATCACAGACACCGCTGGCATCGAACTTAATACCTGGGTCGGTGCTATCCATAATACAGGACGTACAAATTTGATATTTTCTATTATGCATACCAACCCCAAAAGCAAGCACTAATTTGCGATGTCATTTTTCTCTCTTATAAGCGGATCAATTGTAGAAAGGATTTGCTGCAAAAGCATCGAGCGATCCACTTCGGACTCGTTTAAAGAATGCAGAACAGCCGGAATTCCAAGAGATGCATATTCATCTACCAATGTAGATGGATAGGAAATCAGAAGATCGACAGGGGGAAAAATCTCGCGACCCTCGATAAGAAGCCATGACTGATTAACGACCTCATTACTTGGTGGTGAAGTAGGGTGAGGTTTATAGAAACTGAATATTGGTTCGCTGCCTAGACTGCGATGTAGATCAATATGCAGCTTTTCACATAATGAGTGCCCGACAAAAAGTATGCTAAAGCCTTTTTTCGCATGAAGCTCAGACAGAGTTATAGTGGGTCGATAGTAACCCACTCTCACACCGCGCGACTGGCAGGCACGCGAAATAACACTATTAAAAAAGACATTCCGAGAATAGATATCATAAACTAAAATTGAGGACACCGAGCGGTGACGGCTGCGTAACGCCAGCGGCAACTCTGCCTTCGACGACTGGCTGTTATTCAGACTAATTAAGCAACCATGCTGAACAATAGTAAAGCCAGGCGGGGGGCTAAAAGCCTTTCTAGAACGAAAGCGGACAACAGAATCAATCAAGCAAGCCCACCGATCATAGTGCTCAGCAATCACATAACCTTTAGCATCGATTTTATCAAAAGCGATTCGAGTAGCCATCCAGCGAAAGGCTGTGTACCCCTGAAAGATCCAGTGCTTTGTTGTTGCATGCCTCCCAAGGCAGCGAACAGCCCTGACAGATAGAGACCACGCTCTCATCAAATCGTTTGGACTTAACAACATCAGGATATCGAGAGTCCGGTCACTGCTTTTTATACTGTCGTTAATAACCCAGGGAAACGTTACCCATACCAGAGAATTATCGGGAATCGCTTGATTGATAACGCCCGCAGCTCGATCCGAAAACAGAACCCCATATGAATCATCCGCTGACAGAACAGGTGATGGCTTTTTATTCTTAGGAGCAACTAATCGAATAAAACGCAGACATTCTACAAATAGAAAAATCGCCCCTCCCCCGAAGCGCCAGAAAAATCTGAGCAAACTAACGCAAGGCAACAGTTTTTTTTGCCACGGAGCGAGCCTCGATAAAGACTTGCCCGGTCTTGGCAGATAGCCACCCTGGGAAGGTTGCAAGCCGAGCATTTCATAAAGGCTTGTGTCGATTGCTATCTCGTTTTCGGTAGCTCGCAAATAATCCGCAAGCAAGCGTAACTCAGCGCGTGTCATTCAAAACACCTTGTTCCGTTGAATCGAAAGTAGGTAAAGAGCGACACACCCAAGCCTTCCAAACCAGCATTATTCCGAAAGCAGCACAAATCGCCCACGCGATAGCTTGTGCACCATAGGCATCGGAGTAGAGATAAGCGACAATCAAAAACGCAGCCAACGCAGCCAGCTGGCTATATGTAATTGCTTTATCTTTATCGAAAGCATAAAGCGCTACATGGGGAATCATGCTTAGCGAGTAGAAGGTCATCGCCAGCAGCAACCAGTGCAACAGATAAAGATATTGTATATAAATATCATTACCTACCCACACCAGAAGCGGGTTAGCAACGGCCCAACAACTAACAACTAAAAATGCAGTAACCACTATGATATTTACCGAAAACGACCTCATCACTTGCCGAAATACGGCAAACTCTTTCTCTTTGGCGGCAGCCACGAGTTTCGGATAAAAGAAGACAACCACACCTGCATCCAAAAAAGAAAGCACCGCCACAGCCATGCTTATAAACAGCACATAGGCACCCAGCACTTCCAAATTCGTTACAGACTCAACCCAATAACGGTCGAATGTAAAAATACCCCTAACAGCCAAGCTTGCGACCAACAGCGGAGCAGCAACCTTCAACCCCTTCCTCATCCATCGCCAGTCTATCGGCAAGCACAAAGCCAATCGATCCAGACTGCGTAATTTGAGCAAAGATAAGACACAAGCTGAGAATGCGCCTATGGCCCAACCAGCTAAAATAAATTCCAGCTGACGCAGGCCTTCATCGAGCCACATGAACAGTACGACCGCCAGACACCAGACCCCGCTTCGTAAAAAAAGCACGATGCTAGCAAACAGTTGTTCCGACATCGCAACCAAAACACGGTTCATCTCTTGCGCAAAATGCTCTAGAAACAGCAAAACCAAGAACCAAGAAAAGAAACTCCACGGAAGTAGCCCCACATGAAAAACCACCAAGACTACAGGCATGAAGAAAAAATACATTATTAAATAGAATACCGATTGATCCCTAACTATGCGCAACCACTCCTTGGAACTGGAGCCTATGATTTCGCGAGTAGAAAAATTGTAAAAATCGAAGCCCAAAACATATAGAGAATAACCGATAGCTGCTGCCAATAGCCCATAAAGCCCTAGCAGGCCGGGCTCTAAAAACTTAGCCAAGAAAAATACGAGCACAAATTTACTTAACAGAGTCAATCCGCGCAAACCAACATTGAAGATACGATTCAAAAAGCAGGCTCCAACACATCAAAGAAAGCGATGTTCCTTTTAAAAAAACCAATGCACCTAGCTGGCCTCATGCATACGAACCTTTCTTGAGAAAAGAAATGGTCGCCCTAAAAAAAGCAACAAGTAAAACCCGACATTAAATATCCATATCCACTGCAACATACTTCCCCTAAACATACTTAAGAACACAAAGAGTTCAGACATAAAAATAAAGAGAAATACTGGGCCACACCTGAACCGGAGAGAATAAAGCCCCCCCATAAATAAAGAGTAAATCGCAACTGGCGCCACCCAAAAAATATAACTGCCATAATTCAAATAGAGCTCTGTCTCGACTGGCCATTGCTGCGTAGCAGATTCCTCAAACCACTGTGAGGGATAATAAATGGATGTTAGCCAGCGACTAATGTCATGCATATGATCTGGAGAGGCAACGCCAAAGAAAGTCATCCACTTGCTAAACGGAAAGCTTACTGTCCGAAAGTATTCTGAGGGCATATCCCTCAGAATCATGTCATGTAAAAATATCGTATTGAAATATGTCAAAAAATATTCAAGAAGCATTTCAGGAGTTTTATAAAACCCATTAGACCTAACATACATTGCTCCAGAAAACAAAAAAATAAAGCCGACAAAGAGGAGCAAACCTTTTTTCAAGCTCAATCGCGCCACAGCGAGCCAAGGCAAACTGAAAAATATACCGAACAGAAAAACTCTACTTTTTATCCCCTGCAAATAAGCGCAAATACCGAGAACCAAGAAAACAAGCAACACGAGAACAAAGCTTTTCCGCTCAGCTGTTCGGCAATAAAAACCCAACCAAAAGGCCATAAAATTTGAACCCATGATTAGGAGAAAATTTAGAAAGCCATATCCTTTCTTTTTCGAAAGATAGGTCTCACTATAATCGTTAGACCAAGCATCCACTCCACCAGTAACCTCAAAAAAATAAGCGGACCCTACGAACAAGAAAAATGAACACAGTAATATCGCAAACGGCCGCGAACGATACTCAAACAGTCCTGTACCGTCACCCTGACGTTCCAGAAGCACTTCGAGAAAACGTAAAAAATAAAAAAACAGAGCAAATATATACGCATAGGACAGAACGGCTTCATCGGAAACCGACGCCCAGTCATTGAGCTTCCCCCAAGGTAGAACATACTCCCAAGATATCCAATCAAGTATATAGAAAAGAGCTGCAGGAAAAACCAAGTAGAGAAAATAGTTCCCAAATACAACATTGGACGGACAAATTATTCTTTTATTTCGCAACAACAGAAATGACAAAACAATGAACGTCGTGGAAAAAAATAGAGTCATCTAACCAAGCCACCACGCTTTGGATTACAATCGATACCGCTCACAAACACTTTAGGAGCCTTACTTTTCTGGAGCTTTAAAGATCACAATGTAAACCCATCATCGACTACTATATTCTGTCCGTTTACATAGCTCGCATGGTCAGAAAGAAGAAAAATGATAGCGCCCACTACATCTTTAATGTCTAGCATGCCCTTCCCTAAAGTATATTTTTTGTAAGCCCCCAAAAAAGGCTCTGGCTGAGAATCCAGTATACCACCAGGACTTACACAATTAGAACGAAAGTGGCTACTGCCTACATAGCTCGCCAAATATTTACTAAGGTGAATAAGAGCAGACTTGATAGCCGCATATTCCACAGGCATTGTGATTGATGTACGATCATATACATCAAACTTTGGCGAAACCACGCCATAAATAGATGAAATATTAACCAATGAAAATGAACGATGACTACGCTCGAAGTACTTTGCGCACTGCTGCATAAATAAAAAGGAGGAGCCTAGGTGCAGAGAGACGTTTTCGTTAAAATCAGCGAGCGTCACGTTTTCGAAACTGGCCCCATAGCGCTTGTTGCGCGGATAAGTACAATTCACAGCACCATCCACGTCGCCTAGAGAATTAAACAATGCTTCGACTGATCCGACGTCGTTAAGATCGAGGGCAAATCTCATGACATCCAGATTTTCTTGATCAATGCCCTGCTGCCTGAGGCGCTCGTCCATTAAAGGTAGATTGATATCAGCAACAAGCAATTTTGCCCCCTGCGCCAGCAAAGCCGCGCTAAGGGTACTTCCTAGTAGGCCACCCGCCCCTGCCACTAAAATTCTTTTATCCTTCAACATCTGTTTGCTCTCTGTCCAAATACAGCATTTCGGCCATTTTGAAATCGTATATATCATCGATATCTACAGCCCGCTCACGTGGGACCACAACCGATCGAACCCGACCGGAAAAGATCCGCGATTGCTCCAGCACAAAGGCTGGACGGGTCACGTAGGCCACCGTGGTCATATCGAACACCACCGGCGCATCCTGCCGGCGATGTATCGACTCACCGGAGCAAACCAGCCGGCTATTCCCGGCGTCGTCGCGCACGACCATGTTGAAATATGGGCTGCGCGTGGCCGGAGTAACGGTCACCACAACATCGGTGTCGTGGTCGAGCGCGGCCAAGCACTTTCGGACATCCTCAGCATTGCGCAACGGACTGGTGGCCGGCAGGCTGATAAAAGTATTGAAGTCGTCGCCACGATCCTTGAGGTAGTTGATGGCGTGCCGCCATGCCATCCACTCCGCAGCGGTATCGGTTGCCAACTCGTCCGGCCGGAGGATGACCTGCGCGCCATAGGTGCGCGCCACTTCGGCGATCGCTAGCGAATCGGTTGAAACGAATACCTTCTCGATGCCCTTTACCTGCCGGGCGACGAGAATGGAATGGGCGATCAGGGGCGTGCCCCCCAACGGCCTGATGTTCTTGCCTGGTAGGCCTTTGGAATTGCCACGGGCGAAGATAAACGCATAGATGCTCACGCTTTGATGTCTCCAACAGGAACTGCCTGGCCCGCTGCAGCGGAGCGTTTCATGGCCTCGATCAAATGCAGCGTAGCCAGAGCATCGGCAATCCCCACAGCCGGTTGCGCACACCCGCTTGCAACGCTGGCGAAGTGTCGTAACTGGTCAAGATACATATCATTGCGATCATAGAGCGGATCATCGAATAGCACCGATTGCTCATCGCGCGTGGTGTACAGGGAAATGCGGTTGCTCAGGATGTCCCACACCAGGGTGCCGGCTTGACCAACGACCTTGCAGGTGCGTACCGGCGCGCGCTGAAGGAAATCCATGTGCACATTCGCGACCAGCCCATCTGCACGCTCCAGCAAAGCGTCGACAGTATCCTCAACGTCGATCTCCAGCGACCCGGAATTGCGCGCCGAACAATAGACAGTTTCGAACCGGCCAAAGAGCCAGCCAAGATAATCCAGCTCGTGGCTAAGCTCCAGCAAAACGCCCCCACCTAACTCACGGCGAGCAGACACGTTCTTGCGATAGTCGCTGGCCGGACGCCAGTCGGGAAGGTACTGGCCAACGTCCACACTGACACTGCGCAGCGCCCCAACTCGCCCCTCGTCGATGAGTGTCTTGAACTTCACCGCCGAACTCATGTAACGAAGGTTGTAAGCCACGTCGATGAGCGGGCAATACCCTATAAGTTGATCGTGGATACCACTCAAGCGCTGCAGGCTATCGGCGATCGGTTTCTCGATCAGTACGGGCACCCCTGCCTCCAACAACTGTAGGCTGTGTTCGGCGTGCCATGGCGCCGGGGACGCGATGATCGCGAAGATCGGCTGCTCAGCCAGCGCCTCTGCGATCGAGGGCAGAATCAGGACACCTTCCCCAACATCGCGGGAGCACAATGCACGGCCGGAAGCGGAAACACAGACGACCCTGGCCGAAGCGAACAGTTTTTTCAGGTTGCCGATGTGGCGCTTTGCGATACTGCCGCTGCCCACTACCAGATAAGCGCCGGACTGACTCATAGGCCGCCGAACTCCTGCTGGGCACGCTGGAAATCTTCCATACGGCCTATATCCAGCCAGTACTCATGCACCGGGAACATGTTGACATCACGACCGGCGGAAATCTCGTTCTCCAGAAGAGTTGGCATGTCCACGCGCGTACCTGCCGATACGCTTCTCACCAGCTCGGGGGACAGCAGGTAGATACCGGCATTGATGAAGAAACGCTGCACGGGCTTTTCCACCATCGATTGAATTCGATGGCCGTCACTCTGAATCACGCCGTAAGGCACGCAGTATTCGTACTCGCGTACGCACATAGTTGCGGCGCCGGAGTGGTTTTCATGAAACTCAAGTAAATTTTTGAAATCCAGAGTCGTCAGCAGGTCACCATTCATTAGAAACATCGGTAGATCGATTTCATCGTGTGGTAGTAAGCCGAGAGCCCCGCCCGTGCCCAGGGGCGAGTCTTCATGGATATAACGAATACTGACCCCCCAGCGACTGCCATCGCCGAAATGCTCACGGATCATTTCCGGCATGTAGTGGGTAGAAATGAAGAAGCGATGAAATCCGGAGCTGATGAAGCGCTCCAGAATCAGCTCGAGAATCGGCTTTTCACCAACCTTCAACAAAGGCTTTGGGCAGTTGTGGGTCAAAGGGCGTAAACGAGTACCGAAACCACCGGCCATCAGAAAGACCGGATTGTTCCGACGGGGTTTACTCAGAAGGTCATGCAACGTTTCAAGGCCAATCACCACTCCATTGCTATCGAGCACCGGCAGCTGTAAGAGCTGATAACGCTCCATCACACTCAAAATGCGGTCTTTGGCCCAGGCACGCTCAGCTGTCTTCGGGGTAGAACACATAACCTCCCGAACAGGCGTGCTCAGTGGTCGTTGCTTCAGCAAGGCTCGCCGCACATCTCCGTCGGTCAGGGTTCCCAGCAGTCGGCGCTCCTGATCCACGACCATGACAATCCTCACTGCGACCTGGTCCAGCGTCGCAATGGCCTTTTCCATAGAGCACTCAGGATCGACGAGTGTTAATTCCCACTGTTTCATTGCATACCTTTTTAGCTTTACGAGCCCACCACGCCCTTGGCGTGGGGCGACGGGCCGATCAGAACACCCCGGGCGGGTACGTCACGGACAACGACGGTTCCGGCACCGATCAGGGCGCTCTCTCCAATGGTGATTCCCTGGATAATCGTGGATCCGCTTCCAACAAAAGTACTCTGGCCGATTGTTACGCCACCACACAGCACCGCACCCGGTGCGATATGCACATGGGCAGCAATATGACAATCGTGGTCAATGCCGGCCCGGGTATTCACGATGCTACAGCAGCCGATGACGACATCGGGTTGCAATACAGCACCGGCCATCACCTGGACCCCCTCCTCCAGCACAACAGTTTCGTCGACCCAGGCTGAGGGATGGACCAGCGCAGGAAATCGAAAGCCCCTGGCACAGGCACTTTCGTGCACTCGCTGGCGAAGGTTGCCAGCCACGACGTGACCAATACCGTTGACCAGCTCGACTTGGTCAGGAGCATACCTCTCCAATGCATCATCCGCGCCGAGCACCTGGAGACCTCGCCAATGGCTGGCACCCTGCTCGACCAGGCCCGGATCGCAGACACCGACCAACTCGTAGCTAAGAGCACGGACCAGTGAAAGTAGCACCTTCGCATGCCCTCCCGCACCCAGCAGGATCAAAGGCAAGGGGCCGCCCACGGTCGCGGTCATTTCTCGATGATCTCGCCCGCTTCGAACCCTCGACGGCTGACGCTGCCCACGAGTTCCCACAGGGTGGTAGGCGGCAAGCCGCTGCCGCTGCGGGCGGTGGTGAGATCATCACGGGTAATGATCGCCCCGGCGACGATTTCCCGGGCCGCGACAACCTGCTGGCGGGCAGCCTTTCGCGTGTCCCACTCACTGGGCTGCGGAACCTTGCTCGGATCCCCGAGCGCGAGCTGGAGCGCGCGGATCTGGGAAACCATCGACTTGAGCTCCTGCGGCTCCAGCGACGCCTTGTGATCCGGGCCTGGCAATGCTCGATCCAAGGTAAAGTGTTTTTCGATGACGGTGGCACCACGGGCGGCCGCCGCGATCGGAATGAGACAGCCTTCAGTGTGGTCGGAATAGCCCACGGCCAGCCCAAACGCCTTCAGCGTGTCCATTGCCAGCAGATTGACTTCACGTACCGGCGTCGGGTACTGAGAGGTGCAATGCAGCAGGGTGACATGACCCTGCAGGCGACGACGACTGAGTGGATCACTCCAGCACTTCCAGACATCGTCCATGCTTGCGGGCTCGCCATGGGACGCCAGGGCATGAGCAACGATAGCAAGGCCCTGCTCCACTTCGCTCATAGTCGCCATGCCAGTGGAAAGCACCAGAGGCTTGCCGGTATGCGCAAATTGCCAGAGCAGCGGACCGTTAGTCAGCTCACCTGATGGCACCTTAAAAAATGGCAGATTCATTTCACAGAGAAATTGCAGGCTGCCTATGTCGAATGCCGTGGACAGGAACTCGATGCCCTTGCTGCGGGCATAAGCCTGCAGATCGAAGTGCCAGTCGCGCGGCAGTTCGAGCTTCTTGAGCATGGCCAGCTGGCTCTCCTGCGCATCGGTGCTCTGCTTCTGGTAGCTCGCCTTCGGGGCAGCCTTCGAGGCTAGTCGCGTGGCATCGAAGGTCTGGAACTTGACAGCATCGGCACCGGCGTAAGCGGCAACATCGACCAATTCAAATGCTAGATCGCGCTCGCCATTATGGTTAACGCCCGCCTCCGCAATGATGTACACGGCACCTGCATCGGATAGTTTCATGGCTCAACCTATATCGTGAAACGACTTGTGGTGATTCAGATCGCACCCTTCGAGAACGGCTACGATGCTCTGCGAGGCATTGCCCGCGCCGTAGGGATTGACTGCGCTACGGCAAACCGCTGCAAATTCGCTGGAAAGTGCCGTGCGCAACGTCTGCTCAATATCCTCGGCCCGGGCGGCGCAATGCAAGACAGACTCCGCCGCCAGACGCCCGTCCTGGCGTGACCCGATATTGACGGTGGGCACAGCGAATGCTGGTACTTCTATGATCCCGCTGGAAGAATTGCCTATCACCGCATCAGCCAGAGCAACGGCGCTCAAGTAGCGCTTGAAGCCGAGCGAAGGAATCGCCTTGACCCTTTCAGGTGACTTTCGCGCATAGGCTTCGAGCCGCGGGATGATGGCCCGCCCGCCATTGTCGGCGTTTGGATAAGTGATGATCACCTTGTGTTCCGGAAAACGTTCGAGCGCGGACAGCAGGGCCTCGAAACTGTGCAGTGGATCTTCCTCTGCAAGCGTCACCGGATGGTAGGTCACCACCAGGAAAGACGAGGAAAGATCGAAGTCCAGGCTTTGCGAAAGCTCCGCCCTGGTCATGCGCTCACTACGCAACAGATGATCCAGGCCGACCGCTCCGACATTGAAGACCCGCTGCGGAGCCTCACCCATCTGGATGACCCGTTGCCGATAGGCTTGCGCTGCGACGAAATGCAGATACGACATCTTGGTGATCGCGTGCCGAATGGCATCATCATAGGCGCCCTCGGTGATTTCCCCACCGTGAAGATGAGCGACGGGAATCTTCATCACCAACGCGGCTTGAACCACAGCCAGCGCCTCGAAGCGATCACCCAATACCACCAGCACATCAGGTCGCAGTCGATCCAGCGCGTCAGCAAAACCAAGGATGCCGAGCCCCATGGACTTGACCACCCCTACATCGCTGTCGGACGACAGCAGCATTTCAACCTTGGCGTCGATAGTAAAACCGTCGCTCTCCACTACCCTCCAGGTCTCGCCGAATTCGGGAGACAGGTGCATGCCGCTGACGATCACCTGAAGCCTCAAGGTGGTGCTGGCTTGGATGTCTTTCATCAGCCAATAAAGCAGGCCATATTCAGCACGGGTACCGGTAAAGACAGCGACCTTGCGCTTCAAGCCAATGTCCCCAGGCGAACGCTGCTCGGAAGGTTCACAACTCGGTCCTCGAGCCAAAGGGCGTTAGCAAGATCGCCGCGCAACGCATTGGAAAACGCTGGCAGATGGGTCATCAGCTTCCAGATAGGGCGAGTCATCACACCTGCCTGATTGCTTTCCTGCAACAGCGCGTCACGCTGCGTCAGGTCCTCGCACACAACCGCGTTCAGCCAGTAATTGGAGCGACAGCCCTCCGGCTCGCGAAAGAACTGGATCGACCGCCCCTCGAAAAACTGCTCGTAGCTGGACGCCAGTTCGCGCTTGCTGGCAATGAAGGCCTCAAGGTTTTCAAGCTGTGCGCAGCCAAGAGCGGCGTTCAAGTTGGGAAGACGATAGTTGTAACCAACTTCGTCATGAACGTACTCGTAGGCATGGGCTTTCTTGGCAGTAGTCGTGATGTGCTTGGCACGTACGCCAAGCGCCTCTCCGGCGAGAATCATGCCACCACCTCCTGTGGTAATGATCTTGTTGCCATTGAAGCTCAGCGTACCAACGCAACCGAATGTTCCAGTATGTTGCCCCTTATAGAGGCTCCCCAAGGATTCTGCCGCGTCCTCCACCAGCGCAACATTCCAGCGCGCGCACACTGCAAGTAGACCGTCTATATCGGCCGGGTGCCCGAAGGTATGCATCGGCAGACAGGCCCGAAGCACACGATCTGTTTCTCTCGCACGGCAAACGCCATCATCATCGAGACGAGCATTTTCCTCGAGCCAGGCATCAAGCGCCCCTGGCGAAAGACCCATGGTGTGCCGATCGACGTCGATGAAGACCGGCTCAGCCCCGCAATAGGCAATAGCGTTGCAGGTTGCAACGAAGGTTAGCGGCTGGGTCAGAACCAGATCGCCTGACTTGACCCCGGCGAGCAGCAGGGATACGTGTAGCGCTGCAGTACCATTCACCGTAGCAATCGCGCGAGGTGAGCCGGTGTAGGTCGCCATGTCAGTTTCAAATCGGTCAACAAACGCGCCGACACTTGAGACGAAGGTCGAATTGACGGTCTCCAGCACATACTGCTTTTCATTCCCGGGGAAAACGGGCGCATGTAGCGGGATGAACTGTTCAGTACAGTATTGTTCACGGATGAAACCGATTAGCGATTTGAACATGACAAAAACTCAGACGTTGTAGAGGTCAGCTTTATATTTAGCTAGGTTTTCCGCAATGGAGAACCAGTTGATCGTTTCTTGCAAACCCTGGCGGATGGAGTAAGCCGGCTTGAAGCCGGTCAGCCCATTAATCTTGGTGCTGTCGCACCACAGACGGAACACTTCGGACTTCTCAGGGCGTAGCCGCTGATCGTCGGTGAGGAATTCGACGTCGCTGCCCATCAGTTCACGAATCAGCTCGAGGGTATCGCCGACAGAAATCTCGTAGTTGGAACCAATATTGACAGTTTCGCCTATGGCTTTATCGCAACGAGCCAGTTCGAGGAAACCACGGCACGTGTCCGCTACATAGTTGAAATCGCGAGTAGGTGAAACATCGCCCAGTTTGATCTGTTTCTTGCCGCTGGCAATCTGGGTAATGATCGTCGGAATGACCGCTCGTGCAGACTGGCGTGGGCCATAAGTATTGAACGGGCGAGCAATGGTCAGCGGAAGATCGAAGGCGTTGAAGAAGCTCATCGCCATAGCATCGGAGCCGATCTTCGAAGCGCTGTAGGGCGACTGCGGTTGGATTGGGTGTTTCTCATCGATCGGCACATATTGGGCCGTGCCATACACTTCACTGGTCGACGTATGTATAACACGCTGCACGCCGTTATCAAGCGCTGCCTGGCAAATGTTTAACGTACCTTTGATATTGGTATCGACATAACTGTCAGGAGCAACATAGGAGTACGGAATGGCAATCAGGGCTGCGAGGTGAAAAACGGCATCCACATCTTTAGTAATATGCTTACAGTAATGCGGGTCACGCACATCGCCATTTAGAACTTCGATATCTTTCAGGCAGGCTATATCTTCGAGCCACCCCCAATAATTGAAAGAATTGTACTGAGAGAGAGCTTTGACCTTATAACCTTCGCGAACCAACAATTCAACCAAATGAGATCCGATAAAGCCATCCGCACCTGTAACTAAAACAGTTTTCATAATCACTACTCTCCAAAACAAAGGCTTCGCAGCCGAGCACTTTTACCAAATCCAGATAGCAAGGCTCTCACCCAAAAATGACGTCAGCTTTAATAAATCATCTACAGTCTCGAGACAAGATGCTGCGCCTGACGCATTGAGAACAATACCCCTTCGCCACCAGACCACTCCGATTATTGTAATGGCAAGGCATCAATAGTCACTATACCTGAATTGTCCCCACTAAAAAAATGGAATATCGTTGTAAAAAAACCCCATTGAGAAAGCTCCGTTTTAACATGGAGCTCACTAAAACAAGCAGGAGGTAACTGCGGAAGAAAATACTTATACTTATAACTTTCCTTAAAGAAGCTCTTGTAAGCCTCTTTGCTTTCCAAAACCGGATCACTAGAATTACCGAGCGGCAAATATGCGACTTTTCCATATGCCCTGAAGAATATATTCCCATACTCATAAATTGTTAAATCTGTCACCCCGGCACTCTTAATATTTATTACGCACTCAGGAAGATTTGAAATCTCCTTCAGCTCAGCCACCATGCCTCGCTGAAACAAAACCTCCTTCATCTTTCCTTTATGAGCATAAATACCGAGAGCACTCACATAACACATGAGGAACACGGATGCATAAAATCGCGTTCGAGGATATGAGCTTAGCGCTTGCCAGAAGACAGGAAAAAGGAGAGACGCGAAGACTGTACTGGTAAACGTAAACCTCAATGATTCAGCATGCATCAATCCTATTTCATATAATGATGGAAGCTTGCCCACCGCAATGTATGCGACACCATTCAGCATAATCCCCGCAACCACTGCAGCTACACGCTTGACGGAGGACATATCTCTCGTCAAGAAAAGCGCCACAAGGATAAAAACAAAAAATGGTGCGTATAAAACCAGAAAATACTTCAAATAACTTAAATAACTTCTGACCTCAAAAAGATTAGAGATATTAATTTTATTGTAGCCAGCATATAGACCGTAGGTAGGAAACAACTCTCTCAAAAAGAAAAAACCTAAGATAATAAAAAATATAAACCCAAAATTAACAATTAATTCCTTCCGCTCAGAGTGCAAGCACACGCAACCAAGCAATATTAAAGATATAGCCAATGGAGCATTTGACGACTGTTGAAAAGATAGCAAAAGGATCGGCAAAGCTAGCCACAGCAGACGACGATCCATTATGTACCGCGTGCAGATTAAAGTAAGAAACAAACTAAAAGAATGCATGAGATAAATACTAGAGTAGTACAGCACCCATGCAGGAGAAAGGAAAAACAAGATAGCTGTATAGCCTGCAGCACTTGGAGAAGCAGAATAATAACGCCTAACCAACCTACCGAGTTCTATTGACGAAAGACATAAAAAGAGAACTGTGCAAAACTTCGCCAACAGTTCATATCTAACTATTCCCCGCGCCCAGTAAAGCACATCATAAATATAAGGCGTAAAAAACAAACCAGCTTCTCTAAACCATTCACGGTAAACATCTGGACGATCAGTAGTAATAGCATGAGCGACGATAGTTCCATCCCAGAGATCGGTCCCCATAGTGAAGAAACCGCTCAACCCCAGCAACACGGACAAAGCAAGCAACACTGACAGCATGACACTGACTGCCACAACCGAATAATCCTCATCACTACTGAGCATTAACGATTTTATCCAACTATTCATAGCTGACCTAATAGTAATATAATTGAAAGGAATGACTATCTCTCGCTACTAACTTTGCACAGTAAATGGATCTATCGATAAGTCCATTTACTGTGCAGAAAAAATGTCACCACTGGAACGACGAGCACTACAATTGCAGTGCTCGCACGATAGTCATAGCCAGCCTGCAGACCAAACCGCGCAATCAGCATCGACACACAAAGCCCGACCAATGAAACGCAAAGAAATCGGAAAAGAGTGTAGCCGCGCAAACGTGCAGAAAAACTCCACAGTGTATTTATGATGTATGAAATGAGCCCTGATACAGTGAATGCAACGCCGTTAGCCACTGACGGACTGCTGCCGAACAGCTCAACCATAAGAACCACTATAGCAATATGGATTAAAGTTATAAGCAGCCCTGTCACAGCAAACCGAAAGCCCCTTCTAAACCGAACAGAATCAAATCCATTCCCTCCTGACATACTCATGAATCAAACAGTGATACAGAAAAAATCATCAATTCAATTTCTCCGCAGCACAAATAACTGTTAATCCTAGCAGTCGATTGCGGGCCATAAAAGGCAGCTCTACACTACATATAATTTTTAAGATACTATTAACAAAAAACCCATGCTTAACCAACTGGGAGGCCGCTGCCTTCTTCTTGCGCTGTATACGTTCAAACACCCTCAACAACGCAGCTACCGGAAAAACACCACCAAAATAATAAGCCCCTTTGGACACTCTCAAACCCGCCCCCTCTATCACAGCCTCTAACTGAGGCAGTGTGTAGCGACGTTTATGATCGAGAAAATCATCATGGCGACTCCATAGGAATTGAAAGGCCGGTACGGTAATTAAAAATTTTGCCCCGACAGGAACCTTATCGACGTAATCTTTGAGAAGTCCTATGTCGTCATCCACATGTTCAAGGACGTCCATGAGCAACACGAGATCTACCTCTAGCGAACTGCAAGAACACCTCAGATAAATGGGCTTCCCCGCGACGGTTTCATCAGAATCAGCCTCGTAACTTATATCGATACACCATGCTTCGCTAGCGGACGTTTCCTCGAGCAGGCGTCTTGAAAAAAAGCCCGAACCAGCCCCTACATCGAGAATTTTATTAACGGCCCACCCCCTCTCCCCGATGATTCTCTTCACAGCTTTAATTTTGGAGGCATAGTACCAATGGTCACAGATGTCAGCACCAAGAATTTCTGTCTCTTTAAGATCCATAATTAATTATCCCCGCCATAAGTTCGGCGCACAACAAAGACAGGACGTCGTTTCGACTCAATATAAGTCCTACCAAGATACTCACCAAGAACGCCAATACCTATTAATTGCAGCCCCCCCAAAAGGGTAATCGCCACTATCAGGGATGCATAACCCGGCACATCCACACCGTGCAGAATTACATCGACAGCAATAAAAAATGCGTATAGCAAAGAAAAGAATGAGCACGTCAGCCCTAGATAGCTCCAGATGCGTAGGGGTGCAGTGCTGAAGCTGGTGAACCCCTCCAATGCAAAGTTCCAGAGCTTCCATCCGTTGAACTTGCTTTCCCCTGCGCTACGTTCGGGCCTGGCATAATCAATTGAAACTGTACGGAAACCAACCCAGGAAAACAGGCCCTTCATGAAGCGGCGAGATTCGGGAAATTCATTTAGTACATCTACTACACTACGATCCATCAATCTGAAGTCGCCAACATTCTCCGGGATTTTGGGGCTCGCAATGTTGTTGTGAACACGATAAAACAAGTTAGCCGAGGAGCGCTTTACCCATGTATCCGAACCCCGACTAACACGCCGTCCTAATACTACTTCATAACCTTCTCGCCATTTATCAATCATGGCAGGAATGAGCTCAGGAGGATCTTGTAGATCGACATCTAAGGGCACCACTACTTGGCCGACTGCATATTTCAGCCCAGCAGAAAGGGCGGCCTCCTTACCAAAATTACGACTAAGATCCACAATTCTTACACGGGGATCTTTAGCCATAGCCGCCTGGAGACGTTCCAAAGTTCCATCCTGACTACCATCATTCACAAAAACCATCTCAAGAGAAACAGACTCATCGCCATCAAAGACCCTAACAATCGCCTCTATAAATACATCAACCGCCTCTACCTCATTATATACTGGCACCACAAGTGAAAGTTCAACAACACCATTACAATCCAAGCCATTATTTAACATGCATCACCCTATACGCAAAAACTCAACTATGCGCCAGAAAACGTTATTCATAAACCAAATTCCATATTAGAATATCCAATCTTGAACAGATAAAAAGAAGCGATCGAAAGCATAGTCTTTCCGAAGAGACTTAAGAAGCTCTTTCTTTAAGGCGCGGTACTCCTAAAACAGCCAGATTATTAACATTGGCATGGCAACATCACAAAACGCTTTCAGTTTAGAATCACAAGTTTCGACAATGTGAAATGCATATTTTCAAGAGCGTCCAATCTCCGACTTGCCGGCGCCAGTCAACAATAAAAATTATTCAACTCTGCAGGCAGTACCCCCCCTAACTTTATTAAGAGTTATTAAAATCATAGCTCCACCCATTCCCAGCAATCCTCCCAACACAACTCCTAGCGAGAGAATAAGAGCCTTCTTCGGCCTGGCTGCAACCGCATTAAATTGCGCTTCACTTTGCACTCTATATATATTCGACAATGCATCATTGCTGCCAGGATAAGAAACCTTGTAAAAATCGTTAACCTCGGTTAAGGCGCGCACACCAACGAAGTCTACATAGGCTTCCAACGTAGACTTGGCTAGCGAAGGATCAGGCGCTGTTATTGTTACGGTGAAAGCTGCTGTAGGTATCCCCTTGGAGGAAGCAGTTCTCAGCGAAACACCCTGAACCGCTTTATTATTAGCGCTCACAGTACGAAAAGCCGACTCAACACCAGGAGAGCTCAGCTGCTCGGTAAAAATCTGAAAAGCTTCCTTGAGTAATGACCGCGCTTGCTTAAGGCTTATTACTTCACCAGGTGATCGTTCATTTACCTCTCGCGCAGCAAGTCCTAGGTCAACAAGCGAAGCAGGCTCGAGCGTCATGGAAGATTCATACATGGGCTTTGTGGTGAAGGCATAAAATGCGCTTACTGCGAATACTGACAGTGCAATCAGAATTATCAGCAACTTTTTTTGCCATAGCGCAATAATGAGTTCTATCAAATCAATCTCACTGGTCCCATTCCTTGCACTTGAAGAACTCATACCCACTCCTCTACCGTTCAGTAATTCTTTCATCTAATAGCCGATTCAGACAGCGGCTTTATTTCAGGACATCGCTGTACCGCAGCGGCGCTGATAAGCCAGCGGAGCCCTCAACCAATCCATTTTTAGGCCCGACAGTTTGAACGATCGGTGCCAACCGTTCCACAAAAACTCATTGACACGTAACAATCCGTCAGCACTTTGAATGAACTGCAACCGAGATTGATATCTATTTAACATTACGCTTTATCGAAACTAATAAGCTACAGATTCAACCTCAACACCACGAATATTTATGGACAGGTGCCGGCCTGAATACTCTTTCTGGATCTCAGTAGCCAAGGCTAATTTGCCCTTTGCTTCCCCATGCACCAAACGAATCTCCTCCGGCCACTGCTCCATCGCAGTCACGAAACCGACCAATCCGGCCTGATCAGCATGGGCCGAATAACCACCAATGCTATGCACTGCTGCACGAATGTTATAGCGCTGCCCATCAAATTCCACATAACCATTGCGCGGACCGAAGCGCTGGATGGCATGGCCTGGCGTGCCCCTGGCCTGGTAACCGACGAACAGCACGTCGTGGCGTGGGTCGCCGAGCATGGCCTTGAGGTAATTGACGATGCGGCCACTGGAGCACATGCCGTTGCCGGCGATGACGATGGCCGGCCGGGCGCTGCTGACCAGGTGGTTGAGGATCTTCTGGTGATCAGCGTGGCTGTCGACGGTGATCAGTTGATCGAAGGCCAGCGGCCTTCTGCCGGACTGCAGGCGCGCCTGGGCTTCATCGTTCCAGTGGTCTTTGAGTTCGCGGTAAGCCTGAGTGAAGCGGCTGGCCAGGGGTGAGTCGAGGATGATGGGTAGGCTTGGCCAGTCGGGTTCAGCAGTGGCATTTGCCGTGATCTCAGTATTTTCGCGGGCGTGGCCCGCTCCCACAGGGGACTCTGGGGAGGCGGCTGCGTCCAATTTTTTGCTGTGGATGATGTCTTCCAGTTCGTAGAGCAGCTCTTGAGTGCGACCAACGCTGAAGGCAGGTATCAGCACGGTGCCGTTGTTGGCCAGGGCGTGTTCGATGACTTGCTCCAGGCGCTGGCGGCGGGTGCTGCGGTCTTCGTGCAGGCGGTCGCCGTAGGTGCTTTCCAGCACCAGAATGTCGGCACGTTTCGGTGGTACACAGGGCTTGAGGATCGGTGCGCCCGGGGCGCCGAGGTCACCCGAGAAGACGACGCGCGTGCTGGCTTCACCGGGGCTGTACTGAATGTCGATTTCCACATAGGCCGAACCGAGCATATGGGCGGCGCGCTGCAGGCGTACCTCGGCTTCAAGCCCTTCATCACTTTGCAGGGTGAACCAGTGATCGTAGGGCAGCGCTATGATGCGCTCCTGTACCTGCGTCAGGTAGCGCTCGACCTGCTTCTGGTCACGACTGAAGGTGAGTTTGAACGCATCTTCCAGCACGATGGGTAGCAGTTTGGCCGAAGGCTCGCTGCACAGGATGGGGCCTTCGAAGCCGGCGGCCAGCAAATAGGGAATGCGCCCGACATGGTCGGCATGCACATGGGTGACGATCAGGGCGCGAATGCCATCCAGAGGGAATTCGATAAGCTGGTGATCTGCCCGCGCACCGAGTGGCGATGAATCGGCGCCCTGGAACAGGCCGCAGTCGATAAGAACGCTGCTGTGCTGCGAGATGTGCAACTGGTGGCAGGAACCGGTCACGCCGTTCTGGGCGCCGTGATGGGTGATATGGGGGTAATCCACCGGTTAGTCCTTCAACGCTTGGCGGCCAGATTTTGGAGAGGCGCAATGATGCGTTATGCGGTGGCTTGTGAAAAGTGTTGGGACATATCGTGTTTCGCTGATTTTTTTACGTTAGATGCCAGCGGGGGCATCTATCCCTAAAGCTCCGGGTATCGCTTCGCTCGACCCAGGCTACGAAAGCCCTTGAGGCCGAATGGCACATCTCGGGCTGTGGCGAGCGAGGGAAACCGATCTACCCACAGCAAATCGCGGGCGTGGATTGGGCGTCCCCCCCGCTCTCAGAACGGGCACCGTGGAGCAGCCAAGACTGGCTGCGCCCCACGGATTCAGGCATGTGTTAGAGCCTGAAGGTACTGACCAGATTATTGAACGACACGGCCAGCCGCGACAGCTCCTGGCTGGAGGCGCTGGTCTGGTTGGCGCCGGCGGCGGTCTGGGTGGACAGATCCTGGATGTTGATCAGGTTGCGATCAACCTCACGGGCGACGTTGGCCTGTTCCTCGGAAGCGGTGGCGATCAGCATGTTGCGGTCGTTGATCTCGGCGATGTTCTGGGCGATGCGCTCGAGGGATTCGCCCGTGGCCTTGGCCAGTTCCTGGGTGCTGTTGGCCAGGGTGCGGCTGTTGCCCATGGCCTTGACCGCGTCGTCGGCGCGCGACTGCACGCTGGCGATCATCGCTTCGATTTCTCCGGTGGAGGCTTGGGTGCGCGCCGCCAGTGCCCGCACTTCGTCGGCAACCACGGCGAATCCACGCCCCTGCTCCCCTGCCCGCGCCGCTTCGATAGCCGCGTTGAGCGCCAGCAGGTTGGTCTGCTCGGCGATGCCACGAATGACGTCGAGCACCTTGGCGATATCCCGCACGCTACCGGCCAGCTCATCGACGATCACGGTCGATTGGCCGATTTCGTTATTCACACTGGTAATGGCCTTGACCGCCTCACGTGCCTGGTCGCGGCCACTGGATGCTTCCTTGCTGGTTTGCCGGGAGGCCTCGGAGGTCGAGGTGGCGTTGCGTGCTACTTCTTCGACCGCAGCGGTCATTTCGGTAACGGCGGTGGCGGCAAGCTGGATCTCGTCGTTCTGACGGGTCAGGCCACGGCTGCTCTCCTCCGTCACGGCATTGAGTTCTTCAGCAGCCGAAGCCAGTTGATCGGCAGCGCTGGCGATCTGCTGAATGGTGCCCTTGAGGCCGTTCTGCATCGCGCCAAGGGCTGTCAGCAGCTGGCCAGCTTCATCGCGATGGCCGCTTTCGATGGTCTTGGTCAGATCGCC
>JAAIGE0101226389.1_pt1 | contig 33672 bp, 29 predicted proteins | sample 6487951 | NCBI WGS metagenome assembly JAAIGE01 (sample SAMN13974128, study PRJNA590717) | phyllosphere metagenome | biome: tomato field; feature: multiple bacterial spot infested tomato fields; material: tomato leaves; isolation source: leaves from tomato fields | host: Solanum lycopersicum ...
GTGACCCTTGACGTCCTTCACTTCGAAGCGGATCGTCTCGGGCGCGCAGGTGCCGCAGCGGGCGATCCCCTGGTCGAAGGCGGTGCTGTCCGGCGAGATGCGCCCCGCGAACTCGCGGCCCGACGTGTCGATGCCGGTGTCGAGGATGGCGATCGTGACGCCCTTGCCGGTGATGCCGCGGTCGTAGGCGTAGGCTGCCTTCGCGGAGACGATGGCGCCGGACGCCTTGTACTCGGGGGCGTCGGCGGAGGACGTCGGCGTCGGAGTTGGTGGCGGCGCGGGGGTGGCCGGCGGCGTCGGTGCGGGCGTTCCGGCCGGCGGCGCATTGCCGCCAGGCGAGTTGACGCCGCCGCCACCACCGCATGCCGCGAGCAGCATGGCTGCGGACACCGCCGTCGAATTGGTCATGATCTTCCACCGCGTTCCGCGGCATTCGCCGAACTCACCCACGCCCGAACCCCCGTTCGCGGCGACGCCGTTCGGCTCCTCCAGCCGGCGGCACCGCCCCCGTTGACGAGGCGGTGCCGACCCGAAAGCCGGAAGTTGATAACTCGCTGTAGACGAGCGCGAACGCCTTTAGGCCCGAAGACCCTGGACATACGCGTCCGCCTCGCGGCCGAAACTCGTTCGGGCCGGGCATTCGGCTGCTACAGCGAGGTTATCACGCCTCGGTCCGCCTGCTGGCGAACACCCGACCCTAGCCTCAAGGCCTCAACTCGATCAATCCGCATCGGACCGTGAGTCCCATTTTCCTGAGGGGTGCCTTGCCGACCCGACCGGAGTGAACCTCTTCTGCGACAAGTGAGCCTCGTTGTCCCCTTAAAGGACCCCGCCCAGGTTCCGATCTCCGGCGACGAGGCTGACTTCCCGCGCACAGCGTCACGATCGGGTCCGACCGCCTCGAGGTTCGTACGACGCCGCCGCGGGGGGCGTACGACGCCGCCGCGGGGGCGTACGGCGATGCCGCGAGTAGGACGGGGCGCGGGGGCTTCGGCCCCCCACCGACATCCTCGTGGCCGAGCGTGTTCCGACCCGAAGGAGAAATATGCTGCGACCCGGCGGCTGCCCGCATGCAGAGGTACGCAGCATCGAGGACGGCACCCCGCGACGCGGGTGTGCCGAAGGGCTGGGAGATTCTGGCGGTCAGTAATTGTTGGAGAAACCGGATGGATGATCGCGTGAGCGCCGTGATGGCGGACATGTCGCCTTCCACGTGGCCCGAGGCCAGGCGCCGCCTCGCACTGGTTCGTCGATACGTCGAGGGAGGGGAGAGGTCGGCTGTGGAGGCGGAACGACTGGCCCGGGAAGCGGGGATCGGCCGCTCGCTGTTCTACCGTCTCGTGCGCATCTACGAAACGCATTCGCCCCTTCAGAAGCCGTCGCCGAGGAATGACCGATGCGCTACGCCTGCCGTGTCGGATCCCACCGCGGATGCGATCTCCGAAGCCATCGCGCGGTTGGGCCCTGCGGCGACGCAGGCGAAGACGCTGCGGGCGGCTACCGCGCTCTGCCAGGCGCGGGGGCAGCCTCTTCCGACACCGCGGATGGTGCGCGCGGCGTTCACGAAGGAACTCGCCGGCAAGGACCTCGCGCTCCGCTTCGGGACGACCGCGCGCCTCGCGGTGGACCGCACCATGCTCGACATCGTCCTGGACACCGCCGACGGCTTCGCGGGCGCGCAACTGACGTGCCTGATCGATCTGGAGAATGGTCGCGTGATCCGGCAGCAGGTCACAGCCGGTCCGCCAGCCTTCGATGACGTCGCCGAGCTCCTCACTGTCGTCGGGGACTGCGACGGTGTCGTTCTCTCGGCATCCGACGACGTCCTCCACGAACTCACCGCGCGAGCCCTCTCGGGGCAAGGGGCGTCGGCGCCGCAGATGTCCCGGTGGCGGACCGGCGCGGTGGTCAGGGCCTGCCTCGGACTAAGGCTCGGGCGCGTCAGCCTGCTCGAACGGTCACCCGATCCGGCCGGAGTGGAGGCGGTGGATCTGGAGACCGCCCGGCATGTCGTCCGCGAGCTCCTGCGCAGGCGCCCTGAAACGTACGACGCGGCAGGAGGCTGACCAAGGGCGGTGCGTTCGGCGCCGCGCCCGAGGGCGGCCACTCGATGCCGTCCGTAGCGGATCACGGACGACCGCGATCGGTCGACCGTCTTCTCACGGGCTCGAAGATCGCACTCACCGCCGACAGCCACGGCTCCGTCGGTCGATCGGTTCGAGACGGCGGGAGCTCGGTGGCCGTGCCGCGCATGGTTTCGATCAGGCGTTCGTTCCTCTGCCGGACCTCGTGGATCAGCATGCGCTCGCCGGCCTCGAAGGCCACCGGCCTGGGATACGACGCCCGCTTCAATCCTTCCGATCTCGGCTTGAAGCGCACGAGCCCGAGAGAGTTGCCGAGGCGACGGTGCATCTCCGTGCCGGGCAGCCCACTCCCTCCGTGCTCCCCGTCGAAGCGCACCGCCGGATCTAGCGCGTCGGCTATCCTGGCGGCCCTGCCAGCTGCTTCGATCAGATCGGGCGAAACGATCCAGCGGATCCTCTCGAGCCGTTTCGCGAAGATCAATCCGCGACCCGAGAGCGACGGCAGGACGTCCCCCTCCATGTGGTCCACCGCACGGGCCAGCCCCCCGGCGACGTCGTCCTTCAGGAAGAAGCCTGCACCCAGGACGATGGAGGTCGCGGTGTCGACGATGACGACCATGCTCGCCAAGCGGAGGGACGGGTCACTGGGGTCGGCGAGGAGCAGATGGACGGGACAGTAGTCCACCAGCAGCGCGGCACCGACCGCTACGACGACCCCATTTTGACTGGTGCCGCGGCGACGCAGTTCATGCACCCGCCGCTGGAGCGCGCTTGAGGCCGGCGCCGTCGGCAGCTCCACGCCGTCACCGCTATGCGGCATGATGAGCATGCGCGAGGCGATCATGCGCCGTATCTCCGCGATGCTCGCGTCGGGCTGCTCCTTCAGCAGATCGTATATCCACCCATCGATCGGCTCGCCGAAACCATCCTTGGCGGCCGAGGCCCGTTCGCGCGCGCGACGCCCGGGCACCAGCCCACCGACCGGGCCGAGTTCCTCGACCCGCTTCAGAAGGCGGTACACGTTGCTGCGTTCAACCCCGAGCTGATCCGCCGCCCGCATCACGTGCGCCACCGTGCGGCCATCGGCCGGCAGGCCGGCCAGGACGAACAGACGGTCATCGACTTCGCGCCGTTTGTCGTCCGGCAAGGAGATGTAGAGCGCCATCTCGCGTTCGATCAGCGGCTCAAGCGCAGCGACGTCATGCTGAACCGCACGCGCCAGCGCCTCCACGCCGCTCCGAGTCCGTCTCATATCCTCTTCGGTCATGCGCCACCCAATAGCCGGCGGGATACCACCCGCAACCCATATTCGGCATTACCGAGGTTCATGCCATTCACTTTTTAGTGGAACGAACTTGACCGTCGGCTATTTACGTTCCACAACTAAGCGAACAGAATAGGTCAGGGAGATTGCGAATGTACTTTGGTCAAGATCAACACGGCGACGGTTGCGGACTCGTTCCCGATGATACGGCCGACCCTGTGGGGTCCTCCGGACGCCTGAGCGACGATGACCTGCGCTGGCTCCCCGTTCGCGGGGAAGCCGTCATCGTCCAAGGAACCCTCATCGTCGCATGCGACTGCGACGGCCCGCCCTTCTATCGGTTGTCCCGTTCGTGCTGACTTACTTCCGGCGATGAAGCCGTCGCGACACCCGTCTCTCGGGCATCGGGCCGGCGGCGGATAGTCAACACCACAACACCCGACCGCCAAACCGATCCAGACAATCCGAAACACCCGATCCGGCGCGATCCCGCGACCGGCGCCGCCTTGACGCGTCCACCAAACCAGGAGGTCACATGACCGACGACAATCTCCACAACGGCCTGATCATCGTCTCCGAGGGCAAGTACTATGTCCTCTGCCGCCGCACGAGACGCGGTCGCCTCGAGCCGACGGGACTGCTCGTCAGCATCCCGTCCGAAGACGAGGGGCCGGACGCGGTCGTGACCATCCATCCGATCGACATTGCCGTCCTGCGGATGGCGATCAGATGCGGCGCGATCATCGTGGTGGATGCGGCCAAGGTCCCTTCGACGCCGCCCCCGCCCGGCAGCGCCGCGATCGCGGAGATGGTGATGACGGGAGCCGTGTTTTCCGCCAGCAGGCTGATGCGGCGTCGGATCGACTTCGCCGCGCTGTCGGACCGGAAGTGACCGCTGGCACTGGTGAGCGACCGTCGCCCGGGCGGGTCACGGGCGTGATCGAGGTCACGATCAGCGAGGAGGCAAGCCGGATCATCAATGAGGCCGGCGGCCTGATCCTCGAAATCCGGGAACGGTGCCGGGTCATCGCGCCTGGCGCGCGGGACGAGCAGGATGATCTGGGAGCCGGTCAAGATGATCCGCTGATCGGCTATCTCCGCGACCATCCGCTCGCACGTGCCGCCGGTTCGGACGCCACCGCTTCGACCCTGATGCAATGTGACGCTCTCGATCACTTCGGTGTTCCCCGAGGAACGAAAGCCATCGCCATCTGGATGTATCGGCGGTGGACGCGCGAGATCGCCGACGTCCATGGTCCGGCTCGCTCAGCGGCCACTCTGCGACGATGGCGCAACACCAATCTCCGGTGGGGCGAAACCTGATCCCCACCGGAGGAGCCTCCGGTCCCGAGCACGACGGCGTGCTCACCGCTCTGACTCGATGAACCTCGATTGATCGGGAGAGAACCATGGTCACCAAAGCCCGCCTGTCCGACCTCAGCAACATCATGGCGAACACCTCCGTCACGGCCGTCGTCTTCGGTCGAGGCGGCAATCAGATCCGGACCGTCATCAACGGGGGCAGACGTCACGCCACCTTCATGTATCCTTCCAAGCGGTACCGTCGAGGACAATGCGGGGACGGTCACACCGAACTGCGCATCCACATGATCTCGGAGGCATTGCCCGAACGTCTCGACTTCCTGCCCCAGCCATGCCGCATTGAAGCGGAGGTGTGCGGCAAGCCGACCTGCGCATTTCCCGACTACGCTCATGTCGACTTGGGAAGGCGGCCCGTTCTGGGCGAAGCCAAGCGGCACTGGGAGGACTTCGAACGGCCTTCGGCCCTGGTGCAGCAGGCGGTTACCCGGAAGGGGGCCGAGGCGCTGGGCTGGGACTATGAACAGGTCACATCGACCTCGTTGGGGGATGAGGGCTTCCTCTCCGCGGTGGAGGAGGTCCAGACCCATCGCTTCGTGCATGTACCGACCGGGATGCGAGACGCGGCACTCGCCGCCATAGGGCGGCACGGCGAGATGCCGCTGTCGGATCTCGCGTCAGAAATGCACGAGAAGCTCGGGCGGGCCACTGCCTTCGCCTGCGCCCTCGTGGTGCAGCGGGCTATCTCGATCGATCTGACGCGGCCGATCTCGGGGAGCAGCGTCGTCCGACCGGCACCCGACCTTCCCTTCGCACATCCCCGCATCCGCCTCTGAAGCGGATCCGCAGTCGCGCCGCCGGCGACGGCCGCGCCCACGACGACCATCCCGACACACATGCCCCGGCGTCGCGCGAGCGTCGGGATCAAGCAGCTACGCTCGCGCCAGGAGCAACGAAATGACCGACATCCTGCGCGTCCAGCCGCCGCTGGCCATCGCCGATCTGCAGAAGCCCGGTACGATCTTCTCGGTCGACGACAAGCGGCTCGTCTGGCGCGGCGAACTGGGCGATGGCGAACTCGACATCCAGGACTTCTCAACCGGCCAGCTCTACCGCCCCCTCGACCCGGCCACCGGCATGCGGCAGGTGGCTAAGATCCAGTGGCTCCAGGCCGCCATGGCGAAGGGCGACTTCAAGATCCTGGTCGACGCGGATGGAAGGCCTCACGGTAGCGAACGCGTCCCCCAGGCTGAACTCGATCGCGAAGAGATCCTCGGCATCGATGCCTATGCCGAGGCGCGGCAGACCCTGCTCGTCGAGCTTCACGCGCGCGGCGTCCGACGCAGCGACCCCGATCTCTCCACTTTCATCGAACAGATCTGGAACGAGAGCCTGACCCAGCGTTTCGGCGAACGCCCCGCGACCTCCACCGTACGCGAATGGCTGACTTGGACCGATCCCGAGCTGCCGGCACTCTCCCAGCTGATGTCCAACTCGGGTCGCGTCACCCGAGCGAAGAGGCTCGACCCACTCGTCCGTGAGGTCGTGGCGGCGAAGACCGACTGGTACTGGCAGGCCAGAGGCCGACAGATCAAGGACGCCGAGGCGGCCGGGTCCGTGGACATCGTCGCGATCAACGTCGAGCGCAAGGCGCAGGGACTGCCTCCGCTCAAGCAGCCGTCGCGCGAAGCGTACCGCCGCGCCGTGAGGGCGTCCGAGTCCAAGGAGAACTACGAGCGCAAGTTCGGGCCGGAGGCGGCCAAGCGGTACTGGCGGCCCTCCGGTCGGGGCGAGACCGCCCGGCACGCCCTCGAGCTCCTCTACATGGACGACACGGTCTTGGACGTGGTCGCGTGCATCCAGTCCCGTGGCGGCCGGCGCTTCCCGGCCGGAAGGCCCTACCTCTGCGCAGCGCTCAGCGCCGGCACGCGCTGCTGTCCGGGCTTCGTACTGAGCTTCAAGCCTCCGACGTCCCACACGGCGGCCGAGTGTCTCAAGCGGGTGGGCCGGGAGAAGGTCCACCTCGCGCAGGATTGGACGAGCCGCTACCCCATCCTACGCCAAATCGCCGGCAAGCCGGACAAGATCCTTGTGGACAACGGCTCGAACTACGTGTCGGCCGCCTTCCAGGAGGCCTGCGCCGAATCGGGAATCGTCCTCGTCGTCGCTCCCGTCGGCGCGCCGAAGGCGAAGGCCGTGATGGAGCGGTTCTTCAGGACGCTCAAGACCTGGCTCCTGCAGAAGCTGCCGGGGCACACGCTGGATCCCCGCACGCTCCGCGAACTCGGCGTGGATCCGGAGGCCAAGGCGGTGCTTCTGGTCGAGGAGCTGGAACTCCTCATCCAGGAGTTCATCAACACCTATCACGTCACGTTGCACAGCGGCATCAACGAGCAGCCGGCCGCCGCCTGGATGCGCTCGATCGAGGCACGACCGCGCGCCATTCTTGACGACCGCGCCATCGATCGCATGACGCACCTGACGATCCACGGACGCAGGCTCACCACCAACGGCGTGCGCTGGAAGGGCCTCGTCTACAGGATCGGGGATCTCGCCCGCCTCCTCGACGCCTGCCTGTCGCGCGAGCGGATTGGCAGCCGCCTCTCCGCGACCGCCGCGGCGACGGTTAAGATAAAGATCGATCCGGAGAACGTCGGACACATCTGGGTCTTCGATCCCGAAACCCGGACCTACGTGGAGCTCCTGGCCACCTACCAGGACTATGCCGCGGGCCTGACGCTGGATCAGCATGAGCAGGCGCTCGCCTGGTCCAAGCGGCGCAATCTCGCCTTCAACACCGAGGAGGAGAGGCTGGCGGCCCTTCACGCCCTGAACGTGTTCATCGAGGAGCAGATGCCCGAACTCAACGGTCGGGAGCGCCGGGTCCTCGCCAGAACCACGCAAGGTGCGATCGGCCGGGAGCCGACTGGTGTGACCATCCTGCACGCGGAGAGCCGTCACGACGGGCGCGGCGACGTCGTGGAGCACGATGCGCCCGACCAGGACCGTCTCGATTGGAACCTCAAGCCCAGCCGACCGGCGACGGGCCCGGTCGCCGAAGGCGGCAGCCACGACGCGGACCCCCGCGAAAATCGGGGTCGGAGCGAGTTCGATCAGGAGACCGGGTTCTTCGTCTCCCCCGACGACGAGGACGAGCGCTACGAGGAGGATTATTCGTGAACCGACCGTCCCCGAAGGCGAAGGTCACACCGACCTTCTCGAAGCAGGAACTCACCCCTTCGACCGGTACGCCGGTCGAGGACTTCAACCTGGAGGCGGCGCGTTCGAGCGCGGCGAAGGTCGCCGCGTTCGACGACATCTATCTCCAGCACGAAGCCCATCGACGTGCATTCGGCAGCTTCGACTATCTGCGCGAGCTCAACCGCACCCCGGGACCGAAGAGGGCGATGCGCCTCATCGGGCCCAGCAGTGCAGGCAAGTCGACCGCGATAGCCCAGTACGAGCGTATAGTCGCGCGACGGAGCGGAGTGCATGAGGGCGTGGTGCCGGTGCTCAGCATCAAGCTGGACCGGGCCTGCACGACCAAGCGCCTCGTGACGTCAATCCTCGACGCGTACGGCGACGAATATTCGGACAGCAACGTGGAGAGCGTGCTGCGCCGACGGGCCTATCTCTGCATCCAACGCTTCGGGACCGAACTGATCTTCGTCGACGAGGTCCAGCACCTCGCCTACCGGTCGTCTGAACGCTCCGACCCGACCGACGCCCTGAAGCGCATGCTGGACGACGGGGTCGTGAGCCTGGTCTTCGCAGGCGATCCGAGCGCGCTGCCGCTCATGCAGCGCAACATCCAGCTCGCCAACCGCATGATCGCTCCGTGCGACATCCTGCCTCTCGTCTCCAACAAGCCGCAGGACCGCGCGGCGATGAGATCGTTCGCGAAGCGTCTCGATGCAGCAATGGTGGAGCGCGGCATCACCTCGCGTCCGTCCGGCTTCGACGATCCCAGGATTCTACGCTGCCTGTTCGTCGTGTCGGACGGGCTGCTCGGCCGCGTGGTCAATCTCGTGAGGATCGCGCTCGACATGTCCGCCCGCCGCGGCGCGGAATTCGTCGAAATCCACGACCTCTCCAGAGCGGTTCGCGAATGGGCCGTCCCGCAGCTGATCGTCAAGTACGATCCGTTCTCGCAGGGGATCCTCGATGGCTGACATGACCCGTTGGACGCGTCCTGAGCCCGGCTCCGGCCGCGTCCTTTTCCCACCGGAAATCGACGCCCGGGAGTCCCTGATGGGAGCCGTGCTGAAGGCGGCGAGCGACAACGGTCACTCCAACGTCGGATCGCTGCTGGCGCACGCCGGCTATCCGCACGCCCGCGTCTTCAATCTCGCGCTAGACATGCACCAGATGCTGCCCGGCCTCGCGCGCGTGCTCGGCGTCGCCGAAGCCGAGCTGAAGGCTCTGCTGCACCCGGTCGTCAGCGCGAGCAGGGCGGTCCGCACCGTCGCCTTCCTCGGTGCCGAGATACCGGACTACGACATCGTGTCCCGGCGCAGACGCATTTCGATGGAGACCCTGAACGCCGAACCCTTCCACAGGGCCCTCTGGAACCACGGTCTGCTACCTTATTGTCCGCACTCACTCGAGAAGCTTCTCGACCGATGCGCTACCTGCGGTGGATCGCTGGGGTGGTTCCGTGCTGAAGGACTGGCGACCTGCGGAAGCAGCAAGTGCGACGCCGACCTCGGCGGCAGGCCGACGGAGAGGCTGCCTCCGGCACTAGCTCCCGCCTACCAACGGATGGCGGCGCTGGCGGCGCCGCGCGACGCAGCCGTCCGCGTGACCCTCCACGAGGATCTCACCGATCTGGACACAGGTATCGTCTTCGAGCTGGGTTGGCGTCTCGCTTCCGTGATCGACGGCATCGAGACGCCGAGGAAGGCAGCACAGACCCTGCCGCCCGAACGGATAGCACGCACGCTGGCGACGGCGGACAGGATCCTCACTGGTTGGCCGACGAGCCTGCACGAGGAACTTCGCCCTCTGCTCTTGACCGAGGGTGCGGAGAAAATGAAGACGCGCCTCCGCAAACTCCGGTCGGCGACCAGCAAGGCGGCGGGATGGCCGATGATCACGCAGGTCGTCCGTCAGAGCCATCCCGACCTGATGGCAAAGGGCCGACATGCTCTTCGGGCCTTGGATGGAACGATCATGACAGGCACTTCGGCCAACAGGATCGTAGCCATGGCGCCGCATCGTTTCGCGGTCGTGAAGCGGTCACGTGAGCTTACCGCGCTCACGATCAGCGGCAACGAGCGAGTGTTCTCGGACTTCGGACGGAAAGACGTGATCGAGTTCGCGCGGGCCAAGGCCGACAGCATGCCCCTCCGCGTCGCCGCAGAGCGGCTCGGCATCGCCCAGCACGGGGTGGAGCAGCTCGCCGCGATGGGTATGGTCGACGTCGAGGCGCATCCGGCGCTCCGTGCCTTCTCTCCATGCCTGCGACTGACGACCTCGTCCGTCGAGCTGCTGCTGACGCGGCTGGCTGAGGCAGGCACCGTGGAGCTTGCAGACGCCGTGCCCATCAGGTCGGCGGTGAAGGCCATACCGGGCGAGAAGCCGTGGGGCCCGATCGTGGCCGCGATGCTGGACGGTACGATCAGCTTCGTCATGGAGGCTGGTTCCAGACGGGCATTCCACCGCGTCGGGATTGCGCAGTCCTCCGCTGACATGCTGTCGACCTTCCGCTTCGAGCGCGCCGATCACCCCGGCTTCGACTTCGCGCCCGACATGACGAGGCGCGACGTGGAGGAGGCGCTGAACCTCGTTCCGCGCCGACTGGCGGAAGCGCTGCGCGAGGAGATCGGCTCAGCCGATGTCCGGCGTCCCCTCGTCGCCGACGTTCAACGGATTGCGCGGGAACGCATCTCGCTTGCGGAGATCTGCGCGCGAACCGCGCTCGGATCACGCAGGACGCCGATGGCGCTGAAGGGTGCGGGACTGCCGCGTCTCGGGGCCGCGGGGTGGTCACGCAGGGACGTCGAACGCCTTCTGTGACGATCGATCGTCGCTTCTGCAACGTCCGGGTCGGCGGGAGCAGGCGCCCGAGGTGGTCGGGAGAAGAGGCCATCGAACGGGTCACCCCATCCCCGAAGCGGGGCCTCGATGGACCTGGCAGTGAGACGGAATGACGGTTGCTCACGCGAAATCACTGAAAGGAAGGCCAAGTGACCCTGTTCGTTTCGATGCTGCTAATCCTGTCGCTCCACCACGCACCAGTCGGTGCCGATCTTCCGAAGCCCGAAGTTGGCGCGGCGGGAGGTCCCGTCGACGTCGTCGTAGTCGATCACGACGCCTTCGCCTTCGGTCGCGGAGGTCACGTCTCCTCGGACCTTCTCGGTACCAACGGACGAGAGATGGACCTGACCCGCGACACCGGGATCACGCAAGTTGACGCCGTCGCGATTGCAGACGGATTTCAGCCACAGGGGCTGGGCCGTGGCGAGGAACACGTCGAATTCGGTGATCGCTCCGGAAGAACCGGTGATCCGGATAGCGACGCGAGATCTGGACGCCTCCGCGGCCGCCTTAAGGGAGCGACGGCTATACAAGACGCTCAGCAGCGAGGCGAGCAGTCCGATGATCGTGACGATGCCGAGCAGAAAGCTGACGAAGTAGACGGCCATCGCAGCCCTCAGGCTACTGATGGCGATCTAGTTCGCGATGTGCGCGGTTCCGTCGTCTTCAGCGATGCTCCCAACCTCCTACAGATGCTGGGCCTGCTGAGCGCCGCCGTCCTTTGCTGCGGCATCGGGCTGTTCACGATCTTCGCCGACCTCGACCTGCTCGGCTCGCGCAGGTACGACATCTTGGCGGGCGGCGCGCTGTGCGTCATCGGCACGCTGTGCCTTCTCAAGCTGGTGTAGCCGCTCGGCCGCGTTCTGAGTCGGCATGTCGACCACGACCGCCAGACCCGAACCTCCGGTCAACGCCAGTGCGACTGCCGCAAGCACGGTCTTCCACTTCCTATGCAAACCAATCTCCCAAATTTCCCGAAGTCTTCGCACACAGGATTCAACGGTTCCTGCACACGTCTCCTGGATTCTTGGAAAGGACCGATTTCAAGAAGCAGGTCCGTAGCCTGAGGGTGCTTAAGGGCGCCTCGTCGATACCGACACACCGGACGGGTGTTGAGATCATATCCGCGGAAAGGCGCCGGGTTGCAGTTCCGATGCCGAGATGGGCCACAATGGGTTGACGAACGACTGGAGACCAATGGCCAGCTAACTTCATCGTCGCAATACGGCGATACGCCGACGCGCGCTGTCAGCAGCTTTGCATTTCGCAAACCAGATGATCCGGTCACCGCGGGGGCCAAGCGTCTCAATAAACCATCCCCAATCGGGAAGGCGCCGGTTCCCTTGTTGGGGGAACATCACCGCGGTGGCGAAGCGTCCCGCGCAAAGCGATCGACATGACCGATCAGCCGCACCACCGCTGCAGCCTGATCGCGGGTGAGTCGCACCGGCTTCCAAGTCCTGTAACTCACCTCGAGCACATGAATGCCTCTTCGCCGGGCCGTTGACACGACGATCCCGCGATCGGCGCGATGCGGATCGCCACCGCTGGCCCAAGTCTCCAGATCGGCGCTAACCTGAACGATCAGGCGTGCCTTCGGCCCAGTCGCCCTGAACGTAGGGAAGCGTCCCCGGACCTCGATCCACTCCGCGGTCGAGTTGCCGGTGCGCCAGATCGTCGCTCCCCCCGCCCGCGCGAGAAGCCGTTCCGCCGGCGTACGCACGTCCGGTCCGACCGGAGGGAGCTTGGGATCCCCGCCGCCCGATCCGGCCCGCATCGGCGGTTCAAGCCCGAGGTACCCCATGATGTCATCGAGCGGGTCGTCGCCCATGCTAGTCGCCGAGCAGCTTGCGCAGCGCCTCCTGATCGAAACCATCCAAGCCGTCCGACGGCGTCGCGCGGCTCTCCTCGACGAGGGCCAGCATCGCCTCCAAGGGATCGCCGGGGCGATTGAAGCGATCGATCATCTCCTCGAGGCCGGCCTGCGCGTACTGCTCGAACACCGTGATGCGGTCCTCGTCCCGCTCCGGAGCGAGTACCTTGAGATCGCCGTCGAAGGCCGAGATGGCCAGCGCGTCAACGTAGCCGTCATCGTCGTCGCGCTGGAAGATGTCGTAGCGGATGGCCGTCCCCTTCCGATCGAGGGGGCTCCTCTCGGCCTCGCGCCAGCGCGCAAGCGCGGCCGCGAACATCATGGCCTTCTGCTTGGTCTCGAACAGGGGGTGTCTGCCCTGAGGATCAGCCGCCACGAGCCTCTCCAGCTGATCCTCAAGCGCCTTCGGCGGCGCGACCCGACCCATCATTGCGATACCCTCTCGATCTGCGTCCGCTCGTACGGATCCGACGTGGCCACGACGTACGGGTACGTCCTGCCCATGATGTCGATGTCACGGCTGGTGTCAGCCTTCGTGGAGTGCAGCTCCAGCACGTACTCCTGCCCAACACGACCTCGCACCTCGCGCTCGACCTCGTCTCGCCACTGCGTCTTCGAAACGAGGAGTACGACCTGATGCGCAAGCGTCGGTATCCACCGGGCGACCTTCTCCCGGTATTCGTCCTCCAGCGAGCCGAAAGCCGAGTCCATGACCAGCGGATAAAGTCCGCCACGCGGGACGTCGTCGCCGCCCGCGCCGTCGTCGATGTTTGAGCGGGCCTTGTCCACCAAACTGCCGACGAAGCTGAGCGCGAGCACCTGCTTCTCGCCAGTGGATGCTCCACGTACCGGCTGGACATGCCCTCCGACCTTCTTGGTGAGCTTGAGCTGGAAGTCCTCGTCGAGGGACGCCTGATAATCCTTGATGGCCGCTTCGCTCCAGAGATGCTCGATCCGGGCGCTCAGGTCCTCCCTGACATCCTGCTTCCGGAGTTCGTAGATCTGGCCAAGCACGTCGGAGAGCTTCTCCACCGCGTTCCTGCGGCGACGCACTAATTCGCCCTGCTGACCCGCGACCTGTAGACGCGACACCTCGCGTTCGGCGATGTCCTGCGCTTTGCGGTTCTCCGCCATGGCGGTGTCGTTGTTCTTCAGGTCCGCCCGACGATCGATCAACTCCAGCGACACGCGGCTGATCTGATCCGCGAGATCGGCCGCCTTGTCGCCCGCGTTCGGATCGCCGAGCCTGGTCTCGACGTCCTCCAGCTTGTCGTTGATCTGCCGGATCGATGCCTTGAGGCTGCTGCGGATGCCCTGCAGACGATCGACCTCGGCGAAGAACGCCGCGCGCCGGTTCATCAGCTGGGCGACCGCCGCGCTCGTCTGGTTGACGGCCTCCTCGTGCTGGGCGAGCCCAACCGCTAGCTCCCACTTCTTCAGGCACGCCACTTCGTCGGGGTGCTGATCGTCGAGGGGCGTGCCGCAGATGCAGCGCCGCTCTTCGAGGAGGTCCTTCACAAACTGAGGCTTGATCTTCGCCGGCAATTCTCCACGCTGACGCGCCTCGGCGACGACGTCGACCGTGTTCTGCAGTACGCCCTGTGCGAAGGCCAGATACGCGTCCCTGGAGAACAGCTTCGCAAGCTCCCCGGTGCGCTGAGCCAGAGCCTCGGTCTCGCGCTGTCGATCCCGTCGATGGCCCTCCCGCTCGGCCGCGAGCACCCTTAGTTCGGCCATCGACGACTGCTCGCTCTCGAACCTCTCCTTCTCTCCTTCCAGGTCGCCGATGTTCGACAGGATCTGTCGCTCCGCCTCCTCCAGCGTAGCCGCATCGTTCTTCAAGCGCTCGAGTTCGTCCACCGCTTCCGACAGATCCGCTCCGCCGTGCTGCTTCAGCTCCTGAGCGAGATCACGGGAGAGCTGCTGGAGATGGGTCAGAGAACGTTCGTAGATCTTGATGTCGAGCAGGCTCTTCACGCCCTCCTCGACCTCCGAATAGGCCTTCGCGCCAGCGAACCACTCGATCCGTTCGCCGTTGAAGAAGAAGAACTTGTAGAGGGATTCGGCGAGGATCGTGTTGATGCGCTGCTGCTTGGCGCCCTGGACGTCTTCGAGTTGCGAGGTGCCGTTCCTCTGTATCGACAGCTCGAGCCTATCAGGCTGACCGTCTGCCTGGTTGCCGCGGCGGACGAAGATCTTCGACCGATCCACCACGTACACGCTCCTGTCGCTCAGCTTGAACGTCAGACGGACACGCACGGTTATAGACTCGCCCTCCTGCGCGTTCGCCAAGGCGGCCTCACTGGCGAGAAGGTCCCCGTCCTCGAAGTCGTCCGTGGTCTTGCCGTACAGGCACCATATGAACGCGTTGAGCAGCGCGGTCTTGCCCGCTCCGTTGAAGCCGTGGATCAGCGTGACGTTCCGATCGGGCTTGTCGGCGAACTCGAGCGTCTGCCTGCGGTAGAACTGTCGGAAGTTCTCGAGATGGAGTTTGGTTAGGATCACTTCACCACCTCCCTGACCGCGCGCATCAGATCGTCCCGCACGCGAGGCTTGGCGCTGTAGAGCACCTCGTGCTCGATCTTCAGCACCCGACCGAGTAGTTGCCGCTCCTCGATGGACAGCGTCATCAGAAGCTGCCTCACCTTCTCGTTGACGTCGCTCATCGCCCCCACAGTTCCATAAGTCCATGTTCGTCGGTCCAGCGCAGGAGCTCCTTGCGTGCCCCGGGACCGTTCACGGCGAGTGTGGAGAACTCCAGGACCCGATCCAACTGTTTTCTGATCACCGACGCCATCGCCTTGGAAACTAATCCCCCCGTTTCGGTCGCATCGGGAACCATGAAGAAGTCGAAGATCTCCGCCCGGACCTTTCCGGTCGATGGCGACCGCCGCAGCACGCGCCCGCGCCGCTGGATGAACTGTCGGGGATTGGTGCTGCTGGACAGGATGAACGCGGTCCTGGTCGAAGGCACGTCTACCCCTTCGTCGAGGCAGCGGATCGCGACGAGGGCCTGGATGCGACCCTCGGCGAAGTCCTGCAGGATCGCGCGACGCCGATCGGGAGGAGTCTCGGCCGTGTACAACGCGCAGATGATCCCAAGGTCTTCTGCGAGAGCCACCACTTCCTCGATCTGACGGGGCGGCATCTCGTCCTCCCCTGCCTCTGGCCTGCCGTCCCCGCAGTAGATCAGCATGTGCGTGTCATCGCGCCGTACCGCCAGCAGCTCGCGCAGTACGGGCAGCTTTCCGCGGGCGCTTGACAGGAGACGGGCTCGCTTCAGCAGAAGCGCCTTCGCACCCTCGGAAAGGTCGCTGCCGTCGTCGACGATCCCGAACTTGGCGAGCTTGGCGGAGTACTCTTCGTATCTTTCCGCCTCGTCCGACGAGAGGGCGATCAGCTTGGGATGATACACGTACGGCGTCAGTACGCCGTCGCGCAGTGCCTCCGAAAGCCCATAGCGATGAACTATCGGCCCGAAATAATCGACGATCCGCTTGGTCCCCTCGTCGTCCATCCACTTCTCGGGTGTGGCGGACAGTCCGATGCGATAGGCGGCGTTCCCGGGAAGGCAGCGCGAGGTCGCCGCCGTGCCGAGGTTATGCGCCTCGTCCCCGATGACGAGGATCGGGGCGCGGACGCGCGCCAGCTGCGCCTGGAGCATGGCCGACTGCAGCGTGGCGGTCGTCGTAGCGATGCTGAGGACCCGGCGCGATCTGCCGTTCAGGGCGTAGATCGCCGTCGAGAGCTCGTCCTGCCATCTGGAGCTGCCCTCGGCGCAGCGGATCGGCGCGAGACCGACTTCGGCGGACACCTCGATCCATTGGTCCACCAAATGGATGAACGGGGCCACGATCAGGATGCAGAGCCACTGATCCTCGAGCGCGTCGTACAGGCTCGACGCGATGGACAGCGAGGTGATCGTCTTCCCCGACCCAGTGGCCATCGCGAGCAGACCCCGACCTCCGGCCTTGGCCCAGTTCCTCCGCGCATCCTTCTGGTGATCGAAGAGGGGAAAGGGAAACTGGACAAGATGCTCGGGATCGACCGTTACCACCGGAGCGGTCGCCTCACCAGGACCTTCGATATGAGTCATCCGTCGTTCCAACCATCCACTGCGATAGGCGTCCAGAAGCGGCTTCACATGAAGTCCGGGCGTCTCGTTCCGCAACAATCGATCGAACTGAAGCGACATTGCCTGCACGGTGCGGCGCTCGGACGGGTCACCCCATTCGCGGAACACCTCGTGCCGTTCAAAGCTTCCCGCCAGCGCCATCGCCGACTCGTTGCCGCTTCCGCTGAACGCGACGAGGTTCCGGCCGTCGTCGAAGATGCCGTACTTCTCGTGATAGATCGCGTTCCGCCTCGTGTTCGTCGGGCGGGCAACGTGGATCCGGAGGATCCCCAGCCTCAAGGCCGCCCCCATCAGTTCGGCGCCCGATGCGGTGGATCCCGCCAATGCCGAGCACAAAGTCTCCAGGGTAGGCAGGTTGGGACGCGCGCGATCCACGTAGTCGCGCGCGATCGCAGTCAGGTCCTGAGCACCGAACCTCGTCGACGTGACGAGCGTCATCCGCCCTCCGGCCTCGAAGAAGCACGCGAATGCCCCGCCCAGCACCTCGAACACCGAACTTGAGAAGAAGCCGGCGGCACGTCGATACGTGCGGGCGCATCGAAGAGCCGGAGCGAACAGCTCGCGCGCGAGATCGTCGCGTCCGGATCGATAGCCCGGCAGGAGCTCGCACGACCTAAATGAGGTTCCGGACGCCGCCGTCACGCCCACCCGCGACAATCCACGAGGAAGACGTCACTGGTTCGGGACGAAGCCGCGTCCTTCGAGCTCGATCCGAAATGCATGCCTCCAGACGTAGCGGCGGGTGCTCGACGAGGCCAGCCGAAGCCTAATGACGCAGGCTCGCTGATGCCCATCAGTCCATCATGCCCGAGATCCGGTCGGCGATGCGATCCCACGGCGTCGCGACGTCGACGTGCGACCAGGACATCCGGACAACGCCGTCGAGGTCGTCCTCGTCGATGCGCATCGCAGACAGCACGTGGCTGTGGCCGTAGTTCGCCGACGTGCAGGCCGAGCCGTTCGAGATCGACGCGAGATCCTTTAGCACGACCATCAGGGCCTCCGAATCCACCCCGGGGAAGCTCGCCGAAAGGATGTTGGGCAGCACGGACGGTCCGCCGTGCACGGTGGGACCCAACCTCTCGAACGCTGCGAGAGCCGTCGCGCGTATCTCGCTACAGGCGCTCCATCTCCTCTCGCGATCGGTCCACGCATGCAGAGCCGCAAGGCCGAACCCCGCGACGAGCGGCACTGGGGTCGTACCCGCGCGCAGTCCGCGCTCCTGGCCACCGCCCACCGTCAGAGGGCTTAGCGGCACGCGCCGTTGGGCGCATCGGACGATCAGACAGCCCACGCCCATAGGACCACCCAGCTTGTGAGCGCTGGCGCTGACGAGGTCGACGCGGGCGTTGCGGTAGCCGCCGTCGGTCTTGCCGAAGGTCTGTGCCGCGTCGACGTGCAGGAACGGCCCGTCGTCCTCCAGGAGGGACGCGATCTCGTCAACGGGCTGGAGTGTGCCGGTTTCGTTGTTCGCGTGCATGACCGACACCAGCAGGGTGTCGGGCCTGACGGCTCCTGCGACGTCGGAGGCCGCGACGCGTCCATCGCGATCGGGATCGACGAGCGTGACGTCGAAGCCCTGGTTCCGAAGACGTTCGATCGGCTCCAGGACGGCCTTGTGTTCGATCGAGGTGGTCACCACATGCCGCCTGCCCGAAGTCGCCCCGAACTCTGCCAGACCCGCTATTGCGCCATTCGAGCTTTCGGTCGCTCCACTTGTGAAGACCACCTCAGCAGGCGTACAGGCGGCGACCGAAGCGATGCGCTCCCTCGCGAGCTGGACCTCGCGCTTGGCCTCCAGCCCGTAGACGTGGGTGCGGCTTCCTGCATTGCCGTACCCCTCGGTCATGAGCCGCACGATCAGATCTGCGACTTCCGGAGCCACTGGGGTCGTGGCGGCATGATCCAGGTAGACGGGACGCTCTTCCATGACAAATCCACGTAGCTCATTGACGCACTATGTACGTAGCCTCTAGATGCGCTATTGGCAACGATCGGAGCACGGCAGGTGGACGAGGCGAAAGGCGGCTACGTCTTCGAGGTGGTCCGCGGCATTCAGGCCGGACGCGAATACTACGTCACGATGTGCCCCCTGCGGGAGGTGCCCAAGATCTTTGTGTTCGATGGCGACGAGCTGTCCCCGGAGAACCGAGCGCAGCGCCAGTTGAACAAGGGACGCGTGCCGGCTCTCGCACGCTATCTGACGAGCAACCCCGACTCCTACGTCTTCTCGGCGATCACGGCTTCGATCGACGGCGACGTCCGCTTCGTCCCGTCGGCCAACGCGCTGCTGGGGCATCTGCACGTACCCTTCGGATCGACGTTCATCGTGAACGACGGCCAGCATCGACGCGCGGCGATCGAGTTGGCCCTCAGGGATCGGCGGGCGCTGGCCGACGAGACCATTGCCGTCGTCTTCTTCCACGACAGGGGTCTCGAGCGCTGCCAGCAGATGTTCGCCGACCTCAATCGGTACGCCATCCGACCATCCGCCTCGCTGAGCGTACTCTACGACCATCGTGACGACAGGGCGCGCCTCGCGCGGCTGGTCCTCGAACGCCTACCCCACTTCAACGACCTGGTAGATGGCGAACGGGCGAGCCTCTCCCCCGGCTCGCGCAAGCTCTTCACTTTGAGCGCCATGCACAAGGCGACGCAGCAGCTCCTCGCCCAGATCGAGCTCAGAGATACCCGGGACGATCAGGTGGTCGAATTCTGGCAGCTGGTGTACGACGTGATCCCCGAATGGGATGCCGTCAGGAACGGCATCACATCCGCCGGTTCTGTGCGGGCGAACTTCGTCCACTCCCACGGCGTACTGCTCCATGCGCTCGGACGCGTCGCCAACTCCCTTCTGCATAGAGGCGACGGGCTGGCGGCACTGTCCGGGATCGCAGATGTTGACTGGCGCAGGGAGGCTCGCTGCTGGGAGGGACGCGCTGTCCGGGGCGGTGTGCTGACCAACTCGTCGAGAAGCGTGATTCTTTCCAGCAACCTTCTCAAGGAACACATCGGATTGGGACTGTCGGCCGAAGAACGGCGGCAGGAAGCGAATATGAAAAAGGCGAGAACATGAAGGCCAAGTTCGGCGCAGCGGCAAACTCGGCGTTCAAGGAGGGGTTCCGACCCGTCGTCGAGGCGCTAGTAGACGAAATCGCGGAACTGTACCGTGCGGACTCCATCCCGTGGGTCGTCGGCTACAGCGGAGGCAAGGACTCCACGGCGACCCTGCAGCTCGTGTGGATGGCCGTCTCGCGCCTGTCGGAAAGCGAGCGGATCAAGCCGGTGCACGTGATCTCGACGGACACCATGGTCGAGAACCCGGTCGTGGCGGCCTGGGTGGCTCGATCGCTCGAGCAGATGGCCGATGCGGCGACCGCCGCCGGCCTACCGATCACCTCGCACCGGCTCATGCCCAAGACCACCGACACGTTCTGGGTCAACCTCATTGGAAAGGGCTACCCTGCTCCGCGTCCAAAGTTCCGGTGGTGCACGGAGCGGATGAAGATCAATCCCTCCAACCAGTTCATCCTGGACGTCGCCAAGAAGAGCGGCGAGGCCATCGTGGTGCTCGGCATGCGCAAGGCCGAATCCGTAGCGCGTGAGCGCGTCATGGACCGACTCGAGGACCGTCGCATCCGCGACAGGCTGTCGCCCAACGCCTCCCTGCCGAATTCGCTCGTCTTCACCCCTATCGAGACGTGGACGAACGACGACGTCTGGACCTTCCTCATGCAGGTCAAGAACCCTTGGGGCTTCCGCAACAAGGATCTCCTTACGATGTACCAGGGCGCCAGCGCCGACGGCGAGTGCCCGCTGGTGGTCGACAGCTCGACGCCGTCGTGCGGGGACAGCCGCTTCGGATGCTGGGTCTGCACGCTGGTGGAGAAGGACAAGTCGATGCAGGCGATGATCCAGAACGATGCGGAGAAGGAGTGGATGCTCCCACTGCTCAACCTGCGCAACGAACTGGACGGGGAGGACCGTCATCTCCGCGACTTTCGCCGGATGAACGGATCGCTGCAGCTGCACCGGGACAGGCTGATCCACGGCCCGTACCTGCAGTCGGCACGCGAAGCTTGGCTGACCAAGGTTCTCGAGGCCCAGCAGGAGGCCAGGCGATTGGGTCCGGCCGACATGAAGAAGCTCGAGCTCATCACGCTGCCGGAACTGAACGAGATCCGCCGCATCTGGGTCGTCGAGAAGCACGAGATGGAGGACAGCCTTCCGGGCATTTACGAAGCCGTCACGGGGGAGGTCTTCCCGGGCCCGCCGGTCGACGACGCCATGCCCCTGAGCTCTTCCGACATGCGCCTTTTGAAGGACATCTGCGAGGAAGACGTTCTGCACTACGAACTTACCCGCGAACTCCTCGACGTCGTGCGCCAGCAGCGCGGCTTCGCGCGTCGCGCCGGGCTGTTCAAGTCGCTCGAGGACGCTCTGCGGCGAGGCTCCCACGACAGCGCCGAAGCAGCTGAGGCGCTGGCGCTCAGCAGGCGCGACACCCTTGAAGGGCAGCGCGCGCAATGACCTTGGACGAACTGGTTCTACACGACTTCGGCGCGTACGGAGGGCGTCAGGCCGTCGAGCTGACCCCCCGCGATCCCTCGCGTCCCATCATCCTCTTCGGCGGATTGAACGGCGGCGGGAAGACCACGCTGCTGGATGCGATCCAGCTCTGCCTGTACGGGACGTTCGCCAGGACCTCCAACCGCGGCGGCCTCAGCTATCCTAGCTACCTGGAACGCAGCATCCATCGCGGACCTGGCATCACCGACGCGGCGGTCGAACTCGCATTCTCGCAGAACGTCGCCGGGTCGCTGCATTCGTTCCGCCTCCACCGCTCGTGGCGGCGCACCCCCTCCGGAACACGGGAGAACCTCGAGCTCCTCCGGAACGGCGAACCGGACGATCTGGCGACCGAACACTGGTCCGAACAGGTCGAGCAGTTCATGCCCGCGCGCATAGCGCAGCTTTTCCTCTTCGACGGCGAGAAGATCGAAGGCTACGCCGACGTCGAGGGCACCTCGACGCTGATCGCGACCGCGATACAGAACCTGCTCGGCCTGGACATCGTGGAGCAACTAGTCACCGATCTGAAGACGATGGAGCGCCGGAAGCGCGCCGTCGAGGCTCCGGCACCGGAAGACGACGAGGTCGACGGCCTCCGCATCCAGATCGAACGACTGGAGGGGGAGCGGCAGGAACTGAACCGCGCATGCGCCGCTCAGGTCAACGAACTCGACAAGCGCCGGCAGAAGCTGGCTGCGATCGAAGACGAGTTCCGCCGACGCGGGGGCATCCTCTTCGAACGCCGCGCGACCATCGCCGATGCGCACGCGACGGCGCAGCGGGAGATAGCGCACCTCCGGGCCGAACTGCGCGACGGCGCCGCCGGCGCGGCACCTCTCGCAATGGTGGAGACCCTGCTCCACTCGGTGCGTCGGCGCGACGAACTGGCCCGCGCCACGCATCAACAGGCCTTGGCGAAGTCGGTCGTCGAGAGGGAGCACCAGCTCTTCGAGACCCTCCTCGTCGGGCTGCCGAAGATGGACGTGGACCGCATCGGGGCCAGACTGCGGGAGCGACGCGCCGCATTCGCGTCGGACCCGGATCCGACGACGGCTGCGGCCATCCTCTCCGACCAGGCCCGTGGACAGCTCGAACACCTGCTGACTTCCGGCCTCGGGGGGGAGCGGTCGCGCATGGCGGCCGTCCGCACCCGGTTGGGCGCCGCACTCCAGCGGCTCAACGTGGCGGAGAACGAACTCGCCGGCGTTCCCTCCGACGAAGCCATCGCCGACCTTCTGGACCGTCGGGCCGAAGCGCAGGCCGCGCTCGCCGATGCCGAGGTCCAGGAGAGGCGCCTGACGGATGAACTCGGCACGGCCACCGCACGCGTGGAGGCGTTGCGGAACAAGCAGGACGGACTGCTGGAGAAGGCGACCCGTCGCGAATTCGAGCGGCAGGATACCAGACGCATCCTCGACCACTCCCAACGCGCGCGCGAGACGCTGTCGCGTTTCCGAAACGCCGTCGTCGCAAAGCACGTCGACAACATCGAGAAGCTCATACTGGCCAGCTTCCGCCAACTCGTCGGCAAAGGCGATCTTGTCTCGGGCGTAAGCATCGATCCGCTCACATTCGCCTTGGAACTGAAAGGCAAGGACGGGCGCGTGCTCACGCCCGAGCGTCTCTCTGCCGGGGAACGCCAGATCCTTGCGGTGGCAATCCTCTGGGGTCTCGCCAAGGCGTCGGGTCGCCCACTGCCTACGGTGATTGACACGCCCCTCGGCCGTCTGGACTCCGTCCACCGTCGCCATCTGGTCGAGCGCTACTTTCCCGTCGCAAGCCATCAGGTCCTGCTACTCTCCACCGATCAGGAGATCGTGGACGCCAACCTGCACGGGCTCGAGGCGCACGTGAGCCGTTCGTACCGCCTGGTCCACCAGCAGGACGCCGGTCGGACGACCATCGAACCCGGTTACTTTGGAGTGGATGCATGATCGTCGACCACATCCGCCTTTCGGCTCAGGCTCGCGAACAGCTAATCAGGCTCAAGCGCTATACCGGCATAGAACATTGGAACGTCCTCTGCCGATGGGCGCTGTGCCGCTCCCTGGCGGAGCCTTCCCCACCCGCGCCGTCGAAACATCCGACGGACAGCAACGTGGAGATGAGCTGGAGGACGTTCGCCGGTCAATATGGCGACCTCTTCGCGGCCCTCATGCGTGAACGATGCGTCTCGGACGGCCTGGACCAAGACGAAGACGTGGTCGCCCACCAGTTCCGGTTGCACCTCCATCGCGGCATCGCCTATCTCGCGTCCGACCGTAAGCTGCGGAGCATCGAGGCCCTGACGTCCCTGGAAGCGCCGACCGGGATCCCGCAAGGTTGATCCCTGACGCTCCGGTTCACCGTCACAAGACCGCGATGCGTCGGCAGACGCTGTCGCGCCCGGTACGGTTGGCGTTGTCCGACGAGATCATCAGGGTCGGCGACACCGTCCTGGACTACGGCTGCGGCCTCGGGGGAGACGTCTCGCGTCTCCGCGAGCTCGGCTTCGCGGCGACCGGATGGGATCCCGTGCACGCTTTCGACGGCATGAGGACGCCAGCCCGGATCGTCAATCTCGGCTACGTCGTCAACGTCATCGAAGATCCGTCGGAGCGCGCTGAAACGCTTCGAAGCGCATGGGCTCTGGCTGAAGAGGTACTCGTCGTTTCCGCCCGTCTGACCGACGAGCGCCCGCAGCTGCGGTCGGCCGCCAATCTCGCAGACGGTGTGCTGACCGGCCTGAACACCTTTCAGAAGTTCTTCCTCCAGTCGGAACTGAGGGATTGGATTCGAGAGCATCTCGACGGCACCCCGATCGCCGCCGCTCCAGGAGTCTTCTATGTTTTTCGTGGATCCGAGCGCCTCACCGAGTTCGCCGCGTCGCGTTTCCGGACCCGGATCACTCCCGTCCTCGCGCCGTCCCGGTCCGACCGCCTGGCGGCGCATCCAGAGTTCGCCGACACCATCCTCCAGGCGATGAGCACGCATGGACGGGAGGTAGTGATCGACGACTTCGCCGATGGGCGCGCCATGTCCAACGCGATCGGGGGGATCACCCATTGCGTCCGTCATCTGCTGGGACGGATCGGACCGGAACGTTGGGCGGCCATACGCAGCACGCGCCGGAACGACCTGCTGGTGTTCCTCGCACTCAGTCGCTTCGAGGATCGGCCTGCCTTCCGCGCCCTTTCAGGCACCGTACAGCGCGATGTCAGAGCCCATTTCGGCAGCTACGGCGAAGCATTGCGCCTCGCGGACGAGGCCCTTCTCTCCACCGGTCGAAGCGAAGCCATTGAGAAGGCGATCGACGAGGCGCCGTGCGGCAAGCTCCTTCCGACGGCGTTCTACGTCCACTCATCGGCCCTTCAAGTCATGCCGGTCACGTTGCGGCTCTACGAGGGATGCGCGAGGTCACTCGCCGGCGCTATCGACGGAGCGAACCTGCTGAAGTTCGGCCGTCGGAGGCGCAAGGTCTCCTATCTGGTTTACCCAGACTTCGAACGCGTTGCCCACCCCGAACTGCAGCGCTCGATCCGAGTGAATCTTCAGACCTTCGACGTCAGAACGCGGCGATACGACGAAACCGGAAATCCTCCGCTGCTTTACCGAAAGGAGACCTTCGTCCTCCCCGACCACCCGAACAGGCCGCGCTACGAGAAGCTGACATCCGCCGAGGAACGGGCTGGACTCCTCGACGCGAGGAACATCGGCTTGCGAAAGGGGTGGCTGGAGGCGTTGGCCGAGGGCGGCTACGCCATTAGGGGACATACACTCCGCAGGTCGTCCAGCTGAGCACGCCCGGGGGATCGACAAGGCTTCCGAGCCCGCACGTCGCCAATCATCTCCGGACCGTTGATATGACCAGCAACCGACGATCTTCAAAGGCCGAAGACGAGCGATAGGCCAAGGCGTCCACGGCGCGACGCGGATCCGTCCGCCGAACGGAACGGACCCTGGCGCCGACATGACGCCAACTAGGTCTCGCTCCACGAAGCGTCGATGCCGTGATCCATCACCCCGCCGGCCGAAGGAGCGAAGAAGACGGCACGCAGAGGCAAGGTCGCGGCCCCGATGGCGGCTGCGTCGCCGTCGATGGTCCATAGCACCACCTTGGGAGCCGGACGTCGGAAACCGCGCCGTTCTGGATTGGTGAAGCTGATCCGATCGATGATCCGCGCCGCCAAGGTATGTGGAAGGCGTCCGCCAAGTACGAGGAGCGCAGGATCAAGGGTCGCAGAGATCGCGGAGACGACGAGGTCGAGCGATGCCATGGTATCGTCGAGCCACGCAGCGACGACCGGATGATCGACGTCGAAGTCCGCAAGCATCGCATGTAGGTCGTTAGATTCCACGCCCATCCGCTGGAACGTGTTGCGGAGCGATTCCAAACTCGGCTTCGACCAGCCGCCCGGCAGGATCGAGATAAAATCTTCCGCATTCCCGTGACCTGCGCACAGCGGCATGCCCCCGGCGATGCAAACCCGCCGAAACCGGCCGCGAAATAGAGGTAGGCGAAGTTGCCATAAGTATACGGTGAGCCGCGTGTTGTCGCGTGGGGGCGTAGCCGGTGTGCGGTACTCTTACGATAGGACGGGCATCCTGCTCGCCAAGCGGTAGACGAGGAGGTGAGGTTAGAAGTTCTTCCGGCGCCATGCGGCGGCGGTCCTGGGCTTCGCTTCGACCTCAGGGCCTAGCAGCTCAGGAACGACCGTTGGCGAATTGCCGGAGCTCGTCCCGTCGCGTGATCGAGGCCGCCGCCACCCCGCGTCCGAACCGCATCGGAGTGCGCTCGCCGACCCTGACCTCCATCCAGTCCATCCCATCGGAGCTGACGATGCTCCAACGAAGATCGGACTCGGATCCGGCGGGGTCGCCACCGTTCAGCCATTCCTGAAGCTGTGCTTCCAGGAACAGCAGCAGTCTCGCCTGAATCCGGGACACCCGGACGACGTCCTCGTCGGTTTCCAGATCGAAGTGCCGTGAGCTCGCCGCGAGACGAGCCGCATCGGATTGGTCACGCGGGACACCCAGCATTGAGAGAATCTTTGCGATGTCGGCGTCTTGACCCATGCCTTCGTTGTATCCAGCTGCGAGCGGTTGGCGGAGAAGGCGTCGATCGCCAACTTCCTCACCGCGCATAGGGGAGCGTCGCCTCGGCGCCAACCTGGCAATCGCCGCGCCGACCCTATGGCCAGGCTAGTTCCGCCGCGAGGTTCCTCTCGAGATCGTGTCCCTGCGGTAGCTCGACGGCTTGTGCGACGGCATCGAGCGATCCGGTAGGATAGTACGACGCCAAGGTGTTGGCCAATGCCCTTCCGGAACGCAGCAGAGTACCGGTCTTCCAAGCGAGATGCCGCGCACTTTCCTTGAAGCGACCCTGCGCAGCCACCACGAACAGGAAGCCGGCTCCCTCGGCCGATCTGGTCACTTCCAACGCCTCGAGATAACGCCGGAACATCCGCGTTGAAGGAAGCGCGGAATAGCGAGTCTGCATCGCCGAGAACTGCTCTCCGGTCACGAAGTCAGAACTAGATTTGGCCTGGACGAAGACCGCGAGCGATCGGAGAGGACCGGTCGCGATGCGACCGATGCAGTCCACCCCCTCGTCGTCCGGCCCATCCGTCAGGAAGATGCGATCGCAGCCGAGGGCACGGAGGTAGCACAGCGCCGGCAGAAGGAACGCCGGACCGGCATTCCGTCGCATCCAGTCGTACGCGGAAGCGAACTCCTCCGCGATGGGCACGTGTCCCGTGAGCTTCTCGAAGGACGGACTGCGCCAGGAGAGAAGCCGACCGGGGTCATCCGCCAGCTGCGCGTACGGTCTGCGGTTCCCGACCTCGTTCCACGCATCCGCGGCCAACCCCGTCTGCCGGATCAGGTTTCTGCCATGCTCCAGATACAGCTCCGCCGCATGAAGCTCCCGAACACCCCGTATGACGAGGAAGTCAACGAAGCTCCGCTCCAGATCGATAGCTCTTGGCGCGGTCAGAGAAAGGGCGCGCTCGTCGATCTCGAGGTGCACGTAGTTCCGTATGGCTCGATCGATCGAAGGGAACCCGGCTACGGGTTCATTTGCCACCGCTGAGCTTCCGCGCCTTGTCACGCCGGCTCGTCACGGCCTCGATGAAGGCATCCAAAGCGTCCGCGAAGGCGGCGGGGTCATCCAAGATCGCGGACATCGGCAGTTCCGAGATGATCTTCTCCGAACGCTTGATCTCGTCACGCCAGTCGCGCTCGCGGGCGCCGCCCGCCCGCGCCTGCGCCTCCGCATCCTCGATGCCGATGCGGTACGAGTTGACGTCCCCGATGAGGGTCCTGTGATTGCCCTCCAAGAGGTAGGCGAGCTTCTTCACGTGCTTGGGATCGTGGATCCGCCTGTCGCCGTCGTGCTCGTCGTCCGGCGAAATCCACGAGTAGAAGGTGCGCAACTCCTCCAGGTTGTGAAACTGAGAATCTGCGTCCTGCCAGTCCAGCCACTTGCGCATGGTCGGATTGCCGATCGCTTCCTGGAACAGCGTGAAGTAGTTGTTCTTCGCCTTGCCGCTGTACTCCTCATCTTGCTGCATCTGCATGATCGCCTTGTACGATCGATACAGGCGCCCTGTCGCGATGGCGGTCAAGCCGAACTGCTCGCCGGTCGACCGGAGACTCTGTCCATGATCGTCGATCTGCTCCGCGACGAGTTTCGCCTGCTGCGCGGGGCTCCAGTCCTTGATCCCCCCGATGTGGCGGATCCCCTGGAGCATCCAGGAGATGTCACGCGTACCATCTCCGGAATAGACCAGCACCTCGATCTCGGCCGTATCGAGGAGGAACTTCTGCTGAGCCTCCTCCGACATACGATTCTCGTCGATCATTCCTGCGTCGATGTTCGTCCGCAGCAGGGTGAGCGCCGTGAACCGGCGGTTCCCCTCGACGACCACGAAACTCCCGTCATTTCCGGCGATCGGTCGGACGACTATCCGATCCAGCAGCAGGAAGCCGTTGTGGATCATGCTGTTGTAGAGTTCGTCGATGCCGTAGCTTGAGATCTCCTTGCGCGCAGTCGCCTGGACCGCCGGGTCTGCGATCTTCCTGTCCGGCTTGATGGATGCGGCTCCCTCCGTCTTCCAGAAGCGCGGATTGTTCGGGTCGAGGAATATGCGATCGGTGCCGATCTTCCGCTGCGTCAGCTGATCCATGTACACTTAGAAGATGCTCCCTGATCCCGCCCGATCGGCACGAGGCTCACGACATCGCCAATCGTAGCCGTCACGGCAAAGGAAAACGTGTACGAATTGGATGAAATCGCCACCCGCTCGTCCAAGAGACCTGCTAGTCTGCCCAGCGGGTTGCGCCGCGAGTGGCGCGAGAATCGAGAGAAGGTCTGCAGTGTCGAGCAACCGCCAACCAACGAACATCCTCTTCGCTGACGTTAAAGGCTACAGCTCCTTAACCGAACGGCAGTTGCTGGCGTTCGCCGAGAAGATCCTGCCGCGGGCGGCCGAGAAGCTGAGCGCGCATGACTGTCATCACGTGAACACCTGGGGCGACGGCCTCGTAGTGGCGACGTCGGCGGTCAGGTCCATCGCCTGCATCGCCTTGGATCTGCGCGATCTGTTCGAGAACCTCGACTGGGAGGATTTCCATCTTCCGCCGCTCAGCATACGGATTTCGATCCACCACGGAGAGTATTACCAAGGCGTTGATCCGTTTACCCAGGGCGGGCTCGTGACGGGCAGGACGATCATAAGGGCCGCGCGCATCGAGCCTGTCGCCAAGCCGGGGATGATCTGGATAACGGAAGCCGTCGAGGTAGCCCTTCGCGACGAGCAGAGGGGGCGTCAGAAGGCTCTCTTCGCCACTGATCCCGTAGGGAACATCGAACTCGCGAAGGCGGCAGGCTCTGAGACGATCTTCTCGCTTCGGCGCCACAGCGACCCACCCCTCGACGAAGCCGTTCGCGACGAGATACTGCGTGAGAACGCGAAGCGTTCGGGCTCGTCGCAGAAGCCGCAGACGAATACGGTTCAGGCGTTCGAAGCATGCCTAGGAATAGTCAGGCGTAACGACGAAGTCCTGCTCGTGCGCCGCCAGAGGGATCAGACGGAACTTGTCTGGGGCTTCCCGGCAGCCAAGAAGCAGCCGCTCGACAATGAGCAGCACATCGTGGTGCGGGAAGTCCGCAGGGAGACCGGGATCGATTGCACGCTTGCTGCGAAGATTGGCACCATCGAGTGTCACCCGCTGACGGGCGCCAAGTGCCACTACTTCCTGCTCACGCCATTGAGCGACGTCGAACCCCTGAACCTCGACACCGAGGAGAACGCGGACGTCAAGTACGTGCCGATCGCAGACTTGGAGAAGTACATACCCCGGCACCTCAACGAAGAGGTCGTCGGCCTCCTGAGACAATCCGCCTAGTCCATCTTGTCGTGAGCAGGTCTGGATGCGACAATGGAATGATGGAAGGAAAGAGCCATGACGAAGATCGCGCTTGCGGTCGTTCACGATCGCTCAGCTGACCGGGTACTACTGATCAGACGTTCGGACACCAGCGACATGGAGGGTTGGGCGTTTCCCGGCGGCAAGGTCGAATCGATCGATGGGCCGCCTGCGGAGATGGAGACGATGTGCCGTGCGGCGCGCAGGGAGCTGGCCGAGGAAACCGGCATTCTCGCGAACGGGGGAAAGACCCTCCTGACGCGGACGCATCCCCGAACCGGTGCCCTCGTGACCTACGTCTACTTCTGCGAGGAGGATCTGGGGAAGAGTGCTCCCCGTCCTCGTCGAATGGAGCCGAAGAAGGCTGACACATGCACGTGGATGCCGCGCCTGAAGGTCGGTGAACTTTTCGGCCGGGGCTTCTCTCAGATGGTCCTGCACAAGATCGACGCCGAGGCCCTCCGCGCCAAGTCGACGATCAATGGAAAGCACTTCGCCGCCTGATGCGCTGGAGGGCAAGACCGTCCTCCGCGTCGGTCGGAATTACGCTTTCTGGTCTTGTATAAGTTCCTTGTGGTCCGGTGGGCTGCGGCTAGGCTGGAGCCAGAGGACGACGGAGACAGCAACTGCCGATCGAACGAAACGACGTCGCCTCGCCGATGTGGCGCAAGAAGGTGGACGGCACGTTCGTCCGCCTAGGCTACACCCCGGTGCCTCTTTGGGTTTCGCACATGTGGGGATTGGCGAAAGCGTTCACGTCAGTGACGGGACGCGGCGATCCGCACGCCAAGCTTCGATGCACCTTCCAAGGGCGGGATTTCATCGCCGAGATCGTACCCCACCGTCAGGGGCGGCAGTTCAGGCTTTTCCTGCAGGAGGAGCTGCGGGCGGCGCTCGCAGCCACCTTCGTGATGTCCTACATACGCGAAGTCGACACCAAGCTGGCTGCAGCGGCGAATCTAGGAACGCCCCGGAGGCGTGACGAAGACGCGGACCGCGCATTCTGGGAATTCGCCGACCTAGAGCTGAACGTCCAGGAACGCTCCATGCGGATCGTCGCCCACTACGTGCAGAAGCCCGACTTCCCGTACCTCTTCGCAAGACTTGCCAGGTCCGCGCCGATGCGCCGGATCGACGACGAGCTGAGAGGCAGGCGCGAGCTGCGAATCCATAAGCAGCCGTGGCGTCCCCGGACCCAATTCGAGACCGAGATCGGAGCGCGCAACGTCGTCTACATGCTCGCGGACTGCACCAGGCGGCTCCTCTATGTCGGCGAAGCCGACGACATGGTGGCCCGCTTCCGGCGAGGACACACCGCGATTCCAGACTGGACCCACTACCGCTATGATCTTCTACCCCCGGAGATCTCGGATCTGCGCCTCACCATCGAGAGGCAGCTGATCTGCGACGTCGACGCCGTCGTCGGAACATGGGCCGCCGAGTTGCCCGCGTCACCGGGTGGCTTCCGCCTGGCAAATAGGAAGATCGACCGGTAGCTCACGCCGTTCCGATCTGCATGACGACGACGAACAGCCCGGCGCGCGTTGCCCATGTCATAGGCGTGCAGCACCCGGTACGGTAACCTTTTGACAGCATCTTGGCGGGGTAGCATGGGCGCGCGATTCGACCTCTCTCACATAAACCTTCTGGGCTACCTGACCGATGAGACCGGTCTCGCCGCTCCCCGCTCGGATCTGGACACCATAGGCAAGTTCCTAATGTCGCTCGCCTATGGTCAGAACCTCATCAGTTCGACTCAGGGAACGCCCTACGATTGGACCAGACGCGTAGCCGACGCCGCGCAGCGACAATTCAGCGAGATCAACTTCCAATTCGAAGCACCCGACAACTACAGGGTGATCGACGTGAGTCGCCATCTGGAACCACTGCGAGCATACTTCACCGGCTACGATTTTTACGCGCTGATACTCCCCGGCGGCTCGCTTGACGAGGACAAGACCAGCCTGCGCTTCTTCCGCGAGGCAGGCTACAGTTCCGGAGCGAACGGGCTCGTCCTCCTCCCGTCACAGACGCAGGAAGCGGGCCCGATCCAATTCGTCGATCCTTTCCCGGCGCTGCGGGTACTCGCGGATCAGCCCATCACTCCACCCGGGGTCCTCTTCTGGACGCGGCTCGGGAGCGCGTGCGCCCTACCGATGCGGGAGGCCTTCGACTTTCTACGACGGAACCTGCTTGACGCACTCACCGGCGGATTGCGCGCCACGGACGAAGTCATCGCACATCAGGCGTCCCGGCGACGTTCGAAGCGTATTCTTCACCTGAGCGACCTCCACATAGGGCTCGCGGAAGCAACCCAACGTAGATCCTACCTGAAGCGACAAGTCAGAACACTCCTCCCCACTATCGACAGGGTCGCGATCACCGGCGATCTTTTCGATACGCCTTCCGAAGATCTGCGGGCTTCATTCGACGAATTTCGCCGCGACGTCGAGGACGCCACCAGCAAGCGGCTCCTGGTCATTCCCGGCAATCACGACATGAGGATCAAGGGGAATGCATTCGGGCCTCTGGGCAGGAAGGCCGAATACACCACCGATCTCGATTGGTCGCCCATCGACGTCGACCACGACATGCAAACCGTCTTCTTCTCCTTCAACTCAAGCGAGAGCGGCAACTCCGCCCGCGGAAACGTGAGCGTCCGACAGCGCCTTCTACGCGCTGAGAGACACGACGACGAGATCAGGCGCAAGGCGCAGGTGCGGGACTACTTCAACATCGCCTTGGTGCACCATCATCCGGTCGACTACGGCTCTCAGCCCACCGCACTCTACGAGCGCATCCTCGCCCGGTTCGGGAGCGGGGATCGTCTGATAGCCTTCGAGGAGGCTCCGGACTTCGTCGAATGGTGCGCCGGTCGCAGCGTCGGGCTGGTGCTGCACGGCCATAAGCACGTACCGCACCTCGCGACCATCCGACAAAGGTCACGTCCGTGGAAGGACGTGACCGTGGTAGGTTGTGGATCGAGCGTCGGTGCAGCAGGCAAGCCGATGTGCTACGACGTCGTCACCATAGAGCCGGACACGAAACGCTGGAGCGTCGCGTTCCACCATGACGAACGCGGTGACGGCAGCGGGTTTGCCTTGCAGAACGTCGCGCTCGACCTGCGAGCATAGCGACGAAGGTATGCCACGATCGCTCCGGCGATTTGCAACGCATCCTACCACCAATGTGCTGCTCCCTTGATGCAGGACTCCAGCCCGACCAACGAATGTTCGGGGGCTGGAGGCCAAGGGGCGCCCCCGCTTCGCCTCACTTGCTGACCGCGTCGACGCCGACCGGATCATCGGCGCGGCCGTGCCTCAGTTGGCCGAATACGGGCGATTGTGTTGAAAAAGTCAGCTTTGCGCGCAGTCGGTCCCAGCGCCTGAGTTGAGACAAATGGCCCTGTCGTCTCAGGCGGATGCCATCTGCACCGGCATGGGAATGATCTTGGCCATCTTGCGGAGGTTCTGGGCGGTGGCAGCGAGGAGGAACTCGTCTTTGGTGCCGTTGGGACCTCGCAGGCGCAATCGATCCAGCTTCAGGATGCGCTTGAGGTGAGCGAACAGCATCTCGACTTTCTTCCGCTGGCGTCGTGATGTCACGTAGGCGTCGGTAGTGGCAATATCGCGCGCCAGGTCACGCGCTCCTTCGTGAATAGAGCGCAGGACCCTGCGCTGCGGGCCGTTGGGGCAGCAGCGAGGCCGCAGGTCACAGGCGTCACACGCCGCTTTGCGAGCACGGTATCTGTAAAGGCCATCGGCCGGCAGCTCTCCCTTGGCAGCACGTCCCTCCTGCCAGTAGCGGTGCAGCTCCTCGCCGGCTGGGCAGGTGTAGGCGTCCCGCTCGATATCATAGCTGAAGTCGGCATGCTCGAAGGTGCCGTCGCGGCGGGCGGACTTGTCGAAGACCGGGATGTGCGGGTGGATGTCGCGTTCGTGGACGAGCCAGGCGAGCATCTCGGCCGAGCCGTAAC
>JAAIGE0100377891.1_pt1 | contig 33482 bp, 26 predicted proteins | sample 6487951 | NCBI WGS metagenome assembly JAAIGE01 (sample SAMN13974128, study PRJNA590717) | phyllosphere metagenome | biome: tomato field; feature: multiple bacterial spot infested tomato fields; material: tomato leaves; isolation source: leaves from tomato fields | host: Solanum lycopersicum ...
CCGAGTGCTCACCCTGGTGCAGGCCCGCATCGGCGTTGTTCAGCACGTTCAGACCCTCGGCGAGCGCGGCCATGATGCCGTACTCGATGCCGTTGTGCACCATCTTCACGAAGTGCCCGGCACCCGAGGGGCCGCAGTGCAGATAGCCGCGCTCCTCGGTGGTGTAGTCGCCGGTGCGACCGGGCGTGCGCTCGACCTCGCCGGGCCCGGGCGCGATGGTGCGCAGAACCGGCTCGAGGTGCGCGACGGCCTCCTCGTGACCTCCGACCATGAGGCAGTAGCCGCGCTCGAGGCCGAACACGCCGCCGCTGGTTCCCACGTCGACGTAGTGGATGCCGCTGTCGTCGAGCTTCTTCGCCCGGCGCACGTCGTCGCGGTAGTTCGAGTTGCCGCCGTCGATGATGATGTCACCGGGCTCGAGCACCTCGGCGACCTGGTCGACGACCTTCCCCGTGAGTCCCGCGGGGATCATCAGCCACACGGCACGCGGCTTCTGCAGCTTCGAGGCGAGGTCGGCGATGCTGGTCGCCCCGGTCGCACCCTCTGCGACCAGCGAGGCCACGGCATCCTGGTTCACGTCGAACACGACGCAGTCGTGACCGTCTCTCATGAGCCTGCGGACGATGTTGGCGCCCATTCGTCCGAGTCCGACCATGGCGAGTTGCATTGGTTCCCCGTTCGTCGTGGATCACGGACCGCGCGACGCGGTCCCCTCGCGAGTCTAGGAGCGCACGGCGCCCCCGGGCTTCGGTGCTAGCCCTGGAAATCGTCGGGATCGACGTCGTCGAGGAAGCGGCGGAACTCCTCCACCCGCTCCTCTTCGGCCGACGGGTCGAGTTCGACCGCCTCGTCGGGCACGCCCGCGTCGTCGAAGACCGCGTCGGCCACCCAGATCGGCGCGTCGACGCGGGAGCCGAGGGCGATGGCATCCGATGGGCGGGCGTCGAAGGTGCGCTGTCCGCCGGGGGTGTTCAGCACCACCCGGGCGTGGAAGGTCCCCTCGTCGAGGTGCGTGACCTCGACCCGATCGACCGATGCCGACAACTCGCCCAGCATCGACGTCATCAGGTCGTGGGCGAGCGGGCGCGGCGGGGGCGTGCCCTCGATCGCGACGAGGATCGACATCGCCTCCTGCGCGCCGATCCACACGGGAAGCACCCGGTCGCCGCCCGCGTCGGTGTCGACCGGCTTCAGCAGGATCACGTGCTGCTGCGCAGGGTCGAGCGCCACTCCGACCACACGCACCCGGATCATGTGCCCCATCGTACGTGCCTCCCCGCTCGCGGCGGAGGTCGCAGGACGGCCGCGGCACGGGTTCCGGACCGGCCCGCGTCGCGCGTAGCCACGGCCTCAGCGCAGGATGCCGAGGCCGCGCGCCGCCGACACCGCCGCGGTGCGCGAAGAGACGCCGAGCTTGGAGAACACGTGCGCGAGGTGGGATTTCACGGTCGCGTCGGTGATGTGGAGGCGGTGCGCGACGTCGGCGTTCGACGCCCCGCCGGCGACGAGGCGCAGCACGTCGATCTCGCGCGCCGACAGCGTGATGCGTGGTTCGCGCAGGCGGGCGAGGAGGCGCCCGGCGATCGCGGGGGCGAGGGCGCTCTGGCCCGCCGCGGCGGCGCGGACGCCGGCGAGAAGCTCGTGCGGGGGTGCGTCCTTGAGCAGGTAGCCGCTCGCGCCGGCTTCGACGGCGCCGAGGATGTCGCCGTCGGTGTCGTAGTTGGTCAGCACGAGCACGTAGGGCGGCGCGGCGAGCGCGCGCACGCGCCGGGTGGCCTCCGCCCCCGCGGCGCGGTGGCCGAACTGCAGGTCCATGAGCACGAGCTCCGGCGCGAGTTCTTCGGCGAGCACGACGGCCTCGTCGGGGGTCGCCGCCTCGCCGACCACGTCGATGTCGTGCTCGGCGTCGAGCAGGGCGCGCACGCCGGCCCGCACCACGGGATGGTCGTCGGCGATGACGACGCGGATCACGGCGCACCCACCGGAAGCGTCACGGTGATGATCGTCCCCGCGCCGGGAGCGCTCACCAGGTCGAGGCGACCGCCGAGCTGGTCGACGCGTTCGCGCATCGCACGCAGGCCGAAGGAATCGGTTCCCGATGCCCCGACGGCCGCGCCGCGCGGATCGAACCCGTAACCGTCGTCGGCGACCCGCAGGCGCACCGCGTCATCGGACGCGTCGAGACGGATGCCCACCCGGCCGGCGCGCGCGTGCTGCGCAACGTTGGCGAGCGCGCCCTGCGCGATGCGCAGCAGGGCCGTCTGCGCATCCATCGGCAGGGCCACCTCGCGCGCGACGTCCACGGCGACCTCGATGCCCTCGCGGGCGCTCCACCCCTCGGCGAGTCGTTCGAGCGCCGACCCCAGGCCGCTGTCGAGGCTGGGCGGTGCCAGCTCCCGGATGAAGCGCCGCGCCTCGGCCAGGCCGTCGGCGGCCGTGCGTCGCGCCAGTCGCACGTGCTCGATGCCGGGGCTCGTGGCGTCCGCCCGCTCCGCCGCGTACAGCAGCATCTGGATGCTCGACAGCCCCTGGGCGACGGTGTCGTGAATCTCGCGCGCCAGTCGCGCGCGTTCGGCGAGCACCCCCTGCTCGCGTTCGGCCGCGGCGAGCCGGTCGCGCGTCGCGATCAGCTCGGCCAGGAGGGCCTCGCGTTCGGCCGCGCGTCGCTCCAACGCGGCGTAGCCGAGGCCGATGAGCAGGGCGACGCCCGCACCGACCACGGGCCCCACGACGCCGCCCACGGTGAGGCCGCCGTGCACGGCGAAGGCGACGATCGTCAGCGCCGCCGTGGCCACGACGGCCAGCGGACCCGCTGCGGCGGGAAGCAGGTGCAGGTACAGGAAGAACAGCGGAAAGACGAGGTACGCCGCCTCGGGGACGAGCCACACCAGCGCCGCCCACACGACGGTGAGCGCCGCGAGCCAGGCGACGCCCGCGCGCGATGAGCGTGCGGTCCCGCGCCGGCCCGTCGCCGGCGAGGCGGTCACGGGGGCGCCCGCCGCGCGCCGCGCCGCCGATCGGGCGAGCACGAGGCCGGCGAGGTAGGTCAGGCCGAGCAGCCCGGCCAGCACGAGGGCGAGCACGGGGCCGTCCGTCAGCAGCACGCGCACCACGACCAGCGCGAGCAGTCCCCCGAAGAGCGCGTGGAGACCGGCGCGCAGGCCCGCGAAGACGGGAGCGAGGGTGCGGTGCGGCATGACGGGATCCAGGCTACGGATGCCGGGCGCCCGGCGGATCATCCGAAAGGTGGAGAGACGGTTCGCCCACTCCGCCGATGACCCGCGGGCGCTGCGCCGGAAGGGTGGAAGACGCCGGTGAGATCCACCGGCGGAAGGAGTCGACGTGTACGTCGCATGGCGCGATCTGCGGTTCGCCCGCGGGCGATTCGCCCTCATCGGGGCGGTCGTCGCCCTCATCACCCTGCTCGTCGGGTTCCTGTCGGGGCTGACCGGGGGCCTTGCCGCCCAGAACGTCTCGGGAGTGCTCGGACTGCCCGGCGACCGCCTCGTCCTGCAGCCCGTCGGCGACGCCGCGGCCACCTTCGCCGACTCGCGAATCGACGACGAGGCCGTCGCGGCCTGGCGGGACGCGACCGGTGTGCAGACGGTCATCCCCGTCGGCATCGCGCAGACCCGCGCCGACGGCCCCGACGGCACGGGCGCGGTCGCCCTGTTCGGTCTCGACGCGGCGGGAGGTCCCGCCCGCGACGCCGACATCGTGCTCTCGGCCGGAGCGGCCGCCGCCCTGGGCGCGGCCGCGGGCGACGACGTCGGGATCGCGGGTTCGACGTACCGCGTCGACGCCGTCACGAGCGACTCCTGGTACAGCCACACCCCGATCGTGACGATGACAGCCGCGGCGTGGGCGGAGACGGACCGACGGCTCGGCGGTCAGGGCGAGCCGAGCGTGCTCGCCGTCTCGGGGACCGCGGACTGGACGGCCGTCGCCGCGCAGACCGGCACCACGGCATCCACTCCCCTGGCGAGTCTCACCGCTCTGCCGACGTTCCGCTCCGAGATCGGATCGCTGGCCCTCATGATCGCGATGCTGTTCGGGGTCTCGGCCCTCGTCGTGGGCGCGTTCTTCACCGTCTGGACGATGCAGCGCGCCGGCGATGTCGCGGTGCTGAAGGCCCTCGGCGCGAGCACCCCCGCCCTCGTTCGCGACGCGCTCGGGCAAGCCCTCGTGGTGCTGGTCGTGGGGGTGGGGCTGGGCATCGGCCTCACGGCCGCGCTCGGCGCTCTGGCGGGCGGCGCGCTCCCGTTCGTGCTGAACCCGCTCACCACCCTCGCTCCCGCCGCCGTCATGATCGCGCTGGGCCTGCTCGGAGCCGCCGTCTCGCTGCGCACCGTCACCTCGTCCGACCCCCTCACCGCTCTCGGGAGCACACGATGATCCTTCTCGACGACGTCACCCTCACCTACCCCGACGGCGACGCGCGCGTCACCGCGGTCGACCACGCCACCCTCGAAGGGCGGCCGGGAATCCTCACCGGAATCACCGGCCCCTCGGGCTCGGGCAAGTCGAGCCTGCTCGCCCTCGCGGCCACCCTCGTGCGCCCCGACAGCGGCCGCGTCGTCATCGACGGCGTGGATGCCACCGGCCTGAGCGCCGCGGACCGCACGACGCTGCGTCGCGAGCGCATCGGCATCGTGTTCCAGCAACCGCAGCTGCTCCCCGCCCTCACCGCCCGCGAACAGTTGCAGGTGATGGCCGAACTCGGCGGGCGGGGTGGCCGCGGCCGGCGTGCGGCGGTGCGCGGGCGCGCGGACGAGCTGTTGGATGCCGTCGGCCTCACCGCCCTCGCCGATCGCCGCCCCGCGCAGCTCTCGGGTGGACAGCGTCAACGCGTCGCCATCGCCCGCGCCCTCGTGCACGAGCCGCGCGTGCTGCTCGTCGACGAGCCCACGAGCGCTCTCGACAGCGCACGCGGCGCGGAGATCATGGCGTTGCTGTCGCGCCTGACGCGCGAGCGGCGCACCGCGACCCTGCTCGTCACGCACGACCTCGTGCACGGGGAGACGCTCGACGAGACGGTCCAGGTGGTCGATGGGCGCGCCGCGCTCGCGCTCACCTCGCGGGGGTGAATAGTCCGCGCTGACGGAGGAACTTCGCGGGTCACCGGCACGGAGGGCGGGGGTGAGGTTGCCAGCCTGAGAGGTCAGACCGTTCTCGAAGGAGCTCCACATGGCCGTCACGCGTTCTGCGTTCACCCCGATCACCGTCGTCGCCGCACTGCTCGTGCTCTCGGCCTGTTCCTCGCCGAGCGAGAGCGCACCGGCGGATGAGCAGTCTCCACTCACCGCCTATCTGGCCGCCATCTACGGGGGCGGAGCGGGCAACGAGGAGGAGCAGCAGAAGCGGTTCGCCGACGACGAGAAGAAGCGCCAGGCGATCGTGGCCGCGTGCATGACCGAGCAGGGCTTCGAGTACGAGCCGGTCACCTCCTCGCAGACGGTCGCGAACACCGTCGGCGCCGAGTGGAAGCCGGACGACCGCGAGTGGGTCGCCCAGTGGGGCTACGGCATCGCCCGTTTCCCCGGTGCCGACGACCCGGTCCCCCAGGACGCCTCCGTCGACCCGAATCAGGACTATGTCGACTCCCTCCCGGAAACGGAGAAGAACGCCTACTTCGAGGCGCTGTACGGCGCCCTGCCCGACGAGAGCGCACTTTCGAACGGCGAGCCGCCCGAGTACGACTGGACGACGGCCGGATGCACCGGCCGGGCCGGTCACGAGGTCTCGGGTGAGGATCCGCTGCAGGGCGAGCAGTTCCAGCCCCTCATGGAAGCGCTGCAGGACTTCTGGAACGACTCGTCGCGCTACCCGGGAATGTCGCAGATCGACGCCGACTGGGCCGAGTGCATGGACGGAGCCGGATATCCCGGTTTCGTCTCGCAGTCCGACGCGAGCCGCTCCGTCTCCGATGCTTACAACGCCGCGTGGACGGGAACGGACGGTGCGCCGAAAGACGCCGTCGACGAAGCGGCTCTCGCCCAGCTGTCGTCGACGGAGATCGACACCGCTCTGGCCGACCTCGACTGCCGCGAGAAGACCGACTACACCGCGCGCACGCGCACCGCCCAGTGGGAGGCGGAACGCGCTTTCGTCGACGATCACCGAACCGAACTCGACGCCGCCAAGGCAGCCGCCGCCCAGGCACGATCGTGAGCGGTCCGTCCGAATCCCTCCCTGCGACCGACGTCGTCCCCGCGGAGACCGGCTCCCGGTTCGCGCAGGTGCGTCGCATCGTGACCCGCAACCGGGCGCTGTGGATCACCACGCTCGTCGCCGTGGTCTCGCTGGTGGGCGGTCTCGTCCTGGGGCGCTTCGTGATCTCTCCGGCGCAAGCGGCGGCCGACGCCGCTCCGCCCGAGGCGGGGCTCGTCACCGTCCCGGTCGCCTTCGGGCCGCTCACGAACGACGTCACGATCCGCGCCGAGGTCGGCTACGCCGACCCGTTCGAGGTGCAGATCGACACCACGGGCCTGCCGGGAGCGGACGTCGTCACGGGCAAGGTCCCGGCCGTCGGCGCGGAGCTCACGGCCCTCTCGGTGGCACTCGAGGTGGCGGGGCGACCCGTCATCGTGCTGCCCGGCGACCTCCCCGCCTACCGCTCACTCCGCTTCGGCGTGTCGGGTCCCGACGTGACGCAGTTCAAGCAGGCGATGCGCGCGGTCGGTCTCGACGCGGGCGACCCCGCGAACCCCGTCTTCGACGAGCAGGCGGCGAACGCGGTCCCCTCGCTGTACGCCGCTGTCGGCTACCCCGTGCCGGCGGCCGACCCCGAGGCCGTCGCCGCGGTACGGGCCGCGCAGGCCGGTGTGCTCAGCGCCGAGCAGACGCTGGGCTCCGCTCGCGCCGACCTCGAGAAGGCTCGCAGGGGAGCAGACGACGTGGCGAAACGCGAGGCCGACAATGCCGTAGCGAGCGCCGACCGCGCCCTGCAGAGCGCGCAGGCGGCCACGCCGATGGATGCCGTGCACGTCGCCGACCTGCAGGACGCCCTCGCTCTCGCGCAGCTCAGACGCCGGCAGCTCGACGCGGCCCCCGACACGACCGCGGCCCGCGCCTCCGTCGATGCCGCGAACGCGGCTCTGGACGCGGCCCGCGACGACCTCGTCGTGGCGCGCCAGGGGGTGCTCCCGGTGCTCCCCGCTGGGGAGATCCTCCCTCTATCCGGTCTGCCTCGACGGGTGGACGACGTCGCCGCGGCGCGCGGGCAGCAAATCAAAGGCACGGTCATGACCGTCTCGGGAGCCACCGTCGCGCTCAGCGGCTCCGCCGCCGAGGCGGATGCGCGGTTGCTCCAGGCCGGGGTCGAGGCCGAGTTCGATCTGCCCGACGGCACCACGCATCCCGCGACGGTGACGACCCTGACGCCCGGCAAGAACGCCGGCGACCGCTGGACCGTCGCCCTGACACCCGCTCCCCTGACGCCCGAGCAGCTCACCCAGCTCCAGGGCCGGAGCGTTCGCGTGCGCATCGCCGTCGGGACGACGAACGGCGATGTGCTGAACGTGCCGTTGGCGGCCCTGTCGGCCGGTCCGGGCGGCGAGTCGCGGGTGCAGGTCGTCGAAGGCGATCCCCGTGAGGGCGATCGCGCGCGCACGCGCCTCGTGACGGTCGAAACGGGACTCGCGGCCGACGGCGCGGCAGAAGGTGGACGGGTTGGAGGTGCAGTAGGAGACGGCAATTCACTCGCCCGGCGCGCAGCGGCGCGGTGGGGACTACGGTCGCCTCAGGCTGCTGGGCGCGGCGGAAGGTGGACGGGTTGGAGGTGCAGTAGTAGACGGCAATTCACTCGCCCGGCGCGCAGCGGCGCGTTTGGGACTGCGGTCGCCTTAGGCTGCTGGGGCGGCCCAACACACGCAGGAGTCTGCCCTGGCGGAGGAACTTATCCTCCTTCAACGCGCCACCCCTCCGCTGCAGGACGTTGCTCCCCTACTGCTCCCGTGCAACGCAACCAGGCGTCCGCACACCTGGGGCATTGCAGGCAATAAAACTGCTGATGCACTGGCATCAAGTATTCTCATCCAGGCGCAACGATGCAGTCGCAAACGCACAGCCAACGCCGCGCACTGCTTCAGAACGCGCCACGCCCCACGCTCGCATGACCACAGTGGAGACAGCCACTGACAAGGCAACGCATGGACACGAATTTCTGGTTGGAACGTTGGCAGCTGGGACACACCGGCTTTCATCAGCAAGAGGTATTGCCGCTGCTGCAAAAGCACTGGCACGCGCTGGATCTGCCGAAGGAAGCGCGCGTGCTGGTGCCCCTGTGCGGCAAGACGCTGGACATGCATTGGCTGGCGGCGCAAGGCCATCGCGTGCTTGGCGTGGAGGTGTCGCCGCTGGCGGTGACGCAATTCTTCGATGAGGCAGGGCTTCAACCGAAGCGTCACAGCAGCGCTGCTGGCGAGCATTTCATCGCCGGCCCGATCGAGATCATCTGCGGCGATGCATTCGCGCTAGACGCCAGCGCGCTGGCCGACTGCACGGCCGTCTACGACCGCGCCGCACTGGTCGCGCTACCGGCCGAACTGCGCCAGCATTACCTGCAAACGGTCTACGCGCCGTTGTCCTCGCGCTGCCGCGGCCTGCTGATCACCCTGGAATATCCGCAGGCTGAAAAGGCCGGCCCGCCGTTCTCGGTGGACGCAACGCACGTGCATGCACTTTTCGATGCCGCCTGGCAGGTAGACCAGCTGGAACACCGCGACATCCTCGATCAGGAACCACGCTTCCGCGATGAAGGCGTCACCGGGTTATCGACGGCTGTCTATCGCCTGCAACGCCGCTGAAAGGCCGTCGGGCGCTGCACGCCCATCACGTGGCAATTGCATGTCTGCATGCGGCAAGCGTGGGTGGCGGATCAGGACAGCGCGGCATTGCGCCATGCGGTCGTTCTGCAGCAAAACGCGACAAAACGGAATCCTGCAGCCAGCTGCAGGAGTGGCAGGCAGGCCGCACAGACCATCGTGGAATGGCCAGGCACGCCTATTCCATGCCGAGCCGGTTCACGCCGCGTCAGCCAGCCAAGCGACTGCGCAGCGGCGTTGCCGGCTCAACCGGCGACGTGACCCTTGTCGATCTTTGATGTCTGATACAACTCCAGTCCGATGCGCTTGATCAGGCCAAGCTGCTGCTCCAGCCACCACGCATGATCTTCTTCGGTGTCCTGCAGCTGCTTGAGCAGCACGTCGCGGCTGACATAGTCGCCATGTTCTTCGCACAGCTTCATGCCGGCAGCGAGCGCAGCGCGCACTTCGTACTCGACCACCAGGTCGCGCTCCAGCATTTCGACCACGGTCTTGCCGGGGGTGAATTCGGCCGGGCGCATGTCCGGGTCGCCTTCCAGGAACAGGATGCGCCGCAGCAGCGCGTCGGCGTGCTCGGTCTCCTCTTCCATCTCATGGTTGATGCGCTCGTACAGCGCCATCAGGCCCTGATCCTCGTACCGGCGCGAATGCAGGAAATATTGATCGCGCGCCGCCAATTCGCCGCGCAGCAGCTGCTTGAGGTAATCGACGACTTCGGGATGGCCTTTCATGGTGTGCTCCAGCGACGCAATGCGCGCATGGTGCCCTAAGCCGCCCGGCAATGATCTAATCGGAATCACTTTCAGTTGCGCTTGCGGCCGGACCCGCCACGGTCATGTCCGCCGGCCACACTTCACCGGGGTCCAAGGAACCGACAATGCGTAAATGGCTGGGCCGGCTGCTGCTGGGAATCGTGTTGCTGGTCCTGGCGGCCAGCCTGGGGCTGTATCTGTTGATGCGCGGCAGCCTGCCGCAGTTGGACGGCGACAGCGCGCTCAGCGGCCTGGCTGCGCCGGTCAGCGTGCAGCGCGACCGGCTGGGCGTGGTCACCATCGATGCAGCAAACCAGCTCGATGCGATGCGCGCGCTCGGCTACGTGCATGCGCAGGAACGCTATTTCGAGATGGATCTGATGCGCCGCGCACCGGCCGGCGAGTTGTCCGAGCTGTTTGGCGCCAAGGCCGTGGACCTGGACAAGCGCAACCGCGTGCATCGCCTGCGTGCCCGCGTGCAGGCCAGCCTGGACATCGCCACCGGCAGCCAGCACGCTGCATTGCAAGCATATACCGATGGCGTCAACGCAGGACTGGCGGCACTGCGCGTACGGCCCTGGCCCTATCTGCTGCTGCGCCAGACACCGCGCGCATGGACGCTGGACGACTCCATCCTCACCGGCCTTGCGATGTACGCGGACCTGCAGGACAGCGATAACCAGACCGAGCTGGCCGCCGCGCGCATCCGTGCCGTGGTGCCGCCTGCGCTGGCGGCACTGCTCGACCACCAGGGCTCCAGTTGGGACGCGCCGTTGTTCGGGGAGCCGCAGGGCGATGCCAGCTTGCCGGATGCGACCACGCTGGATCTACGGCGTCTACAGCATCGGCCTGCCGCGCCCCACGCGGAAACGCCGACACCGGGCAGCAACAACTTCGCGGTAGACGGCAGCCTCACCGCCGACGGCCGCGCCATCGTTGCCGACGACATGCATCTGGGCCTGCGCGCGCCCAATATCTGGTTCCGCGCACGCCTGCGCTATGCAGACAGCAATGCGCCCGAGGGCAAGGTGGATGTCACCGGATTCACCCTGCCGGGTTTGCCGGCGGTGGTCGTGGGCAGCAATGGGCACGTGGCTTGGGCATTTACCAACAGCTATATCGACACCGCGGATTTCGCGCGCATTCCTGCACCCACGCCGGGTCACCCGCAAGCACTGACCAGGCATGTGGAAACCATCCGCGTGGCGGGCGCAGCGCCGGTGCAGTTCGAGTTCCGCGAAGCGGCGTGGGGACCGCTGCTGCACGTCAACGCCGACGGCAGCGCGCTGGCATTGCGCTGGGTGGCGCAGTTGCCCGGTGCGATCCGGTTGGACTTCGCTCAGATGAGCACGGCGGGCGATCTGCAGGCGGCGTTCGCGGTGGCCGACCGCTCCGGCATTCCGGCGCAGAACCTGCTGCTTGCCGATCGCAGCGGGCGCATCGCCTGGCGGCTGATCGGCGCGCGCCCCGCCCGCAATGCCGGGTGCGGCCCGAGCGGGATTGCCGAACTGGCGACATCGACGCCCGTCCCTGAGGCAGCATCCGGCGCACCTGCAGAACCGGCTGCAGCGCCGATGTCGGGCACCTGCCTGCCATGGTCGCTGCGCAGCGATGCTGCGCCTGCGTTGATCGATCCACCGTCGCACCGGCTCTGGACCGCCAACAACCGTATCGTCGATGCGCAGCAACTGGCCACGCTTGGCAACGCAGGTTACGACCTTGGCGCGCGTGCCCAGCAGATTCGCGATGATCTTTTCGCAAAGCAGCGCTTCAACGAACGCGATCTGCTCGCCATCCAGCTCGACGATCGCGCCGTGCTGCTTACGCGATGGTGGCAACTGCTGCGTAGCGTGGTCGAGCACAGCAAGGACCCGGCACTGCAACAGATTGCACATGCCACGCGCGACTGGGACGGGCACGCATCGACTGGCTCGGCCAGCTATCGCATCGTGCGCGAATTCCGCAACAAGACCATCGAAGCGGTGGAAGCCGGCCTGTTGGCCCCGGCAAAAGCCGCACTTGGCGAGGAGTTCCTGCCGCCGCGTCGCGCGCAACTGGAGGGCGTCGTTTGGCCGTTGCTGCAACAGCGCCCGGCCCACCTGTTACCGCCCACCGCCGCAAGCTGGGACCAGTTGCTCGACGATGCTGCGCGCAGTGCGCAGTCAGAGGTGATTGCAGAAGACGCACAAAGCGAACCGCGCGGCCAGCACACCTGGGGCCAGCGCAACACCGCCGCCATCTGCCACCCCATCGCGCGTGCCCTGCCCGCCCTGGCCAAGCGCTGGCTCTGCATGCCGCCCGATCAACTGCCGGGCGACCGCGACATGCCGCGTGTGCAAGGCCCGGCCTTTGGCGCCTCCGAGCGCATGGTGGTTTCGCCCGGCCACGAGCAGGACGGCATCGTGCACATGCCCGGCGGCCAGAGCGGCCACCCGCTCTCGCCGTTCTGGGGCGCAGGGCACGACGATTGGGTGCATGGCAGACCCACACCATTCTTGCCCACTGCCATGCGATATACGCTGCAATTGCATCCGCAGTAACAGCGGGCGGCAACGCGGCTGCGCAGCGTCCAGCGAAGCAGGACGAGACGTCACAGCATCGCCGCTTCAGGCGCCTCTCCCCTCGGGAGAGGGGGTGGGGTGAGGGTACGGCCATCAGCACGATTGGACGAGTGCGTGATGTGCCCCTGCGCGCGCCCATCAGGCTTCGCACGTACCCTCATCCGCCCTTCGGGCACCTTCTCACCTGTGTAGCAGGACAATATTCCGGAAGGAGAGGGGAAGCTGCGCACTCATGCCTCCATTTCCGGGCTCCGCATCTTCGCGTCGCATGTCTGCATCCGCACAGGTGCGCGCGCATCTGCCACCAAACAGGATGCCCAACGCCCGGCGACCTCCGTGATCAAGCAAACACATCATGCTAAAATGCATTTGATAACCATTCCCATTAGTGACCAATGCGCCCCACGCTTCTTGTCACCGCGCTCGCCGCTGCGCTCGCTCTGCACACCCTGCCCGCCTTCGCTCAACACACCACCACGCCAGCCGTGACCGAGCTGGATGGCGTGGATGTCATCGGCCGTGCGCAGACGCTCTACAAGTCCGAAGACGCAGCTGTTGCCACGCGCACCGATACCCCGCTGGCACTGGTGCCGCAGTCGGTGCAGGTGCTGCCGCGCGAGTTGATCGACGACCAGGCTGCGCGGCAGATCACCGATCTGTATCGCAGCATCAGTGGCATCAGCTTCTTCAGCTATGCCGGTGTGACCTTGCGCGGTTTCCGCCAGGAAAACGTGCTGTACGACGGCCTGCGTGGCGACCCGTATGCCGGGTTCTCGGTGCCGCAGCTGTTCAACATCGAGCGTGTGGAAGTGCTCAAGGGTCCAGCCGGTGCGCTGTACGGCGGTGGCGAACCCGGGGGTGTGATCAACTATGTCACGCGCAAACCCGCTCATCAGGCGGCGCGACGCATCGAGCTGCAGCTGGGCAATCAATCCTTCGGTGCAGCCTCGTTCGAGGCCACCGGCCCTGCGCGCGCAGATGGCCGCATCCGGTACCGCATCGGCGCCTATGCCGATGGCGAAGACGGGTTTCGTTGGAATACCGACAGCCAGAGCCAGATCGGCGATGCGTCGGTGGCCTTCGATCTGGGCGATACCGGCGAGCTCACCCTGCAATACACCGACATCACCCAAAACCTGGGCGGCAACCGCTTGCGCGGCGTGCCGGTCGATAACGCCGGCAACTTCCTCACCGACCGGCGCTGGAACCACAACGAACCCACAGATTTCCTGGACATGCGCGCCAAGGTGGCGCTTGCGCAATACCGGTTTGCGCCGTCCAGCGCGTGGGAGGTGGACATGGCGCTGCGCTGGTTCAAGAACCAGGAGCATCAGATCTATCACGAGCCAATGGGGTTGATCGACCGCGATCGCGACGGTACCGCCGAGTGGATGACCCGGCAGCTGCGCAATCAATACCGCGACAACGATGCGATCTCCAGCAACGTCAACGCGATATTCCGCACCAGTACCGGGGCAATCGACCACACGTTGCTGATGGGCGCGGACTACTACCGCCTGGACGCGGATTTCCGCGCGCAAACCGCCAACACCGCCGACACCGGACGCGTACGTGGCCCGGTGCCCGGCATCGATTTTTTCAACCCGGTGTACGGCCGCAGCGGCTTCTACGACTACGGCTTGGATGCCCTGCCCTGGCGCGCCACCAGCACGCGCAGTCAACGCTACGGTGCATATCTGCAGGACGAACTCACGCTGACGCCACGCTGGCATGCAATGGCCGGGCTACGCTGGGACGGCTTCAAGGACGACGACCTGCTGACTGGTTCGCGCGTCACCGGCAACGATCTCAGTTGGCGCGTCGGCAGCACCGTCGTGTTACGCGACGGCATCAATGCCTACGCAAGCTATGCCAGCGGCTTCCTGCCGCAGGACGCGGCCAACCAGGACAGCAGCGTGGGCGGCCCGTTCGCACCGGAACGCAGCACCCAATGGGAAATCGGCCTGAAGACTGCGCTCAACGATGGCGGGCTCACCCTCAACACGGCGCTGTATCGCATCGAGCGTAGCAACATCGTGCAGGCGAACGGGCGCGTCGTCGACGGCGTCAATCAACTCTCCGCGCTTGGCTTGGTGCGCAGCGAAGGGCTGGAAGTCGACCTGCTGGCCGACCTGACCGAACGCTGGGTGCTCAATCTCACTTATGCCTACAACGATGCACGCGTGCTCGATGCCGGCACCAACGGCATCACCAATGCCTCTGGCGATCGCTTCGCCAATGCACCGCGCAACACTTTTGGCCTGTGGACACGCTACGACCTGCCCGCCTGGCGCTCGGCGATCGCCTTCGGTGCCGACTACGTGGGCGAACGCGTCAGCCTGGATGGGCAACGCGTCAAACCGTACGCCATCTACGACATCAGCTGGCAGACGCAATGGAACGCGTGGAAGCTGCAGATCAACATCAAGAACCTGTTCGACAAGGTGTATGCAGTGAGCGGTTTCAATACGCGCGCCGGGCACTTCCCCGGCGAGCCGCGTCGCCTTTACGCGCAGCTGGCTTACAGCTTCTGACCAGCGCGCAGCGGATCGGTGGCGCGCCGCCGGCCCGCTGCGACGGCAACGTAAACAGCGCAGCGTGCCTGCGGTCGCCACCCGCTCAAGACACGTGTCTCTCCTGTTTGGAACGGCAAACCGCGTCTGGCTCGGTGTGCAAGTTACATGCGCAAAACGCCTGGAAACGGCCGCAGCCGTCGCTTGAAGGCGCGAAGACGTTCGGCGCAAGACGAATCGCACGCTGACAACATAGCGTGCGCAATGTGATGCAGGTCAGCCAAGCCGACCGTGCGGTGTGCTCAAGGCAGCCTCGACTGCGGCAACGTAATGAACCTGCGCCGAATCGAGCGGCTGCGCATGGGCTGGAACTTAACGTTCGGTGGGACACACTAGAGCCCGTCGCGAATGTGGAGTCTTGCTCCGCACATCGCCCTCCTTCCCCCACTGACCGGAATCCGCATGCCTTTGCTTGCCCGCTCCGTTTCCGCCCTGTTGCCACTGATGTTTGCGACTGCCTGCACGGCAGCGCCGCCAGCCAAATCCGGCCCGCCGGATGCGCCCGTGGCTGCATGCACTGCCAAGGTACGTCCTGGCCAGGACCTGCAGAAAGCCATCGACAAACTGCCGCAAAGCGACAAACCCACGGTACTTTGCCTGGAAAAGGGCGAGTTCCCGCTCAACGGCTTGGTGTCGATCCATCGCGGCAACTTCACCTTGCGCGGCCAGGGCCCCAGCACCATCGTGCGCATGGCCGACGGCGTGCAGCAGCCGGTGCTGGTGGTTGGCGATTACGAAAACCAGCAGCCCACCGGTGTGATCCGCAACGTCAGCATCGAAGACATGCAGATCGTAGCGAGCACAGGCGACAAGGAGTTCATGCCCGAGCGCCCCTACCTGAGCAACAGCGCGGTGGTGGTGCGGTCCGGGCAAGGCATCCGGCTTGCAGGCCTGCAGGTCAACAAGTGCCGCAGCGCGTGCCTGCTGAGCGAGTACGACACCCGCGAGATCACCATCGAAAACAACGATGTGTCCGGCGCAATCTGGGACGGCGTCTCGTTCAACCGCACCGCCAAGGTCACGATGGTCAACAACTACATCCACGACAACGTGGCCGCCGGCTTGACCACCGAACACCTGGAAGACAGCGAGATCCGCAACAACCGTTTCGAGCGCAACGGCAGCCAGGGCATCTATCTCTCCGATGCGCGGCGCAATCGCTTCAGCAACAATCAATTCGACGGCAACAAGGTGGCCGGCGTGTTTCTGGCCTGCGCGATTCGTTATCGCACCCCGGAAATTTTGTGCTGGGACAACAGCATGAGCCAGGACAACGTGTTCGAGAACAACCGTTTCGCCAACACGCCATTTACCTACACCATCGGCGTGGACCGCGCGGCCAACTGCACGTCGGCCGACTTCAAGCCGAACCTATGGCGCAACAACCAGGCCGACATGGCCGGTGTGGATATCGATCCGCAGCGCTATGGGTACTGCGTGCGTCACGAGCAATAAGACGCGCCGATCAACACAGCGGCCGGCCGTGCAGCGATGCATGCCGGCCGCTGCAGTGACTGCAGCCTTACGAAGCCAGCGCCTGCGCGTGCACCCCGGCAATCGCGCGACCCGATGGGTCGGCCATCGCGGCAAAACTCGCATCCCAGGCAATCGCCGTTGGCGACGAACAGGCAATCGACTTGCCGCCCGGCACGGTTTCCGCCGCCGCCTGACCGGGGAAAAACTGCTCGAACAAGCTGCGATAGAAATACGCCTCCTTGGTCTGCGGCGGATTGACCGGGTAGCGCCGGTCGGCGGCGGCCAGTTCGCGGTCGCTCACCTGCGCCTGCGCATGCGCCTTCAGCCCGTCGATCCAGCCGTAGCCCACGCCGTCGCTGAACTGCTCTTTCTGACGCCACAGGATCGATTCGGGCAGATAGCCGGCAAATGCCTCGCGCAGTACGCCCTTCTCCATGCGCGTTGCCCCACCGCTGGTCTTGTCGATCATCTTGAACCTGGCATCCATGCGCATCGCCACATCCAGGAATTCGCGGTCAAGGAACGGTACGCGTGGCTCCACGCCCCAGGCCATCATCGACTTGTTCGCGCGCAGGCAATCGTAATTGTTGAGCGCGTCGAGCTTGCGGACCAGCTCTTCGTGGAATTCGCGCGCGTTCGGCGCCTTATGGAAATACAGGTAGCCGCCGAAGATCTCGTCGCTGCCTTCGCCGGAAAGCACCATCTTGACGCCCATTGCCTTGATCCGCCGCGCCAGCAAGAACATCGGCGTGGAGGCGCGAATGGTGGTGACGTCATAGGTTTCGATGTGGCGAATGACGTCGGGCAATGCATCCAGGCCTTCGTCGAAGGTGTATTCGAAGCCGTGATGCACGGTGCCGAGCGCCGCGGCGGCCACTTCGGCGGCGGCCAGATCCGGCGAGCCTTTCAAGCCGATCGCGAACGAGTGCAGGCGCGGCCACCAGGCTTCGGTGGTGTCGTTTTCTTCGATGCGGTGACGGGCATAGCGCGCGGCAACGGCCGCAACCAGCGAAGAATCCAGTCCACCGGACAGCAGCACACCGTACGGCACATCGGTCATGAGCTGACGGTGCACGGCGCGCTCGAATGCTTCGCGCAATTCCTGCAGTTGCACCTGTACACCTTCCACCGCGTCATAGTGGCGCCAGGCGCGCTCGTAGTAACGGCTCAGTGCGCCGGTGGCGCTGTCGTACCAATGGCCCGGCGGAAACTGCGCTGCATCGGCGCAGTCGTCCACCAGCGATTTCAGTTCCGAGGCCACACGCAAACGGCCTTCGCGGTCGTGTCCCCAGTACAGCGGCACCACGCCGATCGGGTCGCGCGCGATGATGACGCGCCCTTCCGTCTTGTCCCACAGCGCGAATGCAAAGATGCCGTTGAGGCGGTTGAGATAGGAGGCCGGCGTATCTTCGCGATACAGCGCATTGATCACCTCGCAATCGGAGCCGGTCTGGAATGCGTACGGCTGCAGCAGCTCCGCCTTGAGTTCGCGGTGGTTGTAGATCTCGCCATTGACCGCCAAGGCGAGCTGCCCGTCATCGGAGAGCAACGGTTGCGAGCCTCCGGCCGGATCGACGATGGCCAGGCGCTCGTGCACCAGGATGGCACCGGTATCGACGTAGACGCCGCTCCAGTCGGGCCCGCGATGACGCTGCCGCTGCGAACATTCCAGCGCCTGCCGGCGCAGCGCCTGCAGGTCGTCACCGGGTTGCAGGCCGAAAATACCGAAGATGGAACACATGGAAACACTCCTGAAGAACTGCGGGGGGGTGGCGGCCGGGTGAGAGCGTGCTGCATGGATTGACGCCCATAAAAAAAACCCGCATCGGCCGATGCGGGTTTTTCTGGTTCCTGGGCGCTTGGTGGACGTCGCCTAGTCGCAGATCCGCATCGGCCGCGCACGATTATTCGCGCGCAGATTGCTGCGGTTGGCGTTATTGAGGTTGGCGAGGCGAAGGACCATGTCGGCGACGCTAACGGTTCGGTGGTACCGGCGCAACTGTTTCAGTGGCAACGACGGCGTCTGCGTGGCCCGCTCACTCGACCAGCAGGCGCTCGATCAACGTGCGGTACAGCGCCGGTAGCGCCTGCAGGTCGGCGACGCGCACATGCTCGTCGACCTGGTGGATGCTGGCATTGACCGGGCCCACTTCGATGCATTGCGCACCCAGTGGCGCAATGAACCGCGCATCGGAGGTGCCGCCCCCGGTGCTTTCTTCCGGCGGCGCACCGGCGAACTCCCCCAGGACCTCACGCGCGACGCTGCGCAACCGCCCTTCCGGGGTATAGAACGGCTCGCCGCTGCGGTGCCAGCGCAGCGTGTAGTCCAGCGCATGCCGATCGAGCAGCGCGGTGATTTCGGCCTCCAGGCGCGGCGCGTCCCAGTGTGGCGTATAGCGCAGATTGAAGGCCACCTGCAGCTCGCCAGGAATCACGTTATTGGCGCCGGTGCCGGCGTGGATGTTGGAAAGTTGCAGACTGGTGGGCGGAAAGCTTTCGAAGCCGTCGTCCCATTGCCGCGCTACCAGTTCGGCCAGCGCAGGCGCTGCCAGATGGATGGGGTTGCGCGCCTTGTGCGGATACGCCACATGCCCCTGCACACCCTTCACGGTCAACGTGCCGGACAGGCTGCCGCGACGGCCCACGCGCAACAGATCGCCCAGGCGCTCGGTGGACGACGGTTCGCCGGTGATGCACCAGTCGATCGTTTGCCCGCGTTCGCGAAACGCCTCGGCAACCCGGCGCACGCCATCGATGGCATCGCCCTCTTCGTCCGAGGTCAACAGCACCGCCAGCGTGCCGGAGTGCGTTGGGTGTGCAGCGACGAATTGCTCTGCGGCGACCACGAACGCGGCCACGCTGCCTTTCATGTCCGCTGCACCACGCCCATACAACACGCCGTCGCGGATCTGCGGATCGAACGGGTCGCTGGTCCACGCCTCGCGCGGGCCCGGCGGCACCACATCGGTATGCCCGAGCAACACCAGCACCGGCGCACCGCTGCCATGGGTTGCCCACAGATTCTCGACCTCGCCCAGGCGCAAGTGCTCGCAGCCGAAGCCGGCTGCGCGCAGGCGCTGCGCAATCGCGGCCTGGCAACCGGCATCCGCCGGCGTTACCGAGGCACGTGCAATGAGGTCACAGGTCAACTCCAGCACATCGCTCATGAAACGTCACCGCAGTAGGGCCGCAGCGCGGCGTTGATGGAGGGATCGTGTCTGCATCGATCGGCGTGGCTTGAACGCACTTGCAGTGGTGGCAGCTAACCGGTTTGCAGGCAGTCGTCGCGTCATTGCCGGCGCGAGGTCGAACGGCTTGCCCGGCCGATGAGCGCGCGATCAACATGCCAGACATCACGTATCACGACGATAGCGGTAACACCGTCCGCAGCACCATCGAAAACCGCAGTCGCTTAGCCAATGCCGAATAGCTTCTTGAAGCCGTTGTCGGAAAAGCCCTGATGCAGCGCGCCCTCGTCGGTGATGACAAGCGGCCGCCGGATCAGCTGCGGGTACTCGCGCAGCAACAGCTTCCATTCGGCCGCACTGCCCGCCGCCTTGCGGTTGTCCGGCAACTGCCGCCAGGTGGTCGAAGACTTGTTGATCAACACATCGAATCCACCGACCTGCTGCGCCCACGCCGCCAGAGTCTCCGGCTCCGGCTTGTGATCGCGATAGTCGACAAACGTATACGCCACACCAAAACGATCCAGCCACTTGGCGGCTTTCTTGCAGGTATCGCAGTTTTTGAGTCCGTAGAGCGTGGTCATGCGAAATATCCCAAAAGGCGGTTTGCAGAGCCCCTCACTTCTCGAAAGGGGGTGCGATAAAACTGCGTGTAACGCGACCGGCAGGCGATCTCACAAGCGCGCTTGGACGCGCGTGTCATCGCAGCGGCCGAGAGTGCCAAAGGCGCACCCTCGACCGGCGCTGCGCGTCATCTGTTGCCGCCGCGAAGCGGATTAATCCGCCAGACCACGCAACAGTTCGTTGACGCTGGTCTTGCTGCGCGTCTTGGCGTCCACCTGCTTGACGATCACCGCGCAATACAGCGAGTGCGAGCCGTCCTTGGAGGGCAGCTGCCCGGACACCACCACGCTGTACGGCGGCACATAGCCATAGGAAATCTCGCCGGTAGCGCGGTTGTAGATGCGTGTGCTCTGGCCGATGAACACGCCCATGCCGATCACGCTGTGGTGCCCGATGACCACGCCTTCCACCACTTCCGAGCGTGCGCCGATAAAGCAGTGATCTTCGATGATGGTGGGGCTGGCCTGCAGCGGTTCGAGCACGCCGCCGATGCCGGCGCCGCCGGACAAATGGCAGTGCTTGCCGATCTGCGCGCACGACCCCACGGTGGCCCAGGTATCGACCATGGTGCCTTCACCGACATAGGCACCGATGTTGGTGAAACTCGGCATCAGCACCACGTCCTTGCCGAAGTAACTGCCGCGACGCGCCACCGCGCCCGGCACCACGCGCACGCCGGCCTTGCGGAATTCGGCTTCATGGAAGCCGGCAAAGCGCGATTCCACCTTGTCCCAGAACGGCGCCGGCTGCGCTTCGATCACCGCCATCTCGTTGACGCGGAAATACAGCAGCACCGCTTTTTTCAGCCACTCGTTGACGGTCCAGCCGCCCTGCCCGTCCGGCTCGGCGACGCGAAACTGCCCGCTTTCCAGTCCGTCGATCACGCGATTGACAATGGCACGGGTGGAACCGTCGATCTCGTCCATGGTCAGCGTGGCGCGCCGTTCGAATGCGCTTTCGATGCCCAGTTTGAGTTCGTCGCTGCCGACCTGCGTTGCGGCGCTGTGCACGACCTGCTCTGCAATCGGCAGCTTCTTTGCCGCCGCAGCCTTCTTTGCGGCCGGTGCAGCAACCACCTTGGTCGGCTGCTTGGCCACGCGCGGTGCAGCGGACGTCGCGGACTTGCCGCCGGTCTTCCTTGCAGCGGTTTTCGGGCTTGCCGCATCAGATGCAGCAGCCTTTTTGCCGACAGCGGCAGCTGCCGCGCCCTGCTTGCCGACGCCAGCGCCTGGCTTGGAAGCGGCAACAGCCGGCACCTTGGCGGCCTTGGCCGTTGCACTCGCGCGCTTGGACGCTGCGGTGGGGGTGGTCGTGCTCTGCTTGCGCGCGGTCTTCTTGCTGGTGGCCATGGGGTCTCCGGAGTTGCTAGCTAGACAGGGTCAAGGCAGGCGCACAGCGCATCGCGCAGCGCCTGCCGGGCGGATTCGGACAACGGGCGGTCATGCTCGTCGGTGATCTGGAACTGGTCTTCGGCACGCTCGCCAAAGGTGGCGATACGCGCGTCGTGCACGCGCAGGTGCTGCATGCGCAACACGTGCGCGACATCGGCGAGCAGGCCGGGACGGTCGGGTGCGACCAGACTGATGCGGGTGCGGCGGCCGCCGGCGCTTTCGCTGAATTCCACCCGCGGTGCGAAGCGGAAATGGCGCAACTGGCGCGGCACTGCGCGGCGCGCCGGGCGCACCTTGTGCAGATCGCCTGCCAACACCTGACGCAGCGTTGCCGCCAGCCGCTGCGGGTCGCCGTCGGCATAGGTCTCCTGCGGCAACACTTCGAACACGTCGAAGATCGCATCGTGTGGCGCATCCAGCACACGTGCGCGATGGATGCCGTAGCCCTTGCGATCGAGCGTGGCCACGATGGCCGCAAACAGCCCATCGCGGTCCGGCGAATACACGAACACTTCCAGTGCGTCGTTGTCCGGCACCGCACGACGCGCCTTGACCAGGGTCTGGCCGATCTCCACTTCGATCAGCGAGGCCGCCTGCCAGGCCAATTGCTCGGGACGGAAGCGCAGGAAATTCTCGTCCGGCATGCCGGCGAACTGGCGGTCGATGGTGACGTCATCGTGCCCCTGCGCCTGCATCAAGGTACGCGCCGATTCGCGCGCTTCGCGTAGCCGTTCCTCACGCGGCGGCGGGTGTTCCAGGCCTTCGCGCAACGCGCGACGCGCGGCGAAATACAGATCCGCCAACAGCCGGTCTTTCCAGGCGTTCCACAGCTTGGGACTGGTGCCGGCAATATCGGCGCAGGTGAGCAGGTACAGATAATCCAGACGCTCGCGTGTGCCCACCAACGTCGCAAAACGGTGAATCACCTCCGGGTCGGAAATGTCCTGCTTCTGCGCGGTGACCGACATGCGCAAGTGCTGCTCCACCAGCCAGGTCACCAGCTCGGTATCGCCTTCGCTCAAGCGATGCGCCAGGCAGAACGCGCGCGCATCCACCGCGCCCAGTTCCGAATGATCGCCGCCGCGGCCCTTGGCGATGTCGTGGAACAGGCCCGCCAGCAACAGCAGTTCCGGCTTGCGCAGACGCGGCCAGACTTCATGCGCGATGGAGAAACGCTCGTCGGCACGGCCGGCGGCAAACAGCGCGATGTTCCGCAGCACCATCAAGGTGTGCTGGTCCACCGTGTAGACATGGAACAGGTCGAACTGCATGCGCCCGGAAACGCTGGCGAATGCCGGAATCCACTGGCCCAGCACGCCCAGCCGCGCCATGCGATTGAGCGTTTCCACCGCACGCGGGCCGCGCAGCAACGCCATGAAGCGTTCCCGGGCCGTTGCATCGGCAATGTCGTACGCCGGCAGATCGCGCAGGACCTCGGCCAGCGCGCGCGCGGTCAGCGAATGCAGTCCGCGCACCTCGCGATGCGCGGCCCATTGCGCAAACAGCGCGAACACCTGCAGCACATCGCCGTCCGGCCAGCTCTCGGCGTCGGCAGCCAGATAGCCGCGGCGCAGGCTGAAGCCGCCGCCCAGCGGCTCCGGCGTCGCTTCGCCATCGAACTGTTCTTCGAAGCGCTGCAACAAGCGGTCGCTGATGCGGCGGATCAGTGCAGCGCTGCGATAAAAGCGCTGCATCATTTTTTCCACGCCCAGGCTTTCCGGGTCGTCGGCGAACCCCAACCGTTCGGCCAGGGTCTTTTGGTAATCGAACCGCAGGCGCTCTTCCGGCCGGTTGGCCACGATGTGCAGACCGAAACGCAGACGGGCAAGTTCTTCGCGCTCGCGACGCAACGCGGCGGCCTCGTCGAAGCCGACATGGCCCAGCCCGACCAGGGCCTCCAGGTCCTTGACCCCGAACGCGCGCAAGGCCATCCAGCCCAGCGTCTGCAGATCGCGCAGACCGCCGGGGCCGTCCTTGATATCCGGCTCGAGATTATCGGCGGTGTCGCCGAAGCGCTGATGGCGCGCCAGCAATTCCTCGCGCTTGGCCTGGAAGAAATCGCGCGGCGGCCACACCTGCGGCGGCGCGATCGCCGTGGCCAGCGCAGCACGCGCCTGGCCGTCGGCCACCAGTGCGCGCGATTCGATCAAGGCAGTGAGCACGGTCTGGTCCGCCGCCGCAGCGGTGCACTGCGCTGGCGAGCGCACCGCGTGACTGATCGGCAAGCCCACATCCCACAGCAGCGCGAACAAGCGTGCCAGGGCCTGCTCGTGCTGCTGTTGCGCGGCGGTGTCGCCCAGCACCAGCACATCCACGTCCGAGCGCGGAAACAATTCGCCGCGCCCATAGCCACCGACCGCATGCAGCGACAAACCGCTGTCGGCCGGGATACAGCGCATCCAGGCATTGCGCATCAATTGGTCGACCGCGCGTGCGCGCAGCGCGACCAGACGCTCGATCGGCTCGCCCTGATCGAAGCGTTTGCACAGGCGCATGTCCGCATGCACCAGCAGCGGACGGGCCTGCGCGGCCCAGTCCGCGTCGCCGGCGACGCCCGGGTCGGGTCGCTCCGCCGGCGTGTCGGTCATACCGGCGCGGGCGAATTGGCCGACAGCGTCAACACATCTACGCCGTCTTCGGTCACCGCAACCATGTGCTCCCACTGCGCAGACAACTTGCGGTCCTTGGTGACCACGGTCCAGCCGTCCGGCAGCGTCTTATGGTGATAGGTGCCTTCGTTGATCATCGGCTCGATGGTGAAGGTCATGCCCGGCTTGAGCACCAGCCCTTCGCCCGGACGGCCGTAATGCATGACCTGCGGCTCGTCGTGATACACCTTGCCGATGCCGTGGCCGCAGTAATCGCGTACCACGCTGAAGCGCTCGGCTTCGGCGAACTTCTGGATGGCATGGCCCACATCGCCCAGCGTGGCGCCCGGCTTGACCGCCCGGATGCCGCGCCACATCGCTTCATATGTCGTTTCGACCAAGCGCTTGGCCATCACCGACGGGGTGCCGACGTAGTACATGCGGCTGGTGTCGCCATGCCAGCCGTCCTTGATGACGGTGACGTCGATATTGACGATGTCGCCGTCCTTCAACACCTTGGCTGCACTCGGGATGCCGTGACAGATCACGTTGTTGACCGAGGTACACACGCTCTTGGGGAAGCCGCGATAGCCGACATTGGCGGGGATGGTGCCCTGCACGTTGACGATGTGGTCATGGCAGATGCGGTCCAGCTCGGCAGTGGTCACGCCCGGCTTCACGTGCGGCGCCACCACATCGAGCACCTCGGCGGCCAAGCGGCCGGCGACACGCATCAGTTCGATTTCTTCTTTGGTTTTCAGATTGACGCTCATGGCCGAGATTATCGCCGATCCGGGCTGAATCTGAACGACCAGCGCACGCGCTTTTTTGCGGACGCAACGACTGGCCTCAAGCGGACCGCACAGCAGAAAACCGGCGCAGCCGCCTATTCATGCGTGACGCCGTGCACGCGGCGTCAAAAAACATCTTAACGAAGTCATCCATAGGACATCGCACTTTTGTCAATAAAGCGAGCCAGGACAGCTAGATAGCGTGTGAATTCGGCGTTATGTTTGGCACAGCTGATGCATTGCAGGGAAGGCGACGACTCGTCGCGTTATCAATGACCAGAACGGTCAAGGAAATGTCCATGCGTACTGTCCGCCCTGTCCTGCTATCGCTCGGCCTGCTTTCGACCATTGGCATGGCGAGCGCGGCAGACACCACCACCTTCAACGTCAAGATCGCGGTCACCAAGGCCTGCACGATCACCGCCGCATCCGCCACGGACGTCGACTTCGGCTCGGTACTCTCGACCTCGACCGCCAATGCGGACGCCAACGGCAGCGTGACGGCCCAGTGCACCGCGTTGACGCCGTACAACATTGCACTGAGCGCGGGCAGCAATGCCGGGACTGCCAACGACGTCACCACCCGCCGCATGAAAAATACCGACGCGCTGGTGACCACCAACAACTACATCGCCTACCAGCTCTACCAGGATCTGGGCCGCAGCACGGTCTGGGGCAGCACCACCGGCACCAACACGCTCAGCCGCACCGCCACCGGCCTGAACCAGGTCTACCCGGTCTACGGCCGCGTGACCAACCCGTCGGCCAACAACCCTGCGACCGGTAGTTACCAGGACACGATCACTGCCACGATCGTCTATTGAGCCCGCGCATGCCTGTGCATCACCGCCCGTTGTCACGTTTACCTGCCTGGCTGATGTCGGCCGGGCTGGCGATGACGCTGGTCATGGCCAACGGCGCCGTGCCGACGCCGGCGCATGCCGCCAGCCTGCAGTTGGCACCCACATCGCTGAGCCTGAGCGCCCAGCAGACCGCCGACGGCCTGTGGCTGAGCAACAGCGGCAGCGCGCCGGTCCAGGTGCAGACCCGCGCCTATCGCTGGACCCAGCGCGATGGGCAGGATCAGCTCGACCCCACCCAGGATCTGCTGGTCAGCCCGCCGATGCGCACCCTGGCCGCTGGCGAGCGCCAGTTGATCCGGGTCATCCGTGCCGGGCCTGCCCCGAGCGGGCAGGAGCAGTGTTACCGCATCATCGTCGACGAACTGCCCAGTGCCGATGCCGACCGCAAAGGCATGCAGTTCGTGCTGCGTTATTCGGTGCCGATCTTCCTGCTGCCGCCCGGCAACACCGAACCCTCGCCGACCCTGAGCGCGCAGGTGGTTGCCGGCAGCGATGGCAAGGCGCAGATCCAGATCAGCAACACCGGCACCGGCCATGCGCAGGTCGCCGACCTGCGGCACCAGGTCGATGGCGCAACCAAGACCGCGTTGAACGGCTTGGTCGGTTATGTACTGCCCGGGCAGACCATGCGTTGGTCGCTGGGTGCGCCGCTGGCGCAGTTCGGCCGCGGCACCATCATCGCAAGGATCAATGGTGAGGCTGACGAACGTACCTTGTTGGCCGCGCCGACGGCGCCTTGATGCGGCGCGGCTGGCGATGACGCTCCTTGCGACCGCCGGTTGCCTGGGCAGCGCCGCAGCCGGCGATCTGGCCGATGTGACGTCGCTTCCCGATCAGCCGCCACCCAGCGCCACGCCACAGCCGCAAACGCTGTATCTGGACGTGACCTTGAACCAGGCCGACCGCGGCCTGGCACCATTCGAACTGGTCGACGGGCGGCTACGCGGCTCGGTGGAAACCCTGCGCAAACTCGGCTTCATCCTGGCCGACCGCGTGCCTGGCGAATTGGTCGATCTGGACCGCCTGCCCGACGTGGAAGTGCGCTACGACGCGGCGCTGCAGCGGCTGGCGCTGCAGGCGCCGCTGGCGCAGCTGTCGTTGTCCACCACGGTGCTCAAAGCCGAAGAAGTGGCCCCGCCCAGCGCCACTGCATCGCCCGGCATGCTGCTCAATTACGACCTGTATGCCACCCGCAATGCCGGCGTCAGCAGCGCGTCGCTGGCCACCGAAGTGCGCGCGTTCGGCATCGGGCGCGGCATGGTCGATACCACCGCGGTCTTCCTGGCCTACGACCGCCCCCAGGACAAACGCTGGCGCAGCGAAGCGGTGCGTCTGGACAGTGCCTGGCAGATGGATTTCCCGGACAGCGCCACCAGCCTCAGCGTGGGCGATTTCTATAGCGGCTTTGTCGACTGGAGCCGCTCGATCCGCCTGGGCGGCGTGCAGATCGGCCGCAATTACGCCTTGCAACCGTATCGGGTGCTGACGCCGACGCCGAGCTTTCTCGGCGAAGCGGCAGTGCCTTCCACCGTTGAGCTGTATGTGGACGGCTTGCGCCAGTACAGCGGCCAGGTGCCGGCCGGCCCGTTTCAGCTGGCCGCGCAACCGGGCATCAGCGGCACCGGCCAGGCGCAGATCGTGGTGACCGATGCGTTCGGACGCGTGCGTCGGCTGGATTTCGCGTTCTATGGCACACCGCAGTTGCTGGCGCGCGGCATTTCCGAATGGTCGGCCGGCATCGGCCATCTGCGCCGCGACTACGGCGTGCGCTCGTTTTCCTACGACCGACGCCGTGTGGCCAGCGCCACCTTTCGCAAAGGCCTGCGCGACGATTTCACGATCGAAGCGCATGCCGAAACTGGCGGCGGCGTGATCAACGCAGGCGCAGGCGGCGTGTGGCTGCTTGGCGTGGGCGGTGTGGTCAATGCCGCCTACGCGCACAGCCGGATGGACGCGCTACGGGGCGGCCAGTACGTGCTGGGCTACGCCTGGAACAACCGGCGTTTCAACGTCAATCTGGGCAGCCAGCGCACCCATGGCGACTATCGCGACCTGGGCGCATTGCAAGGCGCCCTGCCAGCGCGCGTCAGCGACCGCGCAGCAGTCGGGGTCAACGTCGACCCGATCGGCTCGCTCGGCACCAGCTATGTGCGGCTGAGCTATCCGCAAGGCGATACCTCGCGCTATGCGAGCGTGTTCTGGTCCCGCAGCTTCGGGCGCAACTGGGCGGCCAATCTGTCGGGCAATCAGAATCTGGATGTCTCCAGCGATCGCAGCCTGTACCTGTCGCTGTCGACCACCTTCGGCGAAGTGCGTCAGGCCAGCGCATCGATGCAGCGCAACGGCGAGCGTACCGGCCTGGTGGCCGACGTCAGCCAGCCGCTGCCTGGCGATGGCGATCTGGGCGGCATCGGCTGGCGCCTGCAAGGCCGTGCCGGCGACGACGCCAGCGGCGGGCTGGCCGAACTGGGCTGGTTGAACCGGGTCGGCCGCTACAACCTCGGCGCCGCAACCCAGGACGGCGACAGCTTCGGCTATGCCAGCGCCAGCGGCAGCCTGGTGTGGATGAATGGCCGCACCTTCGCCGCGCGCGATATCCAGGACGCGTTCGCGGTGGTCTCCACCGACGGCCAGCCCGGCATTCCGGTCCGCCTGGAAAACCGCCTGATCGGAGTCACCGACGCGCGCGGCACCCTGCTGGTGACGCCGTTGCAATCGTGGCAGCGCAACCAGCTCTCCATCGACACCTTGAGCCTGCCGGCAGACCTGCGCGTGGACCGTGTCGACACCACGGTGACACCACGCCAGCAATCCGGCGTGGCGGTGCGCTTCGGCATTACCCGCGTGCGCGCCGCCATCATCGTGCTGCACGACGCGCAAGGCGCGCCGCTGCCCGTCGGCAGCGTGGTGCAGCGCGACGGCAGTACCGAACGCGTGGTGGTCGGCTACGACGGCGAAACCTATCTGGACAATCTGCAACGCGACAACCGCATCCTGGTCGACCTGCCCGAGGGCCGTTGCGTTGCGCAGTTCGCGTATCCCGCCGATCCGGGCAGCATTCCGCGGGTGGGGCCGCTGCAGTGCATCCCTGAGCAGACCACGCCATGAGCATGTCCACGCTTTGGCGCCTGATGCTCGCGCTGACGATCGCGATGGTGTGGCTTGGGCCCAGCGAGCGGGCGCACGCAGAGACCACCTGCACCGTCACCCTCGGCACACCGTTGGCATTTGGCAACGTGGCGGCCAACGGCACCACCGATGCAGTGGCAACACTCAACGTTTCCTGCGCGACTGCTGCGCTCAGCGTGCTGGGCTACGTACAAGTCAGCCTCTGCCTGGACCTTGGCCCCGGCAGTGCCAGCAGCGGCGTGTATGCCCCTCGTCGCATGCTCAACTCCACCACCGACAGCCTGGATTTCCAGATCTACAGCGAGGCAACCCGCACGCAGATCTGGGGCGCCACCGGGTCGGCGGCCCCCTCGCCGCGCACGTTGACACTGTCCTACAACGTGCCGGTGATCACCGGCGGCTCGCAGACCGCCACCATCACCGTGTATGGGCGGATTCCGGCCAACCAGATCCTTTCGGTCGGAAACCACACCAGCAGCTTTGGTGGCGCCGACACCGTGCTGCGCTACTCCTACAACGAAAGCATCACCGGGATGCCCTCGCTGCCGAGCAGTTGCACGGCGGGCGGCACCGGCTCCAAGACTGCCAGCAACGCCTTCCCGTTCACTGCCTCGGCCACCGTGCCGGCACGCTGCAATGCCTACGTCACCACCGATCTGGACTTCGGCAGCATTGCCGGCAGCATCGACACCGCCATCGATCGCACCTCCACCATCAGCCTGGCCTGCACCAACCGCACCGCGTGGAATATCGGCCTGGACAATGGCAGCAATGCCAGCGGCAGCGTGCGGCGAATGCGCCACGCCAGCAGCGCCAATTACATCAATTACGAGCTCTACAGCAATACCGGCCGCAGTAATCGGTGGGGTACCGTCATCGGGGTGGATACGCTGGCAGGCACCGGCAACGGCACCACCCAGACGGTCACCGTCTATGGCCGTGCGCCGGCCCCACAACTGCCGATTGCCGGCGCCTATACCGACACGGTGACCGTCTCCATCACTTACTGACAGTTAATAAAGTTCGTATCGGGGGCGTCGCTATTCGTTACGTCTCCAATGCAAACGATTGCCTCCATGACGCAGGTCACCTTCCTGAAGCGCTTGGCCCTGGCTGCTCTCGCTTGCGCCGCGACATCTACCGCGGCGAACGCAGCCACCGCGCGGGGGCCGGAAAATTCCACCCTCCACATCGGCCTGCGCCTGCTCAGCGGTTGCGAACTGCGTACCGCGCCGCCGCGCGCCAGTTGCTCCAGGGGCACGCCGATGGCGATCGCCGAGCCGCCCAGCAGCAATGAGGCACCCACCGTCACCAGCACCGGCCAGGACGCCAGCGCGCTTGCCGGGCCGCTGCCCGCCGGCAGCGCGCGCATCACCACCATTGCGTTCTGAGCATGGCCACTGCTCGCCACCTTCGCGATCTGTTGGCCCGGGTCCTGGCCCTGGGCTGTATGGCAGCAAGCGGTGCCGCCAGTGCTGCCGAGATCGCCATCGCGCCGACCACCGCGCACATCCCGGCCGACAGCGACCAGGCAACGGTCTGGCTCTACAACCAGGCCGCGCAACCCTGGCGTGCCGACGCCAAGCTCTACCGCTGGCGCCAGGACGGTGAGCGCGAACTCCTCGAGCCAGCCACCGGCGTCACGGTCAGCCCGTCGCACTTCGAAATTCCGTCGCAAGGCCGGCAGCTGTTGCGCGTGATCCGCCTCGGCCCCAGCCCCACGCAGGCCGAAGACAGCTACCGGCTCGTGGTGACCCAGCACGCGATCGGCAACGAGACCGACCTGCTGCGTTATTCCACCCCGGTGTTTGCACAGCCCAGCCAGGCCAGTGCAGCGCAACCGGCGTTGCACGCCAGCCTGGCCGGGCACGGCAGCCAGCGCGCGTTGCGTATCCACAATTCCGGCTCCAGCCATGCGCGCCTGGCCGACCTGGCCTATATCGATGCCGGCGGCACCCGCCGCAACATCCGCGGCGACCTGGCCGGCTACGTCCTCCCCGGCCAGACCCGCCAATGGGCCCTGCCCGCCAACCTGCCCGCAGGCAGTGGCCGCTTCGTGGCGCGTATCAACAGCGATATCGAAAGCACGTTGGCGCTGGAGCCGGGAATCGGGAATTGAGAATTGGGAATGGGTCAAGCCGATTGCGCTAGCTGATCGTGGGCTGGTGAAGGCCCAAGCGAACCGGGCTCTGCGATTCCCGATTCCCGATTCCCGATTCCCGATTCCCGCCAATTGCGCCACGCCCACTCGCCAGCTATACTCCGCCGGCTGTTTTGCGTCTCTTGCGCATTGCGTCGTCCACGTCGGACGTCACCGACGAATTCACACCTGCTGCCGCCATCCGCGCCGGGGTGCCCTCACACAGGGTTCGTCGCGGAGGCAACAGGGAAGCCCAACCCCGGAATCGTGTGCGTTTTGATGCGAGCCCCTCGCAACAGCCCGCACATCCATGTGCGGACTTTTCAACAACAAGCCGCGCACGGCGATTCCGCTATCAGGAGTTTTTTCAATGCCCCAAGTCACCATGCGTCAGATGCTGGAAGCCGGCGTCCATTTCGGCCACCAGACCCGCTACTGGAACCCCAAGATGGCGCCGTACATCTTCGGCGCGCGCGGCAAGATACACATCATCAACCTCGAGAAGACCGTTCCGCTCTTCAACGACGCGATGAACTTCCTCTCCTCGGTTGCGCAGAAGCGCGGCACCGTGCTGTTCCTGGGCACCAAGCGCAGCGCGCGCGAGTCCATCAAGGAAGAAGCCGAGCGTTGCAACATGCCGTTCATGACCCAGCGCTGGCTGGGCGGCACGCTGACCAACTTCCGCACCGTCAAGCAGTCGGTTGCCCGCCTGAAGGAACTGGAAGCGGCTGAAACCGACGGCACCTTCGACAAGCTGGTCAAGCACGAAGTGCTGGGCCTGCGTCGCGAGCGCGAGAAGCTGGACGCCTCGCTCGGTGGCATCAAGGAAATGAACCGCCTGCCCGATGCGATCTTCGTGATCGATATCGGCCATGAAGACATCGCCATCAAGGAAGCCAAGAAGCTCGGCATTCCGGTGATCGCCGTGGTCGACACCAACTACGATCCGGCCCTGGTCGACTACGCCATCCCGGGCAACGACGACGCCATCCGCGCCGTGCAGCTATACGCACGCGCCGCTGCCGACGCCGTGCTGGAAGGCAAGGCGGCTGCGCCGAACTCCGCTTCGGTGCGCGAAGAAGAGTTCTCGGCCGAGTCCGCCGACGAAGGCAAGGGCCGTCGCGCTCCGGCCAAGAAGGGCGACAAGAAGGCTGACGCCGCCGAGTAATCGGCGTGCAATGCGGCCGCACCATGCTGTGCGGCCGCAGTCCCGACGGCGCCCTCGCGCTCCGTCGCTGAGGCTACTGCATACATCTACGGGGGCGGCGGCATGCCGCACCGTCTCCTACTGGCGGAATCGCTTCCGCCGCACGCATTCGTCCATATGAGGTAATTCCATGGAAATCACTGCTTCCCTGGTCAAGGAACTGCGCGAGCGCACCGGCGCCGGCATGATGGAGTGCAAGAAGGCACTCGTCGAAAACGCAGGCGACATCGACGCCGCGGCCGAGTGGCTGCGCAAGTCGGGCCTGGCCAAGGCCGACAAGAAGGCTGACCGCGTTGCCGACGGTCTCGCCATGGACCTGCCCGAAGCGTCGCCGACCGCCGCACCGGTGCTCGACATGGCCCCCTCGCCTGCCCTGCGCATCATCCGTGGACCGCTCGAAAAGCATACGCTCGAGGGGCGCAATGTCGGCATCCTGATCGCCGACGGCAGCGATGCGAGCGAGCTGAAGACGCTCAAGGACGCCATCAAGGCAGCCGGCGGCAACGCGATGACCATCGCGCCAAAGGTGGGCAAGGTGCCGCTTTCCGACGGATCGAGCATCGCTGCCGACGCCCAGCTTTTCGGTCAGCCTTCGGTCACTGTCGACGCCTGCGTGGTACTGCTGTCGGCGGACGCCACGGCGAAGTTGATGAAGGAAGGTGCTGCGGTCCAGTGGGTGATGGACGCGTTCGGTCACCTTAAAGCAATTGGCCACAACGCCGACGCCAAGCCGCTGCTCGACAAGGCCGGCGTCGAACCGGACGAAGGCGTTACCGATCTTGCCGGCTTTGTCGAAGCCGCCAAGAAACGTTACTGGGACCGTGAGCCAAACGTCCGCACGCTGGCGTAAGCTCAAGAACGGCTGCCTGCGCAAGACGGCGCGGGCAGCCATTTCGGCCTAAATGCAGACATTCAAAACTACCCGAGCAGCTTCCAACGCCAGACCCTCGTTCATATCAAAGACGAAGGTGATACTCATTGCCCACCTTTCCGCTCACTGCTCCAGGCATGTTCCTTGGCCGATTACGGCCTTTAGCCAACGGGTGTACCCGTACTCAGATCGTACAATGCGGAACCTTGCTGCCCTTCGGTCGGCTTGATGCCTATCGAGACGTTAGAGGAGGCGGACATTGAACGAGCGTAGCTGCGACGTCATCATCGTCGGGGCGGGCACCGCCGGGCTCAAGGCATACAAGGCGGCGGTCGCACACGGCGGTGACGTGGTGATCGTCGAACGCGGCCCCGGCGGCTCGACCTGTACCCGGGTCGGCTGCATGCCGTCCAAGCTTCTGATCGCGGCCGCCCGGATGGCGCATCATGCCCGACAAGCGGGGAATCGCATCCTGAGTCTGACCTTCGCGTTGCAGCACTTCGATC
>JAAIGE0100745347.1_pt1 | contig 33427 bp, 36 predicted proteins | sample 6487951 | NCBI WGS metagenome assembly JAAIGE01 (sample SAMN13974128, study PRJNA590717) | phyllosphere metagenome | biome: tomato field; feature: multiple bacterial spot infested tomato fields; material: tomato leaves; isolation source: leaves from tomato fields | host: Solanum lycopersicum ...
CCTCGGCCTTGTAGAGCTTGTTTCCCAGCCATTGCTGGATGTCTGCTTGGCGCTCCTTGCGAATGTAGATGGCGCCAGTTCCCAGAGGCGCGCCCAACCACTTGTGCAGCGAGAACCCGACAAAGTCGGCACCGTAGGTCCGCACATCGAACGGCATGTGGCCAACGGCTTGGGCGCTATCGAGGATGACGTCCACACCTCGGGCCTTAGCCATCGACACGATCTCAGCAATCGGGGGCACCAGACCATTGCGGTTGGAGACATGGGTCAGCAGGAGCAACTTCGCGCGAGGCGTTTCGCGGAACACCTTGTCATAGGCTTCCAGCAGATTGGCTCGGGCCGCGATCTAGCCTGCTGAGGTCGATTCTATAAACGGTGGCCACGAATGGTCGCTATAGCAACTCACGGGGTCTGGGCCCCAGATGACCTTTGATCTGACCCTCGTCCTTTGATTCGCGTCCTACCATCATGCAATCTTCCAATCACGCAGTAAATCTCTAGATCATGCAGCTACTCAGCACCAACAAAAAATATGGACTGGCGCCTAAAATAATTCACTGGACATCCGCGGCTTTGTTTATCGCTTCTTATGTCGTTGTCTACTTCGTCATTTGGTTCATGGACGATATGTCCGCTGATGCCTTACCTGTTTTGAATGTTCATTGGGCACTTGGGTTGTTATTGGGGGCTTTAGTCATCCCACGGATGATTTTTGCTGTTCTGGGACAAAGGCCCCAAGATCTTTCGGCGTCTCCTCTTGAGCATGCAGCAGCCAAGGCCGTTCATTTTCTGCTTTATGGACTGCTAATCTCGATGTCATTGACTGGTTATTTGGGTACAGGCGCACCTACGAACTTTGGCTTATTCGAGGTACCTGGGTTTAACGAGACGTACGCATTCAACTGGCTAAGCCAGCAGCTGAACGTTGGGTGGAAGGAATTCGAGGCCCCAGTCGATGTGATTCACCACTTTCTCGGGAAGTGGGTGGCCTGGGGCGTCGTCGCGGCCCACATAGCCGCCGCCCTATATCATCATTTCGTTCGGCAGGACGATGTGTTGAAGAGAATGCTTCCCAGTCTGGATCGTCAAAAAGGCGTGTAAAGTCGCTAATTTTCTCACCGGACGGTTTTAATGAGGAGACAACTTACTTCCCAAGAGCTGATATCTTAGTATTTGCTGCTGAGGTTCTGCGTCGACCGGTGTTCGAATTAGAAAAAATCTAATGAGGATTCGCTAGCGGTCCTCATTTCCCTTTTCGCTAGTAACTGGAAATTTCGCTGGCCAAGTCAGACCAAAGTTCCGTTGCTATTTAATATTAAACGAATATCTTCGGCAAGAATCTGAGCGGTCATTCCATGCGGAACTCCAACTCGGAGTGCACCCTTGTCATCGTAGAGATAGGAGATAGTGGGACTTCGCAGTGTGCAAGATGATTCCGCTGGTACCCTTTTGTAGGATATTTTGAAATTCATTGCGGTTTTTGCTATTTCTTGGGGTGACCCCGAAAGTCCAACGAAGCTTGCATCAATTGCCGACAGGTAGGTTTTTAAGACCTCCGGTGTGTCTCGGTCCGGGTCAAGGGTTATAAAAACCACCTCAAGCCGGTTTGCGTCTTCGCCCAAGATCTTCTTTACCTCTGCTGCGCGACGCAGTGCAAGATGGGCGGAATCCGAGCATTGGGTTAACCCAAAGAACAACAGCACAGCTTTCCCTTTAAAGTCAGACAGCCTTCTCTTAGCACCGTCGGCATCATGCAGTAAAAAGTCGCGTCCATACTGCGCTCCGGCGAGATCGATTCCATTTGGCTTCTTCTGGATTGGGGGCTCGCAGCCAGCCAGTGCCATTAATATGGTGGGCGCAGCGCATAACAAGACGTTACGACGATAGGAATCGGTGAGCATTATTTCCCCCCCCCGCCGTCAAGACGGGAATTAGCCTTGGAGAGGCAACGACTTTCGGTGCCGGCGGATCTGACGGCGCCATTAAGGGCCGATCCCGCTAACGCATCAGGTAGGAAGAATCAGGCGGCTTACCTACTCTGTGCGGTAAACGTTGGGAAGGATGGCTAAATTCCTTGGCCCTTTGCACGGCAACTGGAGACAACAGCTAGGGCTTTAGCTTGAAAACGCTCGGGCAAAGCGGCTTGCTAAAGCATCGCGAGCTGCACCTTTCGATGAGCTGCGTCGATTCGTAAAACATCGCCTAGATTGACGGGGGCCCTCGGGCCGGAGGAGGTGCGCCTGGTGAGGTGCTGATGGATAGTAAGTACGTCCTCGGAGAAATGCAGACGGAAGCGAAGGTTCGCGCTGCTTTTGAGGTTTCACTGGATCGGGTCAGCGTCGGTGTCAAACACAGCGGGCATTCGAGCGCCTCCTGCGCGGTGAAGGCGGCACCGCTATCAATCGCTACAAACTTCACCACCCCTTGTGCAGAGCACACGGCCTGCATCATCTTTGTGTGGCCCATTGGCACGCCGGCTGCCGCAGCCAGGGTGAGAGCAAACCAGACCAGTACGATGCGCGCTCCAAGAAGCGAAGTGCGCAGCGATTGCTCTAGGTGAATTGGCAACGTCTTAATCCCCTGCAGCAGTTCGACAAGCAATATCCATTCGCCAAGACCGACTAAGTCTCGTTCATTTAGGGCGTTAGACCGTAAGTCAGCGCCCTAGCCTTGCCCCAAAACACCCGGTACATGAAGATCGTATAGACGATGATCACAGGAAGCGTTAGCGCAACACCCACACCTATGACGGCCAGTGATTCAGTTGCGCTGGCGGCCTCCCACACCGTGAGGCGATCAATCACGATGAATGGGTAGATGCTGTAGGCGAGGCCAAAGAAAGCCATCACGAAAATAAGCACGGTTGCCACGAACACGATCCAACCATATCCGGCTCGCACTACTCGGGGGGTATGCAAGACATGCCGGACGGCGAAGAAGGAGCCGATGCATGCAAGGGGAATCGGGAGAAGTACGAACAGTTCAGGCAGAACAAACCATTTCTCGAGCACCGTTTGGCTTAATAAGGGCGTCGCAATGGAGATGCCCGCTAGCGCTGCACCCATTGGCCACAGGACATTTTTCCCCCAATTCACTGCTTTCTGTTGAAGGTCGCCTTCAGCCTTCATGATGAGCCATCCGACCCCTAGCATTGCGTACGCGGCCGGGAGGGTAAAAGCGATACCCAATGCAAAAATTGAGGCCCAGGTCCCTTCTTGGAAACCGGTCACGTAAGCGCCCAGCATCCAGCCTTGAGCGAGCGTCGCAATAAATGAACCGGCAGCGAATAACCAGTTCCATGTCGCCTTGTGCGAGTCGCGCGCTTTGACACGGAAATCAAAGGCCACTCCCCGCATTGTTAGTCCCAGTAGCATCACAGCAACGGGAAGATAGAGGGTCGACAGGACCATGCCATGGGCTTTGGGGAAGCAGATAAGCAGAACTCCCACCCCCAAAACAAGCCATGTTTCATTGGCGTCCCAGAACGGACCAATGCTTGAGACCATCAGGTCCTTCTCCGCGTCTGATGCCCAGGGCAACAAGATACCGACTCCGAGATCGTAGCCGTCGAGAATGACATAGGCCAAGAGCGCGAGGCCCATGACCGCCATGAAAATGAGGGGGAGAGCTGCTGCCCAATTCACATTCATTACTAGGTCCTAAACAGACTGCGGCGCCGGTGGCCGTGCAGCGGCAGTCGCCATCGTGGGATGCTCTGCCATGTACTTAATGACGCCAACATAGGAAATGAGAAGCAAACCGTATACGGTGAGATAGGCCACCAAAGTACCTGCCACCATGCTCGGCGGATGCTGCGCTACGGCTTCACTGGTTCTAAACAGTCCATACACCAGGAATGGCTGACGACCGATCTCTGTCACATACCATCCGGCGAGAGTGGCGACCCAGCCAGAAAAGGTCATTCCTACTAGCGCTCGTAGAAACGTCCGCGGTGAGCGTGATATATCTTTACCCCGATCGCGGTAGAGGATGAATACTCCCCACCAAGCCACTGACAGCATCAACACTCCCACGCCGACCATCACGCGAAATCCCCAGAACACCGGCGCCACAGGTGGGTGGGCATCGGGGAATTCATTGAGTCCCTTGAGTTCAGCATCAATATCGTGCGCCAGAACGAGACTCGCAGCTTTTGGGATCTGGATGGCGTATTCAGTGCGTCTTTCCTTTTCATTGGGCAATCCGAACAACGTAAGCGGAGCGCCTTTTTCGGTGTGCCAGATGCCTTCGATCGCCGCGATCTTTGCGGGCTGATGCTCGAGTGTGTTAAGGCCATGCAGGTCGCCCATGAATATTTGGAGTGGTATGGCGACGGCGACCGCTGTGATTGCACTACGAAGCGCATGAAGAGTCCCGGCGTTAGCTGTGCCCTTCAGGAGTTGCCAGGCACTCACTCCGGCAATGAGGAATCCCGCGGTAAGCGCCGAGGCGAGTAGTTTGTGACCGAGCCGGTAAGGAAAGGATGGATTGAAGACAATCGCCAACCAATCGGACGCGTAGAACTTACCGTCAATGATCTCGTAGCCCGCAGGCGTCTGCATCCACGAGTTCAGACTAATGATCCAGAACGCAGATAGCGTGGTGCCAAGTGCGACCAGCAGGGTTGCGATGAGATGCACCCGATCGGATACGCGTCCACGTCCGAAAAGCATGATTCCAAGGAATGAGGCTTCAAGGAAAAAAGCAGTGAGAACTTCATACCCCAATAGGGGACCTGCAATGTTGCCGACCTGCTCCATGAATCCCGGCCAGTTGGTACCAAACTGGAAGCTCATGGTGATTCCGGAGACAACGCCGAGCGCGAATGTCAGGGCAAATATTTTGGTCCAGAAGTAGTAGGCTTGCTCCCACCCCACGGCCGCCGGAGTATTGGCCGCTGCGCGATGCCTTAAGCGGAAGTACACCAAAAACCAGCATAAAGCGATGGTGATGGTGGGAAAAAGGATGTGAAAGCTGATGTTGGCCGCGAACTGAATCCGGGAGAGTGTGAAAGCGTCCATCTCAACTTGCCTTATCTCTAGCAGACGTGCCGCCTTTGCCCGTCAGGCGATCTTTTATTTCGAGAACACGTGTGACTGCAGTGCCCATCCCCATCAACTGGATAGCGGTCTCAGGCGCCAAGCGTTGCACTTCATCGAACCAACTCATAAGCCTGTCAATGAGCTCATGCATCTCGCGCATGCGTTCTTGCGCATGACGCTCCTCATCAGAGCCAGGGCGTTCCAGCAAGGCCATTCGCAGCATGGACAGCGTGGGTTCAATCTCCCGCCGCCGACGCTCTTCAGCTAGCACTCGGAAGATTTCCCAAATGTCTTTCGGCGCTTCAAAGTACTCGCGACGGTCGCCCGGCTGATGGCTCAGTTTGACCAATCGCCACGCTTGGAGCTCTTTGAGTCCCATGCTCACGTTCGATCGCGAGAACTCCAAAGTCTCAGCAATCTCGTCTGCGTGAAGTGGCCTAGACGACAAAAAGATCAGGGCATACATCTGGCCCACGGTGCGGTTGATCCCCCAGCGGCTGCCCATCTCACCAAAGTGAGCAACAAACTGACGGTTCAAAGGGGGTAGGTGCTTGACATAGGTCATGGCGCATTATGCCGACAATTTCGCGAAAGTTCAGTAATTATTGAAGATACGATAGGCTATGAAGCCTCTCTCTTCATTTGGTAAGCCATACCGTGCAGGCCCGACACCCGCTGCTAGCTCAACTTCGGGTGTCAGAGGACGCCCAGGCATCTACACGCGGCCCAGAACAGCCCTCGCGGATGGATGGCGCCAGTCCCACGTCAACGCAGACGGCACTCAAATGCCCGGGAAATGATGGTCAGATGGTCCGAGGGGCCGTCGCTATGGTTTAACGATGACCAGCGCCGCAACTGCTGCTAGTGCGAAAGCGACTGCCGCGGGGATGTGCTTGAGCCATGTCTCCTGGTCAGAATCTGCGCCGCCAATATCTCGTCGTAAAGCCGCCGAAAGTACCCCATGCAGTGCGGAAAGCGCCAGAACCAGGGCCGCCTTTCCAAGCAGCCAACCTTGCCCCATCCAGTTGCCCCATAGGGCGAGCCCCAAGCCCAAAGCCCAGACCACCGCCAAGGCGGGCGCGGTCACACATCGATCCCACTGGAGAACAGTCTTCAAGATGCTGCTCTCCGCTAACAGCACCCGGTTTCCAGGGGTTGCCCGCGCCGATAGGACAACTGCGAGGAGCATCAATCCGCCGCAGAAGATAAGCGCGGCTGCCAGGTGCAAACTCTTAGTCCATGGATAACTCATCGCAACGCCCGCCAACTGTAGATGCCACCGAACGGAAGGCAGGCCGCTAGCATGAGTTTCCCGCCTGTCATTCCGGAGATCACCCTCTCACCGACCGCCCGTATCACAAACCATCCGAAGGTGAGGAACACGAACCCATGCAATGGGCCCATGACGGCGACGGCTAACGGATAGCCTGCTAAGTGCTTCAGCGGAACGGCGACAAGCAGGAGCGCAAGTAGCGTGCTTGCCTCTATGAGGCAGAGTATTCGAAGTCGTGCCAAGCGCGAGTTGTCTTGATGGGCTGCGCTGATAGCACGCCCGTCGGTGCGATGAAGATTCATGGAAGAATTCTCGCGAGGTCCGGTACATTCAAACAGTGGCATGAATGCCAGTATTCGACTGTTTTATGCCATGGGTCCATGTCGGCAAGGAGCCAGCTTTGAAAGTACGCATCAACCCGATGCCGCCCCAACCTCCCAGGCCACACCGCGTCGCATGTCTCGCGCTTCCAGGGGTGCTGTCTTTCGACTTGGCTACCGCCTGTGAAACCTTCCGGCACGCGTTTGGGGACTCTGGCCAGCCGTGCTACGAAGTCGCGGTGTGCGCGGAGCAGGTTGAGCTAGATGTCGGCCCGTTCACCATACGTGCCAAACATGACCTGGCACCGTTGGATGCCGCTGATACCATCCTTGTACCTGGAGTGACGCTTCCACTGCCGGCCCTTAGTCCGGCGGTATATGAGGCTCTGCATCGCGCGAAGAAGCGACGTGCGCGGATCGCATCTATCTGTTCCGGCGCTTTCATACTGGCTGAAGCAGGCTTGCTGGATGGTTTGCGCGCGACCACACATTGGGCCGCAGCATCTGAGTTTGCCCATCGCTACCCCACGATTGACCTAGATCCGACGGTTCTATTTGTCGACAATGGTCAGATACTTACCTCCGCTGGTGCAGCCGCCGGGCTGGATTTATGCCTGCATATGATTCGTTCTGACTTCGGCGCGGCTGTCGCTGCACATGTGGCGCGGCTGTCAGTGGTACCTCTTCAGCGCGAAGGGGGACAGGCGCAGTTCATTCCTCCATCTTTTCAGACTCCAGATAAGACGCTACAACCAGTCATCGCTTGGGCAATGACCAATCTCCATCAGCCATTGACGCTGGCGAGGTTAGCGCGCCAGGCTCACAGCAGTACCCGAACATTGCATAGACGCTTTATCGAGCAGGTCGGTGAGTCACCGGCTCAATGGCTAATTCGGGTGCGGGTTCAGCGGGCTCAAGAGCTCTTAGAGAGCAGCAAGCTTTCAGTGGAGCAGATAGTCTGTGAGGTCGGGCTCGGCTCAGCGGCCAACTTCCGCCAACAATTTCAACGTATCACCGGTGTGAGCCCTAGCCAATACCGAAAGAACTTCGGCCTTGCCGCTAATCGGCAGTAATGGCGGACGGAGGGGCTGAGAGGCGGTGCTGGGCTCCTTGAATGAGCAGGGCCGGCAGCTTGGATTGAGCCAGGTGGGTGTGTGATAGTCGAGGATGATGTTACGCGCAGTTCGCGGCGTTTGTACTGGCGCTACAGATGTATTTGAGCAGGTTTTTTCAAGGAGGTTGGCACAATGTTCGGCCGAGATGTCGACACGGTCCTGATGCAGCGCAGTCTCGCAGGGAGTCTTGATGTCTCCAACTGTGCCGAAAGGGGGTGGCTGGCGCTGTTGTGGGTGACGCGCATTTTCTAGGCGAGCGTTGCGATGGTGTGGGCCAGCGTCTTGCCAAGGGCGATGGAGGATAGGAACCTATGTGCTTCAGGTGCGTGTTTCGTCCGAAGTGTGTGGCATGTCGTCTAAGTTCAGCGAGTTTGTACTGTTCGACGTGGACGTACGCTACAACCTGAGTCTGACGGTCACCCCCCACTTTCAGGCCGGAGGTGCGTTTGCCTGGAACGACACGTTCTTCTACCCTTCCGGTAGCGTCCAGACGATCTTCTCTCCCGGGGCCTACAAATCCTTTTTCTACCCTCAACTTCAAGCGGTAACGCGTGCAGTTGATTCTCTTCGATTAACGCTCTGTGAGTTTACGCTTGAAAACAGAAATGGCAGGTCCTGCCCATCGAGCGGGCACATTTCCGCGGAGTGCGCTAGAAGCAGGACATCAGCAACATATGCTTGATCGGCGGGGCTGAATGTGCGGCCGCAGGCTGCGGCCACCAATTCTCGACTGTGCAGGCTCAGCATCACGGCGAACGACGGCCAGATCTTGTCGGTGGCGATGTACCTGAGCATCTTCAATCGCACCATATGCGCTCTCAGGCGGTTATCTCTAGGCATGGTGCCTGGGTGACCTAGAACTAGAAGACCGCCAACTGAACGCGCCCAACTGCGTCCGCATCGCTGGCTTCTACCGACTGCGACTGCGACGAGTTCGCTCGACGGCCAGCACTGTTAACCATGCTGCAGCTCGCCGGCGAAAGCCAGATCGATCTACCAAGTACTAGACCGGGCTGCTCGTGGGCAGCTTCCCCATCTTTTTCGCTTGAGACCACAGCGCAAGTGCTGCCGGTGACAATCTGTCTTCGTTCAGGCAGGCCAGACCCACTCTTCTGGAGGCGCGAGGAGAGAGTGCTCGATAGATCACACCTGGATAGTGCGCAGGAAGTGCCAAAGACGCGAGTATTGAGATCCCATTCCCTCTTGCGACAAACTCCAAGATTGACAACAGCTGAGACATCTCATGCGCGACATTCGGACGGCGGCTGCCGCGTTCAAAGAGACGTGCAATGAGGCCTTGGGATCCTGCATGTGTGAGGACCAGCGGGTGTGCCGCAATCTGTGAGAGAGAGACCGCAGAAGCTGAGGCGAGCTCATGATTCTCCGGTAACACAACCACCATCTCGTCGATTGCCAGTAGGTGTGTGTCGAACTGGGGCTTTGGTAGCGTTACGACCCCAATCTCAATTCGTCGCTCGATGAGGTCCTGCTCCACCTCGCTGTCCGGCTTTTCGGAAACGAAGACTTCGATCCCGGGGTAACGCTGCCGGAAGCTCTCGAGGAGTGGGGGCAACAATTTGAGCGAGGAACTGGCTCCGAAAGAACCGAGGCGGAGCTTCCCCGTTTTCAGCCCTGCACTGGCTGCGGCCGTTGTCTGCACGAGCTGTAGAGCGGCGAATACATCCCGCACGTGCGGGAGTATCTGCTCACCCGCATACGTGAGCGCCACGCCAGTGGCATTGCGGTCAATGAGGCTTGTTCCGAGGGTGGATTCAAGCGCTTTCAATGCGTGACTTGTAGCAGACGGCGTCATCCCGAGGCGTGCTCCCGCGCCTGCAATCCCTTCTGAAGAAGCAAGAGTCAAAAGGAGCTCCAGTTGATGAAGCGTTGGTGCCTTGGAATTAAGACTTTTCACTTGAAATAAAACTCAATTGTTTATGAAGTGATTGAAATTTAACATGGACCCCATGGAGCACAGAGGTGGATGCATTGGGTATCTATGCGTGTCCATGGGGATTGCACATGTTTTCTACACTCATTTCATCGCTGCGTGCGTCTCCGATACAAGCAATGGCCGAACGCACTCGCCAGGCGCTAGCGCAAGGCAAGAGCGTCGTGGACATGACCCTGGGGGAGCCAGACTTTCCTACGCCCGAGCACATCTCTGAAGCAGCGGTTCGGGCGATTGCTGAAGGGAAGACGCGCTACACGCCGATCAATGGGTCGGTACAACTGCGCGAGGCCATCGTCGCTAAATTCAAGCGCGACAACGGCATCTCGACAACCATTTCTGAGGTCAGCGTTGGATGCGGTGGAAAGCAGGTCATCTATCAGGCTTTCTTGGCGACGCTGAATCAAGGCGATGAGGTGTTGATTCCAACGCCGTACTGGGCGTCCTACTCCGACATCGTGGGCATGAATGGCGGCAAGCTTGTACCGATCCAGACCTCGCCTGAAGAGGATTATGCGATGCAGCCTGGGGCTTTGGAGGAAGCCATAACCAATCGCACGAAGTGGTTGGTTCTGAACTCTCCCAGTAACCCGAGTGGCACGGCATACACAAGGGACCAACTGCAAACGTTCGTTGATGTGATCCGTCGCAATAGCAACCAGGAATTCTTCATTTTGGTGGATGACATCTACGAGCACATTCTTTTCGATGGGATTCAGTTCACGACGTTGGCACAACTTGCACCGGATCTGCTGGATCGCATTCTGACAGTCAACGGGGTTTCCAAGGCCTATTCGATGACTGGCTGGCGCGTGGGCTACGCATGTGGGCCGCGTCCCCTCATCGAGGCAATGACCAAGATTCAGATGCAGGTCAACTCGCATACCTCTTCGATTTCACAGGCTGCGGCGGCTGCTGCACTTGATGGACCGCAGGACGAGGTTCGCCGTCGTTGCGCAATCTTCCAGAATCGCCGCGACCTGCTCCTTCAACGTTTCGCGAGCATCTCAGGCATGCGCACTCCAAAGCCGGAGGGTGCGTTCTATCTGTTCCCAGACATCCGCGAATTGATTGGACGCAGGAGGGCCACGGGACAGGTCATCGAGAACGACATGGAATTCGCATCCTACCTGTTGGACGAAGGCGTATCCGTGGTACCTGGTTCTGGATTCGGTATGCCAGGCTTCATGCGGCTGTCCTATGCCACATCGGACGAGCAGTTGCACTTGGCCGCTGATCGCATCAAGACCGCAGTGGAGAAGCTGTCGTGAACTCCGTGCCTAAAGGTGCACTGTCCGGCCTGCGCGTGCTGGATCTTTCACGGATTCTAGCTGGGCCCAGCGCCACCCAGTTGCTTGGAGATCTTGGAGCGGATGTCGTCAAGGTCGAAAAGCCCGAGGAGGGGGATGACACGCGCAAATGGGGCCCGCCCTACGTGATGGGGAACGACGGGCTTCCCACAGATGAGAGTGCCTACTACCTCAGCGCCAATCGCAACAAGCGGTCGATTGCGATCGACATCACCAGCCAACCAGGAAAAGACCTGGTGATGCAGTTGCTCGCGAGCGCAGACGTTCTGGTGGAGAACTACAAAGTAGGTGGGCTATCGAAGTATGGACTTGGCTACGAGCAACTCAAGGACCGGTTTCCTTCACTCATTTACTGCTCGGTCACAGGCTTTGGGCAGACCGGGCCCTACGCCAGCAGGCCGGGCTACGACTTCCTGATTCAGGGTATGGGCGGAATCATGAGTTTGACAGGCGAGCCTAGGGGGCTGCCTATGAAGGTGGGTGTGGGTATTGCCGATGTGATGACGGGGATGTACGCGGTAGCGGGAATTCTCGCGGCAGTGCATCACAGGCACGGTACCGGTCGCGGTCAGCACATAGACATCTCGTTGCTTGACACGCAAATTGCCTGGCTGGTGAATGCTGGAACCAACTTCCTCACGTCGGGTGAGCTCCCTGAACGCCTGGGTAACGGTCATCCCAACATCGTTCCGTACCAGGTTTTCTCGACTGCAGATGAGCCCATGATTCTGGCTGTTGGCAACGATGCGCAGTTTTCGCGTCTGTGCCAAGTGATTGAGCTGGAATCACTGGCCTCAGATGAACGGTATGCCACCAATGTGGGCCGTGTTGCGCACCGTGCGGACCTTTGTCAACGTATTGAAGCTCGTTTGCGGTCAGCTTCTCGCAGCCACTGGCTGGCACTCTGCGAGGCTCGGGGAATCCCGTGCGGTCCCGTGAACAACCTGGCGGATGTGTTCGCAGATCCCCATGTGATTGCCCGCGGATCGGCCCTCACCATGCCATGCGAGTGGGCCAGCGGGGGAGATATCAAGTTGCTTGCGAATCCGCTGAAGATGTCCGAGACACCCGCCACCTACCGAATTCCTCCGCCGCGTCTCAACGAGCACGCACACAGCATCCTGGCTGACTGGGGATTGCAGAAGCCAGACCACAGCAACGATCCACAAGGCATCTGATGTACACACTGAACGCTGAACAATTGACCCTCCAGGCCGAGGCTCGGGAACTAGCACAAGCCAAATTTTTGCCAAGAGCCGCAAACATAGACCTGACCGAGTCCTATCCTTGGCAAAGTGTCAATGAGTTGCGGGATGCTGGGTTCATGGGGATGACGATCCCCAAGGAATACGGCGGCCGCGGGCTGAGCTATCTCGATGCCGTGATCGTCGTTGAAGAAATGGCCAAGGCCTGTGCAACCATGGGCCGCATTACCGTCGAAGCCAACATGGGGGCGATCGGCGCCATCATGCAATACGGCACCGAAGAGCAGAAGCGCCTCGCTGCAGATGCTGTCTTGTCGGGTGACAAGCCCGCGATCTGCATCTCCGAACCCAATGCCGGCAGCGCGGCTAGCGAGATGACCACCCGTGCTGATCGTCGAGGTGACCATTACTACATAAATGGCGAGAAATATTGGATCACTGGCGGTGGCGTATCGCGCCTTCACTTGATCTTCGCGCGGGTTTTCGACGATGGTATTGAGGAAGGCATTGGGGCCTTCCTTTGCTTGCGCGAGGATCCTGGATCCACGCCCGGCCTCGTGGTTGGCAAAAGGTTGTACGCCATGGGGGTGCGCGGGATTCCAGAGACGCATCTGGAATTTGATGACTTGAAGGTCCATAAGTCGATGCTCATGGTTCCACCGGCTGGCCTCGCGCGGGGGTTTGCTGCGCTGATGCAGGCCTACAACGCGCAACGGGTCGGCGCTGGAACCGTCGCTCTTGGAATTGCACAAGGAGCATTTGAAGAGGCCTTGAAGTATTCCAAAGCGAGACATCAGTTTGGGCGGCCGATTGCAGAGTTTCAGGGCTTGCAATGGACGCTGGCTGATATGTCCACGCAACTTGAAGCCGCTCGCCACATGCTGCGAGCAGCAGCTGTGAGCGGCAAGGATTTCCCGGACATGGTGCAAGCCGCTCAGGCCAAGATTTTCGCCGCCGAAACGGCCAACAAGGTGACCAATGATGCCTTGCAGATCCACGGGTCAAGCGGCTATGGGCGCAACCTTCCGATGGAGCGGCACGTGCGAGATGCGCGCATGTTCACGATTGCCGGCGGAACAGCACAGATCCTGCGCACGCAGGTAGCCAGCGCGCTCCTTGGAATGAAGCTGCCTCAAACCCGCGATGGCTTCGCCAATTCTCTCAATTCCTCCACGAACAAGGTGTCCTGAATGACTTCCGTTTCTCAAATCATTGGTCAACGTCTGTATGAAGCTGGATGCCGGCACGCGTTCGGCATTCCCGGTGGAGAAGTGCTTGCAGTCATGAAAGGTATTGACGACGCAGGCGTACGATTTACCTTGGTCAAGCATGAGAACTCCGGCGGCTTCATGGCCGAAGGAGTCTTCCATAGGGATGGTGCTCCGGGCGTTCTGATCGCCACGTTGGGTCCAGGCGTTGCCAATGCCATTAACGTCGTTGCCAATGCCTGGCAAGACAGGGTGCCCATGCTCTTCATCACCGGTTGTGTTGACGAGAGCGAAGCAGCTACATACACCCACCAGATCTTCGACCATTCCCAGTTGATGCGGCCGATCACCAAGGCGACTCTGCGGATGACTGCCGAATCCGCGGAGGTCATCATCGACAAGGCCATAGCGATTGCCACTGACGATCCACCGGGACCTGTTCACATCGATGTCCCTATCAATGTGGCCATTGCGGAAGTAAAGGCTGCACTCGGTACCAGGCGAGTGCCTCCTGCTCCGTCAGCTCCGGCCCCGTCCGCGGCCTTTGATCAAGCCCGCGAATGGCTTTCTTGCGCAAAGCGCCCCATCATGATTGCGGGCGTTGACGCTGTGTATCACAACGCGGACAAGGAAATTCTGGCACTGGTAGAAGACCTGGGGATTCCCTTGATCACCACCTACAAGGCGAAGGGAATCGTAGATGAGCGGCATCCGCTGGTACTGGGTGGCGCAGGCTTGTCGCCCATGGCGGACAAGGTTCTCATGCCTTTGATTGAAGACGCTGATCTAGTGCTTCTTGCGGGCTACGACCCCATCGAGATGCGCGTGAATTGGCGAAATGTCTGGGACGAAGGAAAGCAAGTGGTCGAGTTTGCTGCGACGCGCAATACCCACTACATGCACCAGGCATCGCTCTCGTTTGTGGGTGACATTCGTGCAGGACTGTCTGCATTGCGGGACGGGGTCAGCAAGGCATCTACGTGGACTGCGACACAGGTCGGCAGGTCCACGAAGGCTCTGAAAGCGATCTACCGAACGGATGAAGAGTGGGGCCCCGGTGCAATCGTCGACGTCGCTCGTCGCATGCTGCCAGAGAATACGGTTGCAGCCGTGGATAGTGGAGCGCACCGGATTTTGCTCAGTCAGACGTGGCATTGCTACGAATCGCACGGGCTGATGCAGTCCAGTGGTCTGTGCACCATGGGTTGTTCACTTCCCCTCGGCATTGGTGCGAAATTGGCGGAGCCGGCGCGTCCCGTCGCCGTGTTCACAGGAGACGCTTGTCTGGAGATGACGCTCGGAGAACTGACCACTGCTCGGGATGCAAAAACGCCAGTGATCGTTTTCGTCTTTGCAGACGAGTCTTTGTCGCTGATCGAGATAAAGCAGCGCGCCAACGGTCAGCCCAACCTGGGTGTCGACTTTGAATTGACTGACTTTGCCGCTGTAGGGCGTGCGCTGGGAGGGCTGGGATTCGATGTTGCATCCCGTTCAGAGTTGGAGGCAGCCATTACCCAGGCCCTGAATTCCAACGTTTTCAGCGTGATCAGCTGCAGGCTGCCACGCAAAGCATACGACGGCCGAATCTAGAGATCGGAGGTCGATTCGCTCGTAAAGAACGAGCGTGCGCCAAACGTTCTCAGAGACGGGCGTGCGCTTTCCTACTCTCAGCAGTGCAGACGAAAACAGGAGACAAGCCATGAATCGTCGAGACTATCTAGCAGGAGTTACAGGAGCCGCCACCATGATGGCATGGACTTCAGAAAGAGCCTTTGCGCAACAGCGTTTCGATGGTGCACCGACCGCAGCGCCCATCAAGCTGATTGCCCCTTTTCCTCCGGGCGGAACGGTGGACATACTGGCACGTGCCTTGACGCTTTCGCTCACTCCCGCGCTCAACAGGCCAATGGTAGTCGAGAACAAGGGCGGTGCAGGAGGAACGGTGGGTGCGGACATCGCCGCGCACTCGCCCGCTGATGGAAACACGTTGCTTTTCGCCACGGCCCATCACGCCATCGCACAGTCCGTGTACCCCAAGCTAGGTTACGACATTCAGGCGGACTTTGCGCCCGTCGCATTTCTGGGTCGTGTGAACCATGTCCTCATATGCAACAAGGCACTACCAGTGACGAATGTGCTCGAGCTGGTCGACTACCTTAAGAAGAAACCGGACCGTTTGAACTATGGAACGCCTGGGAGTGGAACGTTGCATCACCTGATGGCGGAGCAGTTCAAGGCTGCGTCAGGAACCAGCATGCAACATGTTCCCTACAAAGGTTCGGGGCAGGCGATGGTGGACTTGATTGCGGGTCAGATCCACGTGTATTTCGAAACGATGCCATCCGCTCTTCAGCACATCCGAAATAAAAGCGTGCGCGCTCTGGCCGTAACTTCGCAGCGCCGGTCCGACCAGTTGCCGAATGTGCCTACTGTTGCTGAGAGTGGACTACCAGGCTATGACGCATCCAGTTGGTATGGACTTCTGGTTCCGAAGGGTACACCGCCTCGCTTCATAGACCAACTGAACAAGGCTGTGAATTCGGTCTATGAGGATCCGAACTTTGTAGTACGCTGGACTGAATTGGGAGCCGAGCGGGGCGGGGGAACTCCCCAGGATCTGGGCAAGCTATTGTCTGATGAGGTTGTGCGTTGGAGCAGGGTTGCTACGACGGCCAACATCAAAGTGGAGTGATCAAATGAAACGCCGCCATTTGATTGCTGCTGCAGGCGCGTGCTGCGTGGCAGCACCCAATGTCTACTCTCAGGGAACCGAAAAAGCTATCCGTTTCGTGGTTCCATTCGCGCCTGGTGGATCCGCTGACCTGATTCCGCGCATGGTTGCCCCCATCATCGCGGAAATTCTTCGCCAACCCATTATTGTCGAGAACAGATCGGGTGCGGGCGGCAGCATTGGCAGTGCTCAGACTGCGCGTAGCGCGCCAGACGGTTTGACCTTTGGAATTGCCACGGTGAGCACGCATGGCATTTATCCAGCTGTGGCCAAGGCGCCACCCTACGACCCGCTCAAAGATTTTGTGTGCGTCAGCAATTTGGCGCTCGTTCCCAACGTGGTTTCCGTGCACCCTTCAGTTGCTGCATCGGATATCCGTGAATTTATGGCGCTCACACGCAATCCCCGATCGCCGTTGGATTTCGGCTCGCCAGGAATAGGTTCGCTTGGCCACATGATGGGTGAGTTGTACAAACAGGCCACTCAGAGCTACCTGCTACACATACCCTATCGCGGCGCGGGCCCAGCACTGCAGGACACTTTGGCAGGTCAGGTCAGGGTGCTCTTCGACAACCTGCCTGCCTCACTGCCACACATCAAGGCTGGCAAGCTTCGTGCGCTCGCGGTTGCGTGGCCGTCGCGCGTGTCCCAGTTGCCTGCAATACCCACATTTGCCGAGGCTGGCCTGCCCACCCTGAATGATCCTGCTTGGTTCGGTCTGGTGGCGCCTGCAGGTACGCCTGCGGCGACAGTGCAGCGTATGCAACAGGCGGTGGCTGCAGCCATGGAACGTCCCGACGTACGTACGAGGATTGAAGAGGTCGGAGCTGTTGCGTTGGGTGGCACTTCCGAAGTGTTCGCGCAAGAGATGCGTAAGGAGCTCGCTAAGTGGAAGCGGGTCGCGTCGCAGGGAAATATCAACCTGGAATCCACATGAGTGACCAGCCCACATCAAAAGAGCCATCCAGTGCGGCGATAAGCTGGCTGCGTGACCTCGTCAGGTTCCAAAGCCTATCGGGCAGTGCTTCCAACTTAGACCTGTTGGAGATGGCTGATTCTGCGTTGACGCAGATGGGTTTCAGCAGGCGGTTCACTTACTCATCGGACGGTAGACGAGCAAACCTGTTTGCATCCATCGGGGGATCAACCGGCGGGTTGCTTCTATCTGGGCACACTGATGTCGTACCCGTTGCAGGCCAGAAGTGGAAATACTCGCCTTTCGAGCTCACTGAGGATTCAGAGAGACTCTTCGGACGCGGTAGCTGCGACATGAAGGGCTTTATTGCCGCCTGCATGGCAACGCTGCAACGTATCGATTTCAGTTCGCTGAATGCCCCTCTGCACATCGCGCTTACCTACGATGAAGAGATTGGCTGCATTGGCGTGCGTCACCTGCTCGATGACTTGGCCCAATGCGGCATTAGACCATCCGCCTGCATTGTCGGTGAGCCTACCAACATGCAGGCAGTGAGGTCTCACAAGGGGCGCCATGCTTATCGCTGCCGAGTGTTGGGGCAAGCGGCGCACTCGTCATTGAGCGGTCTCGGAGTGAATTCGCTGACCTATGCCTGTGAACTGGTTGGCCGCATTGAAGAGCAAGCTTCGAGACTGCGCGAAATGGAGCGGGATGAGGGCTTCTATGTTCCCTATTCCACGATGGCGCCGTGCCGAATCGAAGGGGGCCATGCCAACAATGTGATTCCCGAGGAAACGGTGCTGGACTTTGATTTGCGCTTTCTTCCATCCACTGATCCAGAACGCGCGCTAGGTCCCGTGCTGGAAGCGGCTGCAGGCCTCGCGGTGCAGATGCAACGCCGCATACCACAAGCAAGCATCGCCATAGAACGACGAACGGGGGTGCCCGCATTGGCTGCAGATTCTTCAAATGATGCCGTGACCGCGCTGGCACTGAATGCTGGAGCCGAGTTGGGGCCGCATGTGGCTTACACCACTGAAGGTGGTCTGTATCAGGCGGCAGGTATTCCAGCCATTGTGTGTGGCCCTGGGGATATTGCCCAGGCCCATACGGCGGACGAGTACCTCCTGCGCTCTCAATTGGCGGCGTGTGAAAACTTCTTGTATCGCCTTATCGCACAACGTCCCGACGCGCCGAACGCTCAATGAAATCCCTCGAAATGACGAATAGCCCCAGCGCTTTGGGTCACATCAGCGATCCCGATTTAGTAAGAAAATCATCTTTCATCCGTGGCGAATGGAGCGCCACCGGCCCGAAATTTGATGTGACCAATCCAACGACGGGAAAGGTCATTGCCTGCGTTTCGGGCTCAAATGTGAGCGATGCGAAGAGCGCAATTCTTGCCGCACAAGCGGCACTGGAAGAGTGGAGGAAACTCCACGCAAAGGTTCGTTCACATCTACTGCGAGTTTGGTTCGGCCTGATCGAACAGCATGCGGAAGACTTGGCGCGGATTCTTTCCGCTGAGCAAGGGAAGCCTTTACGAGAGGCGCGTTCAGAAGTCGCCTATGGTGCTTCATTTGTGGAGTGGTATGCAGAGGAGTCAAAGCGGCTGAACGGAGAACTGCTTCCGGCTTTTGAAACAGGTCGCCAGTTGATGGCGTTGCGCCAACCGATCGGCGTGTGCGCAGCTATCACGCCCTGGAACTTCCCGATAGCGATGATCACCCGCAAGGTGGCGCCAGCGCTCGCAGCGGGATGCACTGTGATCGTCAAGCCAGCGGAGCAGACTCCGCTGTGCGCATTGGCGCTTGGAGAACTCGCCCGAAGGGCCGGCATACCAGCGGGGGTCTTCAATGTACTGGCCGCTGACGGGCCATCATCTGTGGCGATTGGCCGGGAGCTTTGTGAAAGCCCCATTGTTCGCCACCTGTCCTTCACTGGATCTACTGCAGTCGGCAAACTTCTCATGGCGCAATGTGCTCCGACCGTGAAGAAGCTCGCTTTGGAGCTCGGTGGCAATGCTCCCTTCATCGTCTTCGATGATGCGGATCTTCCGAGCGCGGTTGCGGGAGCCATTGCCAGCAAATTTCGCAATGCAGGTCAGACCTGCGTGTGTGCGAATCGAATTTACGTTCAAACTGGACTGCACGATGCATTTTTGTCGCTCCTCGTCCAAGAGGTGGACAAGCTCAAGATGGGCAACCCATTTGAAGCCGAAACCACCATCGGCCCGCTGATTGACGCCGATTCCGCTCTTAAGGTTCAACGGTTTGTTGACGATGCAGTCTCTCAAGGTGCGACCGTAGTCACTGGCGGAACACCTCAAGCTGGGACTTTCTATCCTCCGACTGTGCTCCAGAACGTCAATGAACGCATGCTGTGCATGCGTGAGGAGACGTTCGGGCCATTGGCTCCCATCTGCCGCTTTGATACGGAGGAAGAGGTAATCCAATTAGCTAACGCAGGTGACTCTGGGCTCGCAGCGTACGTTTATACAAAGGACATAGCCAGGATTTTCAAAATTGCGGAGATGCTCGAATGCGGCATGCTGGGAGTCAACGCGTCATTGATTTCCAGCGAGCACGTTCCGTTTGGAGGAGTCAAGCAATCAGGATTGGGAAGAGAAGGCGGGCGGGTTGGCTTAGATGAATACACAGAAATAAAATACGTGTGCTTGGGGGGGCTGTGAATCTATCCGCATCTTTCACGCAATCCCGTGGGTGGTTCAAAAGCAATCTGCTCGGTATCGTACTTTGTGTAGTTATCGGTCTAGCGGCCGTGGCCATCGCGGGTCGCATAGGCGGAGCCACGTTCCTGTATGCGCTTCTTCTTGGGGCGCTGCTGCATCCACTCCAGCAAAGCCCACTTGTCGGGCCAGGCATCGATTTCTGCGCTCGACAGGTATTGCGTGTCGGAGTTTCACTACTGGGGGCGAGAATTACTTTTTCACAAGTATCTGAGGTGGGTTGGACGCAAGTGATTGTTTTGGTGCTTGCGATCGCGACAACCATCGCCTTTGGTATTGGACTGGCCATGTGGCTGGGAATGCCGCGTTGGAAGGGGTTGCTTTCCGGCGGGGCTACTGCGATCTGTGGAGCTTCTGCTGCCTTGGCTCTTGCTGCAGCTTTGCCCAGAGGGCCAGAGAAAGAGCGCTTTACTCTAGTGGTAGTGGTTGCGGTAACTGCGCTGTCTACCGTAGCCATGGTCAGCTATCCAATAATTGTGCAGTTTCTGCATTTGAGCACCTCTCAAGCAGGATTGTTCTTGGGCGGGGCAATTCACGACGTGGCTCAGGTCGTGGCCGCAGGGTTCATGATTTCCGATGAAACAGGGGAGCGCGCAACTATCGTGAAGTTATTGCGAGTCGCATCGCTCGCAGTTGTGGTGGCATGTGTTGCGGCTGTCTACCGCGGGGAAAGCAGCCCCGATGGAAAAAAAGCACCCCTGTTGCCATGGTTCATGGTGATATTTATTGCTTTGGCGACATTCAACAGCTTGAACTGGATAAGTCCTTCAATAAAACTGTTTGCCGACGAATCGTCCCGGGCAATGCTGGTCGTGGCGATTTCCGCACTAGGTGCAAAGAGTTCATTTGGTGGGCTTATATCCGCAGGTTGGCGAGCCGCTTTGCTGATTGTGGGGGAGACCGTTTGGATTGCTGTCTTCATCCTGGCATGCATTTGGTGGCTTCATCTCTATCGTTGACGACGGAGTTTGAAGCGATTTATTAGTGCATCTGGCTTGGGTTACGGCTGAGTCCCGGTAGCCACCTGTTCGGCGAATTCCTTGCACGCCTTTGTACTTGTAGCGCGTAGAAAAACCCTTTTGACGTCGTTGCAGCGTCTTGTCGTGCTGCGCGTACTGCCGGCGATGCTGTGCCTAGCCAAAGCCGCCTCACTGAGTTTTTTTTAGTCGCTTCTATCCAAACAGTGGGGCCGCAGACTGGAGCGGCGCTGGCCGAACGCCGGTTTCCGGTAAGGGCTAATTAGGCAGACCAACTCTGCAACGCGCCACGAATGCGCGCGTGGCTATCTGCTTTTTACCGCCATGTACTCGACCACCTTCTTGAGGTCCTTGTCGGAGCAATCGGAACAGCTACCAGGCTCCTGCATGGCATTCAAGCCGTCTATCGCGGGGTCCAGGAGCTCGGTCTTGGTATTGCCTTGTGCGATGCGGACGCTCCACGCGGCCTTGTCTCCGACCTCGGGGGCACCGGCGACGCCGCTGGCGTGGCAGGCTGCGCAAATGGTGTTGTAGACCGTCTCCGCTGAGCGTGCCGCAGTCGGAGCGGTAGGTGCTTCAGCCACCGCGACGGGGGCCAAAAGTTTGATTCGATGGTTGGTCTCGATGCCTGAGGCCAGAGTCTCGTCGCGCGAGTTCTTTACCGCAAGATGAAAGTAAGTAGCTATGTCCACCATGTCCATGTCGCTAAGCGGCTCGGCCATCGCCACCAAGGTGGGGTCTTGCCGCTGGCCGTTGCGGTCGGCCTTTATGTCTTTGATCGGCTAGCCGCGGTCCTGACCCGCCAGGTGCGGCTTGCCGCTGATTTTCGGCACGCCGTTTTCGCCATGGCAGGCAAAGCAGACCTGCGGCCGCTTCTTGTCTGCCCCGATTTTGGGAAGTTCCGCCGAGGCGGTGGAGCTAATCCCAGCCACGTGGCGAAGAGGATGAAGGCGCTGGCGGTCCACAGTGCGATCGTTGTAATTGTGAGGCTCCCGCGTTCAAAGGTTAAAGGCATAGCGCATCCAGATCGTAATGCCGTAGGAGAAGAAGACCGTGATCCCTACGTCGAGCACCACCACAGCCGACGTAACCAGCCGCGAATCGCTGCGCTCCGTGGTGTACAGGCCCCTGGACCAGCGCGGTAGATGGTCGTCAGAAGGAATCCGAGCACCACCCGCCCACGCCGTTGAAGGCTCGATCCCGTGTTACTCGAGCCCTTGCCGCTGCTTTTGCGGCTCCAGCCTGTGACCAGCGGCCTCGCTGGCCTGGCCGTTGCGGTCGTTGTTGCCGGCCTGGCGATTGCGGTCGTCAGCAGCGGGATGGCTTGGGGGGCGCGGCGTCTGCGACGGCCTATGGCACCGCGGTGCCACGCTGGCGTCGACGCAGTTGGGCACGCTCCACGGATTTGCCCTGCGTGCGGCCGTGGCCCATGGGGTCCACAGCCCGAACGTGTACCGCCCGGTGGAAGTCGGCGTCGAACAGGCGCAGGCGCCTGTCGCCTGACTGACCAAGCGCATCGGCGCCGAGGTTCGCTCGCCTGTTCTGCGTGCGCGGGGTCACGGGCTGGTTGGTGGACGCCTGCTGCCAAGTGACAAGGGTTCGGTGGCGCAGTCATGTTTCAAGGGGCCCACGGGAGCGGCTGATCGTGTACATCACGCGCGAGGATGCGAGCCGGGAAACCGCCTTTAGATGCGGCAAAGAAGGTGCTGTGAATGTCTTCTATTGGGTCGATACATACTTCGGCGTCGCCCTCTCTTCTGTTGAGAACAAGCTTCAAATTCTGAGGGTCGCGCAAACGGTGTACGGCGAGCCCGAAGCAAGCAGACAGCTGCAACTTGCAGAATCAGCGGCTGTCGGTATCACGCGCGATACAAGGGGAGTTAGGCGCGTGTCACACAAATTGAAGCGTGCTTCATAGATGGCGGGCTATGCGATGGCAACACACGGTCAGCCCTGACCGGAGGTTGAATCTTGGATGTGATTTTTTATCATGAAGCTCGCCTTCGCTCTGGCTCGCAACCACTTTTCGGAAACTGGTGAGAGGTTTTCAAGCTCGGGCCCCGTGAAGGTGGTTTCTTAATAGCTCTTGAAGATGCACAGACTGTAGTGATGACGTGGTGGACACGGTTTGCGGAGGTGCACGCTTCTCTGCGACATACGCATCGCGGTAACGGGGGCCAACGCATTCCTTGATTCCTCGAAGGCGGCGCTAGCATTCCACCGAGTCTCTGCATGACGTGCCTTCACGTTTGACGGCATCACTTTGCCATTTTTGGCGTTGCTGCGAATGGAGGGCGATACAACCGGGCTTCCCTCCGCAAGAGCCAAGCACTGCCGTTGAGCGTATGACCGCCATCCAGGACCACCTGGGTTGGCAATTCTTTCGCGCACAACTATGCCGGTCGTTCCTATGTCACTCCATGCGCGAAACGGCAACACCCATTCCTCCCCTGCATAAGTCGCTCTTCGAAAAATTCGCTTTCTTAAATTTGGCGTGCTCTTCAGAATCGGACGCATGCCTCAAAGAAGGCTGGAACTATCCAATACACATAGGAGACGACATGTTCAGGAAATCATTTCTGGCCCTGAGGGCAACTTCCATTTGCTCAATTGTGCTAGGGACGGCATTGCATGCAGGGGCACAGGCCCCATGGCCCTCCGAAGTTCAGAAACATCTGGATGCCGCAACCAAGATTGCCAACGGCGACAAATTTCTTATCGACAATTTTCGTGTAACCTCATGCTTTGAGGTAGAAGATCCAGCATGGCGCCAATGGGCTCGAGCACAGGCTGCAACGCGCGTACCGCTCACCCAATTGTTCGACAATGTTTGGTACATTGGCGATAGGTTCGTCGGCCAATACATCTACAAAACAGCGGACGGCGGATTCATGCTCATCGACACGCTGAACAACAGCGCCGAGGTCGAACAGTACACATTGCCGGCGTTCAAAACGCTCGGTATCAATCAGCAAAACTTTCGTGGGGTGGTTCTTACGCATGGGCATTTCGACCACGACGGCGGTGCCATTCGCCTACGGTCCGAGTTCGGCAGCAGCTTCCCGATATATCTTGGCTCTGGCGATGCCGCTGGCAAGACCTATTTGCCGACGGCAATTGATTCGACCAACGCAGAGCCTCAGAAGCTGACGATCGGTGGAACCGAGTTCACCGTCCAGTCCACCGCCGGACACACACCGGGCTCGATCGTGGGACTTGTTCCGGTCACAAAAGAGGGCAAAAAATACAGCCTTTTGTTGAACTGGCGGGCAGGAATTCCAGCTACTGCCGCGGGATCGAAGTTGTACCTCACAGGAACAGAGCGTGCATTTCGTCTCGCTCTAGATTCAGGTGCCGAAGGAGTTATCCATACGCATCCGATCTCAGACGTCACCTTGGCTGCGTTGGACAATCCGAGCCTGTTCATCATTGGCAATGAGAAGACAGTCAAAGCAGCAGCGATATCTCGGGAATGTTCCGCTGCCCGGGCTGCACAGCTTGATGCTACAGCCCAGTTCTCCACATGGCGCAGCACCAGTCTCGCAATGCAAACTCCGACCGGTGGGACGAGCTTTTCGGCACGGCTGCAGAACGAAGCTGGCCCCATGGCAGGCTATCCAATTCGCTTCCGGGTAGAGGGGAAAGACGGCGTTTGCTCGGCGAGCACCGATTCGAGTGGCATTGCAACGTGCGACCTGCCAGCCGTTGAGTCGCGGTCCATTGTGACTGCAAAGTTCGAGGGGCGAGAAATAGGCACCACCTATGAAATGCCAAGCAGGGCTTCTGGAGAGGCACCAGAGTTCAGTAGCGGTGGCTGCACGATCGGCAATGGCCGCTTTGACCCGCTCCTCGTCGGCATGGCATTTTTTGCTGGACTCGGGGTATTTTTGCGCCGACGTGGTAAGCGCGTCTAGTCCATCGAGGTCGCCTGGGCGATGGGCACTAGTTTTTGCAGTCGCCGGGGCGTCGCTAGAGTCGGCTGGCTCGGTGGCCCGCTCCTCGCTTCTGTAGCGCTAGGAATGCATCACATCGGGTTCTGGCGCTTTCATATGCAGGATGCGACTGTGCCTACGGTTGCGTTGACGCTGGTGCTGGCACCGCTTTTGGAGGAGCTCGCCTTTCGAGGCGGGCTCCAAGAATTGCTTCGCTCGGGATTTCGCGTGTTTGAGGTAGCTGACCGTCAGCCTTTGAGTTGGGCCAACCTGCTGACGACCGTTGTATTTTGTGCCTGCCATCTTCCTTCGCACTCGGTGCAATTGGCATTAGCTATCGCCATCCCATCGATTTTTCTAGGTTACCTCTTCGAGATCACTCGCTCCCTCACTCTGTGTGTGGCAATGCATATGTGGTTTAACACCTGTTTGCTAATGGCGTTCTGGTGGATGTAGTTGAACCGGATGGACTTCCTTTTTTGCGCAGTAGTCTGGCTTGCTCGTGCTCCAGCCGACGCTGCGACGATCTCCCTACGCCATCCTACGATGGCTATCGCAAAAGAAACGTATGCGGCCAATTCTTCGCAGCTTGTGGGCAACCCTGTTCTTCAGTGTTGGTGTGGTGAGCGCGCAGGCCCAGTCCGAGTCACGAATCCCTCAGCGCAGTGCCAATGCGATCTGCACATCAATTGATGGCCTGGAGGTTGGTAAAGCAAAAAGCTCTTTGGACGTGGGCCACAACGCTGATTCGTTTCACTTTTCGTGGAACAGCGATGGCGATAGACATTGGGTGCTTCGTACCCGACACGAAGCCAACGGGTCGACCCCGCTGCATCGATCATCCAAGCTTCATTTCACTGCGGCACCGAAATCGTCTTTGATCAGTGATCCCTCGATCAACATACACCATGCATCGACGTCTTTTCCTGCCCATAGGATCGATGTCCTGGCGCGTTTGGAAGACAGCAGCCAAGCCGCTATTCTGGCAATTGGCATCCGAGACATTGATCCTCAGGGCAGGGCGTTGGCGGGAAAAGTCACTTGGAAGTGGGTGCCACAAGCTCCCGATGCGCCGCGACGTGATGCATTCGATTTGGCCGCGCTGGAAAGTCTATACGTTCAAGCGCTCTCACAAGACCCTGCAGCTCGCTACTCCTTCACCGTCTCCACGACGAGTACGCGACCAAAGGGTCCCACACTGTCTTCTGCTGAGCTACCAGACTTGCTGGAACATATTGCAGTAATCAGGTCCTGCTTTACAAAGCGTGTTGATTTGAATCTCAGCGTCTTACCTTGGGAGGTGGCGTCTTTGAAGAATCTTCGCATGCCGAAGAAGGAGTCGGACGCCACGTTCGTAGCGCTGTCCGCAGCCGGGAAACCGATTTCAGGTGCTCGGGTATTTCTTGACCGCGCGCCTCACTACGCTTGTTCTGGCTTAACCAATTCGAAAGGCGTGATGTCTTGTGTCCTTGAAGACACTCATGGACACGAACATGTGCATGGGTCACATGACAGCCAAGAATCTGCACCAATCATCGCCAGCTACCCAGGTCGTGTCACTGCATCGAGAATCAGTCTTCCGACCGCGGTCCCGATGTGGTTTCCGGGGCTGGGCCGGGGGCGGTAGTAAGTGGTGGATTTGCTAATGTTGCCGGCGCTGGCCTATCGCGCAGCGCGCCTACTCAAGTAATGCCTGCAGACCGGTTTGGCTTGATCGCCAGGGCCTGCCGACCAAGGTCGGGGGTTTCCTGCAACTGTCCGGCAGCGTGGGGCCTGATGGCTTGGCGCTGGACACTGGCGACGGCCTATGGGTCGCCCATGCCGGACTTGGTTGCGTGTGGCACTGCTCCGCCGAAGGCGAGCCGCTGCAACGCATCGACGCACCAGCAGGAAAGTTGACCACCAATCTCGCCTTCGCGCCCGGTACCGCCGACATCTTTGTTACTGAATCGACCACCACCACCATTTTGCACGCCAGCGTCTAATGCTGCGGAAAGTCCATGTTCATCCATGGCTGACGCTCGATGCCCTGCAGGGTCGTCACAGTCCGACGCGCTGTCCCAGTTTATCAAGAACCAAAAGGAGCCTCATGTTTGCAGTTCGTCGATCCATACTGCGTCACAGTGGCGCTCTTGCCGCAAGCCTGATAGCCACACCCCTGGTGCGCGCCCAGGCAGCCTCCTTCCCCATCAAGCCAATAACCCTCGTAGTGCGCTTTGCGCCCGGAGGCAACGTCGACATTGTGAGCCGCAGTGTGGCGGTGCCTCTGGGAAAGATCCTGGGACAATCGGTGATCGTAGACAACCGCGCCGGCGGCAGCGGCTCCATCGGCACTGGCGTGGTGGCGCGGGCCGCGCCGGACGGCTATACGCTGCTGGTTGCCACGGCCGGTCAGGTCGTCACGCTGCCACAGATGTTCAAGACTCCCTACCGCGGAGACAGCCTGAAGCCGCTGGGACTGGTGAGCAAGACCCACATCGCCACCATCGTGCGCAAGGGCGACCAACGCTTTAAAAATTTCCAGGAACTGGTGGCCTACGCCAAGCCAACCCTGGCAAACTCAACGGCGGCCATGCTGGCGCCGGCACGCCCAACCACTTGGCACTTTTGCAATTGGAAAGCACCCTGGGTATCCAGCTCACCATGGTGGCGTACAAGGGCATGGGCCCTGCGCTGATCGATCTGCTGAGCGGGCAGATCGACGTAGTGGGCGACCAGGTGTCTAGCTCGATGCCTCACCTGAAGGCGGGGACGCTGGAGGCGCTGGCAATACTCGGCCCGGAGCGGGATGCGGCTTTCCCGGCCGTGCCCACGCTGGCCGAGCTCAAGCTGGGAAACTTCGACATGACCACCTACGCTGGCATCCTGGCGCCGGTCGGCGTGCCGGCGGATATCACGTCGCGCCTTTCGGACGCGGTGCGCCAGGCCGCTGGCGACACAGCCTTCAGCACCACATTGCGCGAATTCGGTAGCGCCGCTCACGGCGGCACGGCAGCGCAGTTTTCCGGATTGATGAAGGACGAGGAAGCGTTTGCAGCGCGCATGATCCAGCAAGGCCGGCTCAAGGCCGACTAAGGGACTTTTGAACGACGCCTCGAGAGAGCTTTGATCGAACCTGCGAGGCCAAGGCGCAGAATCTGAGCATGACACTCAAGCAGATTGAAGCTTTCTACTGGGCTGCCAACTTGGGCAGTTTCAGCATTGCGGCGCAGCGGTTGCACGTTACGCAATCCTCGCTTTCAAAGCGCATTTTTGAACTGGAAGAGTCCGTACGGGCGGTACTGTTCGACCGATCCAGCAAACGCGCGCACTTGACAGAGGCCGGTCAGCGGTTGGTGCCGCTGGCAGGCCGCATGCTGGAACTGCGCGAGCAGTTCCAGGTCGAAGTGCGTGCTTCGTCCGCGCTATCTGGAGTCTGCAAATTCGGTGTGAGCGAGCTGGTCTCTCTGACTTGGCTACCGGACTTCACGCGGTTGGTGAATCAGGAGCATCCTGCGCTGGTCCTCGAACCATACGTCGATTTGGCGCGGCCGCTGGAACGCAAAGTGTTGCGCGGTGAACTGGACTTTGCTGTTGCGCCGGGGCCTGCCCAACAGGCGCAAGTCAGAGGCAGCGTGGTCGGACGAGTGGACTTTACGTGGGCCGCGGCCCCCGGTCGACTGCGCAAGGACACCTTGCTTCGTAAGGCCGAACTGGAAAGCCTGCCCATCATCACCATGACTGAAGGTTCCGGGCTCACGCGCGCGATTGAGAGCTGGGCCGCCGAGCAGGGCATCACCCTGCGTCGCAACCTGGCCTGCAACAGCTTGATGGCCATCGTCGCGCTGGTGTTGTCGGACACCGGCATCAGCTTTCTGCCTGACGCCTTCTTGCGACCTTGGGTCGCGCAGGGCTCGTTGGTTGCCCTCAAGAGTGCGCCGCCATTACCCAGCCTCAACTACTACTTCTTCCAGCGCACCGATGACAACCGCGTGCTGCTGGATGCAATGCATGGTTACGTGATTCGCACGGCGGAGTTCTCGCGTACTCCCGAGCACCTGGATCCCCATGTGAAAAGTCAGAGAAGGAATAATGTGTCATTGAAATAAATCGCTTGTGTGCCTTTTTGTGGCCGAGGAAGATTCAGTCTCCCAGAATAAAAGGAGACACCTTGACCACTTTCGCATTCAAGCTGGCGGCTCTTGCCGCGGCCGCTTTCTCCCTTAACCAGCCCGCCCTCGCGGCCTGGCCCGACGACAAGCCCATCGAGGTGGTGGTCGGCTTCGCGGCCGGCGGCGGCACCGACCTGATGGCTCGAAAGCTGCTGCCCTTCGTTCAGAAGCGCCTGGGCCCCACGGCGCAGTTCGTTGTCGTCAACAAACCTGGTGCCGCTGGCGAGATCGCCAACGCATACGCTAAGGCGGCTAAGCCCGACGGCTACACGCTTGCGGTGATCAACGTGCCGGGCTTCCTGTTTCTTCCGATGACGAAGAAGTCGCAGTACCAAGCTGAGGACTTCACGCTGATTTCCCGTGTCGTGGACGACCCCACAGTGCTTGTCACCAAATCCGATAGCCCGATCCAGACGCTATCCGGGCTCGTAGCAGCACTCAAGAGCAAGCCTGGTTCGCTGACCTTTGGCCACAACGGTGTCACGACCAACGGTGACTTGGCATTGCAGCTGGTCTCTCGCGAGGCAAAGGTCGAACTCAATGCCATTCCTTACAAGGGCACGGCGGCTCAGAAGACTGATGTGCTGGGCGGCCACCTGGCCTTCGGCGTTGTTAGCGCTGGTGAGGTGCCTGAGTTGCACGGCAACGGCTCCGGCCAACTCAAGGTAGTCGCGCAGTTCGGCGAGAAGCGTTCGCCGGCCTTGCCCAACGTGCCCACCGCTTCCGAAGGCGGTGTGCACGTGGTGATGTCCTCTGAGCGCGGTTTCGCGGCGCCCAAGGGCGTGCCGGCGAACATCGTCAAGAAGCTGGACCAAGCCATCGCAGAAGCCGTTCGCGACCCCGATTTCATCGCCAACGCTTCGGCCGATGCGCCGGTGTTGGCCTACTTGAGCGGTACGCAATGGAACAAGTCACTGGAGAAGAACCGCGCTGCGCTCCAGGAACTTGCCAAGACGCTGCCCAAGCAATAACCCCGACAAGGATACCGATGAGCAATCTGGCTCAATGGCGCGTTACGCGCTTCGACCTTTGGATCAATCCGGTCTTCGATGAGTCCATGAAGCAGGAGCAGGGCGTCGCGGTCGAGGTCGCGCCCGTTACTGGTGATGACGATGCGGCATGGGCTGCACTGCAACGTGCGCACTTCTATCAGATCACCGCTGCCAAGGACGAACTGCCAGCTCAGTTCCACGCGCGCGCTTCTCTGCTAGAGCGCTGCCCCCAGCTGCTGTGCGTGTCTTCCACCGGGGCTGGCTACGACACAGTTGACGTGGAAGCATGTACGCACGCTGGTGTAGCCGTCGTTAGCCAAATCGGCGGCAACGCACCCGCAGTGGCCGAGATGGCGATTGGGCTGATGCTGGCGGTCTCCCGCAGGATCGTCGAGTCCGACCGTAAGTTGCGCCGCGAGCGCGGCTTCTCGCGCGAGTCGGTCATGGGCCACGACATCGGTGGCAAGGTATTGGGCATCGTGGGTATCGGTCACGCTGGCACGCGCACGGCTGCGCTCGCGCGCGCCTTCGGCATGCGCATCCTGGCAGTGGACCCTTTGCTCTCGGCCGAGGAAATCCGCGCGCGCGGCGCCGAGCCGGCCACGCTGGAAGAAATCCTGGCGCAGGCCGACATCGTCTCGCTGCATTGCCCGCGGGATGCCAGCACGCTGAACCTTTTCAATGCCGAACGCTTTGCCGCGATGCGGCCGGGCGCGATCTTTATCAGCACTGCGCGCGGTGGCGTGCACGATGAACTGGCGCTGGCCGAGGCACTGCGCTCGGGACACCTGGCCGGCGCCGGCCTCGATGTGTGGCACCCCGAACCACCTCCACTGGATCATCCGCTGCTGGGGCTGGATAATGTGGTCGCTACTTTCCACACGGCCGGCGTGTCGCACGAGGGGCGCCACAACGTGGCCTCCATGGCAGCCCATCAGATCATCGCCATGCTGCGGGGCGAGCGCCCGGCGCGACTGGTCAACCCCGAGGTGTGGGACCGTTTCACGGCGCGCCTGCGCGAAGCTTCGCAGTGCTGAGCGTACCTTCGCAACAAGGCCAAGGCCGCAGCACGCCATGATTCCCCGTCTCGACCCACAAGAAGCTCCGTTCGATCTCGTAACGGACTTCTTGGCGGAACTGCGCTTGCGTGGGTTCGCGGGCGACACCACGCGCTCGCACGCCGACCGAACTGTGTTCGCCACAGACAACTCCGTCTACCAGCTCGCGCCGCAGGCCATCGTGTTCCCGCGGAACGAAGATGACGTTGTGCGTTTGGCCAAGCTGTCCAACGATTCGCGCTTCAGGGCCTTGCACTTCACGCCGCGCGGAGGCGGCACCGGCACCAACGGCCAGTCGCTGACGAATGGCGTGAGTGTCGACCTGTCGCGCTACATGAACCGCATCCTGGAGATTGATCCGGCTGGCCGCTGGGCGCGCGTGCAGGCCGGGGTGGTCAAAGACCAACTCAACGACGCAGTGCGTGAGCACGGCCTGTTCTTCGCCCCAGAACTGTCGCCGTCCAACCGTGCCACCATTGGCGGCATGATCGCCACCGACGCCAGCGGCCAGGGCTCGGTTCTCTATGGCAAGACGCGCAATCACGTGCTGGAGCTCAACGCTGTGCTGCTGGATGGCACCGCATGGCACTCGAGACCGCTATCGCCCGAGGAACTCGCACGCGTCAAGCAGCGGCCCGACCGCGTGGGCTTCATTCATCGACTGCTCGACCGTATCCGCACCGAGGACGCGGCGCTGATCGACGAGCACGTCCCCCGGCTGAATCGCTGCGTCACCGGTTACGACCTGGTTCACCTGTGCGACGACTGCGGGCAGTTCAACCTGAACTCGGTGCTGTGCGGCGCGGAAGGCAGCCTGGCCTTCGTCACAGAGGCGAAGATCAACCTCATGCCGATACCGCGCCACACGGCGGTGCTGAACATCCGCTACGCCAGCTTCGACGCCGCGCTACGCGATGCCGGCAACCTCATGCGGCTGGAGGCAGCTTCCAGCGAAACGGTGGACGCCAAGGTGTTGGAACTGGCGCGGCAGGACGCCGTGTGGCTGGCTGTGAAGAAATGGTTTCCGGATGACCCCGACGGCCCTGCCCAAGGCGTGAACATCGTCGAGTTTCTTGCGGAAGACGAACAGGAAATGGCGGCCAAGCTGGCCCGCGTGGAGGCCGCGCTGGCGGTAGAGGGCACCGATGCAGGTGCGCGGGGGCGCCTGGGCTACACCGTCGCCCACGGCGAGGCCGCTGCCAAAGCCATCTGGTCCATGCGCAAGAAGTCCGTCGGCCTGCTGGGCAACATGCAGGGCGAGCGTCGGCCCATGCCCTTCGTTGAGGACACGGTGGTGCCGCCTGAGCGTCTGGCCGACTACATTGCCGAATTCCGTGCGACGTTGGATCGGCGCGGTCTGGTCTACGGCATGTTCGGCCACGTCGATGCCGGCTGCTTGCACGTGCGCCCGGCGCTGGATCTGAAAGACCCTGCACAAGAGCAACTGCTGCGCGAGATCAGCGACGAGGTGTTCGCGCTCACACGCAAGTATCGGGGCGTACTGTGGGGTGAGCACGGCAAGGGCTTTCGTTCCGAATATGCCCCAGAGTTCTTCGGCCCGCTGTACCCGCGCCTGCAGGAGATCAAGGCCGCCTTCGACCCTGACAACCAACTCAACCCTGGGAAGATCGCCTCGCCGCCCGGCCACTCGCTGACACGCCTGGACGCGGTGCCGTTGCGCGGCCAACTGGACCGTCGCATCCCGCTGAGCGTGCGCCAGGACAACCAGGACGCCCTGCACTGCAACGGAAATGCCGCCTGCTTCAATTACGATCCCGATGACGCCATGTGCCCGTCATGGAAGGCCACGCGCGAGCGTCGGCACTCGCCCAAGGGCCGTGCCTCGCTGATGCGCGAATGGCTACGGCTGGCGACCGAGGTAGGCGTCGACCCCGCCGCCGAGGCGCAAGCGCTGCGCAGTGGCGGTGCGCTTGATAATCTGCGCGCCTGGCCGCGTCGCGCCATCAACAGTTGGGGAGCGCGTGGCGAGAATGGTGGCAAGGCCCCGGACTTTTCGCTGGAAGTGAAAGAGGCAATGGACGGCTGTTTGTCCTGCAAGTCCTGCGTCGGCCAATGCCCCATCAAGGTGGACGTACCGGCATTTCGTGCGCGTTTCTTGGAGGTCTATCACGGCCGCTACTTGCGCCCAGCACGCGACGGCTTGGTGGCTTCGCTGGAGAGCTGGCTGCCCCTGATGGCGCGATGGCCTGCCCTGCTAAACCCGCTGTTGGGCGGGGCACCCGGACGCGCCGCATTGCGCCGACTTGGTTTGGTGGCGTTGCCCGCGCTGAGCGCGCAGCCGCTGGCCGCCGAGGCACGTCGGCGCGGCATCCGCATCGCCACCGCGCAGGCGCTGGCCACGCTGCACGAAAACGAACGCGGACGCTCGGTTGTGGTGGTGCAGGACGCCTTCACCACCCACTACGACGCCCAAGTTGTGTTAGACCTTTGCGAACTGCTGGTGCGGCTGGGCTTCACGCCATGGTTGGCGCCCTTC
>JAAIGE0101161084.1_pt1 | contig 33259 bp, 34 predicted proteins | sample 6487951 | NCBI WGS metagenome assembly JAAIGE01 (sample SAMN13974128, study PRJNA590717) | phyllosphere metagenome | biome: tomato field; feature: multiple bacterial spot infested tomato fields; material: tomato leaves; isolation source: leaves from tomato fields | host: Solanum lycopersicum ...
GATCCCGTGGATGGACGGGCCGCACGCGGCCGCGTTGCGCGCGTCGATCGCCGCACACGATCCTTCCCACGGCGCACCCGCCGCTGCGGCTCCTGCTCGAGCTGGCGTGATCGAAGAAAGCGAGCCACGCGATGAGTGACCTTCTCGATGACTTCCGCGACGACGTCGACGACCCGACACCTGAGCTGGTGCATGGCTCCGTCGACGAGTTCGTGCGGGAGTACCTGCGCCACATGTACACGCGCCCCGTCGGGCCCGGAAACGCCCGCTACCGGTGGGCAACGGACTGGTGGCGCTACCCGGAAGCGGTCGCCCGCCTCGAGGGCCAATGGCGGTCCTGGGAGCACCTGCGACTCGACCCCGCGACTGGAGCGAGCGTGTGGTGGCGCGACCACGCCGACCACCACATGAATATTCTGCTGAGCCCTGACGGTCCCTTCGCGAAGTCGAAGGATGTGTGCGAGCCCGGCGATCCCCTTCCTTACTTGAAGCCGCCGGCGAAATGGTTTCCCGACATGCGACTGCGTTCGTGACTGCTATCGCGTGGCCCGCCAGAACGTTCACAGAGGGGATCCCTGGAGGAAGACTGCGTCGCATGCTCGACCTTCACTGTGGGTCAAACGCCTTGATCTTCTCAGGCCAACCGCATCTCAGCCAGCTGAGCGCGGATCACCATGGCTTAACCACAGCCCTCATCTGCCACGACGGACAGGGCGTTCGCCAGCAGCGGGTCGAATCCGTTGAGCTCCGATTCCACGTAGGTTGGTGCGTTTATGATTTCTTGTTCGCACTGACCGTCCACGTCTGACCCGGCGACGGGCCAGCCGTAGTCAGGTGCTACGCGCGCGTCAGCGGAGGGTGTCCCGGGCGACGGTAGGGGTGGAAGATGGACTCGATCAGGTTCCGCTGACGGTCTGGGTCTATCACGGTGCCGTGCGTGACCGAGACCACCTGCTGGCCGGAGACGATCGACATGATGAGGTCGACGGTTGACTCGACGGGGATCTCGGCATCGATCTCACCTGCCTGCACCGCTTCGTCGATGCGCTCCGAGATCGCCTTCCGCCAGGCGATGTCGGTGGCGATGACCGTCGATGCGAAGGTGTCCGTCGTCGCGACCCGCCCCCAGAAGGACACGACGAGGCGGGCCTCCGCCTTGGTGACCGCGTCGAGGGGCAAGATCTCGCCCATCATCGCGCGAATGGCGTCGAGCCCCCGAAGCCCTTCCGTTCGGTGGGCGATTCGCTCTTCGCTCCGGGCGATCACAGTGTCGAACGCATCCGAGAGGACTGCATCGAAGTTCGGGAAGTAGTGCCAGAGCGAACTCGTGGCCACGCCGAGTTCGGCGGCGATAGCCCGCGAGGATGCCGCCTCGAGGCCGTCGCGGTCCGCGACACGCAAGAGCGCCTCGACGATCAGTCGTTGACGGGCAGCGCGGTCGACGATTTTGGGCACGATCTATTGTCTCGGATGTGTTCTCTGGCAGGTTTCACACGGCTGAAACAATCACGCAATCTATTTCGATCACCTGATCAATAATCTTGGACCACCCACGAGCGAGATCTGTCAGAGCCTCCGCCGTCGCCGTGGACGATGCCCGCGCTCCACCGAAACCTTCTGGAGAATTCCATGGTTCAACGCGTTCCCGTCTCCGAGTCCACGCCCGTCCGTCTGCGCGGATCGCTCGGCCCCACGGCGATCGTCTTCATGGTGGTCGCCGCCGCTGCACCCCTGACGTTGGTGGCGGCGAGCCCCATCAGTATGGCCCTCACCAATGGCGGAGGGGTGCCGGCCAACTACTTGCTCGCCGGCCTCATCCTGTTGGTCTTCTCCGTCGGCTTCACGACGATGTCGCATCACATCAAGGATGCCGGCGCCTTTTACTCATTCATCGGCGCGGGACTGGGACGCGCGGCCGGCGGCGGCGCCGCGTTCCTCGCGCTGTTCACCTATCTGGCCATCCAAACCGCTGTTTACGTCTACCTCGGCTTCAGCGTGTCGGCGCTGCTCACCTCCTTCGGCTTCCTCGACACGCCGTGGCCGATCTGGACCGCGCTGTCGATCGCGATCGGCGCTCTCCTCGGCTACCGTGACATCGACCTCTCGGCCAAGGTCCTCGGCATCCTCCTCATCCTCGAAGTGCTCGTCGTCGTCCTCCTGGTCATCGCAATCCTCAGCCAGGGCGGCAGCGACAAGGAGGGGGTCTCGGTCACCTCGTTCTCGCCAGCCGTGGTGTTCTCGGGCCCCGTCGGGCTTGGGGTCATGCTGGCTTTCGCCGGCTACACAGGGTTCGAATCCACCGCCGTCTTCCGCGACGAGGCGCGTGATCCGAAGCGCACCATTCCCCGCGCGACCTACGCGGCCGTCGCTGTCATCGGGGTCTTCTACACGATCGCCACCTGGGCGCTTGTCGTCGCCTGGGGCACCGGGGGACTCCAGGGCCTGGCTTTCGAGCACTCCGGAGACCTCCTCCAGCTGACCGCGACGACATACGTCGGGTCGTGGCTGACCACCGCGCTCGGCGTGCTCCTGTGCACATCGCTGCTCGCGTGCGTCATCTCGTTCCACAACATCATCGGGCGCTACCTCCACTCTCTGGGACGCACGGGACTCCTCCCCGAATCGATGTCGGCAACCCACGCCCGGCACGGGTCTCCGCACCGGGCCTCGCTGATCGTCACCGCGATCTCGGTCGTGTTCTTCGTCATCGCCGCGACGAGCCGGCTGGATCCCGTCCTCCAGATATTCACCTGGGTGTCATCGGTGGGTGGGCTCGGGATCATCCTGCTCTTCACGTTGGCCTCCGTGTCGGTCGTAGCCTTCTTCGCGCGGACCCGTCTCGAGCGCAGCACCTGGAAGACCGTCATCGCGCCGGTGCTCGCTCTTCTCGGACTCATCGCCGTATTCCTGCTCGCCGTGACGAATTTCTCGTCGCTGACGTCCTCCACCGATCCCGTCCTCAACGTCGGTCTGGCGGTGTCTCCCGTGATCGCCTTTGCCGTCGGCACCGTCGTAGTCACCTGGGTCCGTGCCCGGCGCCCACAGCGGTGGGCCTTGTTACGCTTCGAGCAGCACGACGGTGCCGACAATGAGCCTGCCGACGCGTTCCCGAACAGCCGAACGGAGACGTCGATCCGCGCGTAGCGTCATTCGCTCTCCGACCGCACCCACCCCTTCGGCCCGACGGATCGTCGCGCCTACGCTACCCCTGGAGTACCCCATGTTCGATTCAGATGTCGTCGTCGTCGGAGCAGGCCTGTCCGGCCTCAGCGCCGCACGGAAGCTCGCTCGAAGCGGCCACTCGGTCATCGTTCTCGAGGCGCGGGATCGTGTCGCGGGACGAAACCTCGGCGGGTTCCTCAGCAACGGCGTCTCGGTCGAGCTAGGGGGGCAGTGGGTCGGACCGACGCAGGATGCCGTGCTCGCCCTCATCGATGAATTGGGGTTGGAGACCTTCCTCACCCACGATGAGGGCCCCGCGCTCATGGTGGTCGACGGGGACGTCGTGGAATACGATGACGCCGACTACGGGCTGCCCACGGCAACCGGTGATCGCGGGTACGCTCGCCGTCGAGATGGCGGACGGGTCGCGGGAGGATTTCTCGGCGGGCGACGTCATGATGCTCCCGCCGGGTCATGATGCCTGGTCCGTAGGGGACACCGCCTGCACGTTCGTCGAGTTCTCGCGAGGTATCGACTACTACGTACAGAGGGATGCGTCGTGACCATCAGCAAAGAGGACGCCGGAATCATTCTCGACGGCGAGCGTCAGAGGCGGGGGCTCAGCTGGCGTGACCTCGCCGCGAAGATGGATCGCCCTCCCGTGTGGACGGCGGCGGCGGTGCTCGGGATGCATCCTGTCCCCGTCGCCGAGGCGCACATCGTCCAAGCCGAGCTGGGAGTCGACGACGACGTGGTGGACGCCCTCATGCGGCAATCGCACCGGTCCACGGCCGCTGACCTGTCCACCGACCCCACGATCTATCGCTTCCACGAGCTCGTGGCGGTGTACGGGGGCGCACTCAAGTCACTCATCCACGACGAGTTCGGCGACGGCATCATGAGTGCGATCAACTGCAGCATCACTCTCGAGCGGGCGGCGCATCCGGATGGGGATCGTGTGGTCGTGACGATCGGCGGAAAGTTCCTGCCGTACGCCTGGAATGCCGCCACGGAATGAGCGGGCGATCGGCTCGCGGCGGGCGTCGTTCGCGATATTCGACGCCGGTGTAGACCGCTCCCCGGTCGACTTACGGAGCACGATGGGATGAAGGCCGTCGTGGTGGCCGCAAACCGCAACTTCACCAACAATCGCCCTGGAGGGGTGCGCATCGATGGCGGCTCGCTCATGACGGGGCCGTAGATGGGGAGTCCGAGCACGCGGATCTCGCGCGTCAGGGTAGCTTGCTCATGACAGTGGGCTTCGGCGGATTCCCGGTGGTGTCCCGGTGGATGCCGTTCCTCACGTGCGCTGGGCGCAGGAGGCGGGCCTCGTCGCGATGTCGTACTCGGGCGGCGCATCGTAGGTCCCGGGCGGCGCGCCGATCACGGTGGAGGACCTCACCTTCCATACGCCGGACATCGCCGGCGACATCAGTGGAGGCACGACGAGCTTGCCCGAGAAGGACGTCGAGCGACGCATCGTCGAATTCACCGAGCGGCCGTAGAGAAACATACAGACCGAGCGCACGGTCTGTATGTTAGAATCACTCAGGCCGTCTCAACAGAAACTCTCGCGCGGCGGAGGAAGAGGTGCCTCTGTGGTTGCAATGGTGATCCTTCTCGGCTTGATCATCGGCGGGTTGACGGGGCTGCTCGGAGCTGGTGGGGGAATTCTCGCCGTACCTGCGCTCGTTTCGATAGTCGGTTTGCCTGTCGCGACCGCTGTATCTACGTCTCTCGTGATGGGTGCAGTCGCGCCGATCGCCGCCTTGATCCCACGCCTTCGCGGAGGGATCGACTGGAAGATGGTGCTGCCGGTCGCTGGTGGCGGGGTGGTAGCGGCCTTCGGCGGCACGTGGGTCGGCGGGCTCGTCTCCGATGATCTCTTGCTCATCGTCTTCGCGCTGCTCATGGTCGCGTCCGGGATCCAGATGCTGCGCGGGCTCCCACGGACGGAGGGTGATGGAGCCCGCCCGCGACTCTGGGGCCTACGCGCGATCGGAGTCGGTCTTCTCGTCGGATTCCTGACCGGGCTGCTTGGAATCGGGGGAGGGTTCATTACCGTGCCCGCGTTGATCTTCCTGCTCGGGATGTCCATGCGCTTGGCTATCGGTACATCATTGATGGTCGGCATGATGAATTCGATTGCGGGCATCGTCGCGCATGCGGGCGTGTCGAACCCCGACTGGGCGGTAGCGCTCGCTTTCGTCGTCCCGTCGATGATCGCGGCGTTCCTCACTGCTCTCCTCGCGAAGCGCATAAGCAACAGGGTCCTGCAACGTTCCTTCGCGATGCTCATCCTCGTCGTCGCCATGGCGACTGTGGTGCAGGTGATCGTGACCTGAGCGGGTCGCTAGTAGCGCGTTTCCCAAGTCGCTCGGAGGCTCGTCACGTGGGCGCGGACATGGCTGACCATGTCGACCCGCGGATCGACGAGCCATTGCTGCTGGATGCCGTCTTGTACCGCGATCGTGTTGCCGACCAGGAGCTGCGTGGGGGCATCAGCAGCGATCTCGCCGGACTTCTTGCCCTCTTCGACGGCGTCTCCGAGCCACGCGCGCGCACTCGCATAATGGTCGCGGAGCCATGCGTGAGCGGGGTGATCGGCCTCGGTCGCCTCGGCGGAAACGCGGACGAAGACCCCCACCCACTCCGGCCGAGTCGAGTTGCGAGCGGCGAGCGAGATGAGCGCGTCGAATGCGCCCCAACTCAGCGGGATGCTGCCGTCGCCGAAGAGGAAGGCGTTGTCCTCTCGCTCGCGCTCCTCAAGGATGGCTGTGAGAAGCGCGACCTTCGACGGGAAGTGATGCAGCAGGCCCGACTGAGAGATTCCGCTGGCTGCGGCGACATCCGCGATGGTCATCTTATGAAAGCCCATGTCGCCGATGTGCGCGACAGCGGTCGCGATGATCTGCTGCTGAGTTTCCTCGGCAGAGCGCCGCGTGCGCCGTTTTCGCGTTTCGGCGGAATATCTCGGGGGGAAGGACAAGGAGTCTTCTTTCGGCGCGATTCGGTTCCGTCTAGCAACGTGCGTTCGCGTCGATCCTAGGGAATCGTGATGCGAACGTCCCCCAGGCTGCGCCCGATGAGGAGTGCACCGGAGGTGAGCGGCATCCACTCGCGGGTGCTCTCGTCCCAGCGTCGCTGCAGCCGCACGTCGCACGAGGCCTGGATGACGGCGCTCTCGCCGGGGCCGAGATCGACCTGTCCCCACCCGATGAGGCGAACCGGTTCGTCTTCGCCATCGGGTGCGAAGTACACCTGTACGGTCTCTCGACCCGCGTGTGCTCCGGTGTTACGCACGGTGATGGTCACGGCGTCGACGTGACCATCCGCCGTGCGCAACACCGCGGCATCCTCGTGATCCCACATCGTGTACCCGAGCCCGTGGCCGAACCAGAAGGCCGGCTCCTGGCTTTCGGCGTGCCAGCCCCGGTATCCGATGAACACGCCCTCGGTGTACTCGAGGGCTCCCATGCGTGGCGTCGTGCTCCAGGCCGGGCCGTGGTGTCGGGTGGTCGGGAAAGTCGTGACTAGGCGTCCCTCGGGGAGCACGTCGCCGAGGAGTGCGGCGGTGATCGCCTCGCCGGCCTCTTGGCCCGGAAGGCCGGCGAAGAGAACGGCGTCGACCTCGTTCAGCCAGGGCATGAGCACCGGTGTTGCGGCGTTGACGACGACGACCGTGCGTCGTGCGACATTTGCGACCGCGGCGACGAGAGCATTCTGATCACCGGGCAGGGAGAGCGTGGTCTTGTCCTCTCCCTCGGTCTCCTGGTCGGGGGTAAAGCCGACGACGACGACCGCGATGTCAGCCTGCTGTGCGGCGGCCGATGCGCTCGTGATCGCCGAGGCGGACGAGCGTGCGGCTTCGCTGAGCACCAGGCCGAGGATTCGCGGCAACTCGTCGCTCTCCACCGTCGCGGTCACCCGCTGGCCGGGCTGCACGCGCACCGTCTCCGCGTGACTCTTCGGGCGGAAGAAGCCGCCACCGGGGCCGGGATGATAGTTGATCCGATAGCTGCTCTCGTGACCTTCGGTCACGAGGTGCCAGTTGCCGGGCCCGCGGGTACCCAACTGCACGGTGCGCGGTTCGGTTATGGCCAGCACGGCACTGAGCTCGATGCGGGCGGCGCCCGCCAGCCATCCGGTCTGGCTGTCTTCGAGCTCTGCGACCTCCAGGTGTCGGCTGTGGATCAGTCCGCCATCGCGGTCGTAGACCCGTACCCGGATGCCCTGTTCGTCCGTTTCGGGGTCGCGGACGAGCGCTGGCTTGACCGTCGGCAACGTCTTGCGCGTTTCCACACCGTCGGCGAACCTGACGCGCTCGGGCCCGATGCGCGACGTGAGTCCTTCCAGGACGGAGACGATGTGGGGAGCGCGGACCTGCGCGGAGCCGCCGCCTTGACCGATCGTGTCGGACGCATGCCGCCCGATGAGGGCGACGTTCGCGTCCGGGCTGAGGGGGAGGATGCCGTCGGCGTTCTTCAGCACCACCATGCCGCTGGCCGCAAGCTTGCGCAGCTGCGCTCGGCGGGCTTCTCCCGCCGGCGCCTCCTCCGGGGTCGCCCAGGTGCGCTCGGACTTCCACGCCCCGACGCGGTGCGCAAGACGCAACAGTCGACGCACGTGCTCGTCGATCACCGACTCGGCGACCTCGCCGGCGCGCACGTCATCCAAGAGGGCGGCCGTCCATGGGGTGTCGGGACCGGGCATGACGAGATCGAGGCCCGCGTTGGCGCTGGCCGCCGACGACTTCGTCGCGTACCAATCCGACATGATGACCCCGTCGTACCCCCAGCCCTCTTTCACGACGTCGGTGAGCAGTTCGTGGTTCTCGGTCGACGCGGAGCCGTTGACGCCGTTGTAGGCGGCCATGAGTGTCCACGGATTCGCGTCTTCGACGGCGATCTCGAAGGGGGCGAGGTAGACCTCACGAAGCGTCTTGGCAGACATCCGCACGTCTACGGTGGTGCGCTCGGTCTCGGACTCGTTCCCCAGGAAATGCTTCGCGCTCGCCGCGATGCCGCGGTCCTGCAGCGCGGTGATGTACGCACTCGCCAGGTGACCAGTAAGCAGGGGGTCCTCGGAGAACGCCTCGAAGAGGCGCCCTCCGAGGGGGGAGCGGTGCAGATTCATCGTCGGACCAAGCACGATGTGGGTGCGCTGGGCCTCGGCTTCGTCGGCGAGGATATCGCCCGCCTCCGCAAGTGCCGCGCGACTCCACGTCTGGGCGAGCAGGCTGGCGTTGGGCAGCAAGCAGCTCTCCCGCCCGCCGACGACGAACTCGCCACGCACCCCGGTCGGGCCGTCGGATAGAACGATCTCCGACAGCCTCGCATCGGCATCTGCGTGGAGGGTGAAGTTGTCGGCGCCCGAGAGGAGGCGAACCTTCGCCTCGAGGGTGAGTGCGGCGAGTTGCGCGTCGATCAGCTGATCGAGGCCTTCCGTGACAATCTGCGGAACGTTCATCGAATCACTTCACACCTTTGACGGGAATGATCAGCAGGGCACCGACGACGGCGATCGCGCCGGCGATGATCAGCATGATGTCGTAGTTCGTTCCGCTGCTCCATCCGATGATCCAGGCGGAAAGGGCGGGGGCGACGACCTGGGGTCCGGCCATGGCGATGTTGAATACGCCGAGGTCCTTCGCGGTCTCTTCGGGATCGGGCAGGACGTCGAGGACCAGCGCGAGATCGACGGCCACGTAGGCGCCGAAGCCGACTCCGATGATCGCTTCGGCAATGAAGAACATCGTCGGCTCGGTCGTCTGCGTGAGCAGAATGGTGCCGGCCGCGAAGATGAGCGCCGAGACGATGATGAAGATCTTCCGTCGTCCGATTTTGTCGGAGAGCCATCCAGCCACCTGGCCGCTGATGATCAACGCGATCGTGAAGACGAGGACACCCGTGGCCATCGTCCGCACGGCTTCCGCTTGATCCATCCGCATCTCGTGCTGGATCCACAGGAGGCGGAAGGTGATGAACATGAAGTTGGCGAGGACCACCAGGAAGCGCGACCACCAGGCCAGACCGAAGTCGGGGTTGGTGATCGGGTTCACCCAGAACGTCTTCAGAGCCGTCCGCATGCCGCCCTGCGAGCGGGCCGGGAACGGCCGCGGCTTGTCCGGCAAAACGATCGCGTAGACGAGCACGATGATGAAGCCCAGGATGCCGGGGATCAAGAAGAGGAGGAGCAGCTGGGTCGCGAAAAACTGCGCGGCGTAGGCCGCGCCGAGGGTGGCAGCCTGTTGCGCGATACCTATGGCGCCCGCGACCTTGCCGCGTTGTGAGGAGGGGAGCTGGTCGGCAATCGATGCAGTGTGTGCCGCGATCGCCGCGTTCGCGGTGATCTGCGCCAGAATCCATCCGGCACCGACGATGAGGGCGGAGGGGGCGACCGCCATGATCAGCAGTGCCACGAGCAGCCCCGACATGCCGGCGATCATCCAGGGGCGCCGGCGTCCGAAACGGCTCATCGTTCGGTCGCTGATTCGTCCGAACACCGGATCGAAGAACAGTGCCGCCAGCGCACCGATCGACGTGATCAAGCCGAGCGTGGGGACGACCTCAGCCGGAGTCATGAGCGACTGCAGCTTCAGGACGAGAGCAGCCGAGATGACCGTCGACAGCGGAAGCATGAGGCCGAGGCGCGCGAGCACCATTGTCGCGACAACCGACGGACGCGCTCGCTCGGTCGGTACCGCGAAGGTCGGGGGTGGCGTCGAGTCACCGACAGTGGTGTTTGTGATCATGACTGCTCCTCATTGAGATTCATACAGACCGAGCACTCGGTCGGTACGACCGTAGCGTAGGCGACGGGAGTTGGCAACTACCGGTTTCGGTCACACGTCGTGGTCGACCATGACGACGGAGTGGCCGTCGGTCAGAAGGTCTCGCATCAGATCGACGAGACGGTTGATGTTGGCCGGATGCAGGCCGATCGACGGTTCGTCGAGGACGTCGAAGACGCTCGTCGTTTCGTTTCTGACGGCCCGGGCGAGGTGCGCGCGCTGGCGCGATCGAGGGTGAGATAGCCCAACCCGAGATCCATCAGGCGTCAGGCCATGCCGGTGAATTGTCGACGAGGAGGCCGGCCATCTGGTGCATGTTTTCGGGCAGGGTGGGCGCCACCGTCGCCATCCACGCGACGGATTCGGTGAGGGTGCGGCGTGTCTCGGATGGGCCGTCGAGGATGATGGATCGTTCAGCGGCCGTCAGGTCGGCGTAAAGCACGTCGATACGCACACCCCTCGCCTCCGCGACCTGCGGCACGACCGCGAGTCGAACATGCCCCAGGGTGCGACCGCACCGCCGGCGATGGTCTTCGTATCGTCGGGAATGAGCGTGCGGTCATCCACGCGCCGGACGACCCCGGTCCCTGCGCACGTCGAGCATGCACTCTCGCCGTTGAACGCGAGATCCTCGGCGCCGAGCGGCGCGAAGACGACCCCGCACGCGGGGCAGATGAGGCCGTCGCCCGCGGCCACCGCGATGGTCGGGTCGAGGCGGTGACCGTTCGGGCACACGTGCGAAACAAGCCGCGAGTACAGGATGCGGAGCACATCGAGCAGCTCGGTGGATGTTCCGAACGTCGATCGGACGCCGGGGACGCCGGGGCGTTGGCGAAGCGCGAGAGCGGCCGGAACATGCCGCACCGAGTCCACGTCCGCACGGGCGGAGTGGGCCATCCGCCGGCGGGTGGGTCGAGAGTGCCTTGATGTAGCGCCGCGACCCCTCGGCGTAGAGCACGCCCATCGCGAGAGAAGACTTGCCGGACCCGGAGACGCCGGCGATCGAGACGAGCTACTGCACGGGGACGTCGACATCGCGCAGATTGTGCGCGAGCGCCGCGCACGTCGATGGCCGTGGGTGGCTACGTCGCCTTGGGTTCCGAGGGGCTGTCATGCACGGCGTGCTCCTGGTCTCCTCGCTGAGGGCCCACGAAGGGTCCTGCCCCGGCTCTCTCGCCCGGGCAGGACCCTTCATTTCGTGCGGTCTGGATTTACGCCCGACCCCAGAAGATGTCCTCAGCTGCACCGTCTGCAGAGAACAGGTGCACCTCCACAATCTTGCCGTCGCGAACGGTCAGCAGGTCGATCCCCGCCATATCCATCGAGGCGCCGGTGCGCGCGCCGGTGAAGCGCACGGGAACGGCGACGAGCTCGCCGTTGACCATGGATTCGCCCGTGACGGAGAGCTGGAAGGAGCCCTCGCTGGCGCCCATCATCCCGCCGAGGAGCGCGCCGACTCCGTCGATGCCGGTGTGGTCGCCGGAGAACTGGTTCGCGCCGGGCTGGTGCCACACGACGTCGGGGCTCAACAGGGCCATGGCGCCGGGGACATCGCCGCGGCCGAGCGAGTCGAAGTAGGACGCGGCAACGTCCGCCGGTGTCTGAACGTTCATGAAGAGCTCCTCTGTTGGGTGAGTAATTAATAGTTACATAAGGTAATCAGTTACCTCAACGTAACTGCTCGAACTCGCTCGTCGTAGCTGTCGCGAGCGGAGAGAACTTCTTCGATGTGGTGCTCGGCCCATCGACCCAGAGCGGTCAGCGGCTCGCGCAACGTATGGCCGAGAGGAGTGAGCTCGTACTCGACGCGGGGTGGCATCTCGTCGTAGGACGTGCGGGTGAGGATGCCATCCCGTTCCAGGTCTCGCAGGGTGTCGGCGAGGACCTTGCCGCTGATCCCCCCGACTTCCTGGCGGATGACGCCGAAGCGCTGCGGGCCGTCGGTGAGGGCGATCACGATCATCGCGGTCCATTTGTTCGCGATCTTCGCGAGCGACGTGCGCGAGGGGCAGGTCGCGAGCATCACGTTCCACGCGGGTGCAGACATCTCAAAGACCCTTCAGTTACGGCGAAAAAACAGGTTACCGCGAGAAACTCAAGGGCTCTGTGATGCTCAGCGGGCAAGCTGCTGAACGAGAGCCAGCATCAGCGGGATCGTCACGATGGCGAGCACGGTCTGGGTACCGGTGATCGCCGCCATGAGGCGAGTGTCACCGCCCATTCGCAGAGCCAGGACATACGCGCTGGGCGCGGTGGGCACCGCGGAGATCAGCCCGACGCTCGTGAGTGCTGCACCCGACATCCCCAGCGCGAGCGCCATCGCGAGGAGGGGGAGTGCGGCAAGCTTCAAGGGCTTGCGATCGTGATGTCCAGCGCGTCGCGACGGCGGAAGCTGACGTGCAACGAGGCGCCTGCGATCAGCCTGCCGCAGGCCAAAGCGGGTGTGGCCACCATGTCCAGCGTGGCGCGCGCGAACGTGAGCAGGGGGATGGCGAGGAGGTTCAGCCCCACGCCGATCACGCACGCCAAGATCAGGGGATTGCGCGCGAGGTCGCGTCACAGAGGGGTGCGCGCAGCGGTGGTAAATGGCTGTCAGTAGGTCGACAGGGTGCTGACGCAGACGAGGTTCACGAGGGGCACCACGATCGTACTCGCGAGCGCCGCGACCGCGATGAGCGGCACCGCCGCACTCACTACCCAGGGGATCGCGGGCACAGCGGCGAGATCGGCAACGCTGATCGAGGTGATGAAGAGGGCGGGGATGAAGGCTGAATAGCTCATCCAGGACAGGCCGGCCCAGAACGTCTCGTTCCGGAGGAATCGGCGACGCTAGAGCGACCCTCCGGCGAGGAGGAGCAAAATCGGCACGACCGCTGTGGTGACGGCATCCATGACCCCACCGTGGTGCACTGGGTCAGTGCAGAAGCGGCAGTCGCTGTGCGGCGATCAATGCACCTCTCGAGCTCGGCACGTCGCGTGCCAACCTCACGACGCACGGCGATCTCCGCCCGCATGTGCACTTCGCCGCCGATCACGATGACGTCGTCGCTCGCGTCAAAGCCGTGACAGCAGGCGGTCTCGCCCTGTTGACGGTCGCGGCCGAGGGGGCGCGATGGGGCGTGTGTCGACGCGTGGATCGCCCGGTGGCGTTCGTCGACACGAGTCGCGATGGTACTCGGGTCTCCTGCACAGCCACGTGCGGCAACTACGTCGCCGTGCGTCCACACCGTTCGACCGTGTAACACGACCGTGATCCGGCGGGTTCGAAACGGAAACCCGCAACACGTAGCCTCGACCACCCGAGCCTGACGGGGAGAACCCGTCATGCGCAGGGGAGAATCTCGTGGAACTTCGCCAACTTCGCTATTTCATCCGTGTCGCCGAGACGCTGCACTTCGGTCGCGCCGCCGAACGAGAGCACATCGCACAATCGGTGGTGAGTGCGCAGATCTCCAAGCTCGAGCAGGAGCTGGGGGTCGCGCTGTTCGAACGGACGAGTCGGCGCGTGAGCCTGACGGCGGCGGGTGAGGGTTTTCACCCCCATGCGCTGCGGGCTTTCGCGGCGCTCGAATCCGGTGCCACGGCGGCGCGCGAGTGCGTCGTCGAGATGCAGACGCTCCGGGTGGGAGCCTTCACCGACGATCCGCTGACCCACCGCATCCTCTCGGCGTTTCGTCGTCGATTTCCCCGCGTGCCGATCAGCTACGTCGAACTGTCGATATCGGATCAGGTTTCCCGCGTGGTCGACGGGAAGGTCGATATCTCCTTCGTCTGGTTGCCGGTCGCCGACCGGCGGGTTCGCCTCACTCCTCTCTATCGTGAGTCTCCCGTCGTCGCCGTATCCTCGACGCACGTTCTTGCGACCAGGTCGCACGTGCGGGTTGAGGACCTCTTCGATGAATCCTTCGCTGTGGCGGCCGTCGGAACCCCCCCCGAGTGGCGCGCGCATTGGTCCCTCGACGCGCACCGTGGCGGCCCGCCGGCGCGTCATGTCGAGGTGAGCTCGGCTCGGGAGTCGCTCGCCGCCGTGGCCTATGGCGGGGTCGTGGACACGATGTCGACGAACTCGGCGACTTTCTGGCCCCACCCCGGTGTCCGCTTCCTGCCGCTCGCGGGCGCTACGCCGTCGAGCCTTGCGCTCGTGTCTGCGCCACGGTCGCGGACTCCGCTCGTGGAAGCCTTCTTGTTGGTTGCCGGTGACGTCGTTCAAGAAGAGATCGCGACCGTCCCCGGGGCCGTCTCGCTCGTCGGCTGACGTTCCTCTCCTCCTCCCGCGTCCGTCTCGATCGTTCGCGAAAGCGGATCGACCGATCGTGCTCTGTCCGTTGATCGGTTCCCGGACCGGCGCGCACGATGGGATCTCCTCCGCACATCCGACCCGTCGAGCATCCAGCCGTGCGTCACCCACCCGAAGGGAACACCATGAGCTCCACACGCGTCCACATCCGGCAGGCAGACGCCGCGCCCGCGCTGAAAGGCACGCTCGGTGTCTCGACGATCCTGCTGATGGTCGTCGCCGCTGCCTCGCCCCTGGGGATCATCGCCGGTGGCGTGCCGATCGGGGCGCTTCTGGGAAACGGTGCCGGTCTTCCCGTGCTGTACGTGATCGCAGCGGGCATCCTCCTCCTCTTCGCCGTCGGGTACACCGCGATGGCCGGCCGTATCTCCCGCCCGGGTGCCTTCTTCCGCTACATCGGCGTGGGGCTCGGAGGCCCTGCCGGTGCGGGAGCGGCGTGGCTCGCGCTGCTCACCTATTACGCGATGCAAGCAGCCATCTATGCGTACGGCGGCGCGATCCTGTCCGCCACGATCGTCGCGGTCGGCGGTCCCGATCTGCCGTGGTACCTGTACGCCTTTGCGTGGGCGCTCCTGATCGGGGTGCTCGGCTATCGCAGCATCGACGTCAGCGCCCGGGTCTTGATCATCCTCGTGGTCGCGGAGGTCTCGATCGTGCTGGTCGGCGTCGGCGCGATTGTTGCGCGCGGCGGCGCCGAAGGGCTGTCCGAGGTTTCTTTCCGCCCCGACATCGTGCTGTCGGGTTCGCCCGGCATCGGGATGATGTTCGTGGTCGGTGCGTTCATCGGATTCGAAGCGACGGCGATCTTCCGCGGTGAAGCACGAGACCCGGATCGCACCATTCCCCGTGCGACCTATCTCGCGGTGGCCGGGATGGGCGCGTTCTACGCGATCGCCTCATGGGGGCTGATCATGGGGTGGGGGCCTTCGCGGCTCGTCGAGGTCATCGGCCCGCACCTCGACGACATCATCTCGATCACCTTCCTCGAGTACGTCGGAGTGGCCGGCTCGGTCATTGTCAACGTGCTCCTGATCACCAGCTTCTTCGCGTCGCTGCTCGGGTTCCACAACATCATCGCCCGGTACCAGCACGCGATGGCCGGCGCGGGACTCATCCCGTCGCGCTGCGGCTCCGTCCACGCCTCGCACGGGTCGCCTCACGTCGCATCGCTCGTGCAGACCGTGGTCGCCGCCGGCATCCTCCTCGCCGTCACGATCGCGGCGCTCGAACCAATCCTCCAGGTCTACGCGTGGCTGGCGGGGGTAGGGACCCTCGGCGTCGTCATCCTGATGGCGGTCACCGCGCTCGCCGTCATCGTCTACTTCACCCGCGACCGGCGCGGACTCGGCCGGTGGCGATCCGCCGTCGCCCCGGCTCTGGGGCTCGCGGGACTCGGGGCCACGGGTATCGTCATCGTCCTCAATTTCCCGCTCCTCGTCGGGGATGTGGATGCCGCTGGCTCTCCTGTTGCGGGGGCAGTCACGATGGTCCTCCTCGCGGTGCTCGTGCTCGTCCCCGCGGCGGGCGTGGTGCAGAGCTTCGGGCTTCGGCGCCGAGATCCCGCCGCCTTCGCCGATCTGTCGCTCTGAATCCTCGTTCTTCATCCATCCGCTCGCCCCGTCACGGGGACTCACTCAGGAGAGACCATGCTCACCCTCGATACCGCCACTCGTCGTTTCAGCGAGAAGTTCGCCGCCTCGGCACAACTCAGCAAGGAAGGACGAGACGTCATCCCCGGCGGATACAGCCGCACGTCCTTCAACTTCGGCCCGCACGCTGTTTTCGTCGAGGGGGGTGAGGGGTCCTACATCGACACCGTCGACGGGCATCGGCTCCTCGACCTGAACAACAACTTCACCGTCAACATCCTCGGCCACGGCAATGCGGCGATCAGCGACGCGCTGATCTCCGCGATCCCCTCGGGGACATCCTTCGGCAATCCGGTCGAGGAGGAGGCCGCGCTCGCACGCATCATCATCGATCGCGTCGCGTCGATCGACATGGTGCAGTTCTCCTGCTCCGCCTCCGAGTCGGTCTTGAGCGCGATCCGAGTGGCGCGCGCGTTCACCGGGCGGTCGCTGATCGCGAAGTTCGAGGGCGGCTACCATGGGTTCACCGACCCCGTCAGCGTGTCGGCGCACCCCCACGGCGGACACGAGTACGGCACCGACAGTGATCCTCTCCCGGTCGCGGACAGCGAGGGGATCACGGCTGCCGTCGTCGACCAGGTGGTCATCCTGACCCAGAACGATCTGGTCGGCACCGAACGGATCCTCCGCGAGCGCGGCGCCGATCTCGCGTGCGTCATCGTCGAGCTCGAAAGCGGCGCCGGCGGGCACGTCGTGCTGCACGCCGAGTTCGTTCGGATGCTGCGCCGCGTCACGGCCGAACTCGGCATCCTCCTCGTCGTCGACGAGACGATGACCCTGCGCGCCGCTTTCCACGGTATGCAGACCCAATATGGCATCGAGGCCGATCTGACGGTCATGGGCAAGATCATCGGCGGAGGCCTGCCGCTCGGCGCTATCGGTGGCCGCGCCGAGATCATGCAGGTGCTCGCCGACGGCCGCGTGCCGATCTCGGGGACGCACCACGGACATCGGCTCGCACTGATCGCCGGCATCGCGTGCATGACGGCCCTCGATGAGGCCGCCTACGATCGCCTGAATGCCATGGCAGGTCGAATCCTCGAGGAGGTGGGGGAGTGGACGGCCGCCCGCAACAGCCCGTTCACGATCTTCGGCAGCGGCTACTCCTCGCTCGCCTACGCCTACTGTGTCGAGCCGGGCATGACTGTGGAGACCCAGCGGGACCACTGGCGCAACGTGGACGCCGACAAGACGCAGACGTTCTCGCTCGAGATGGCCAACCGTGGGTTCTTCCCCGTCGCCCGGGGAGAGTTCTCGCTGTCGCTCACGATGACCGACGAGGACATCACGTCCTTCATCGAGGCGGTGAAAGGCATCGTCACCGACATGGAGTCGTGACTCTCACCGCGGGTGGAGCAGGCCCTCGACGTACGCGTCGAGGGTCTGCGGCACGTCGATCGGCGACTCGTTGGCCAGAAGGCTCTGGTATTGCAGGCCATCCCAGAGGGCGACGAGGAGCAGCGACTCACGGCGGGGGTTCAGCGTGAGCCCGAGCACCCCGGTGGCTCGCGCGATCACGTTTTCGAAGTAGGCGACGGTGCGCTCGAAGCGGTGCCGGAAATATTCGCGTGCGGGATGGGACCCTGTCGCGGCTTCGGTGGACAGTACCGAATACAGGGAGATGAGTCCGTGCTCGGCGAGTTCGTCACGACGGGCTTCTTTTCCGATCGATTCCAACTCGACCACCGGATCAAGGATCTCGTCTCCCCGCCGTTCGACCATCTGCACGTCACGGCGCCGGAGGACCTCGGCGAGCAGGGCGGCCTTGTCCGGAAAATGGTAAAGCAACGCCGAGGGTGACACGCTGACGCGATCGGCGATCTCGCGCATCGTCGTGCCGTGGTAGCCGAATTGCGAGAACAGCGCCGCGGCATCCGCGACGATGGCGTCGCGGCGCCTCCGTCCCGAGGCATACCCCGGATCGTCGGAGAGCACAGACTCGAGTCGGACTGCCTCCACCATGGTGACGGCAGGAGGCACCTGGGCAGGCGCTGCGTGACCGCGGGACTCCCAGATGATCGCGGGGTCCGCCGCTCCGAGGTACTGCTGCATCACCTGCAGGCCTTCCCACGTCGCCGTGAGCACCGAGGCGCGAAACGCAGGAGGGACGCGCGCGGCGAGCGGGGCGAGTGCGTCGCGGTGAGCCCAGCCGTGCAGCACGTTCTCGTGGTGCTCTGCGAGGGTCTGTCGACGAGGAGAGCGTTCCGTCATCGCTTCGTGGAGGAGGGCGGTGCACAGCCGCGCGTAGTCCGGGACCGTCGTGGCCCACTGCGCGGCGGCCTCGCGCAGCGATGTCCGTGGCCCGGCGACCTGGAACGCTTCTTTCGTGAAGCTCGTGGCGACAGCGTCGAATACGGCCGACTTCGAGGGAAAGTGTTTGAGCAGGCCCGGGCGGGAGATGCCGGCGCCGTCGGCGATGTCTTGGAGCGACGTGGATGTCAGCCCGTGGTCAGCGAACGCAACGCGCGCGACCCGGACGATCTGGCGACGAGTGAGCTCCGTCGCCTCGCGACGGACGATCTTCGGGGGGCTCACCGCTCCATCGTGTCACGGCCTGGAGGCGATCGAGGAAGAGTAGTTACAGTCTGTTCAGACTTCAGTTACACTCTGGTCAACATCCGCGTTCCCGCTGCACTACCCGTGGAGGAGATTCCCGTGAACATCGAGCCATCCGTGCCGCCGGCCGCCGCTCCGACCCGCACCGTTCCGGTGGGTCCGCTCTCGCCGAGCTACCTGCCGACGTTGGGTCTGGCCAACTTCGGCATCTACCTGGCACTTCTCACGCCGGTGTTCGTGTCGCTGGCCTTCAAGCTCGACCACATCACCGCGACCCGCGAAGACTCGGTCGCCGCGCTCGGGCTGGTGATGGGTGTCGGCACCTTGTTCGCGATCATCTTCAACCCCCTGGTCGGTCGCCTGTCCGATCGCACGATGTCTCAGCTCGGCATGCGGCGGCCGTGGCTCATCGGCGGTGCAGTCGTCGGCTTCGCGGGCCTGCTGCTCATCGGTGTCGCGGCGGACGTGTGGGTCGTGCTGGTCGGATGGTGCATCGTCCAGGGTGCTTTGAACGGCTCGCTGTCGGCACTCAACGCGACCATCGCCGACCGGGTGCCGGTGTGGAAGCGCGGGTTGGCCTCGGGCATCATCGGGATCACGACTTCCCTCGGCATCCTCGGCGGCACCTTCGCCGTCAACTTCCTCGACACCGACTTCACGCGCTTCGCGGTTCCGGGTCTTATCGGCTTGGTGCTGACGGTCATTTTCGCACTCCTCCTCAAGGATTCGGTGCGGTTGCAGAAACCTGCCGACCGCTACGGCTTCCGGGAATTCGTCGGGTCGTTCGTCTTCAATCCGCGGAAGAATCCCGACTTCGCCTGGACCTGGACCGTCACGTTCCTCGTGATGTTCGGTTACGCCGGCGTCGCGACGTATCTGCCGCTCTATCTCACGGACGAGTTCGGCCTGTCGGAGGCCGAGGCGATCACCGCGATCGTGATCTGCAACCTGGCTGCCGTGGGTGCGCAGGCGGTGTCGGGGCCGCTCGCAGGCTATCTTTCCGACCGATTCAATCGCCGCAAGCCTTTCGTCGTCATCGCCGGTGTCGTCATGGTCTCGGGTCTCGTGGTGTTGGCCTTCGCCCCGAGCGTCGCGACGGTCATCGTCGGTCAAGGCCTGATCGGCTTCGGTATCGGCTCTTTCCTCTCCGTCTCGCTCGCCCTCGCCACACAGGTGCTGCCCGACCAGGAGGACACCGCGAAGGACCTCGGTGTGATCAACATCGCCAACGCACTGCCGCAGTCGATCGCCCCTGCGATCGCTCCCGCTCTGATCGCGGTGGGCGCAACCACCGCGATCGGCGGATACTCGCTGTTCTATCTCGTCGGCGCGGCGGCGGCGCTCGCCGGCGCGCTCATCGTCTTGAAGGTGAAGGGCACGAAGTAATGGGATCCACCAGGGCACCCTTCGTGCCGGGCGACGGCGTCGATGCGTCTTATCTCGACGCGGATCGATCGGTTTCGGAGCGAGTGGAGATTCTCCTCGCGCAAATGACGGTCGAGGAGAAGGCTGGCCTCTTCTTCCACGACATGATCGCGATGGGGCCGGACGGCGCCCTGTCCGAGGGCGACGCCGAGTTCGCGTTGGCCTCGAACCGGGAGTACGTCGTCGGGCGTCATATGAATCACTTCAACCTGCTGACCGGCGGGGATGCCGAAGCCATGGCGACGTGGAACAACAACATCCAGGAGCTCGCGCGGAGCACGCGCCTGGGCATCCCCGTGACGATTTCGACCGATCCGCGCAACTCGTACTCCGATAACCCACTCGCGGGACTGCTGGCGGGCGCGTTCTCGGTATGGCCGGAGGCGCTCGGTCTTGCGGCGACGCGCGATGCCGCTCTCGTCCGACAGTTCGCCGATGTCGCGCGCCGGGAGTACGCCGCCGTCGGTATTCGCGTCGCGCTCCACCCGCAGGTCGACCTCGCGACCGAGCCTCGCTGGGCCCGTCAGCTTGACACGTTTGGCGAGGATGCCGAGCTGACGTCGCGTCTCGTCGCGGAGTACGTCGGCGGATTTCAGGGCGAGACGTTCGGACCCGGGTCCGTCTCAACGATGACGAAGCATTTTCCGGGCGGAGGTCCTCAGAAGGACGGCGAGGACCCGCACTTCGCCTACGGGCGCGAGCAGGTCTATCCCGGTGGTCGGTTCGACCTCCATCTGCAACCGTTCCGCGCGGCGATCGCCGCCGGTACGCGCCAGATGATGCCGTACTACGGGATGCCGGTCGGTACCGAGTACGATGAGGTAGGTTTCGGGTTCAACCGATCGATCATCACCGGTCTCCTCCGCAACGAATTGGGCTTCGACGGGATCGTCTGCACCGATTGGGGGTTGATCTCCGACTCGGCCGTCGATGGCGAGCCGCTCCCGGCGCGATCCTGGGGCGTCGAGCACCTGTCGGAGAGAGAACGTCTGAGCATGGCTCTCCGGGCCGGCGTGGACCAGTTCGGGGGCGAATCGCGCACCGATCTCCTGGTGGAACTCCTCCACTCGGGTGAGGTGTCCGCGCAGCGGATCGACGAGTCCGCGCGCCGTCTGCTTCGGGAGAAGTTCGAGCTCGGACTGTTCGACGATCCCTTCGTGGATCCGGCGGCGGCCCGCGAGATCGTGGGAAGCGACGAGTTCCGGGCGGCGGGGATGGCGGCCCAACGGGCATCGATCGTCCTGCTGAGCAATACCGGCACCGCTGCCTCGTCGACCCTGCCCCTCCCCAGGGGCATGCGCATCTATGTCGAGGGTGTCGAGCGAGCGGTCGCCCAGCAGTACGGCGAAGTCGTGGATACCCTCGACTCGGCCGATGCCGCGATCGTCCGCCTGCATGCGCCGTACGAGAAACGCGCCACGGCGTTCGAGAACTATTTCCACGCGGGGTCGCTCGACTTCGACGAGAGCACGATCGCCCACGTGCGCGCGCTTGCAGAACAAGTGCCGACGATCGTCGACGTTTTCCTGGATCGCCCTGCGATCCTCGGCCCGATTGTCGATGCAGCCCATGCCGTCGTCGTCAACTTCGGAGCGCACGCGTCAGCCGTCCTCGACGTGCTGACCGGCGCGTACCGTCCCACCGGCCGCCTTCCGTTCGACATTCCATCGAGCATGGCAGCTATCGTCGAATCGCGACCGGATGTTCCCTTCGATACGGAATCGCCGCGGTTCCGCTTTGGCGACGGACTTTCATACGCTTGAGCAAGTGCACTGGTTCACGACGGCCGCCCTCTCCACCCACCCCGCCAGCTGGGGACGGTCTACGGGGGATGTTCAAGTCGCTCACTACGGAGACGTGAAGCACGGGACTGTGAGTGCGTTCGAACGCAGCACCACGTTCGGGACCGCACCGCACCCGAACGGTGACCGGGTGGTCGTGACTGTCAAGGGCGACTTCCTGCCCCGCGCCTGCGCAACCGCTGCGATGCGCCGTTCCCGGCTCGCATCTCGTCCTGCGATCAATACCGACAACGACCGATCGTGCGCCTTCGCAATGGCGTGAGCACCAGCGGCGATCGGGCGAAAGGAACTTGGTGAGATGAGTCACGTTACGCTGGCCATCGCGAAGCCGGCGGACGACGCCGACCTGACTACAATCCGCGGGTATCGAAGGTGCGGAGGTATCCGCACATTCCGAGAACGCCCGTCGCGCGCACCGGCGCACTCCGAACCTCTGCGTCTAGAAGGTGCGCGACCTGACCTTGTGCGACACGTTCCACCGCAGCGAGATCGTTGCGGGCGATCTCGAGCGAGTTAGCTTGGACTAGTCCGCTCCAATCGGCGGCTCGAGCTCGAACCAGTTGACCGGCGGCTTCCACGAACCCGCGGTACGCCTCTGTCCGAGAGCCTTCAGCAGCGGCGCGAAGCAGCGCGAATCCTTCTACGGCGAGGTCGCGTCGCTGCCTCGCCCGTTCACGACGGACTACGTCTTCTCCATCACCAAGATCAGCAGCGTCTGCATAGGCGGCTTCGGAGGCAACGATCCCCGGCGGGAAAGTGAGCACAGCGTCCCCGGCCTCAGGCAGGCCCGCGTTGCTCATCAGGACGACCAGTGACACCGCGCCGTCATTGACGGCGCGGTGGATCGTTCCCGGGGTGAACCAGACGATCGTGCCGGGGCGCAAACGTGTCTCTTCGAAGCCACGCGCAGTCATCGTCTGCAACCGTCCGTCGCCGCCGGTGACGATGTAGGCCTCCGTCGAGGCGAGATGCATGTGCGGGCTCCCTCCGCACAACCCATCCGGCGCGCGGTCATCGTATACATCCAGCATCGAGACAGATGTGCCGCCCGGAAAGGTGAAGTTGCTCAATTGTGACCTCTCAGTATCGTTCGGACGATATCCGCCAACGGCGCGGCATCCGACTCGTCCCCGTCCGCAAAGCCCGTGCCGTATCGGAACGTCGCCTCAGCGCCGTCTGCGACCACGAGCTCTTCACTGAAGAATGGAGCCGGGTTGAGGCAGGCGAACTCCTCTGATCGGGCGAACCACTGCGGTGGATGATGAGGATTTGCGGCGTCGTCGACCATGAGGACGACCGACGATCCGTCCGTGTCGTCGTGTGAGCCGACGAACGCCATCCACTCTCCGCGCCGTCCGCGCAGATCATCGCCGCCGCGGCCCTCAGCCGTGACGAGCGTGCCTCCTGTGAAGGACCGGGGCCCGCGCCAGAAGAGACTGCCGTAGCCAGCATTTTCCCGCCCCCGCGTCGTGGGGGATCCGATGGCGATCGGTTCTCCGCTGACGTTGCGCATCTTCGACTCGAAGACGAGCACCCATGCGCCGCGGTCCGCGAGCGACACACTAAGTGATCGACGCTCGGTGAACAGTAGCTCCCCACCCTGGTAACCCAATCCACGTCGTGCGCAAGCGACGCCTCATACCCGTCGCAGCGTGAGGTGATCGAGCCGCGGGGTAGCTGGCTGCCATCGTTGTCCAATTGCACGTAGAACTGCCCGTGCACATAGGTGGGGCCACCCCAGAAGTTCTCTTCACCCACGACCGGCAGCGACCAGGCGATTCCCTTATGCCAGACGTGATCGTGCGGGCGGAACAGGCTGACCAGGCGACCGGATCGAGTTCGGATGGGGTGCAAAAATGGCTTCGGCGACTCAAGCTGCGGCGTCGACGGAGCGTATGTGTATCGGAGCAGCTCCACGCCACCTTTCGCGACGCTGAGCGCCGTGTCGTCCAGCGCGCGAAGGGGCAGCTCGCTCATGTGTGCACTGGTTTCCTCGGCGCCCACGGCACTGCGCCGCCGTCCATACTCAGGGTGAAGGGATCGTCGCCGCGCAACTCGCCGGCGGCGATCGTCGTCGCCCGGAACGAAGATGCGTACACCGCTGCAGCGAACTCGATCGTCCGGCGCGCGTCGGGGAGGTCGACCTCCGGAGCAGATCCGGCTGCAAGCGCATCGATGATCGCGCCGATCTGTAGGGTGTGGCCGCTCAGCTCTTCGCCCGCTGCCGTGTCCCACGCATCGAGAAGGTGTTCGTGGCCCGGCGCCGGGGTGAACTTCCAGTCGTCGTGTCGATATCCGTAGAGGTGCTCCACCTCCGCCGACGCATACTCGAAGTCGAATCGAAGGCGCGAGGTCTCCCGCGGCGAGACCACGGAGTTGACGACGGTTGCGAGCGCGCCGTTCGCAAAGCGCGCGACAGCAACCGATACGTCCTCAGTATCGGTTGGGCGCAGCTGGCGGGCTGCCATGGCGCTGACATCGGACCACTCACCGAGGACGGCGAGCAAGAGATCGAACTGGTGGATGCCGTGGCCCATCGTCGGACCGCCGCCTTCGACGTCCCATCGGCCGCGCCAGGGGACCTCGAAATATTCGTCGGGCCGATACCAAAGAGTCTCGCAAGATGCGACGAGAGGTCTGCCGAGAACTCCGGCGTGCGCGAGTTCTCGTAGACGGAGCGCTGTCGGGCCGAAACGATGTTGGAAGACCGTCAGGATTGGGACGCCCGTATCCTCTCGGGCCGATGCGAGAGTGTCCATCTCGCGAAGACTGAGCGCCGTGGGCTTCTCGACGAGCGGAATGACGCCAGCCTGGACTGCTGCCAAAGCGAGACTCGTGTGCGTCTGGGGTGGCGTGCAGATGCTCACGAGATCGAGTCGCTCGGACGCCAGCAGGTCGGACGCCGAGCCGTACGATGCCGACGCTCCGAACTGCTTCGCGAAATCGGCTGCGCGCGAGACGTCGACATCGGCGACCGCTGCGAACTCGACCCGATCGGTGAGCGCCGCGAACGCGGCGGCATGGGCATGGGCGATCGCACCGGTGCCCACGATGGCAACCCGGAACGGGGGAGGGGTGGTCATGAATTCTCCTGAACGAAACGAATCGAAGGTGATCGTTCACAATTTCCACCGACGATGGCGATGGGCATTGCTCATGTCAACCGTGCCGCTAGCTGGCCTATTGTCTCAGGTCGCACAATCATTGGTGACCCCGGGGTCAAAGCCGCTGTCAATCAAAGATCACTCTCGCGAACGGAGAGTGTTGACACAAAGATGATCGTTCACTAGTTTGATTCGAAACCCGCCAAAGGTGAACGTTCACCATCATGTCTTCTCGGGCACGATCATCGAACGCCGCGCCTTTCAGCGCGCGGGACGCAGCAGAGCAAAGGAGCAAGATGCGTATCCATCCAGGTCGCCGCTCGGCGACGGTTATCTTCGCGGGGGTCGCAGCTGCCGTGGTTCTCACGAGTTGCAGCGGCGGAGGCGGCGGGACGGGCACCGACGACGGTGAACCGATCACACTTCGGTTCAACTGGTGGGGATCCGATACCCGTCACGCCCTCACGCAAGAGGCAATCGACATGTTCGAGAAGGAACACCCGAACATCACGGTGCAGGGAGAGTTCTCCAATTACAACGATTACTGGAACAAGCTCTCCACCGGCGCCGCCTCCGGCGATCTGCCAGACGTTCTGCAGATCGTCGATCCGTTCATGTACTCCTACATCGACAACGGGCAGCTACTCGACCTGCGGGAAGTTTCCGACGAGCTCCCACTCGACGGCTTCACTGAGCAAGCTCTCTCGTTCGTGGAGTCCGACGGCGGAATCTACGGCGTCCCCGCGGGATTGAGCGCCTTTGGTGTCTCAGCAGACCCGACGGCGTTTGAAGCCGCGGGCGTGAAATTCCCAGACGACGAGACATGGACGTGGGATGATTGGATCGACATTTCCGCGGCCATCGCTGAGGCGACGCCAGGCATCGACGGCAGCGCGATTCCCATGGATGAGCAGACCTTCACTGTCTGGTTGCGCCAGAACGGCGAAGATTTCTGGAATGACGACGCCACCGACGTCGGATTCACACCCGAAACGGCCGCGGACTATTGGGAGTGGGTCGAGGAGCTCCGCGATCGGGGCGGCGTTCCTTCCGTTGAAGAGCAGATCGAGCTCCAGGCTGCGGGCGGAAGTGTCGAGCAGTCCCCGATCGGTACCGGTACCGGTGCGATGCAGATCGGGCTGAGCGGCCAACAGGCTCTGCTCGAAGAGACCGTCGGCCACGAGGTCGGGCTCCTCTTCTTCCCCGGCGAAGCGGAAGCTGAATCGACCGGGATCTACTCCAAGCCCGGCCTGTTCTATGGCGTTTCGGCGTCTTCGGAACACCCGGAGGAAGCGAGCATGCTCGTCGACTTCCTGGCGAACACCAGCGAGGTCGGTGAGCTGTTCAAGTTTGATCGAGGCGTACCGGCAAACAGCGAGGTCTTGGAAGCGATCACCCCCAGCCTTTCAGAAGCCGAGCAGCGGGTCGCGGAGTACATGCAACGCATCGAGGAGCAAGAGCCGACCCCGTTCGCGCGAGCGAACATTGAGGCCGGCGCCATCGCCTCACCGACGTTTGCGCGCATCAACCAGGACGTGCTGTTCGATCGGCTGACACCGCAGGAGGCCGCAGAGCAGTACATCGCCGAACTCCGCGCTGAGATGTGATCGGTCGTTCATGAGCGTCAACACCGACACGACGCATTCGTCGACGGGCGCCGCCGCACTGGCGGCGTTCCGTCGGCGACTGCCGGGCATCATCTACGGCGGCGACTACAACCCAGAGCAGTGGGATCGGCGGACGTGGGCTGAGGACATCGAACTCATGCGGCAGGCCCGGGTGCGCCTGGTGAGCGTCGGTGTCTTCTCCTGGGCCGCACTAGAGCCGCGCGACGGCGAATACGACTTTGATTGGCTGGACGAGATCATGGATCTCCTCGGCGACGCGGACATAGCAGTGAACCTCGCGACTCCCAACGCGGCCACGCCGCCTTGGCTCGCCGAGACACATCCCGAGACGCTTCTGGTGGACCGCGCGGGCACGCGTGTCGGCATCGGGAGCCGTGGGCACTTCTGCCCCTCTGCTCCCATCTACCTCGACCGGAGTCGCCGCATGGCTCGGATGCTCGCGGAGCGATACGGAACGCACCCGGCGCTGGCGATGTGGCACATCGGCAACGAATATCACGCCCACTGCTTCTGCGATCTCTGCGATGCAGCGTTCCGCCGATGGTTGCAGGCCCGGTACGCCTCCCTCGACTCTCTGAACGACGCGTGGGGAACACTGTTCTGGAGTCAGCGCTACAGCGAGTGGGATCAGGTCCATTTGCCGAAGCCGGTGCGCGGCAACATCAACCCCGCGCGCGAACTCGACTTCTCCCGGTTCGTCTCCGATGTGCAGAGTGACCTCATCCGGGCAGAACGTCGCCTCCTCCAGGACATCACCCCGGGCGTCCCAACGACGACGAACCTCCTGCAGAACTACCCTCTCGGCGACTACCGCGCGTGGGCAGATGCGTGGGATGTCGTCGCATTCGACTCGTATCCGGATCCCAGCGACCCGCAGTGGCCCGCCGCAGCAGCCTTGCAATACGACCTCATGCGATCACTCGGTGCGGGGGCACCGTGGATGCTGATGGAACAGGCGGCCAGTGGGGTCGCGCAATGGCGGGTCAACGTGGCCAAGAGTCCTGGCCAGATGCGTCTCGGGTCGTTGCAGGCTGTCGCGCACGCAGCTGACGCGGTCATGTTCTTCCAGTGGCGGGCATCAAAAGCCGGCCATGAGAAGTTTCACTCCGCCATGCTTCCCCACGGGGGAACGGAGACGCGCACCTGGCGTGAGGTGCGCGCCCTCGGCGAGGAGCTGGAACGACTCGATCCGATCGCCGGCGCAACGGTGCCTGCGGACGTGGCGCTGATCTGGGACTGGGAGAACTGGTGGGCCGTCGAGGGGATAGCTCACCCTCGCAACGACATGGACTATCGGGCTCTGCTCCGTGCGTTCCAGGCGCCCCTATGGGAGCGCAACATCGCCCTGGACGTCGTCGGGTGGAACGACGATCTGTCCGGCTACCGAGCGATCATCGCGCCGAACCAGTACCTGCTCTCGGAGGACCGTCGAGCTGCACTGGATGCTTTCGTGCGGGGTGGCGGCCACGTGCTGATCGGATCCTTCTCGGGGATCGTGAACGAGAACGATCAGGTCAACTTGCCCGGCTACGCTCCCGGACTGCGCCCGCTCATCGGGGCGCACATCCTCGACATGGCGGCGCGTCCGGATCACGAGCGGATCTCCGTCCGTATGCCAGGAGGCGAGGTCCTCGGCGATGAGGGCGATTTCGTCCATCGCTGGCAGGACGAGCTCGTCGTCGCCGATGCGGAGATCCTCTTAGAGTACGCGGATGGGGACTTTGCCGGCGAGCCGGCGGTGATCGCTCACCGAGTCGGAGACGGACGTGTCGTCTACTTCGGCACGGATCCCTCATCGTCGCTGCGTGAGCGGCTGCTAGAAGATTTTGTCCGGGCAGCCGATGCCCGCGCCCCCCACCCTGCCCCGCCTGGTGTCGAGGTGGTCGAACGGCGCAGTGCGACGGAGTCGTTCTTGTTCTTCCTCAATCACTCACCGCACCCCCGAGACATCCGCCTATCGGACGGGGGGATCGAGATGCTCTCCGCGCGCGATGTCGCGCCGGGCGAAACTCTCATGCTCGATTCGCAGGGGGCCGCCGTTGTCCGGCGTGCCCTGTCTCGAACGGAAAGACAACTCGCATGACGACCATTTCTTCGTCGCGCCGGACCGCACGTCCAGCGCGACCGGCCCGGTCTCAGATGAAACGATCCGAAGAGCGCGCCGCATGGACATTCTTGGCGCCGTGGGCAATCGGAATCCTGACGATCACACTGGGTCCGATGATCGCGTCGCTGTTCTTCTCGTTCACGGACTACAACCTGCTGAGTGCGCCGGAATGGGTCGGGTGGGAGAACTACGCCACCATGCTGACCGATACCAGGTTGCATACTTCGCTCGGGGTGACGTTCACCTACGTCCTTATCGGTGTGCCGGTACTGCTCATCGTCGCGCTCGCACTCGCGCTGTTCTTGAACAAGGGTGTACGGGGCCTCCCGTTCTACCGATCGGTGTTCTATCTGCCCTCGCTCCTCGGCGGCTCGGTCGCGATCGGCGTGCTGTGGCGGCAGGTATTCGGCGCGGAGGGCCTTGTGAACCAGGTGCTCGCCTTCTTCGGGATCGAAGGACCGGGTTGGATTTCGAACCCCGATACCGCGCTCAGCACGATCATCGTCCTGCATGTGTGGACCTTCGGGGCCTCGATGGTGATCTTCCTCGCGGGGCTCCGCCAGATCCCGGAGGAGTACTACGAGGCTGCCGCGATCGACGGCGCGAGCGGATGGGGACAGTTCCGTCACATCACATTGCCGCTGCTGACTCCCATCATCTTCTTCAACCTCGTGTTGGGGATCATTAACTCCTTCCAGACCTTCACGCAAGCCTTTGTCGTCAGCGGTGGCACCGGCGGACCGTCGGATTCCACCCTGTTCTACTCGCTGTATCTGTATGACCAGGCCTTCGGCGGACGGCTGAACATGGGCTATGCATCGGCGATGGCGTGGTTGCTGCTGGTCATCATCGCGATCTTCACCGCGATCAACTTCTATTTCTCCAAGCGATGGGTGCACTACGGTGACCGCTGACCTCCTCGAACAGTCCTTGACCGCGGCTCCTGGCGCCCCAGCGACGAGACCCCGTCGGCGTCCATCCCGCGGGCGCGTGCGCGCGATCGTGAAGCACGTCGCGCTGATCCTGCTCGGCCTGGTGATGATCTATCCGCTGCTGTGGATGGTGTCGTCGTCGTTCAAACCGGACGCACTGATCTTCCGCGATCCGTCGCTGCTGCCGACCGAGCTAGATCTCACGCACTATCCCGACGGCTGGGACGCACTTTCCCACCCGTTCAGCCTGTACCTCATGAACTCGGCGATCATCGTGGCCGGTTCCTTGCTCGGGAATCTGCTCACCTGCTCGATGGCGGCGTACGCCTTCGCCCGGCTGGAGTTCCGCGGGCGCGGGATCGCGTTCGGCGTCATGCTGCTGACGCTCATGCTTCCCGCGCAGGTGGTGCTGATCCCGCAGTACGTCATCTTCGCGAACCTCGAGTGGGTGAACACGTTCCTCCCACTGATCGTGCCGAAGTTCCTCGCGACGGACGCCTTCTTCATCTTCTTGATGGTGCAGTTCTTCCGCGGACTGCCGAGAGAGATTGATGAAGCGGCAAAGATCGACGGCGCCGGGTACTGGCGGATCTACTACCGGATCCTGTTGCCGCTGTCGATTCCGGCCCTCGCGACGACGGCGATCTTCACTTTCATCTGGACGTGGAACGACTTCTTCAGCCAGCTGATCTTCCTCACCAAGCCTGAGATGCTGACCGCGCCTGTCGCGTTGCGGAACTACGTGGATTCGACGAGCGGGGCATCGTGGGGTTCGTTGTTCGCGATGTCCGTCGTGACCCTCATCCCGGTGTTCCTCGTCTTCCTGTTCGGTCAGCGCTTCCTGATCAAAGGCATCGCCACGAGTGGGTTGAAATGAGCGGCGCGGTGGGTACCGGTCCGGCGCTCCCCGGGCTGTGGGCGGACCCAACATCGCCGAGTTCGACGGCATGTTCTACATCTATGCGACGACCGATGGGGCACCGGGGTGGGGTGCGACGGAGTTCTACGCCTGGTTCTCGGACGACTTGCGCACGTGGGAGCGCACCCCCGAACCGATCGTCAGGCTCGGTCCGGGAGAGGACGTGCCGTGGGCTTCGGGCAAGGCATGGGCGCCGACGATCCTCGAACGAGAAGGCCGTTACTTCTTCTATTTCTGTGGATTCTCACCGCGCTATGACGATCACGGGATCGGCGTGGCCGTGGCGGATTACCCTCTCGGACCGTTCGTCGCCGACCCGGAGCCGATGATCACGAACACCGAGGACCTGCACGTCGGTCATGCCATCGACCCCGCTGCGTTCGCCGATCCGGTCAGCGGGAAGCACTATCTCTTCTGGGGAAACACCTCGGCGATCTTCGCTGAGCTGACGACGGACTCACGCGGGCTCACCCCGGGCACGTTCGTCAAGCCGGAGGGACTCGAGCTCTTCAGTGAGGGGGTGTTCGTCAACTATCGGCAAGGGCTCTATCACCTCACATATTCGATCGGGGACACAAGGTGGCCCGAGTACCGCGTTGCCTACGCGACCGCATCGGAGATCGGCGGATCGTGGACGTACCGCGGCGTCATCCTCGAACAGCGACCGGCGGTGGGCATCCTCGGCACCGGCCACAGTTCGATCCTCAACGTGGAAGGCACGGACGACTGGTTCATCGTCTACCACCGCTTCGCGCGACCTAACGGCGACGGCCTGCACCGAGAGACGATGATCGACAGGGTACGATTCGACCCGGCCACGGGTCTGATGATGCCGGTCACTCCGACCCTCGACGGTGTCGCCGTGACACCCCGCTCCCGACACCGAAGCGAACCGTCGGAGCTAAAGTTATGACTCACCGACGGTTGAGCGACGGTGGGTGAAGGGAACCAGGCGATGACGGATGCTCGCCCGCAGAACGTCAAGCGACCGACCATCATGGAGGTCGCTCGACTCGCCGGAGTTTCCCATCAGACGGTGTCGAGGTACCTGCGCGCCGAAGGCGGCCTCAAGCCCGACACGAGGGCGAGCATCGACCGCGCCGTACAGCAGCTGGACTATCGCCCAAATCTCGTTGCAAGATCGATGCGCACCCGACGCACGGGCCGACTGGCGGTGGTCATGCCGCGGATGACGTACGACCCCGCTCGGATGGTGGCCGGAGCCAGCGAGGCTGCAGCGGATGCTGGCTTTTCCATCGAAGTGGTGAGCGTGAGCGGGGCACAGGCTCGCACGCAGCGTGTGCTTGAGCTCGTCGACTCCGGACAGGTCGAGGGTGTACTTTCCCTGGCCCCGCTGGATACCCAGGGAGTCGCGTCGACCCGTGCGGGTGCGCCGATCGTCGTCAGCGAGGACTTCGATGACGAGATGCGCGGGATAGGTGGCCTCGCTGACCCGTCGCCAGTTGTCGGATTGGTTACGCAGCTCGCGGAACTCGGTCATCGCCGCTTCTTTCACGTCAGCGGCGAATCGCACTTCGCGTCCGCGCGGGCGCGCAGAGATGCTTTCGTCCGAATCGTCGAGCGGCTCGGGCTTGAAGTGGTCGGAGTCGTTGACGGCGACTGGAGCGGTGAATCAGGAATCCGGGCAGTGCACAGCTGGGAGGACGACAATCGTCCCACAGCAGTTATCGCGGCCAATGACGTCGTCGCTTCGGGGGTCATCCGGGGGGCATGGCAACGCGGCTGGCGAGTCCCAGACCAACTGAGCGTGACAGGCTGGGACAACCATGTCCTGGGACGATTCGGCGTGCCGTCGTTGACCACAGTCGACGTCGACCTTGAGGGACTTGGGCGCAACGCGATGCGCCGTCTCATCTCGACGATCCGGGACGTCGAGATGGTGCCGGAGACGCCGCTGATCAATCGCATCATTTGGCGCGAATCCACAGCGGGGGCCCCCGTGGCTTGAACCTGCCAGGGTAGCTTCGCCGACTTTGGCGAAGGTCAGCGCGCAGCAGGTGAAGGTCGGCTATGAACCATGGTCAGCCGTGGCAGGACTGGCGCGACCGATGCTCAGAGCGCGATGCAGTCAGTGGTGATCTCCCGTCCGCGGGTCTGCTGCACCGGTAGGTGACACGTTGTAGTCACGCCGCGAGGGCGACGTCGGTGTTCATGATTGCTTCGTACTCGACCGGGGTCAAACCGTGGAGCCGCTTCTGTCGACGGCGTCGGTGGTAGGTGCGTTCGATCCAGGTGACGATGGCGATGCGGAGCTCGTCGCGGGTGGCCCAAGCGCGGCGGTTGAGGACGTTCTTCTGTAGCAGGCTGAAGAACGATTCCATCGCTGCGTTATCGCCCGCCGAGCCGACGCGCCCCATCGACCCGACCATGCCGTGGTGGTGCAGAGTGCGGACCAACGTGCGGGCGCGAAACTGCGATCCTCGGTCGGTGTGGACCACGCAGCCGGCGACGTTCCCGCGCCTGGCGACGGCGCTGTTCACGGCGTCGACGGCCAGACGGGCCTTCATTCGGTCGCTGATTGAGTACCCCACGATTCGGTTGCTGAACACGTCTTCGATGGCGCAGAGGTAGAGCTTGCCTTCACCGGTCTTGTGCTCCGTGATGTCGCTGAGCCAGAGCCGGTTCGGGGCGTCCGCGGTGAACTCCCGGCGCACGAGATCGTCATGGACCGGCGGGCCGAGCCGCCTACCCTTGCCTCGGCGGCGCTTGCCGAACGCTGACCACCAGCCGTTGTCACGGCAGATCCGCCACGCGGTCCGCTCCGCCATGACCTCACCCGCGTCGCGGGCCTCGTCGAGCAGGAACCGGTAGCCGAACTCTGGGTCGTCGCGGTGCGCGTCGACCGACGCGTTGGCGCGATGCGC
>JAAIGE0100743977.1_pt1 | contig 33254 bp, 34 predicted proteins | sample 6487951 | NCBI WGS metagenome assembly JAAIGE01 (sample SAMN13974128, study PRJNA590717) | phyllosphere metagenome | biome: tomato field; feature: multiple bacterial spot infested tomato fields; material: tomato leaves; isolation source: leaves from tomato fields | host: Solanum lycopersicum ...
ATATTGCCAAAATGGCATGTTTCCGTCTAGCCAAAATGGCATAGCTATGGGACATCGGACGGCATGAGGCTGGCGGACTGGCGAATTGGAAGTGGGCGCACGCAGGATATGCTTGCATCCGAGCTGCGCGTCGACGCCGCGACGATCCATCGGTGGGAGCGAGGCACGCGAACGCCGGGCCGCGATCACCTGCAGGCGATCTTCCTGCTGTCCGAGGGACAGGTGGAGCCGAACGATTTTTACGACATGCCGGCGTGGCGACGGATCCTTGCCCACGCGATCCAGACGATGTGCGGGCGGGCAGCGTGATGCGTCGCAAGTATCGGTATTCATGGCCCTTCCTTCCATCGTTCCCGTATTGTTCTCTTTTGGCACAGCGGCTGTCAACGGATTTTGATCCATGTTGCGCGGGTGGTGGGTCCGAAACGGATGGAACGGTCGGGCATGTATGACCGTGCGGGTTTCTTCGAGCGCGATACCAGCGATGGCCTGTCGGGCTATGAGCGCGACATCCTGTCGCGGTGGGACGCCGGCGCGCCGATCGCCGATATCGCCGCCGCGACCGGGCGATCGGCCAAGGCGGTGGCGCATGTCGTCCAGCTTTATGATGATCGCCCCGACCCGGATGAACGCGCGGCGCTGGCAGCGGCGAACGCGCGGTTCGTCGCTGCGCTGGAGACGGCGCGGATGAGGCCGCATGCAATCAGCGTCGGCGAGATCAACGACATGCTGACCGACGGCATCGAAGCGCTGGTGCGCGAGCTGCTGCCCAACGCGCGCAAGGCTGGCAATGAATTGTGCGTCGGCAGCCTTGCCGGGGAAAAAGGGCAATCGCTTCGCGTCCACATCGGCAGCGGCGCGAAGCGGGGCTGGTGGCGGGACTATGGCGGCAGCGAGGGTGGCGACGCGCTGAAGCTGATCGCGGCGGTGTTGTTCGCGGGGGACATCAAGAAGGCGGTCCAGTGGGCGAAAAGCTGGCTGCATCTGGACGATGAGGATCCCGCGCGGCTGCAGCAGCACCGTATCGAGGTCAAGGCGCGAAGCGATGCGCGCGCGGCGGACGCCGAGAAGGAGCGCCGCCGGACGATCGGATCGGCCAAGAACCGCTGGCTGCAGGCGATGCGGATCGAGCCGGGCGATCCGGTCGACCGGTATCTGGCAGGACGGGCGATCGATCTGCGCACGCTCGGCCGTGCGCCGGGGGCGTTGCGGTATCATCCGGCGCTGCAATATGGCTATCAGGGACCGCTGGTGCCGGCGATGGTTGCGCAGGTCCTCAATCTAGCATGCGAGCAGATCGCCACGCATCGCACCTGGATCAAACCGGACGGGAGCCGGAAGGCGGGGCCCGACCTGATCGGGTGGTTCGGCGACGGTGTGCCGAATGATCCGAAGAAGGTGATGGGATCGCCGCTCGGCGGGCACATCCCGCTCTGGAAAGGCACCCATAGGTGCCCGCTACGCGACATCCCGGAAGGGACCGACGTCTATGTCTCCGAAGGCATCGAGGACGGATTGACCGCAGCGGTCGCGGACCCATCGATCCGGGTCATCTGCATGATCGCGCTTAGCTATTTCGCGGATCTTGAGTTGCCGCCGCAGATGGGGCGGCTCGTCATCCTCCAGCAGAACGATCCGCCGAAGAGCGATGCCGCCAAGCTGATGAAGCGGTGCATCCAGAAGCACCGTGCCGCCGGCCGTCGTGTGGCCGTCGTGCCCGCGCCGCCGGGTTTCAAGGATTTGAATGCCTGGGCGATGGCATTGGCGGGATCAAAGGCATGACTGGCAAACTCCAGCCTATTCGCAACGTCCTGGCTAATCCGTCGGAGGCACCGATCGACGGCGTGCCGCCACCGGCAAATGATCGCGACGGCCGCTACGGCGGACGGCCCCCCAAGGTCATGCCGGACGGTTGCCCGGTCATTCCGGTCGGCACCGAAAACGGCGTGTTCTTCTTCCTGACGGCGCTGGGCGAGCTGCGCGGGCTGACGTGCGACAAGGTCGCCAACAAACATATCGTCGGCATGTTCGCGCCGGACAGCGATTATCTGATGGAGGCGTGGCCCCGCAAAAAGCTGGTCAAGCAAGAGGATGACGACGGCAACGAAGTCGAGGAATGGATCGTCACCGGATGGCGCAACGACGATGTCGCCATGCTGCTGATGGATGTTGCGGCCAGCAAGGGCGTGTGGAACGCGCGCGAAAAAGTGCGTGGACGTGGCGCATGGGTCGACGACGACGGCGGCCTGGTCCTGCACTGTGGCAATCATGTGCTGCTCGGCGGGGCGTGGAAGCGGCCGGGGATGCATGACGACATGGTCTATCCGACCATGCCGCCCATACCCTTGCCCCGTGGCGATCGGCACGACACCGCGCTGACGATCGCACCCAAGCTGGTCGGCGAGCTGCGGTCGCGCGGGATCGCGATAGCCGATGACGCATCGCCGGCGCTGGCACTGTTCGAGCTGCTCAAGACATGGAATTGGGATCGGCCGCTGATCGATCCGGTGCTGATGCTGGGCTGGCTGGCGGTTGCGCCGTTCGGTGGCGCGCTTGACTACCGCCCGATCCTCTGGACGACCGGCGGCAAGGCGGCCGGCAAGACGTCGCTGCAGAAGATGATGGACTGGCTGTTCGACGGCGGGATCCTGCAATCGCCGAATGCGTCGGAGGCGGGTATTCGGCAGACGCTGGGCCAGCAGTCGCTGCCGGTCGGTCTGGACGAAGCCGAGGCGGAGGCGGACAATCGCAAGCTGCTCGCCCTGGTCACGCTCGCGCGCCTCGCGGCGACGTCGCAGGGCAATATCATTCGTGGTGGGCAGGACCATCAGGCGTCGGAATTTCGGGCGACGTCGTGCTTTCTCTTTTCGTCGATCCTTGTGCCACCGCTGACGCCGGCGGATCGATCGCGCATCGGCCTGCTCGAGCTAAAACGCCTGCCCGATGGCGGCAAGGCTCCGTCGCTCGACAAGCGCGAGTTCAACGCGATCGGCGCGTGGATGCGCAAGCGGTTCGCCGATCGATGGCACGAGTGGTCGGGGATCCTCTCCGCCTTTACCGACGCGCTGCTGGAGGAAGGGCGGCAGTCGAGCCGCGCGGCCGACCAGTTCGGCACGCTACGCGCGGGGGCGCACATGCTGCTCGACCCCGACCCTCCGGAGGCAGAGGAGCTGACAATCTGGGGCGGCCTGCTGTCGATCGATAATCTGGCCGAGACGGCCGGCGAGGCGGACGAGGGGCCGATGTGCCTCGACCATCTGATGTCGTCACCGGTGCAGCTCGGCCCGCGACGGGAAAGCCGGTTGGTCGAGGACTGGTTGGCGCAATCGGTGGCGCAGCCGCGCGCCGGCGCCGCGATCGAGGTGGTCGCGGAATTTGACAGCGCCCGGACGAAGGCCGACGAGGCGCTGGGACAGATCGGGCTGAAGGTGATCCGGGTGACGGACAAGCCGCCGATCCCCGGCAGGCCGTATCTGGCGATCGCCGACGCGCACCAGGCGCTGGCCAAGCTGTTCGAGACGTCCAAATTCCGCGATGGGGTGTGGTCGCAGCCGTTGGGCCGCATCGAGGGCGCGCGGAAGGGGCAGAACCGGCGGATCGGCAAAAGACAGACGAAATGCACGCTGGTGCCGCTGGATGCGGTGCTGGCGTTGGATGATGCGGCCGTGGGTAGCGAGCCGGCCGCGCGGGTCGACGCATAGCACTACCATGATCGCGCTCTCCTGACGTCGCGATAGACCACCACAAATACTCCGCGGGGCAGGTTGACGCGCCGATAGGCGGCGTCGACCGGTGCGCCCCGCGTCCGCATGCCTTTCCTTCGCCGAAGGCCTTCAACCTTGTGCGGCAAATAACGTCATGCAGGTTCGTGTCTCGGCCGACGTTCGCGCTCCACAGATCGTTCACGCACGGCTCGCACGTCAGCGCGGCGACGTCACCCAGCCATTGTTGTTGCGCCTCAAACCCTGTTCGGGCAGATAAGTAATCAGCGCCGATACGGTGCGTGCTACCTCCGGTTCGAGGGTAGGGTAGCGGTCTGACGTAGCGCTACTGGTAGCGCCTATCATATTGCAATCGTTGAATATCTTTCGCGTGCTACTGCGCTACGTGCCTCTCGCGCGCGCGTGTTACACACACGTGCGCGGGCGGGCGCATGCGCGTATAAAGGGTTAGGTGTCTAGGTAGCGACGTAGCACCATATATAAACGCAACTAGTACAGTGCCTTAGGCGCTACTTTTGCCGCTACCCTCGGCGCTACCATCGCTACGTCAGATGCGATCACGGCTTGGGCACTTGGACCGGGCGGCATCACGCGGTGTATCTGTTCAGCCGCATGCGACCGGCGATCCGATCATGACGGGCGAACCGAATAAAATAGGGGGCGGATATGCCGCCGACGGGCTCGTATCCGGCGCGGGTGCCGCGATCGAGGCGGCGGGGCCGCTGCTGCCGCTGCGCGATGCCGAGCAACTGGAGCTGATCGAAACTCCGGGCCGCCGGCTGCGGCAGGACGAGGTCGAACGGTTGCCGCGCGGGCGCGGTCGGCCGGCGGGGGCGACGAACAGACGCACGACTGCATGGCGGGACTATCTCGCCGCGCGGTACACGCACCCGCTGGAGACGCTGGCCGTCATCCAGTCGCAGCCGGTCGACAAGCTGGCGGCCGAGCTGGGGTGCAAGCCGGTCGAGGCGCTGGCGATCATCAAGTCGGCAGCGGCCGAGCTTGCGCCGTACATGGAAGGCAAGATGCCGGTCGCGATCGACATGCAGATGCGTGGCGACATGGTGCTGGCGATTGCCGGACTGGCGGGCACGACGGTGGCGCAGGTCGACGACATTGCGGCGGGCGAGTTCGTCGAAGTGGCAGATTTGGAAATGCCGCAAAATCAATCGCTTAGCGCGTCGCATGATGAGGTGTCGGAATGACGCTGTCGGAACGCGAGGTGCAACGCATTGCAATGATTGGCTTTTACGCCGATCCGCCTCAGCTTTGGCAGCTACGCCGGTCGGTCGTCGGGCAGGCCGGGGGGGTGTCGGTCGATCGCGACGGGGGGCGTCCCCCCCGCCGGGCGCGATCCTCCTCTCTCCCCTGCCGTCAGGCGCTGTTCGCAAATTCCTGCGGTTTTGCCACGTCCGGTCAGGGTAAAGGCGCGCAAACCTTACATCGCCGGCATTGGGGTCGGGGTAAGGTCGTAGCGGTCCACGTCGTGCAAAGCACGAACACCCGAACGGGGTTCGGGAAATGACCGCGTCCGTCCTGGCGATGAAGCCAGTCGGACCGGTGGCGGACGCATGGAGAGTGAGCCGAGCGTTCATCGGTGGGATAATGGGTCCGGTCGGTTCCGGCAAGACATCAACCGGTGTGGCGAAATGTTTCGGCATCGCGGCGTTGCAGCCGCCGGTGACGAACGCGCAGGGCGATCGCATCCGCTACGCCCGGGGCGCGGTGATCCGCGACACCTATCCCAACCTCGACAGTACCGTGCTTGCGACGTGGCACCAGTGGGTGCCGCGCGAAGTCGGCAAATACACGCACGACGCACCGCGTCGGCATGTCGTCCGTCTCCGGTTGATGGACGGCACGTTCCTCCAGCTCGAGATGCTGTTCATCGCGATCGGGGACAAGCGGGTCGAGGACGTGCTGCGCGGGCTGGAACTGACGTTCGCTTGGCTGAACGAGGCGGATCGTCTGCACCGGGAAGTGCTGGCGTACCTGACCGGCCGCGTCGGGCGCTATCCCGGCCCCAAGCTGGGCGGATGCGTCGACCCGACGATCATGCTCGACTTCAACGCGCCGGACGCAGACAACTGGCTGTACGAGATGTTCGTCGACCAAACGATGGACCCGGCGATCCTCGCGTCGCTGAAAGAGCTGTTAAAGGGGCGGCCGGTCGTCGAGTTCTTCCAGCAGCCCGGCGCGCGCGAGCCGGGAGCGGAGAACCTGCACAACCTGCCCACCGGGTACTACGACCTGCAGTACGCCGCGCCGACCAGTGCCGATTACAAGGCACGGATGCTGGACAACCGGTTCGTGCCGCTCCGACACGGACAGCCGGTGTACCCGGAATTCAACATGTTGGTGCATGTAGCCGATGGGCCGATCGCGTTCGACCCGGCGCGCAAGCTGATCGTGGCGATGGATGCCGGGCTGACGCCGGCGGCGGTGTTCGTCCAGCGCAGCTCGCTGGGGCAGCTTCGCGTGCTCCACGAGCTGTGCGTGTTCCCGGAACCGGACGAGACGCTGTCGGGCGTCGGGCCGACGCGGTTTGGGCGGGCGGTCGCCAAGTTCATCGCCGAGCATTTCCCGTCGATAGACATGTCGCCCGCGATGCGGCGGGTGCGCAATCATAACGGGCCGCCGTCCGTCCTCGACATCCACGCCGAGCGCATGATCGAGTTCTGGTGCGATCCGGCGGCGAAGGACGGGACCGACAAGAGCGGCAACGAGGCGTCGTGGCTGGAAGTCGTCCAGGCGCAGATCGGGCAGAAGATCAAACCGGCGGCGACGAACCGCCTGCATGTCCGCTTGGAGAGCGTGCGGCGGCCAATGCTGTCGATGATTGACGGACACATGCCGGGTTTCCTGCTGTCCAAGACCTGCAAGATCCTGCGCAAGGGGTTCATCAGCGGATACCACGTCAAGCGCGTGGCGGTGGGCGGCGACGGCACCGGCCGGTTCGACAGCGAGCCGAGCAAGAACATGTTCAGCCACGTCCAGGACGCGCTGCAGTACGCGGCGATGGCCGATAGCGCGGCAGTCGCGGAAATCATGGGCAAGTCGGCATCGACCGCGCGGCGATCGGCGCGGGCGCGTGGTGCCGCGTCGGTGCAGCTTGGCAGCGGCTATTTTTCGGGAGGATGAGGCGATGGCGTTCGTAGGGGATATCGCAAAGCGGTCGATCGGCGTGGTCGGCGACCTGCTGTTCGGAGGCAAGAAGGCGACCCCGGCGCCGACGCCGATCGTGCCGCCGGTGCCGACGCGCAACGCGGCGGCCGAGGCGGCGCGGCGCAGCGATCAGCTTCGTCGCCGTCGTGGCGCGACCGAGAACGAATACGCGGGTGCCGCGACGCCCGCGACCCCGGCAGTCAAAACCCTGCTTGGTCAGTAATCGCGACCACCGAACGAGGAAAACCCATGGAAATCCGTGATATTCTGGCTATCCAGAAAAAAAGTGTCGATGACGCGAAGGCCGAGATCGTCACGCTGACGGCGGAGCAACTGGCGGAGTTGCGGGCGCTGGAGGTCGCCGAGGGAGATGGCAAGACGCGCACGACGCTCGTGAAGGCGATCGACGCGCGGATCGCCCAGCTCGCAGCGGCCGATCCCAACGTGTTCGACACGACCGATGATGTCATCAGCATCAACGACGCGACGGTCGGTGATGGCACGTCGGATCAGTCGATGCCGATCGCCTCGGAACAGGGCGCGTCTGGCGACGGCACTGCCACTGGCGATCATGCCGAACCGTCGACTGTGCTGCAGCAGGCCGGGACGCCGACGGTCTATGTGACCGAGGACCGGTGTCGGGAAATCGTCGCCGAGGCGGTAGCGGCCGCCGAGAAGCGTCTGGCCACGGCCGCTGCGAACGGGGTGAACGTCTCCGGCGGCGATGCGTCGCCGCGTATCACCGGCGGGCTGTCGGCGCTGGACGATGCCGATGACGCCGAGCGCGAACGGCAGGCGCGGGCGGACGAGGTCGCGGCGCAGATCCGTGCGGGCGAGGAAGCCGAGCAGCGGGCGCACGAGGCGCGGATCGAGCAGCAGCGCCAGCAGGCGGGCATGGCGCAGGCCGCCTATTCTCTCGCCACGGCGGGCAGCACGTCGCGCGATGTTCGCGGCGTGGCGCAGGATGGCGGTCGCCTGTTCTTCAGCGACGGCACCCGGTTCCTGCCCGAGATCGGCGGTATCGAGGTGCGCGCGCGCGTGGTCACGATCACCAACGGCAAAATCGTCGTCAACCAGGTGATCGATTTCGATCCCTCGCTGCCGTCCGCACTGGTGACGGAAGTGTGGCTGGGTATCGAGAACGGTGCGGCGTTCGCAAAATGCGATGTGCCGGGCGGCCTGCGCGTCGGTAGCGGGCACGAGGCGCAGTTGCCGAGCGGCCACCTCGCGTTCGATCTGACCGCGTGATGCGCGGCGGGGGGCAGACGGTGGAAGATGCGACCGCGCTGCTGAAGCGGCAGGGCGATATGGAAGCCGATCGCGCGAATTTCGACGCGATGTGGCAGGACGTCGCCGAGTATCTGCTCCCCCGCCAGGCCGACTTCCTGCAGCTTGGTGGCGTCAACCCGCAAGGGTTGCGCCGCACTTCGCGACTGTTCGACGAAACCGCGATGCTGGCGCTGGATCGCGGCGTCGCGGTTTGCGAGGGCTATGCGATCCCGCGTGGCACGCGGTGGCAGTTGCTGGGACCGCGCGATGACGAGCTGGCCAAGCTGCGCCATGTCCGCGAATGGTACGAGCGCAAGACGGGGCAGCTATTCGAGCTGCGGTCGGCCCCCTATTCGGGGTTCGATACCCAGAGCCATGAAAGCTTCGCATCGCTGCTGGCGATGGGCAACCAGTCAATGTGGTCGGAAATCCGGCGCGATCGGTTGGGCCGGCCGCTAGGCATCTATTACCGGTCGGAGCATATCGGATCGATCTGGGCGCGCGAGGATGCGTGGGGCCGGGTCGACACCACGCACCGCAAGTTCCACCTGTCGGCACGACAGGCGATGCAGAAATGGCCGAACAGCCCGCCGCCGAGCGCGGCCAAGGCGATGGCGGGGTCGTCGCCCAAGCCGGAGGCGATGCACGCCTATCTGGAGGTAATCGAGCCGAACGCCCAGTTCGATGCCGACCGGCTCGACTGGCGCGGCATGGCGTGGACGTGCTGCCACGTCGACATCGAGGCCAAGGCGGTGTTCGACCGGGGCGGGTATCATACCCAGCCCCGCGCCTATTCGCGGTACGAGAAATCGCCGTACGAGACGTACGGGCGCGGTCCCGGCATGACGGTGTTGCCGGCAGTGAAGGCGTGCCAGCAGATGGTGCGCGACCTGATGACCGCCGCCGAGTTCGCGGCGCGGCCGGGACTGCTCGCGGCCGACGACGACCTGGACGGCATGATCCAGTATTTTTCGGGCGGTGTGACCTTCGGCGGGCTGGATGCCCAAGGCAACCGCCTGCTGGTGCCGATGTTCGAGGGTGCTGACATGTCGATGGCGAAGGAACTGCTGGGCGATACGCGCGGCGTCATCCAGCAGGCGTTCTTCAACGACTTGTTCCTGATCCAGCAGGGCGAGCTGAAAAGCCATGTCTCCGCCGCCGCGATCATGGAGCGGGCGAGCGAGAAGGGGTTGTTGCTCGCGCCGATCGGCCGGCAGGAGACGGAGTGGTTCGGTCCGCTGGCCGATCGCGAGTTGCACCTGATGGACGAGCTGGGCCTGCTGGACGACATGCCCGGCGAGGTGAAGGAGGCCGGGGGCGCGTACCAGTTGCGGTACGAGAACCCGCTGGCGCGCGCGCAGAAGGCGGAACAGGCCGGCGGCTTCTACCAGATGCTGCAGGGTATCACCCCGATCATCCAGTCCAAGCCGGCGCTGATCGACGAATTCCTTGCGCGCTATCCGTTCGAGAAGATCATGAGCGGCCTAGCGTGGATCCACGGTGCCCCGGCGAGCTGGGAAGCGGACGAGGCCGAGCAGAAGGCGAACAAGGACGCGATCGCCAGTGCGGCGCAGGCAGAGCAGTTGTTAGCCGCCGCGCCAGTCGTGGCGGACGTCGCCGATACGCTGAGCGGTGCGGGAGGCGGCGGTGTCCCTGCCTGACGATCCGATGTCGATCGCGGAGAAGGCGCGGCAGACCGCCGCGGCGCTTGCCCGCCAGTTGCGCAAGCTGACGAACCGGTTCCGCATTCACCGCGACCTGTTCCTCGGCGAGGACGGCACCCCGACGCCGCCGGCGGCCGAATGGTTGCGCGACCTGGGCAAGCGCTGTTTCGCCGATGGCAGCACGTACCATGCGGATCCGCGCGAGCATGCCCGACGGGAGGGGCGGCGCGAGGTCTATCTAGAGATCATCGCCGGGCTGGAGCTCGACGGGAAGAAACTGGCGGCGCTCACGCGCCAGATGCGGGAGTTGAACAATGAGTGACGGGGGCGAAAGCCAGCAGCAGACCGATACCACGAATGGTGGTGGCGAGGGTGCGCCGCAGATCCCGGATTGGATGGCCGGCCTGCCCGATGACCTGAAGGCCGACCAGACGCTGGGCCGGTACAAATCGCTCGAGGATCTGGCGAAGGGCCATCTGGAAACGAAGCGGGTCGCATCGAGCAAGGTGGTGGTGCCCGGCGCCGACGCCGATGCCGCCGCATGGGATGCGTTCTACAGCCAGATCGGTCGGCCGGCGGAGGCATCGGCGTACGATGTTCCCGCGACCGACGATACCGACCCGGCATATATCGATGCCTTCAAGGGCAAGGCCCACGCGATCGGGCTGCACCCGAACCAGGCGAAGGCGCTGGCCGAGTGGCAGAACGAGCAGGTCGCGGCATCGATCAAGACGGCGAACGATGCGAGTGCCGCCGAGCTGGCCGCGTTCAAGACGGAGACGCCCGAATATGACGCGAAGCTGGCGAAGGCGCAGGCACTGCTGAAGGCCACCGGTGTCGACGAGGCGGTGCTGACCGAGCTGGACGTGAAGCTCGGCACCAGGAACCTGCTGTCGTTCGTGTTCGGGTTGGCCGACAAGTTCGGTGAGACGGCGCGGGTCGACCCTGACAACCCGAACGCCATGCCGTTCGGTGCCGATACCGCGAACGCGGCCGAGCAGCTGCGCAAGCTAAACGGTGACGAAGGGTTCCGAGCCAAGATCAACGCCGGCGATACCGCCGCGATCGCCATGCGGCAGCGGTTGATCGCCGCCGCCAACCAGCAATCGCACAAACCCGGTTGACACCACGAGTCGCGTGGATGATCAGTAGCGCGTAGCCGACCGGGGGGACGGCTAAATTTCCCCCCATTCGTGTATCCCCGGCATCGCCGGCCCACGTGCAATCCGCGAAAGCAGCGGCGGCGTAGAACGGACCGTCTCCGTTCAGACCGGCCCGGCGGCATGCGCCCCGTATCCCCGATCGAAACCGCATCAATTCGCAGTTTCTTTCGGGAGGGCCGTATGGCCGAGAATTTCGCAGATGTCGGCCGGTCGGCAGAGTTTCAGGCGAACGTCGAGTTCGAACTGAACGAAACGCCGGGCAAGCTGGCTACGTGGTCCAAGATCAAGCTGACCGGTACCGGCAATTCGTCGGTGAAGGTGACGAACCGTTTCAGCGACATGAATGCCCATGAGATCGAGGGGCGCAACCAGGACACGATCAATACCGACCCCGACCTGACCGCGCGCTGGATCCACAAGCCCCGCCGGCAGGCCGTCATCCCGCTGCTGGACCCCGACGACCAGATGGGCACCAGCATCGAACTGAAAGCGCCGCTGGTTACTGGCACGGCGCGCGGCATCCGTCGCGCGCACGACGATCGGTGGCTGGAGGGTTTTTACGGCACCGCCTATACCGGCGAGAAGGGCACCGTAGCGGTGCCGTTCAAGGCGGCAAATATCATGGCCGTCGATTTCGGTGCGCCCGGTACGCCGCTGGGTATCACGCTGGCGAAGCTGATCCGTATGCGCCGCATGCTGTCGGCCGCGTTCGTCGACCTCGAAACCGAAACGCCGATCATGCCGGTGACCGCCGCCGGTATCGAGGATCTGCTGAACATTCCCGAAGTGCGGAACCGCGACTTCAATCCGACCGAAAAGCAGGCGCTGCAGAGCGGCAAGGTCGCGACGTTTCTGGGCTTCACCTTCGTACCGGTCGAGTACGGCAACCCGAAGGCGTTCCCGTTGGGGTCGAAGCTGACCGTCGATGCGAACGGCAACCGTCGCATCCCGGTGTTCGTACCATCGGGCATGGCCGATGCGACCTGGCTGGAATTCCAGGCCGAAATCGACAAGCGCGCGGACAAGAACCACTCGCTCCAGATCGCCGGATACACCTGTCGCGCCTCGACCCGCACGGACGAGGACAAGTGCTTCCAGATGCTCGCCAAGGAAAGCATCTGATCGAACGGCGGGGCGTCGCGCCCCGCCGGCCCATTCGGCCGGGCAACCGGCAATCATGAGGTGAGTTATGGCGAAGGGTTTTCCCATCGAAATGTACGGGGTGCGCGATGGCGCATCGGTCCCCGTGCAGAAAGCCAGCGGCATTGTGGTCAAGAGCCGCCAGCGCGTCGACCGCGCGACGTTCGACCTGTCGGACGCGCGGGTCGCCAAGGCGGTTGGCGATACCAATTATGTCGGCACGATCCCCAAAGGGCATCGCTTCGCGGGCATCCGGCTGACGACGTCGGTGACGCTCGGCACCGCGACGCTCGCGTTCGGCAGCCCCGGTGCGCCGAACGCCTATGGTAACGCGGCCACTCAGACCACGCCGGACAGCCCGCGGCTGATCGGCAAGGCGACGGCACTGGCCGCCGACCCGGTCATGACCGAGGATACCGAAGTTTTTCTGACGATCGGTGCCGCCGCCCTCCCGGGTGCCGGCATCGTCGTCGCGGAGCTGGTCTACACGGGTCGCTGATCCAGCGCCCGGCGTAGGTGCCGCCGCCGAACTGGACCGGGTGCGATGTGCCCGGACGTGAGCCGAGCCGGCGGCGGCACACTTATCAGAAGGATTTCCCATGGCGGCGCAACCCAGCCTGACGCGGATCGTCAATCGAGCTGCCATTCGCGTGGGTTCGGCGCGCCAGATTTCCAGCATCGACGAACAGTCGCCGCTCGCCTCCGCCGCCCGGGCCGTGCTGGACGATGTGCGCGACGAACTGCTCGCGTCGCATCCGTGGAATTTCGCGATCCGGCGCGCGGCCTGCGCCGAGGTGCCGGGTGTCGGAAACGCGGACTATGCGCGCGGGTTCGAAAAGCCGGCGGACTGCCTGCGCTGGTTGCCCAACCGGCCCGACGTCGATCCGTATGCCGATGTCGTGATCGAGGAGGACGGTGTGCTGCTGTCCAATGCGCGCGCGCCGTTGCTGATCCGGTATATCGCGCGGGTCGAAGACCCGTCGAAATGGTCGCCCGGGTTCAACGCGGCGATGGCCGCGCAGATCGCGCTGGAGATTTCGCCGACGCTGACCGGTGAGGAAGGGCTGTCGCGCAAGCTGCAGGTGTCGCTGGAGCGATCGATCCAGAAAGCAAAGCGCGAGGACGGGTTAGCGAGCGGACAGCGTGCGCGCACGACGCCGGCGTTGTCGCGGTGGGTCGCGTCGCGCGACATGGACATGCGTGAGGGCCAGTACGGCCCGCCGATCGTCTGATGGCCCGCGCGACCGCCGCCCAAACGAGCTTCAATGCCGGCGAGCTTTCGCCGCGTCTGCGCGGCCGCGTCGACCAGTCGGCCTATGCCAATGGCTGCGAGACAATGCTGGGGTTCTTTCCAGCGTTGCAGGGACCGGCGATCGCGATGCCGGGCACGATGTTCGTCGCTACGGCGGCGGGACCGTTCCGGTGCATCCCGTTCGAATACGACGTCGAGCAGTCGTACACCATCGAGGCGAGCGACCATCGGTTCCGGTTCTATACCGGCAACGGCCGATTGGAGACGGCACCGGGCGTCGCGTACGAGATCGCGACGCCGTGGTCGTACGACCAGGTGCGCGAGCTGGACTACCACCAGTCGCTGGACGTCCTGTACCTCGTCCATCCGCAGGTGCCGCCGCACGAGTTGCGCCGCGTCGGACCGACCAGCTTCGCGTTGGTGCCGCTGGCGCTGACCAACGGGCCGTTCGCCGATGGCAATGCCGACGAGCTGTTGCAGGTGAGCGCGAGCGGCGACACCGGCAGCGTCACGCTGACCGGGCCGGAAGCCGGGTTCTTCGCCGCCGGCGACATCGGGTCGCTGTTCCAGTTGGAGGCTGGCGATTACAACGGCGTCGGTGCGTGGGAACCGGCGGTGACGGTGACGGCAGGGCAGACGAAGGCGAGCGACGGCAAGGTCTATGTCGCGCGCGCAACCGGTCGCACCGGATCGGTGCAGCCGATCCATTCGAGCGGTGCCGAATATGACGGCATGGCGAGCGGCGAAAATCTGGAGGAGAAGCCCGCCGCCGGGATCCTGTGGGAGTATCTGCATGGGCGGTACGGGTTGCTGCGTATCGCTGCCGTCGACGGCGACGGCAGCACGGCGACGGCGGACGTGCTGCAGCGCCTGCCCACCGGTTTCGACACCCCGACGTGGCGGTGGGCGCGCGGGGCGTTCAGCGGGCGACAGGGCTGGCCCGAGGCGGTCACGATCTGGAACGAGCGGCTGACGTTCGGCAAGAAGGCGACGATCCACGGGTCGGTCGTCGGCGGTTATGACGATTTCGGCGCGCGCGACGATGCCGGCGATTTCCAGCGCGACCGGGCGTTTACCGTCCGCCTGCCCAATCCGAACCGCATCCGGTGGCTGGCGGCCGATCGCCGGTTGCTGATCGGCACAGCGCGCGCCGAGCATGCTGCCGAGCAGCTTCAGGTGACGAGCGGCACGCCCGGCCCGCCGGTTATCGAGGTGCAGACGCAATCGACCTATGGGTCGATGCGGTTGCGCCCGGTGCTGGCCGATGGCCGCGTACTGTTCGTCCAGCGCGCCGGGCGCAAGGTCCACGAGCTGGGCTATGCCTATGCGTCCGACCGGTACGAAGCGCCCGATATGACCCGGCTTGCCGATCATCTGGGCGCGCGGGGGTTCGCCGATCTGGCGTGGGTGCAGGAGCCTGATCGGCAGCTATGGGCGGTGCAGGATGACGGCACGCTGGCGGCGATGACCTATTCGCCCAGCCAAGAGGTGTTCGGGTGGTCGCGACGCGAACTGGGCGGTGGATTGAAGGCGCGCAGCGTGGCGGCGATCACCGATCCGGCGGGGCGGCGTGACCAGTTGTGGATCGCGGCCGAGGCACCGATCGGCGAATGGTGGATGCTGCGCGGCATGCCGCTGCGCGAGGATGGGGAAGCGGTGGCGGCCGCGTTCTACGTCGACGCCGGGCTGTCGTACCTGGGCAGCATCGGCGGCGGTCCGATCGCGGCGGGCACCGGGCTGGAGCATCTGGCGGGCATGACCGTAACCGCGCTGTGCGACGGCAAGCCGCACCGCGACATCGTGGTCGGCAACGATGGCAGCTGGCGGATCGATTACCCGGCGACGACGATCCATATCGGTGTGCCGTATGCGGCACGGGTTACGCTGTTGCCGCCCGAGGCAGGGGGGGAGCGCGGCACGGCGCAGGGGCGGATCAAGCGGATCACGCGCGTCGTCGCCCGACTGCGCGATGCACTTGGCCTGCGCGTATCGGTGCAGGACCTGCCGGCGCAGTTCATCGAGACGCGCACGCCCGCCGATCGGTTCGACCAGGCCACGCCGCTGTTCTCCGGCGACTTCCGCATCGACACCGGCGGCGATTTCGAGCCGGGCGGGCGGATCACGATCGAACGGTTCCAGCCCGTGCCGGCGACGGTGCTGGCGGTGTTTTCCGATGTGGAGGCGGCATCATGATTGCCGCGCAGTTGCAACCCGGGGAGATCGGCGAGTTGGTCGTTCAGGACGAACAGGCGGGGATGAACCGGCTCCCCCCGGAAGACGAGGCGCGGCTGATCGCGGCGGGGCCGTCGTTCGCCATCCGATCGGCCGAGCGGCTGATCTTCGTCGGCGGGATCGTCGAAGTCGCGGCGGGGCGGGCACGGTGCTGGTCGCTGATCGCGGCGCTCCGCCGGCGCGAGTTCGTGCCGCTGACCGACATGGTCCGCCGGGTCATCGACGCCGCCGCGTATCGCCGGACGGAAATGGAGGTTCGCAGCGCGTTCGTGGGCGGCCACACCTGGGCGCGCCATCTGGGCTTCATCCGGGAAGGAACGATGCAGGCATGGGGACCCGATGGGCAGGATTACGACCTGTACGCCCGGTTGCGAGTGGAGAGGGAATAACATGGCCGACCCGGTAACCGCCGGCTTCATCGGGCTGCAGGTCGCGGGATCGATCTTCGGCGCGGCGAGCGAAGCCGACACCCTGCGCCAGAACGCGCGGATCGACGAGCAGAACGCGCAACTGGCGATGATCGACGGCGCGCGGCAGGGCGAGAATATCATCCGCGCCGAGCGGGCGACGTCGGCCGAGGCGATGGCGGCGATGGGGATGAACGGCATTGCCGTTGGTACCGGATCGGCGCTGGACCTCCTCACCCAGAACGCGGTCGAGCGGGAAATGGACCTGCTGAACGCGCGGTACGCCGCTGGTCAGGAGGCGAATAACCTGCGCCTGCAGGCCAAACAGAAGCGCAAGGCGGCCAAGGGCGCGATCATCGGCGGGCTGATCCGCGCCGGCGCGCAGGCGCTGGGCGGTGCGAGCGACGCCAACAGCAACGCGCGGTTGAGCGCCGCGCGCACCCCGGGCGGACGGACGATGCCGGTACCGGGCAGTCGCGCGATCCCATCCGGTCGCATCGGCACAGGACCCATGTAATGGCACTTCCCCCCAGCTATGCCGGCGGCGCGTTCGCACGATCGATGCCAATCCCTCAGGCGGACAGCAGCGGCACGCGCGCGATCGCTGGCGCGGTCGAGCAGCTCGGCCAGATCGGCGCTGGGGCGCGGCAGCAGGAACTGGAAACGAACGCGCGGATCGAGGCGATCGAGCGCGACCGCGACCGGGTGGAGCAGGCGGCGGATTTCGCCGCGCGGTTCGCGCAGAAGCGCGCCGAGCTGACGCTACAGGTCACGGATGCGCGGGCAGCGCCGGCGGCGGGTGCCAAGGGGCATACCCAGCAGATCCGCACGCTGTGGGACGATGCCAGCAAGGCGCTGATCGATCCGGTCACGAACCCGGAGGCGCGACAGAACGCACTGGCGATGATGGCGGACTATGGCGGTCGGCTGATCGCCGACGAATATCAGTTCGAAACCGGCAAGCGCATCGAGAAGCTGGGGCAGGACGCGGAAACGACGTTCAACCAACAGGCGCTGATCGCGCGCGGGGCGACGGACGTTAAGACGTTTCGAGAAGAAGTTAACCGGGTCGACCAGTTCGTACCGACGTTGGGGCTTGGCGAGGACGCAACCAGCAAGCTGACGGAGATGGGCAAGGCGCGGATCGCGCGGGCATTCATCGAAGGGACGACCGAGCGCGACCCGACCGCCGCGCGCAAATTGCTGGCGCTGCCCGACATCGCGGCGATGATCGCCGATCCCAACCTTGTCGACCGCCTGTCGGGTACGATCGGCGCCGAGGAACGCCGCATCGAGGCGGCGAGGCGCGCGCAGGCCGCGGCGGAACTCGCGGCGCGCAAGGACGATCTGGCGACGCAGCGAGCGGCACTGGAAACCGGCGCGGGCACGCCCGACGCATGGGAAACGCTGGCGCAGGGATATGCCGCCGTCGGCGAGGAAGCGCAGGCGGTCACGGCGCGGGCGAAGGGCGCGGAGATGCGTGCCACGGTGCAGTATAGGGGTTCGACGCTGCCGGAAATGGAAGCGCGGATCGCGACGTTGCAGGCGAAGCGTAACGGCGGCGGCCTCACGGTCGGCGAGGCGTCCGAACTGAACGGCCTGTCCGACCTGCGGTCGCAATCGGCGGCGCGGCTTAACGGGCCGGGCGGGGCACTCAGCCAGTATCTTTTTGCCACCGCGAAGGTGCTGCCAGCGCTCAACCCATCCGACGAGAATGGTATGCGTACCCGCGCGCGATTGGCCGCCGCCGCCGCGCAGCAGTATGGACGGGCGGTGGTCGAGCCGATCACCGAGGCCGAGCTGCCAGTGTTCCGCGACCTGATGGGGCAAGGTGCCGGCGCGAAGGTCAAGGCGCTGGAGGCAATCCGGGCGTTCGGCGATCCGCGCGCGATCGCCGGGGCGGCACGGCAGATGTCCGGCGACGGTGACGGCGATTTCCGTATCGCGGCCACGCTGCCGCCACAGGTCGCGCGTGCAGTGTTGCTGGGACCGGACAAGCTGAAGACCCAGCCCGGCGTCATGGACGCGAAAGCAGCGGCGCGGGTGTTGTCGACGTATTACGGATCGGCGCTGCGGCAGGTAGGCGGCGGGTATGATGCCGACGTGCTGGAGGCGGCCAAGAATTTCTACGCCTCACGAATGATCGATGGTGGCGAAACCAAGTGGGACGCTGGCCGCTTCGCCGAGGCGATCGAGACGGTAATGGGCCGATCGCAAGGGCCTGATGGGACCGTACGCGGTGGCGTGGCACGCACGTCGCAGGGCGTCGTCGTCGTGCCGCCGGACCGTACACCCGAAGCGCTGATGCGGACGTTTGCCCGCGCGGGTGAACCTGATTACCGCGCGGCGGCCGGCGGACGCGCGCCGCGCTGGGGCGACGGCTCGCCCATGACGCTGGGACAGGTCCGGAACCTGTTGCCGACCTATCGTGGCAACGGTCGTTACGGCTTCCGCGCGCGCGACGGCCGGTTGATCCCAAACGATCAGGGCGGCGTCTACGAAATCGATCTGTACCGGCTGAAGGCACAGTGATGCAGCAGCGGCCGATCGCGCCCGGCGATTTCTACGAACCCGATCCGTTCGCGCGGACCAGCAAGGCGGGACCGCCGGCACCGCCATCGACCGCATCGTGGTTCGATGAAATCGGGGCATCGTTCCGATCGGCGGCAACGACCGACGAAGCGCCGGTGCGGATGCGCGCGGCGCTGGATACCGCGCTGGCGGGCGTCGTGTCGGACCTAAAACAGCAAGGCGTCGACACGCGGCGGTTGCAGCGACGCGACCCCCGCGCGGGGTTCGCGCTCGTTTATGACGAGGATGCGATCTGGGAGGCGGCGCAAACCGAGAAGCGGCGCGATCCGCGGATGTTCAAGGCGCTGCCGAACACGCTGGACGAGTTTCGGCAGAAGGCGACGGCACCGTTGCGAGCGTCGATCGGCGAGGATGCAGAGGTTGCCAGCCAGTCGGGTTGGTCCTCGTGGCTGCTTGGTACGCTGGGCTACGGCGTCACCGACCCGATCAACACCGCCACGCTGCCGCTGGGGATCGGCGCGACGCGATCGATCGGTCAGGCGATCCTGAAGGGCGCGCAGCTCAACATCGGCATCGAGGCGCTGGCGTTGCCGTCGCGTGCCGTGGAGCGTGCGGCGCAGGGACGCGAGCTGTCGACCAGCGAGGGTGTCGCCAGCATCGCGCTGGCGGGTCTGGCCGGCGGCGGGCTGGGCGGGGCGGGCAAGGTGATCGAGCGCGGGTTCGCACCGCGCAGCCCGATCGCTACCGAGGTGCGCGAGACGATCGGCGTCGACCGGATGACCGACGCGGAACGCGGCGCGGCCGACGCGCTGGACCGCGACGCGGAGATCGATGCGACCAACCCGTTCGGGCGCGGTGCGGGATCGGTGGCGCATACCGCCCGGTTGGATGCCGAAATCAGCGCCATTCTGGACCGGGTAGCCGCGCGGGATGCGCCGGCGCCGGTGGCAACGCCCCCGGCGGCCCGGCGGTCGATGTCTAACGTCGGCGGGGATGCACGTGCGACGTTCAAGCGCGCTACGGCAACGCGGGAAAGTGGCGGAAATCAGTTCGCGCGCAATCCAAACTCTACCGCAACGGGGCTGTATCAGTTCACGCGCGGGACGTGGTTGAATTATCACAAGCGCGTTGTCGGCGGACAAATGAGCGACGAGGCGCGCTGGGCGCAGGCAACCGACGTATCGCTGCAAGAGCGGCTGATGGACGCCTATATCGATGACAGTCTTAAAGCGCTGGCGAAGATCGGTGCGCGCGAGACGCCGGGAAACCTGTATCTGATGCACTTCGCCGGGCAGGGCGGGGCGGGCAAGATCCTGAAGGCTGCGCCGGATACGCCGATCGAGCAGTTGCTGACCGCCGAGGCGATCCGGGCGAACGGGTTCCTGCGGGGCAAGACGGCGGGCGACGTCATCGAATGGGCGCACGCGACCCATGGCGGCGATCCCGACGTGCCGGTGCTGCCGCGTGACCGCTATTCGAGCGACGAGCAGTGGGCCGCGGCGCAGCGTGAGGTGGACGCGGCCGAGGCGCAGTTGCGCGCGGCCGACGCCGAGCTGGCGCGGGCGGCGACCGACGACGGGCCGGACGTTGTGCCGCCGCTGGAGCGGTATACGGCGATCGATCGCAGCGCCGAGCCGGTCGGCATGAACTGGGAGCCGATCCGGGTCGAGACCCCGTCGTTCGAGCGGGTGGTCAACCCCTATGTCCCGCCGAAGGCGATGCCGCGCCGGACTCGGCCGAGCGACGTCATCGAGGTGCTGTCGGACCATGGTGGGCTGCGCGACGATCTGGGCCATGACCTGCGCGGGCAGGGATGGGCCAAGCTGACGGTGCCGCCGCTGGTGCGCAAGAACGGCATGGATCTCGATTTCGCCGGCGAGCTGCTGTGGGAGCGCGGATATTTCGTCACGCGGCCGACCGAGGCGGAGGTGCTGGACCTGATCGACAGCGCCGCGCGCGGACGGACGGTGGGCAGGCGGGTCTATTCGCTGGCCGATCAGGAGCCGATGGACGCGCGGGCCGATCTGCTGGCGCAGAACGATCGTGCGCCGTACGACGTGCGCCAGGCGCTGGCGGATCATGAGGACGTGTATGATTTCGACGGCGCGGACGTCGACATTTTCGACGAGGTGCTGGACCGGGCGCTGCGCGGGATTGAACCGGGGCAGGCGCTGTCGGATATTGCACACGCGCGGCAGGCGGATGCGCTGGTGCGGATCAAGCTGGAAGCTGAACAAGGTGGTATCGATGACGTCTTCCCCGATGGATGGATCCCCGGTTTCGACGACCGCCCCGGCGGATGGGCCAGCTTCGCAGACGACAGCGCCGGATACGGAAATCCTGCGGCGGGTATCGACGGACGAACGGTTCTCGCCGGAGACGCGCGAGGAGGCGGCGCTGATCGTGCGGCGGATGGATCGTCTGGCCGAGATCCGCCGGAAGCAATCGCCGCAAGGGTAGCGCCGTTCGACGATCCGTTCGGCGCAGGGGCGACGCGGCAGACGGACAGTCTGGAACACGACCTCATCATGGAAATCGACCCGGCGATCGCGGCGCGGCGGCGGCGGGAGGCCGACCTGCGCGCGGCATCGCCGATGCGCGCGACCGCCGACCAGGACAGCGAGATCGGCATGCCGTTGTTTGACGCGGCCGACCAGGGCAGCTTCCGGTTGGGCGAGGACGGCGAGGCCGTGGGGCTGGCACAGTTGCTGGATGATCTGAACGGGGACGAGGCGGCGATCGGCGCGGCCCGGAATTGCATGGTGGTATAATGTCGCTTGGTCGCTGTATCCCGGACATGATCGAGCGGGGCGAGATCGACGCGCAGCGTGGCGAGCGGATGAAGGAATTGTTCGATCGATTGGAGCGGCATTACCGCCAGTCAATGGCCCCGGACGCGGCGGCGGCCGAGGCGAGCGAGCGGACGTTGCAGCAGCTTGCCGGCGAGGCGGCGTTGAAGAAGCGCCAGACGCTGTTGCAGGTGGCGGCGCAGCAGCGCGCGGGCGAGGCGATCAAGTCGTTCCGGGGCGGCCCGGGCAAGGCGCGATCGGCGGCGCTGGCCCTGTTCGATCGCGATTGGATGGGGCGGGCGTCGTACCAGAATGTCGAGGAGCTGCGCCGGTCGCTGGTGGGGCAGTCGCATGCGATGATGGAGGGCGTGCTGGACACGCACCAGCGGGGCTTCCTGACCGGTACGGTGCGCAATAAGGCCGAGCTGGCGCAGATGGCGCGCGAGGCGTTCGGCGAGGACAGCGGAAACCCGGTGGCGAAGTCGCTGGCGGAGGCATGGGACGCGACCGCCGAGTTCCTGCGGATGCGGTTCAACGCCGCCGGTGGGGCGATCGGGAAGCTGGAGAAATGGGGGTTCCCGCAGCACCATAATTCGCGAGCGGTGCGCGAAGTGGCCGACGAGCTGCCGCTGTACCGGGCGATGGACACGCGGTTGCGCGAGGCGCGCGCCGCCGGCGACAGCGCGGCCGAGGAGCAGATCGGCGCGGCGATGATCGAGACGGCGTCGAAGGCGTGGCGCGATTACGTGATGCCGCGCCTCGACAGGGCGCGGATGATCGACAGCGAAACGGGGGCACCGTTCGACGACGCATCGCTGGAGGCGGCGCTGGACGGGGTGTTCCGCACGATCCGTACCGAGGGATGGGAAGGCCGGTCGCTGGGGGTGATGACGGGCAACGGCAAGCTGGCGAACCGTCACGGCGACCCCCGGTTCCTGATCTTCCGCGATGCCGACAGCTGGCTCGAGTATCAGGACCGGTTCGGCACGGGCACGGTGTACGACGCGATGATGGGGCATATCGAGCGGATGAGCCGCGACATCGCGCATCTGGAAGTGCTGGGGCCGAACCCTGCGGCGACGGTAAAATGGCTGAAGGACCTGATCGAGAAGGAACGGCAGGTCACACCGGACAGCCGCGTCACCGGGCAAAGCCCCAAGGGGTTTTTCATCGGCATCGACGAAATGTACGCATCGACCAGCGGCGCGCTGTCGGCGCCGGTCAATCCGCGCGTGGCGGAGGTAATGGGATCGGTACGGTCGACGCTGGTGGCGACGCAGCTCGGCAGCGCCATGCTGTCCGCCGTGACCGACGTGGGGTGGACCGTCATGGCGCGGATTCACCGCGGATTGCCGATCACCGGCACGGCGATAAATCTGGCGCGGATGTTCAGCAAGGCGGAGCGACGCGAGGCGATCCGCACCGGGCTGATCGGCGAGGACGCGAGCCGGATGCTGGCGGCGCAGAACCGGTACGCGGACGAGGTGGCGATCGGGCGCAAGGCGGCGTGGCTGGCGGAGAGGACGATGAAGCTGTCGTTGCTCGCGCCATGGACGCAGGCGGGGAAATGGGCGTTCGGGCGCGGCGTGGTCAGCACCATGTCGACGTTCGCCGACCGGCCGCTGGAACAGGTGCCGCGTGCGTTCCAGCGGATGCTGCGCGAATATGGCGTCGACGGTCCGGCATGGGACACGATCCGGGCGACGCCAGCACGCGAGGACGGGTTCATCGAGCCGATCGACATCGTGGATACGAAGCTGCGCGACCGGATGATCGGGATGATCCTGACCGAGACGGACGCGGCGATCCCGTCGGTCACGGCGACGGGGCGGGCGATCCTGCAGATCGGCCGGCCGGGCGAGCTGGGCGGTGAGCTGGTCAAAAGCATCGCGCAGTACAAAAGCTTCGGCGCGACCCTGATCCTGACGCAGGGCGGGCGGATCATGGGCATGAAGGGGGCGGCGTCGCGGCTCAGCTATCTGGCAGGGGTGACGACGATCGGCACCACGCTGGGCCTGCTGTCGATCTGGATGCGGGACATCCGCAATGGCGAGGACCCCAGCCCGGTATCGGTCGAGACGCTGGGGCGATCGTGGCTGCAGGGTGTCGGCTTCGGCGTGTTCGGTGATTTCCTGAAGGCGGCGACGAGCGAGCGGAGCGGATCGTTCGGCGAGACGATGGCGGGGCCGCTGTTCGGCCTGGCAACCGATATCGGCCGGATCGCGGTAGGCAACGTGGCGGCGACGGCGTCACGGGCGGCAAACGGTCCGGCGCAGAACCGCGACGGCAGCGCCACAAGCTGGAACGAGGAAACGAAATTTGGCCGCGAGGCGGTGAATTTCGCAAAGCGGTATAACCCCGTGCCGGGCACGAACCTATGGTATTCGCGCCTCGCGGCCGAGCGGCTGCTGTTCGACCAGACGCAGATGCTGTTCGATCCGAATTACGAGCAAAGCTGGAAGGCGATCGCGCGGCTGCACGCCGAGGAAGGGCGCGAGGCGTGGTGGGAGCGGGGCGAGATCGCGCCGAGCCGCGCGCCGGATTGGGCCAATGCGCAACCGTGACGAAACGCCGCCGTGCAATGGCGCGGACCCGGCAGGGTGCTCCGACGACCAGGACCTTGAGCGGGAAGATGATGGACGCTGGCTAGGGTATGACTGCGCCGAGGCAGAGGCCCTTGATCCGTTCGACCGCGCGTTGGGTCTCGTTGACGAACCCGGAGAGTAGAAGGTCGATCGGCGTTCTGGCGAACCGTGTGGCGTGCGATGCGACGTACTGAAACTGTATATTTACCTTGGCCGCAAAAACCTGATCAGGGGGTAGTACTGCTTGGATGAAATCCGTGCGGCCGCGTGGGCTTTTGTACGTGGAAAACATGCTTTTCGCCGGTTCAGGATATTGGACCGCCAGCAGATCGATCCGCGTCGGTGGATCGACCGCGAAGATGGTTTCTCCCTTGGCAACGAAGGCGTTGCGACTGGTGGTAATTGTCGGGGCGAATTCGAGAATGACCTGATGCTTGTTCGGACCGCTGAGTTTTCCGAGCGTCCGCAGAATATCGTTACCGGTTTCGCCGGGACCGCTCCACCACGGTTTCAACGGGCGAATGACGTCCTGCACCTCTGGCGGTACGTCCCTGCAGCGAGCCTTTCGTCCTACGAACAGCGTTTCATAGTCGGCGCTGTCGTCCGCCAGCGGGAAATAGGTAGCCGTACCCATGCGCGTTCCGGCAGTGAACATCGCCGACGCGGCAAAAACGGCCTGGTCCAGCGCGTTGCGGCTGTCACTCAGAATGTCATAGGCTTTCTTGCGCAGAGCTACGCTGGGTCCGCCCAACAGCGAATGCCGCAGCACCGTCACGCCTTCGACCATGGTATTGTCCGCGACGCTCTCTCCCTGAATGCGACCGTAGTCAGCCACCAGCAGCGCGCGGAAGGCGGCCAGCGCTTCGACCGAACCCTGTACGAGTGCTTCACAGCTTTCGAATGCATGGTGTACGTCCGCGTTCAGGAAAGTTGCCATCGTGCATATCCAACAGTTGTTGATGTTAGGACGGTATTCCCACCTCGCGGCCGAGCGGTTGCTGTTCGACCCGAATTACGAGCAAAGCTGGAAGGCGATCGCGCGGCTGCACGCCGAGGAAGGGCGTGACGCGTGGTGGGAGCGGGGCGAGATCGCGCCGAGTCGCGCGCCGGATTGGAACAATGTAGTCGAAGCGGAGGACTGACCGATTTAGCGTTGTGGATATGCCACAATACGATTGGTCTGGTTTCAGTAATAGGTTTCGACAACCGGGCCATATTTTCCGGTTTTTGCATGCATCTTAGCTACGACAGCACAATGCCACCACTGCTCGCCAAAAATATCAGCTTTGTGTAATGGAATGATACCGACAATATCACCTTCAATTACGTTCGGAAACCCGTCGATTTTTGTGGCGTTAATGCTACGGCCATAGCCGTCCCTTTCGGGCGTAACAACTTTAAGGGGTTGATAGCCGGGATTAAGGGTTATCGGATCAGGAGCTAAACCACTACGAACGAGTGAGCGTGGATCTTCAAGTGATGCCACACGTGCCACCATAGGTTTTTTTATACGGACGCGAGTCTCGCCATATCGACAAAGCCATTGAAAGAAAGTCGCGTTATTTTCAAATAGATTGTCTGTGTAGTAGTTTGGATGTGGGCCCCCAAGCCAGTAGGTAACTAAACCAACCACACCGCCCCCTTGATCCGCGAGTCGATCAAGAGCATAACATTCCATGTTCGGTATGTCCCGAACGAGGGATTGGCGTCCCTTCTGATGGCGTTGCCCGCGCCACCACTCCGTGTGATTGCGCGGTTTTTTATGGTCGGGCGTGTCGCGAGCACCGCAAGGTGCGCCGTTCCATCAGACGGTACGCCAATCGAGGCACGTCCGGCCACCAATATTGGCGTGTTGGTGACGGACGATCTGATGGAGATCGCCGCGATGTCAGCCGTACTAAGTTATCAATTTGAGGAAGCCCCTGTTCGCGTTGTCATGATAGCAGGGGACCCATGGTTCGTTGCCAGCGATCTTGCGAAGGCGTTGGGCTATCGATCAGCGAACGATTTAACCCGCAACTTGCACGACGATGAGAGGGGTACGCACGTTGTGCGTACCCCCTCCGCCGACCAAGACATGAATATCATCTCCGAGTCCGGTATGTACGCCGCGATCTTCAAGTCCCGCCGCACTGAGGCCGAGCGCTTCCGCAAATGGGTAACGGCTACCGTCCTCCCCAGCATCCGCAAGACCGGCCGGTTCGAGCTGGACGGCTATGCCCCGGCACCGCTGCCGTCCGACCACGACACGTCGACGCTGGGCGCGCGGGTGGCGGTGGTGCGCGAGGCGCGGCGGCTGTACGGCATGAAGGGCGCGCGCAGCATCTGGCTGCAGCTCGGCCTGCCGCAGCCGATTGCCGACGCGGTGCCAAGCGCCGACGGCGATCCGTGGGCGGAACGGGTGCGCGATTACCTGTCGAGCCGGAACGAGACGACGACGGAACAGGTAGCGCATGCGTGTGGCATCCGGCCGTTCGAGTTCGCCGAGCGGCGGCGGGTGCGCGCGCTGCTGGACCTGTATGGCTGGCGGGAGGGGAACCTGCGGCGCGAGGGATTGCAGCAGAAGATGTGGGTTGCCCCGCGCGTGCAGGAGGCATGAGCCATGAAGCCGGATATGGAAGCGCGCGCGAACGACGCGATCGCGGCGATGGACGTGCTGGTCGAGCTAGTCGACAGCCAGGACGGGGACGCATCGCTGCCAAGCAAGCAGCTGGCCCCGTTGTTGCGACTGGTGTTCGCGGCGGTGGAGCGGGCGGTACCGGACTATCGGGCGCTGTATAGCGCGAACGATCGGCAATGAGGAAAGGGCGGGGCATCGCTGCCCCGCCCTCCGTTTCGTCAGACCGGGAACGGGCCCCGCTTTGCCGGGACGCCAGGGTGAATGTCCTGCTTCTTCACGTCGGTGATGCGTCCAGGGTTGATGTCGAGAATGGCCGCCATTTGATGTTGATGACGATCGTTCCGATCGAGAAGGTAGCGAATATGTGCCGCCAACGCGGCGGTCACAGGCTGTGACGGTCGTTTCATTCGAAGGTCCTCGGTACTAGGACCCTGCGAGGGCGTTGACATTCACGTCACCCACGACGTACACGCCGCATGTGGCCACAAACCAATGCCCCCACAGGGCGTTTCTGTTCTGGGACCGGAAGTGTCTAAGGCTTCCGGTCCCTTTACGTGTCTGGAGTGGTGTGCCTTTCGTGTCAACGGGGCCTCCATTTGTTGCAAGTTACGGTTTGTTCCTCTGCCAAACTGGTAGTTGACTCTTTCCTAGTCGTTGCTGTGCTGCGAGTCGTGCGGGTCGCGCATTAACGATGATCGTCGCAAAAGTGCCGTTTCGGGGTCTGTCTACCTGAACGACAGAAATATTTTTTCGCGAAATAATGCGGTGTGGCTTTCGAGTTGGCACTCGATCGGGCGTAGTGCCACGCGGGCCCCGCCCTTCGGGTGTTCGGCATGACGCGAACGTCAGGATCACGAGTCGCCGCGACAGGCCCTTGGCAGAATGGCCAGTCCGATGATACAGCGAAGCTGATCGGGGCGATCTCACGTCCGCCCCGCTGGTGTCGGCATCCGTCGACGCCTGCGGGAGGGCGGCGTGACGGTATCGACGACACTGACGGCGGCGATGAGCCTGTGCAACGGTGTCACCACCTCGTTCCCGGTGCCGTTCCAGTACGCCGCGCCGAGCGATCTTGTTGTCGAGTTGGTTTCCGCTGCTGGTGACGTGACCTTGCTGGTGGAGGGTGCGGATTATGTTCGCATCGGCGACGGCATGGCCGCTCCGTCATCGATCACAACGAGTGTTGCCTATTCGAACGGCAGCCGGTTGCGCCGACGGCGTGATACCACACGCAAGCAGCAGCTTGATTTGGTTCCCAACGTCGGCGCGCCGGCGGAGGCGCAGGAGCGGGCGTTGGATCGGATCATCCTCGCCCAGCAGGAGCAGGACGCGACGATCGACGATACGATCGAACGCGCGTTGATGGTGCCGCCAGGCGAGGCGGCCAGCTATCTTCCGGGCAAGGCCGAGCGCGTGGGATCGGCGCTGGTGTTCGACGACAATGGCGAGCCGGTCACAAAATTGCTCGGCACCTTCCCGCCCGGTCCTGCCGGCCCCGCCGGGAATGTCGCGGCGACGATCGAGCAGCTGCGCGGTGCGCCGATCACCAACCGGACGATGATCGCGGCATACGACGGCACCGGTTCGACGATGACGTGGACGGAGGGCAACTTCGCCGCGCTGGCCGCCAGTAGCCCACAGAATTACGTGAAGTCGAACGCCTATCCGCTGACCACCGGTGCATGGGTGCGGCAGACGGCGGATAGCGTCACCTTCCAGCAGAAGGGCACGCGGTTCATCCGCACGACGCAGGCGAAGGCGGAGGACATCGTATCGCTGAAGGACTTCGGCGCGCGTGAAAACGACTTCAGTTACGACAATTCGTCCGCGCTCGAGGAAGCGTTGGCCGAACTGGCGAAGGGATCGTACGAGGCGGCCAAGGGGCTGTTCATGCCCGGCGGCATCTATCGGTTCACGCGCACGCTGACGCTGACGATCGCGAACGGCCCGATCCGGATCTACAGCGATACCCGCGCCACGCTGTTTCCCGATGGTCCCGATGGCATGTGGGCCATGGACGTCGATTTCGCGACCGGCGCGAATGCCAACTTCGTCGGGTTGGACATGGAGAATATCACCTTCTCCGACGTGCTTGCGCCCTTCAAGGTCAAAAAGGGCCTGCGAATGCAGCGCGTCGTTGGATCGAAGTTCACGCGGTGCGAATGGAACAACCTTGCCCACGCGATTGATGCGTTCAACGACAGCAATCTAAACACGTTCGATACTTGCCAACTTCGCAACAATATTTTGGGAGTGCGCTTCTTCGATGGCAGCGGGCGTACTGGTGACGGTATCGCCAACAATAACGTCTTTGTGAACCCGCAATTCCGATACCACGACGGCACGGCGCTCGACACGCGGGGTAGCGACGGCACGCAGGTCTATGGCGGCGATTTCGAGCCGTACAACAAGTCACCGGTCATCGTCGCCCAGAACATGACGATGCGCGGTACGCGGTTCGAGCGGAACGTCGACAACGGCACCACCGGTATTCTCGTGCTGAACGATAATGATCTGGACGTCATCGCGCATAGCGACGGTGGTACGCAGGTGCTGCCGCTCTATGACGTGCCGGGCAGTAATAACCGCTTGCGTGTGTCAGGTAATGGCGCAGCGGCCGCGATCGTGCGCGACGGCGCTAAGAACAACGTCATCGAAATCCCATATTTCGAGACGCTGATTTCGCCTGGCACCGAGATTTATCGCTGCGAAAGTGGCGAGCCGTCGAACATCTTCAAATCGGGTGGCTCGCTCCAGGCGAACGGGGCGTCGCCGCCGGTCGAGGCGTTCAAGAGCGAGTTGATGCCGTCCGACCTGACCCTGTGGACGGCGACCGACTGCACCGTTGCGGCGATCGCGGGCAGCGCCGGCGGGTATCGCGTGACCATCACCGGGCCAGCCCCGGCGCTATCGTACACGCCCCCGGCGAAGATCTATCGGCAGATCAATATCGCCGTCACGGCGACCTGCTCGAACGCCGCGTCGCAGCCAGTCCTGAACATCTCGGGCGGCGTCAATCCGGCGTTCGGATTGAGCAACGGGTTTCCGAACAGTCACAAGGGCCGCCGCGTCCTCGCGACCTTCCACTCGGCTCTCTATGAAAATCCGACGTTCAAGATCCAGCCCGTCACGGTGCAGGTCGGCACGACGTTCGAGATCTACAATCTGCGATCGTCCGAACGGTACACGCCGCAATGACCGCCGTGGCCGAAAAGACCGCTTCGACCGTGCTGAGCGAGATGACGCCGGGCGCCTATGGCGTGTGGGGCCTCTTCATCGCGGTCAGCATCGCAATCATCAAGGGGTGGCCCGCGATCTCGGACGCGGCGCTGAGGGCGAAGATGGCAATCGGCGACCGGCGGATTTCGCGCATCCAGAAGCTGGAAAAGGATCTGGAGGTCCAGCGCGTCTCGTACGAGGCCGAGATCGGTATCCTGCGCCACGAACTGAACAACGTGTCGATGGCGTTCCAGGCGCTGCTGCTGCTGATCGAGAGCCGGCCGGAAGATGCCGCCGCGCACGTCGTGCGCGTGCGCGAGATGCTGGAACGCCAAGCCGCCACCGCCGCCGCCGAAAAAGCCACCGTCCGCGCGGCGCGCATCGTCGCCGCCGGCGCCGACCCCGAGGAAACCACAGAATGACTTTGATCGCAGCCATCCAGCGCAGGGTCGGCGTCGACGACGACGGCAAGATCGGCACGACCACGATCGCCGCGATCGCGCGTGCGCTCGGCATCAAGGCGGAGCTGGCCGATCCGGCCGCCTTCTTCGCCAAGGTCCGCCCGATGTTCGGCGGCAAGCTTAGCCAGGCGCAGGCCGACGGCATCAACACGACGATCGCGGCGTTCGCCGCCGTGGCCGCCCCGATCGCGCATGTCGCCTATGGCCTTGCGACCAAGCAGTGGGAGACGGCGCAGACGATGCAGCCGATCGATGAGATCGGCAAAGGCAAGGGCCGCACCTATGGCAAGCCCGGCCGCAACGGTGGGCAGGTGCCCTATGGTCGCGGCGATGTGCAGCTGACCCACGACGTCAATTACGAGAAGGCCGACGCCGAGCTGGGTCTGAACGGTGCGCTGATCGCGAATTACGATCTGGCGAAGCGTCCCGACATCGCGGCGCGGATCATGGTTGAGGGAATGGCCGAGGGCTGGTTCACCGGCAAGGCGTTCCACGACTATCTGCCCTCCGCTCGGCCGGCGACGACGGTCGAGTTCCGCGATGCCCGGCGGATCATCAATGGCACGGATCGCGCGATGGAGATCGCCGGCCTCGCCATCCAGTGGCAGGCAGCGCTGACCGCCGGGCGGTGGGCGTGAACGACCAGCGCCTCGATGTCGCGCTGTTGGCGCTGGTGACGATCGTCGTCGGTGGCCTTGCCGGGTGGTCGATCGCGCAGGACCGCGCCGGCGACGCCGCCGCCTATGCCGCGATCCTGATGGCGATCGTCAATTCGGTGAAGGACCGGTGGTCGGCCCGCACGATCGATCGGCAGTCGGAGCAGCTGCACGCGTCCAATCCGGCCAAGCCCGAGGCGGCCGAGCTTATCGAAAGGGAAAAGGCATGAAGAAGGTCGATGCCAAGAAGATCGCCGGCGTGGCGCTGAAGGTCGCGGTGCCGGTGCTGGTGCCGATCATCGCGAAGAAGGCGGCGAAATCGCCGCTGGTGCGCGACATCTTCGCCGCGATCGCGCGTGAGGTGCTGAAGTGAGCACGCTCTATTCCAGCACGGCGCTGGGCGGCGGCATGGCCGTCGTTCCCGGCGTGGGCGGCGATGGAAAGCAGGTCAAGGTATCGGTCGTGATGCCGGTCGATGAAGCCGGCAATTACGTCGGCGGAGGCACCGGGGCGAATGCCAGCCAAATGCAGGGCACCGCCGCGAACGGGGCAGCGCCAGTCGGCAATCCGGTGGCGGTGGCGGGATGGGACGGCGCGCTCACGCGTCGGATCAGAACCGACGACAGCGGGCGGCTGATCGTCCGTCCGTTGGGCGGACTGGTCGCTGCGTCGGACGGTGCGCCGAACGCGTACCGGACTGTGCTCGACGACAGCGGCGGCGTGATCCGGCAGGAAGTGATCGGGCGCTTGCTCAACGGCACCGGCTCGTTCGACGTGCAGCGTGGCGACACGAACGGCACGTTCGTACAAGGCCCGGTGGCGAGCGGGTCGCCGGTGATGGGAAACCCGAACCTGATCGCCGGATCGGACGGCACGAACGCGCGGACGATCCGGACGCTGGGCGACGGCACGCTGCGGACTTCCTCGGGAACGTCGCTGAGCCTTAACACTACGTTCTCAAGCGTGACGGGTGTTGTCAGCACAACCGACAACACCTCCCGCCCGGCAGCTTCGCAAGCCTACGCTTATGACGGTTCGGGATCAGTATCACAGCGCACCGCCACCGCCGCCGATGCCACGACCGGCGCCGGCCTCTTGGGCGCGGGCATCCTCGGACAGTACAGCGCGACGCTCCCGACCTATACCGATCGGCAGTTTGGCACACTCGGCATGGACAGTCGGGGGCAGTTGCGGACCATCCTCGGGGTTCCAGATAGCAACAACACTATTTCCGCTGGCGCACCCGGGGATGGCAGCAATACGGCGTTGAACGGTCTGTACGTCGTCGCGCGACCGTCAGTTTTCAACGGCTCGACATGGGACCGCGCACGCGGCGACACGTCCGGCGCGTTCATCGGCGCGAATAGCTTCTGGACGGAAGGCAGCACGGGCCTAGCCACCGGCGCGACGCTCAACGGTACCCTGCGGTCGAACGGCGGCAGCCAAGGCGGTATCGGGTGCCGCTTCTCCTATGCCATCGCCGAAGCATTCTCCGACGTCGCCGGCGGCACGCTGTACATGGACAAGACAGTCGACGGTGGCACGACGTGGCGACAGGTCGCGTCGATCGCGCTGGCGGCGAACACCAGCGTGTCGCTCCGTGTGCCGATCAGCGCGCCGGGATACCGTGCCCGTGTCGTCAACGGCGGCACGGCGCAGGGCGCTGCGCTCGTCACCTTCGCTTACTCGCTGAATTGAGGCCTGCCATGATCGATCCGCAATACGCCTATCTCGAGAACGCCAAGGGCGACCGCTTCCAGGTCCTGAAGCCGCAGGAATATGGCGAGCGTCCCATGCTCGATGCCGAGGGGCATCCGGTGCCGGCAATGGATGGCGACGACGTGCTCTTGGACCCGGACGGGCAGCCGCTGTTCATGATCGAGCGCTACTCGCTCCCGCGCGAATGGGACGAGGCGGCGACTCATGCCGCGATGGACGAGGCCGATGGCCGGGACGGTTGACGGCAAGGAGGTCGTCGCCACAGCCGTATCGCTGGGGGACGTAACGGTTTCGCTCACGACCCCGGTCGGGCTGGCGGCCGCGAACAAACAGATCACCGTCTCGCTACCCGGCGTGAAGGCGCTCGATGTGCTGTCGGCGCGGCCGCTGGGTGCCGTGCCGGACGGCTACGATATCGGGGCGGCGTTCTCGGTCAAAGACGACGAGCTGGTCGTCATCGTCGCGCACCCGGCGCTGACGCTGGGCGGGGCTTTCAGCATCCGCCTGCGGATCATTCGGTTCATGATGTGACCCGAGCCATATTCCGACAGTATCGATTCGTTTTGACAAAATCAGAAATATTCTGATAGTTAAGTCATTGAAAAACAACGTACGTATAACCCTACGAATCTGAGGGTCGGACGTTCGAATCGTTCCGG
>JAAIGE0100223318.1_pt1 | contig 33248 bp, 32 predicted proteins | sample 6487951 | NCBI WGS metagenome assembly JAAIGE01 (sample SAMN13974128, study PRJNA590717) | phyllosphere metagenome | biome: tomato field; feature: multiple bacterial spot infested tomato fields; material: tomato leaves; isolation source: leaves from tomato fields | host: Solanum lycopersicum ...
CAACTTACCCTGCTTTTGATGTAGTCGTTGGACTCGTCGAAGTACTTCCAGTTCATCATCAACTGGCGTTCCTGGTTGGCGGCCACGGTGCGGTCTTTCATGCGGAAGATGCCGACCAGTTGCAGCGGCCAGTCGTTGCTGCCGCCGCGCGGAAAGATGGTGGCCTGCAGCGGAATGGTGTCGCCGATCTTCCAGCCATTTTCCTTGGCCAGGCTTTCGCCAACGATCGCGCCGGTGCGTGTGGTCTGGAACGCCTTGAGCTGGTCCTTGGGCAACTGGTATTCGCTGTACACATCGAAGAAATTGGGCGCCACCGAAAAATTCGGGAAAAAGTTCTTCGGGTCGCGGTAGATGCCGCCGAACCACATTGCCGAGGTCACATCGCGCACGCCCGGCACGCTGCGGATCTGGTTTTCCAGATTGATCGGCAGCGATTGGGTGATCGACAAGCGCGATGCCACCACCAGCCGGTCCACGCCGCTGACGCTGCCGCCGGAGGTAAAGGCCACGCGCACCGAATCGAGCATGCCGAACAATAAAAACGCCGCGACCACCGAGAGCAAGGTCAGCAAGGTGCGGGTCTTGCTGCGGAACAACTGCGCCCATACCAGCGAGAGATACTTCATGGCAGCGCTCCCTTACAGTGCAAGCGGCGCATCGGCCAGCTCGCCCTTGTCCAGATGGATGGTGTGGGTGGCATATTCGGCGGCCTTGGGGTCGTGGGTGACCATCACGATGGTCTTGCCGTGTTCGCGATTGAGCTCCTGCAGCAGGCGCAGGATTTCTTCGGCATTGTGGCGGTCCAGATCGCCGGTGGGTTCGTCGCAAATCAGGAAGGTGGGATCGGAGACGATCGCGCGCGCGATCGCCACGCGTTGCTGCTGGCCGCCGGACAATTCGCTGGGCTTGTGGTTGCGACGCTCCTGCAGGCCGACCAGGGTCAATGCGATCTCGGCATTGCGCTTGCGTTGGGCGGCATTGAGCGAGGTGAGCAGCAACGGCAGCTCCACGTTCTTCTGCGCGGTGAGCATCGGCATCAGGTTGTAGAACTGGAACACGAAACCGACGTGGTGACTGCGCCAGGTCGCCAGCTGCTCGCCGCTCATGCGATCGATGCGCTCGCCTTCGATCTCGATCTCGCCGCCGCTGGGGCTGTCCAGCCCGCCGATCAGGTTCAGCAAGGTGGTCTTGCCGGAGCCAGACGGCCCCATCAGTGCGACGAAGTCGCCGCTGGCAATGTCCAGATCGATGCCGTGCAGCACCTGCACCTGCTCGGGGCCGCGTTGGTAGGTCTTGGTGATGTTGCGCAAACTGACGAGAGCGGACATGGCAACTCCTGGCGGTGCGATGGAAGAGGTGACAGCAGTGCGCAGAGCGACTGCGGATGTGGTGCGGCACTGCAGTAACACGATGAGCTGAAATGCGATGAAGCGATGGGGCGAGTGCAGGCAAAGGCATCGGTTGCTGTGGCGACACCTGTGCGGCGCACGCTGCCGATGCCTGAAACGTGCCTGCGACGACAGCGGCTGAGATATCGACGAACATCGCAACTGCAGATGCGCAAGCACAGCCGATACCGCGTTACTGGATTTCACCGGCGTTCCCTCGCAGCGCGACGCAGGCGCTTACGTCGCTGCCGTTTCCATCAAACGCGCTTTCCGTATTCCCCTGAGTGGTGACCGCCTGCGCTGTGTTGGTTGTGCGTTATTCGGCAGCGTCCGGCGCTGCTTCGGTCACCTTGTCGCCATCCTTCAAGGTTTGCGGCGGATTCAGTACCACACTGTCGCCTGCGGCCAGGCCGGAGAGCACCTGCCTGTCTTCGCCCATCACCATGCCGGTGGCGACGGCATGCGCGCTGACGGTGTTGTGCTCGCCGACCACGAACGCGACCGTGCGCGTGTCGCGCTCCACCAGTGCGGCGGCCGGGACGCGCACGCCCTGCGGCTTGGCTGCTTGCTGCGGTTTGGCCTGCTCCAGAAAGCTGACCCGGACACCCATCTCCGGCACGATGCGCGGGTCCTTCACCTTCAGCGCCACGCGTACCTTCACCGTGGCCTTGCCGCGGTCGGCGGTGGGGATGATGGCGATCACCTCGCCTGGAATCTTCCATTCCGGATAGGCGTTGAGCGTGGCTTCCACCGGCATCTTCGGCTGCACGCGGCCGATGAAGGCTTCGCCGACCTCGACTTCGATCTCCAGCGAATCCATGTCGACGATGGTGCCGATGCCGGTACGGGTGAAGCCACCACCGGCCGACAGCGGCGAGACGATCTCGCCTGGCTGCGCAGCCTTGGCGGTGACCACGCCGGAGAACGGCGCGCGCACGATGTTGTTGTCCACGCCAAGGTCGGCGATGGCCAGCTGGTCGTTGGCCACCTTGACGTTGCGCTGTGCGGTGTCCAGCTGTGCCCGCAGGCTGTCGCGCTGGGCCACCGCCTGGTCGTACTGTGAGCGTGATACCAGCTGCTGGCCGACCAGCGCCTGCAGGCGGCTGGCCTCAGCGGCGGCCTGCTTCTGCTGTGCCTCCAGCCCGGCCACCTGGCTGCGTGCGGCCTGCAACTGCGAGGCATACAGGCTGCGCTGCGCGTCGGCATCGATCGGGTCCAGCGTGGCCATGATCTGGCCCTGCTCCACGCGCATGCCTTCCTCGATCATCACCTCGCGAACCTTGCCGGTGATCTTGGCCGAAACGGTGGCCATGCGCCGCGCAACTACATAACCGCTGGCGTCGAGCACCGAACTGCTGGCGTTGCCCTGCTGGATGGCCACCGCGGGGGCGGTTTCCACGTCCAACACCGGCGTACGCCCGAACAGGGCGAAGGCAGCAGCGGCCAGCAGCAGCACGATCACGATGATCGCGATCCACAGCCAGCGGCGGCCACCGCCATTGCTGCCACCACCGGAGGCGGGCGGCGGCGATTTGCGGTCGATACGGAGTTCCTTCAACAGCTCGGCAGAAGCGTTCATTCTTTCCATCACAGGCGTTCGGGCGGGTGTGACCGGAAGGGCGGACGGCGGCGGTTCCGGCGGTGGAGCGTGCGGCACAGCATGAAGGCAGGCACAGCGAGGACGGCAGTGACAGCTGTCACCCGATGACACTGACGGCGGCAACTGCGAAATGTGACCACGGCGGCACAGGATGGCAACGTCCCCGCTACCGGTACCGCCCATGGATCCGATCGCCCCGTCGCTGGCCCGCCTGCAGCAGGTGCAGGTGCGTTACCGCGACCATACCGCCCTGCATGGCATCGACCTGCAGGTACGCGCTGGCCAGGTGCTGGCGCTGCTGGGCCGCAACGGTGCCGGCAAGAGTACCGCGATCAGTGTGTTGTTGGGCCTGCGCCGCGCCGATGGCGGGCAGGTCGAACTGCTTGGCGGCGACCCGCAGCAGCGGACCAGCCGTCTCGGCCTGGGCGTGATGCTGCAGAGCACCAGCCTGCCGCCGATGCTGCAGGTGGACGAACTGGTGGCACAGGCCAGTGCCTGCTACCCCGACCCGATGCCGCTGCAGGAGGTACTGCAGCGCGCCGGCCTGCAGGCGCTCGCGCGCCGCCGCTACGGCCAGCTGTCCGGCGGCCAGCAGCGCTGCGTGCAGTTCGCCATCGCGCTGTGTGGGCGGCCACGCGTACTGTTCCTGGACGAGCCCACCACCGGCCTGGACATCCAGGCGCGGCAGGCGATGTGGCAGGCGATCCGGCAGCTGGTGGCCGAAGGCTGTGGTGTGCTGCTGACCACCCATTACCTGGAGGAAGCCGAAGCGCTGGCGCAGCAGGTGGCGGTGCTGGAGCAGGGCCGGGTACTGGCCGACGCACCGTTGAGCGAGCTGCGCCTGGCCGACCGCCCGCGCCGCATCCGTTGCCGCAGTGGGTTGCCCATTGAAGACGTACGGCAATGGCCGGGCGTGCAGCAGGTGCAGCGCGACGGTGAGCATCTGCAGATGCTGGCGAGCCCGGCCGAGCCGGTGGTGGCGCGTCTGCTGGCCGCCGACGCGCAGCTGCGCGAGCTGGAAGTACAGGGCGCGGCGCTGGCCGACGCCTTCCTCGACATGACCCGGGAGGCCGCATGAACACCCTTGTCCGCACCGCCAGGTTGCCGCTGCCTGCATGGCGCCAGGCCCTGCGGCCGTACCGCGCCGAACTGCTGGCCGAACTGCGCCGGGCCTGGCGCACGCCGGCGTTCGCGGTGCCCTCGCTGCTGTTTCCGGTGCTGTTCTATCTACTGTTCGGCGTGCTGCTCGGGCGCGGGCATGCGCCGCTGTACCTGCTGGCCACCTACTGCGTGTTCGGTGCGATGGCTCCAGCGCTGTTCGGCTTCGGCGTGCAGCTGGCGCTGGATCGCGAAGGCGGCCTGCTGACCCTCAAGCGCGCGCTGCCGATGCCGGCGGCGGCACCGCTGCTGGCACGGCTGGCGATGGCGGTGATGTTCGCGCTGCTGGTGGCGTTGCTGCTGATAGGCGTGGCGCGTGTGCTCGGTGGCGTGCAGCTGCAGGCGTTGCAGATGGTGCAGCTGCTGGCGGTGGCGGGTCTGGCAGCACTGCCGCTCGGAGCGATCGGCCTGCTGATCGGCAGCCATGTCAGTGCCAGTGCGGCGCCGGCGATGGTCAATCTGGTTTATCTGCCGCTGGCCTTGCTGTCGGGCCTGTGGTTGCCGCTGTCGGCACTGCCTCAGCTGTTCTCGACGATGGCACCGCTGTGGCCGACCTGGCACCTGGCGCAGCTGGCGTTGCCGGTGGTCGGGCTGCCGGCGGTGGGCAGCCTCGCCGGCCACCTGCTGGTGCTGCTGGTGGTGACCGTGGTCGCGTTGCTGCTGGCGCGCCGGCGCCTGCGCCGGATCGGCTGAACTGGCATGATCGGCAGCGATCGTCCCCGCCTGGATCCTCCCGTGTCGTCGAGCTGGCTTGCGTCCCTGCTGCGCCCTGCACCGGATTCGGCGGTGGCCGAACTGCTGCGGCGTGGCAAGTCGCCCTGGAGCGGCGCAATCCACCTGCTGTGGTCGGTCTGGATCTTCCTCACCCCGGTGCTCGGGAACGGCTTCACGCTGCGCTGGCTGCTGCTGACCCTGGCCAGCTATCCGTTGTTCCTGCTGCTCTATGCCAAGGTGATGCTGGCGCCACGGCACCACGCGTGGCGCTACGCGCTGGGCATGATCGTGATGGCCCTGGTACTGCTGCCATGGTATCCGTCGGGGTTGAGCTACTTCGTGTTCGGCTGCGTGATGATCCGCATGAGCAGCCGCGGCGGCTGGTGGGTATACCTGCTGCAGTTGACCGGACTGAATCTTCTGTTCTGCAGCACCGCGCTGTACTTCGGCTATCCGTGGCAGGCCATGGTGTGGATGCCGGCGGTGTCGTTCATTGTCGGCCTGGTGGTGAACGTGGAGGCCTTGAGCCATCAGCGCGACGTGGCCCTGCAGCTGTCCCAGGACGAGGTGCGACGGTTGGCGACCACCGCCGAGCGCGAGCGTATCGGCCGCGACCTGCACGATCTGCTGGGCCACACGCTGTCGCTGATCACGCTGAAGCTGGAACTGGCGCGCAAGCTGTACGACCGCGATGACGCGCGTGCACGGCAGGAGATCGGTGAAGCCGAGGCCATCGCCCGCGAAGCGCTGGCACAGGTACGCAGTGCGGTGACCGGCATCCGTGCCAGCGATCTGGCCGGCGAACTGGCATCGGCGCGCCTGCTGCTGGAATGCCAACAGGTACACCTGCAGTACATGCCGCCGCCGCCGATGCCAGTGGAGGTAGAGCGTGGGCTGTCACTGGTGCTGCGCGAGGCGGCGACCAACATCGTGCGCCACGCGCAGGCGACCCGGGTGCAGGTGGATTTCATGCTTGAGGACCGACAGTTGGCGATGCAGATACGCGATGACGGCCGCGGCGGCGTGCAGGCCGAGGGCAATGGATTGAGTGGCATGCGTGAACGGGCGGCGGCGCTCGGGGGACAGCTGACCCTGCAGTCGCCGCGCGGCGAAGGTACGCTGCTGACCGTGCGCGTGCCCCTGGTGGCCGCCACCATGCCCCTGTCGTCGGCATCGTTGGCACAGGGGGGCGCGGCATGATCCGCATCCTGCTGGCCGAAGACCAGGCGATGGTGCGCGGCGCACTGTCGGCGCTGCTCGGCCTGGAACCGGACATTGAAGTGCTGGGCAGTGCTGCCGATGGCGAGGCCGCCTGGCGCATGCTGCAGCAGCTGCAGCCGGACATCCTGGTCACCGACATCGAGATGCCGGGCCTGAGCGGGCTGGAGCTGGCGCAACGCATCGCCCGCCACGAACTGCCGATCAAGGTGGTGATCGTGACCACCTTCGCCCGTGCCGGTTTCCTGCGCCGCGCGCTGGAAGCTGGCGTGCTGGGCTACCTGCTGAAGGACGCACCGGCCGAAAACCTGGCCGATGCACTGCGCAAGGTGAAGCAGGGCATCCGCGCGATCGACCCGCAGCTGGCGCTGGACGCCTGGTCGCAGGCCGATCCACTGACCGACCGCGAACGCCGTGTGCTGCGGTTGGCGGGCGAGGGCCGTACCGCCAGCGAGATCGCCGAGCAGCTGGGGCTGTCGCACGGCACGGTGCGCAATTACCTGTCCGAGTGCATCGGCAAACTGGGCGTGGCCAATCGGATCGAAGCGTACCGGCTGGCGCGGCAGAAGGGGTGGTTGTAGGGGGGCGCCCCAACGCATCGGTAGCGCCGGGCCATGCCCGGCGGATCATTTCCGCGACTGCGGAGGGGTGTCACTTTTCTTTTCGCGCGAAAAGAAAAGTAACCAAAAGAAACGCGCCGCCAGCCACGAGCCGGTGCTGCGCACCGGTGCCCTGTGCTTCTCGGTGAATCAGGGGACGGCGCCGAACTCGCTACGCTCAAACACCGGCGCCTCTTCGCCCCTGATTCCCCTGCGATGCTCGGCTCGCTCAAGGCGGACCCAACATCAAGAGCGACAGCTGCACCCAGTAGATCCACGCCATGCGTGGATGCCGTTGCCGTTGACCTTCCAGTCCGCCTTCAAGCGAGCCGAGCACCGCAGGTCCGGCGAGGGCGAAGAGGTGCGGGTGTCTGAGCGCAGCGAGTTCCCGCACCGTCCCTCGACGGACCGAGGAGCGCAGGGCACCGGCGTGCGAAGCACGCCGGCTCGCGGCCGGCGGAGCGTTTCTTTGGTTACTTTCTTTGCGCGCAAAGAAAGTGACACCCCTCCGCAGTCGCGGAAAAGGGCAGCCGGGAACCCCCGGCGACCCCATTCAATCCTTCCCGCGTGCCATCGCCTGGAACACGCCATCCCGCCGCACCCACAGGTGGAACAGCGCTGCACCCACATGCATCAGCACCGTGGCGAACAACACATACGCCAGAAGGCTGTGCGCATTGCGCAACGCGGCGTACAACGCCGGGGTATGCGGCACGATCGGCGGCAGATGCAGGCCGCCCCACAGCACGATCGGGTAACCGCCGGCCGACAGCATCGCCCAGCCGATCAGTGGCATCGCCAGCATCAGCGCATACAGCATCCAGTGCGAGGCCTTGGCCGCCATCGCCTGCCATACGGGAAGATCCGCCGGCAACGGCGGTGGGCGATGGCGCAGCCGGTTGTACAGGCGGAGCAGCACCAGTACGCCGATGGCGATGCCCAACGGGCGGTGCAGGTCGATCAGCACCGGCCGCAGGTGCAGCGAGGCGACCATGGTCACGCCAATGAACAGCATGGCGATGATCATCAATGCCATCGACCAGTGCAGCACCCGTGCCAGCAGGTTGAAGTGGCCGTTGCCGGTGCTCATCGTGCGGCCTCCTTCGGTTGTTCGACGTTGCCGCTGGCGCGCTCGCGTTCGCGTCGGTTGAAGGATTGCGAGTACACGGCCGAGCGGGCGGCCAGGATCGGATCGTCACTGCCACGCACGCCACTGGGCAGGATCAGTGGATCGAAGTTGATCTGTCCGCAGGCGCCTTCTTCCTGCGACTGTAGGCGGTCCAGGCTAAGTACGCCGGCCACCACCTGTTCACGCGACTCGGGCCACGGCACCGACGGATCATCGATGGCATCGCCGGGTTCGGCGGTGGTGACGACGAGGTTCCAGCGCACCGGGCCACTGGCCAGGCGCTGCTGCAGTTCCTGGCTGAGGAAGTCGACGCTGGCCTGCTTGCGCGTGTCCGCATCCATCTCCACCACCGGCGCCTGCGGCTGCCAGCGCCAGCGCACCGCGCGCTTCTGGCCCTGCACATTGGTGAACCAGAAGCTGTTGACGCTGTTGAAGGTGGTGTTGGCCCAGCTGCTGGTCCACGGCGCTGTCTTGGCCCATTGCTGGAACGCCTGCGCACTCGGGTACTTCGCCAGCACCGCGGCCATCTTCTGCGGGTCGGGCTTGCCGGTGGTGGGGTCGGGGATGGAGGCGCGCGTCTGCTCGTAGAACGCCTCGGCGTTGGGTACGGCGAAGAACGGGAAGCTGTTCATCGCCATCCGCCATTCCTGGCCGTCGTCGCTGACCATCTGCACAGCGAGGCTGCGCACGCGTGCGGTGTTGTCCGCGCCGTAGGGGTCGCCACCGCCGATCGACAGGCGGCCCATCACGGGTACCTTCTGCTGTGAAAACACTCGCGCGCTGGACAGCGTCGGCGCCTGCGCACTGGGCTCGAACCAGCCGCTCACGCAGATGCCCTTGCTGTGCGCACGGCGGAAGCCGGGATGGGCCGGGCCGGTAGCTTCGATGGTGTCGGTGAAGCGCTGCGCGGTCAGGCGGTTGCCAACCCAGCCGGCCAACCAGGCGAAGGTCAACGTGACCGCGCCCAGGATCAGCGCGATCAGTGCGATCCAGAGCAGCGGCGAATGCTTGCGCGGTGCGCCCGGTGTCTGGCCGGCGCGGGTGTAGCGGAAGAGCGACATGGTCGGTGTCCTGCCTTCACGGAGCGTGTGGGTGGTCGACCCACACATCCTCGCAGAACCCGGCCGGGGCCGGAATTCAATTTTTCGTCAGATTTGCCGGGGACGGCGTGCCGACCAACGGTCGGCACCCACCCGATCAGCTGTAGCGCTGCTTCAGCATCGCCCACGCCGAGCGGAGCGCCAGTGCTTCACCACCGGCCGGCCGGCCCGGGCGTTCGCCGTCGTTCCAGGCGTACACGTCCAGATGCGCCCAGCGCTGGCCGTCTTCCAGGAAGCGTTCCAGGTACAGCGCAGCGGTGACCGAGCCGGCCATGCGCGAACCGGCGTTGGCCAGGTCGGCGATACCGCTGCTCAGGTAGCGCAGGTACGGGCGCCACAACGGCATGCGCCAGACCGGGTCGCGGGTTGCGTCGCCGGCCTGCAGCCACTGCTGGGCGACCGTGTCGTCATTGCTGAACAGTGCCGGCAGGTCGGGGCCGAGCGCGATGCGTGCAGCGCCGGTAAGGGTGGCGAAGTCCAGTACCAGGTCCGGCTTCTGTTCGCTGGCGAAGGTCAGCGCATCACACAGGATCACGCGGCCTTCGGCGTCGGTGTTGTCGATCTCCACGCTCAGGCCCTTGCGGGTGGCGATCACTTCGCCCGGGCGGAACGCATCCGGGCCGATCGCATTCTCCACCGCCGGCACCAGCAGGGTCAGGTGCACCGGAAGCCCGCGAGCCATGACCAGGCCGGCCAGGGCCAGTGCGTGTGCAGCACCGCCCATGTCCTTCTTCATGTTGCGCATGCCGTCGGCCGGCTTGATGTCCAGGCCGCCGGTATCGAAGCACACACCCTTGCCGACCAGCACCAGTGCAGGATCGGTTTCCTTGCCCCAGCGCAGCACCACCAGGCGCGGCGCGCGGTGCGAGGCGCGGCCGACGGCATGGATGGCCGGGAAGTTCTGCTTCAGCAGTTCATCGCCGGTGATCGCCTCGACCTGGGCGCCATGTGCCTGAGCCAGGGTGCGCGCTGCGTCTTCCAGCTGCTGCGGGCCCATGTCTTCGGTCGGGGTGTTGACCCAGTCACGCACGCGCAGGCTGGCGGCGATCAGATCGGCCACTTCACCGGACGGTGCAGCCACCAGCTGAGCCGGGGCGCGGTTACGCTTGCGGTAGCGGTCGAAGCGATAGCTGCCCAGGCCCCAGCCCAGCTGCAGCAGTGCCTGCTCCTCGGCCGGCAGTTCAGTCGCCAGCTGCCACACGCTGCCTTCCGGCAGGGCGTGCGGGGCATGCGCATAGCTGTAGGCATCGGCGCGGTCACCAACGCCGATCACCGCACCGGCCAGGCCGTCGGCACCCGGCAGCAGGGCCACGCTGTGCGCGCCGGCATTGAAGCCCTGCGATGCCAGCCAGGCCTGGGTAGCGGCTGGCTGGCCGTCCTTCCATGCCGCGAACTGCTCGCGGCCCAGCACATGCAGTGGCAGTGCTGCGGCGGTTTCGGCGGTGAAACCAGTGATCTCGCTCATGCGTCAGGTACTCCGGGGTGCGGCGGCATCGAGGTTGTCATCCAACCAGTCGGCCAGGCCGGTGAGGGTGTCGAACTGCAGGTCCGGCTGCAGTTGCGGATGGGTCCAGGTGGCGGCTTCGCGGTTGATCCAGCAGCCGCGCAGGCCGGCGGCGATCGCCCCGGCCACGTCCATCTCGGCGTGGTCGCCGACATGCAGCACCTGTGCCGGCGCCACACCCAGGCGGGTGCAGGCGGCGTGGAAGATGCTCGCTTCGGGCTTGGCCGCGCCGTGTTCGCGCGCACCCAGCTGGAAGGCGAAATGATGGGCCAGGCCGATCCGCTCCAGATCGGCATTGCCGTTGCTCAGCGCTGCGACCGGTACCCGCGCGGCAATCCGCGCCAGTGCATCGATCGCATCGGGATAGCACTCGACCTGGTTGCGCGCGGCGTAGAACGCCTCGTAGGCCGGTTCGAGCAATTCCAGGCTGGCACCGCTGTTCTGCAGGGCCTCCTGCAGCGTCAGCCGGCGCAGCGCGCTCAGGTCATGGTGAAGGTGTGGATTGTCTCGGAACGAGCGCTCGCGCAGTTCGCGCATCGCCGCCAGCGGATACATCTCGGCAGTGGCGGGGCTGTGTTCACGCATCCACTCGTGCAGGACCAGGTCGATGCGGGCGCCGATCGGGGCGAACGGCCAGAGCGTGTCGTCGAGGTCGAGGGTGATGGCAAGGACAGGGAATTTCACCCGGCCATTCTACCCCTGCCCGCGCGGGCTTTCATTCCAGCAGGCGCGCCCATCCCTGCATGCCGTCCAGCCGTGCCAGCACCAGCTTGATGCAGACCAGCAGCGGTACTGCCAGCAGCAGGCCGATCATGCCCCAGGCCCAGCCGAACAGCATCAGCGCCAGGATCAGTACCAGCGGCGACAGCTTCATGCGCCGCCCCAGCACGATCGGGGTCACCATCTGTCCTTCCAGGGTGTGCAGGCCCAGGTAGGCGGCTGCGGGCAGCAGGGCCTGCAGCGGGTCGCGGAACTCGACGAAGCCCATCAGCAGCATCAGTGCCACGCCGATCAAGGGGCCTACATACGGTGCGAAATTCAGCAGGGCGGCCACCGTGCCCCACAGCAGCGCTTCCTGCAGGCTGATGCCCAGCAGCATCAGTACGCCGGCGAACACCAGTCCGACCAGGGTGTTGATCACGCTGATGGTCAGCACGTAGCGCGACACCTCGCGCTCGATCGACCGCAGGATGTCGCTGGTGAAGCGTTGCTGCTGGCGGTTCGGGAACAGGGCGATCGCCGCGCGCTGCAGGCTCTGCCCGTAGATCATGAAGAACAGGGTCAGCAACACCACTGCCAGCACCGAGGCGGCCAGACGCGGCGCACGGGTCAGCATGCGGTACGGGTCGTCCAGCTGGGTGCGGATCACCTGCACCTTGCGGTTGCTGTCGCCGCCAGCGACGCGTGCAAAGTTCTCCGCGGCCTGGTTGGCCTGCTGCACCGGCTTGGTCAGGTCCTGCACCTGGCGGGCCACCTTGCGCAGCTGTTGCGGGGCTTCCTGCGCCCATTCCATCGCCGGGCCGATCAGCTGCACGGCCAGCGAACCGGTCACGCCGAGGCCGGCACCGAGGATCAGCAGCGCGCCCAGCGCACGTGGGATCCACAGCTTCTGCAGCAGGCGCAGGATCGGGTTGCCGACCAGCGCGAAGAACATCGCCAGCAGCACCGGCAGGATGATGTCCTGTGCGGCCCACAGCGTATAGCCCACCGCCAGCGCGGCCAGCACCACCAGCGACATCGGCCCGCGCGGGCGCGATGGCGGCGGCAGTGGCGCCTCGGGCGCTTCCGGGCCAGCCGGTGACGGGGACAGGAGGGACTCGCTCATCGACGCATCAACCGGAAAGGGGAGCGCATTATCCGCCGGCCGCGATCGGCGCGGCGGATCCCGTGAATCAACGTTCGGACAGCTCGGTCGCCGCTTCGGCCGGACGCGGTTCGCGCAGTTCCGGTTCCGGCGCTGCCTGCGGTTGTGGTGCTGGTGCCGGTCGTGTGCCCGCCGCTGATGCTGCCGCCTGTGCATGTTCGCTGGCATCGTCGGCTTCTTCAGCCGCATCGTCGGCGGTGGCTGCGGCCTGCGCTGCCATCGCCGTAGCGAATGCAGCCTGAGCGCTGGCGAACAGGTTCGACACCGACCCCACCATCTGCAGCCAGCGTGCGCCGTTGACCTTGCCCGGCACTTCCAGCTTGCCGGCGATGAAGCCACCGGCCAGGCCCACCACGACGATGCGCAGAGGCGACCAGCCCTGGCGCCAGACCTGGCTGAGCGTGCCCCAGTGGTCCTGGGTCTCGCCCATGCGCACGGTCACCACCTGTTCGCAGCGCTTTACCCGCCGCTGCAGCGCGCCGAACTTCATGGCTTGCCCTCCGGCAGCTGTACCCCGGCATCAGGGTCGTCCTCGCTGGGCTCATCGAACAGGCCCAGGCGCGACAACTGGCGCCGGGTGGCGTGCATGCCGGTGTGGTGGAAGAAGTAGGACACCCGCCAGATCGCATAGCCGGTAACGGCCAGGCTCAGCAGCGAGGTGATCAACAGGGCCTGCAGCCAGCTCAGGCCCCAGCTCTGCAGCAGGGCGATGAGCGTGGCGGCCATCAGCAGCCAGGCCGAGGCTCCAAACACGATCGCCACGCCGGCCCAGGCCAGCGCGCGACCGAATGCACTACGCGCCAGCGCAAAGTCGGCAGAGGCCAACCGGCGCAGGGAGCGTACCGTGTGCTTGGCAGAATCGGCGGCGGCACGACCGGCCGCGCCGACCTGGCGGATGCTCTCATCCAGCGGCGGGGTAGCCGCCGGATCAGGCGCTTGCGCGTTCTCTTCGCTCACGCTGCGGCTTACTTGTCGCTGCTGCCGCGGGCCAGCTTGGCGATGATCCAGCCAGCTGCGAAGGCGACACCGAACGAAGCCAACGGACGTTCGCGGATCAGTTCAGCGGCGCTGTCGATCAGGTCCTTGCCCTTGTCCATCAGTGCGTCGACCTGTTCCTTGGCCGCGGCTCCACCGAATTCGGCGGCGGCCAGGCCGGACAGCGCGCTGTCGGACAACTCTGCCTTGACGTTGGCCTTGCCGATGCGCAGTTCGTCGGTTGCTGCACCGGTTGCGCCCTTGATCGCACCGCCGGCAGCGCTGGCGGCCTGCTTCAGGTGGGAACCGGCTTCACCCAGGTGGTCCTTCAGGTTCTCGGTATTGGTGGGGCTCATCGAATCACTCCTGTTGCGATGGGGGAACGGGGGACGGCGGCGCCGACCTGGACTGACAGCAATAGCATTGCCGGGGTATAGGGGGTGTTACGGCTGGGCGATCAGCGCATCACGAGCTGGCCCTGCTGCTGGCCATTGTTGCGCAGCACGCGCAGCACCAGGGTGGGGGGGCGCTGCTGGAAATTGGCGCGCCAGCTGGCCAGGTCGGCGAATTCACCTACCGTTGCATCAGTGATGATGTCGCCCTGCTGCAGCCCGTTGCTGGCGGCGCGGCTGCCGCGCTTGACCTCGCTGACCAGCACGCCGCCAGCGCCGGACTGGCGCAGCGATTCGGGCAGGTCGACGAAGGTGGCACCGCCCAGGCGCGGGTCCAGGCTGTCGCCGGTGACCGCGCGTGCCTGTTCCTTCAATATCGCCTTGATCTGCAGCGGCTTGCCTTCGCGACGCACGTCCAGCGTCAGCGGGCTGCCCACTGTGGCCAGGCCTTCCACGTTGTGCAGCGCCTCGGCGCTGTCGACGCGCTGCCCGTTGGCCGACACCACGACGTCGCCCGGTTTCAGGCCCGCAGCGGCCGCGGCCGATCCGGCCAGTACGCGCGTGACCAGTGCGCCACGGGTTTCGCCCAGGCCCAGGCCCTGCGCTATCTGTGCGGTCAGGTTCTGGCTCTCCACGCCCAGGGTGCCGCGCACCACTACGCCGTGCTTGACCAGCTGGTCGACCACGCTGCGCGCCAGGTTGGAGGGGATCGCCAGGCCCAGGCCGATGTTGCCGGCCATGCTGCCCTGCGGGTTGAAGCTGGCGGTATTGATGCCGACCAGCTGGCCCTGCAGGTCGACCAGTGCGCCACCGGAATTACCCGGGTTGATCGACGCATCGGTCTGGATGAAGTTCTGGTAGCCCAGCCCGCGGATGCCGCTGCGGCCCACCGCCGAGACGATGCCGGAGGTGACCGTCTGGCTGAAGCCGAACGGGTTGCCGATGGCTACCACGAAGTCGCCCACGCGCAACTGGTCGCTGTTGCCGAGCTTGATGTCGGTCAGGTTCTGCGCCGGGATACGGATCAGCGCGATGTCGGTATCGCGGTCCGAGCCGAGGAACTCGGCCTTGACCGTGCGCCCGTCGGCCAGTGTCACCTGCACGTCATCGGCGTTGTCGATGACATGGTGGTTGGTCAGTACCAGGCCTTCCTTGGCATCGATGATCACGCCCGAGCCGAGCGATTCATTGATGCGCTCCTGCGGAATGTCCGGGAACAGACGGCGGAAGAACGGGTCGTTGAAGAACGGGTTGCGCACCCGCACGACCTGCTTGGTGTTGACGCTGACCACGGCCGGCATCGCTTTCTCCAGCATCGGTGCCAGTGACGGCACCGCCTGCCCGGCCACCGAAGCTGGCAGCGCGGCGGCGGTGGGCAGCACCGCCGGCAGCGGCGCTGCATCGGCTCGGTTGTCCAGGTGCGCATTGAGGCCGGTGGCAACGAAGCCACCGAAGGCGGCGGCGATTGCGAGCGTGAGCAGGGTGGGAAGCGGTCGCATGGGAGTCGGTTCGCTGGCGTGGGTGGGGGCCGTTCGGCTCTACGGTAAAACAAGCTGAATGAGTGTGTCGCGATCTGGATAAATGCGCCATGAAAACGGAACGCCGGAAAGCGGGGCCACTGCCGCCCGCTTCGGGGTGGTGGCGTCATCAGTGGAGGTGCCTGGTGCGCGTTCGTGCGACATCGGATGCATTGCAGATACAGGCCGATACTTGCGCAGTTCGGCGCAACCGGGTGCCGCGATGCGCCATAAAGCGCTCCTTCGCCTGCATTCGATCAAGCACGTGCAGCGAACGCCCGCCGCAGCCTCGCCAGCGCGGCTCAGTGCTGAAAAGAAGGGTTTTCCTGCACACATGTATCGCCGGCAAGGGCGGTGGGCTACACCATCAGCGTCGCAGCAGATGCGATTGCTGGCGCGTGCCCCGTTCCACGATCGTCAATGTCGGTATAGCATCGCCCCGTTTTGATACTTAAGGCCCCCAGGAGGGCAACATGAGCAACGGTAATGGTGTGTCGGTCGTGACCGACGCCGTCGAGAACGTCAAAGAAACCGCCACCAACGTTGGCGAGACCATCGCCCACGCCGCCGAAGACGCCGTGAAGTCGGTCAAGAAGACCGTCAAGCGCGCCACCAAGGCTGCCGGTACCCGCGTTGCCAAGGCCAAGAAGGCTGTGGCCAAGGTCGAGAAGACCGTTGCCAAGAAGGCTGAGAAGGCTGCCAAGTCGGTCGGCAAGACCGTTGCCAACGCCAAGAAGAAGCTGGAAGCCGCCAAGAAGAACGCCAAGGCCGAAGCCGCTGCCCTGAAGAAGGAAGTGGCCAAGAAGAAGGCAGCTGCAGGCAAGGCCGTGGCCAAGAAGGCCGCTGCTGCCAAGAAGACCACCAAGGCCGCCACCAAGGTTGCCGGCAAGAAGGTCGCTACCGTGAAGAAGGCCGCCACCAAGAAGGCTGCCGTCGCGAAGAAGGCTGTTGCCAAGAAGACCAAGGCCGCCAAGAAGGTTGTCGGCAAGAAGGTCGCCACCGCCAAGAAGGCTGTGGCCAAGAAGACCGTCGCTGCCAAGAAGGTCGCCGGCAAGAAGGTCGTGGCTGCCAAGAAGGTTGTCGGCAAGAAGGCTGCTGTCGCCAAGAAGGTCGCCACCAAGAAGACCGCTGCTGCCAAGAAGGTTGTCGGCAAGAAGGCCGCCCTTGCCAAGAAGGTCGTCGGCAAGAAGACCGCTGCCGCCAAGAAGGTCGTCGGCAAGAAGACCGCCGTCGCCAAGAAGGCGGTTGGCAAGAAGGTTGCCGCCACCCGCAAGACTGTCGCCAAGAAGGCTGCGCCGCTGAAGAAGGTCGCTGCCAAGAAGGCTTCGGCCAAGAAGGCTGTTGCCAAGAAGGCACCGGTCAAGGCCGTGCGCAAGGTCGCCAAGCGCAAGTAATCGCGCGGGTACCGAAGGCCCTGCCACCTACCGGGTGGTGGGGCCTTTCGCGTTTCTGGGACACGGGATGGGGCAAGATGCAGGTTCTTCCCGCCGGAGCCCCGAGCATGCGCGGTATCGACTTCAGCTCCTGGCAGGGCGTGCTGTCCACCCTGGCCGGCCTGGTCCTGATCACCCTGCTGGGCGTGGGCATCCGCCTGCTGGTGATGCAGACCCTGCAGCAGCGGCGCTAGCGCGAGAACCGGCAGATCAACGAGCGCCTGCGCACGCTGATGGCCGCCTACAAGACCCTGGGCGGCTCGTTCACCGGTGAACTGGGTGTCGATCCCAGCCACCGCCGCGACCTGCGCCAACGCGAAGATACCGAAGGCATCGCCGAACCCCGCTCGGATCGCGCGCGCCGCATCCGCGACGCCGTAGAAGCGGCGCTGTCGGACATCCTGCTGCTGGGCACCGATGAGCAGGTACGGCTGGCCGCGCGTGCGGCCAACGAGTTGGCGCAGGGACGACCGGTGCACACCCACGATCTGGTGGTTTCACTGCGCGACTTCGTGCGCGAAGCGCTGGACCTGGCGCCGATCCCGGCCGATCTGCAGATTCCGCCGCAGGGCCCGACCCGCCCGGGCGGTGCCAGTGGCAAGGGCCGCACCGATGGTGATGCGAAGGGCGGCCGCACTGGAGGCGGCAGCGGTGGGGGCGGAATGGGCGCCGGCATGGGGGGCGTGGGTCTGGGCGCCGGCGCCGCACTGGGCGCCGGCCATGCCTCTGCCAGCGATGAAACGGACGCGCGCTGAGCACGTCCGCCCGGTTCAGCGCGTTAGTTCGTAGATCGGCACGAAGCCGCCGTAGATCATCCGCGCGCCGTCGAACGGCATCGGATTCGTCGCCGGATCAAACCGCGGGTCTTCCATCATCTTCTTCATGCCGGCGTCGCGGGTCGGCTTGTCCGGCCATTCGATCCAGGAAAACACCACCGTCTCGTCTGGCGTGGCTTTCACCGCGCCGAAGAAGTCGGTGGTCTTGCCGTGCGGCACGTCATCGCCCCAGCACTCGACCACGCGCAGCGCGCCGTATTCGATGAAAACGGGATCCCCTGTGCGTGCATGAGCGAGGAACTTCTCTTTGTTGGCGGTGGGCACCGCCAGGACGAAACCATCGATGTAGCTCATTGCTGCCTCCGGATGGACCGTGCCGCATGCACGGCCTTCAAGTACCCGACGAACCAGTGCGTCGTGGATCGACATCCTGTGTGCGCCTGTTCAGCCCGGACCACCAGGCAGCGGCGCCAGCATCGTATCCGGTGGCTGCTGGCCCGCCAGGTGGCGCACGAAGTAGTCCCACATGCGGTGCGTGTAGGTGGCGTCGTTGCGGAACAGTTCGTGGTCCTGCCGGGCCAGGTACAGCAGGTCGTAGCTGCGCTGGGCCTTGTTCAGGGCGGCGGCCAGCTGCAGGGTCAATGCCGGAGGTGCGTTTTCGTCCAGCTCGCCATAGACCAGCATCAGGTGACCGCGCAGGTTGCCGGCCAGCGCTGCATTGTCGAGTCCGGCAAACGGCGCCGGCACACCGTCGGCAGTGGTCGTGGCCGGCAGCACGCCACCGAACAGCCGGTCCATGCCATGAACGGCCCCACCGTACATGCCCTGGAAATTGTGGCTGCCGGCCGAGGCCACCCCCACCTTGTAGAACGCCGGGTAGCGCAGCAGGGCGCGCGCTGCACTGTACCCACCGAACGAATGCCCGTAGATGCCCACCCGTTGCAGATCGATACCTCGGTAGCGCGCGCCCAGCTGGCGCAGCGCGGCCACGTGGTCATCCAGCTGCACATCGGCGGCTTGCACGAAGCTGCTGTCATGGAACGCCTTGTCACGGCCGCCGGTACCGCGCGCGTCGATGCTGACCACCACGAAGCCGAGTTCGGCCAGGCTGGCGCGTGACACCGGATTCAAGGCGGACACCGCCTCGGCGTAGGTGACCGGCGCATTGCTGATGAAGGAACCACCGTACATCGCGTCGATCACCGGGAAGCTGCCGTCATCGCGATAGTCGCGGGGCAGGTAGACGGTGGCGAAGATCGGCGTGCGGCCATCGGCGGCCAGCAGTCGTTCGCGGTGTGGTGGGCGCCACCCGGCAGCAACGATCGCCCTGTCATCGGCTGTTTCCAGCACCATCACTTCACGGCCGTCATCGCTGGCCCGCAGCACGGTGCGTGGCGGTTGATCGAGACTGGAGACGGTATCGACCAGGTAGTCGCCCCGCGGTGACAGGGCCTGCGGGGCGCGATCACCAAACAAAGCGCCGCTGCCGGCATCGGCCAGATGGTCGCTGCCATCGGCGGCCAGGCGCTGGATGGGGCCGCCCTGCAGCGATACCCGGTACAGGCCGCGCACGTAGGGATCGCCACCGTCGACGCCGCCGGCGCTGAAGTATGCCCAGCCACTCACGACGTCCACGCCGAGCAGGTCACGCACCACCCATGGACCGCGGGTCAGTTGTTGCATCACCTTCCCGTCGGACAGGCGCACCCGGTACAGGTGGCCCCGGCCATCGCGCTGCGAGAACCACACCGCAGTGTCCTGGCCGGGCAGGATCGCCACCGCTGGCCGGTTGTACGAATACACGTTGAGCTGCAGGCGGGTATCGCTGGCTTCTTCCAGCACGGTGCGCACTGCACCGCTGCCGGCATCGATCTCCACCAGGCGCAGCTTGCGCGGTGTGCCGAAGTGCGCGATCGCGGCATACAACCGGTCACCGTCCCAATCCAGGATGCCGGCCTCACTGAGCGTGTTCCAACCCTCTGGCAGCGCGATGTCATGCTGCCTGCCGCTGCGGGTATCGACCACATACAGGCTGTCGCGCACCTGCTGTGCGTCGCCCAGTACCCCCAGCTTCACCGTATGCACGCGTGGGCGCGCGCTGTTGGTCGGGCTGCTTTCCAGATAGGGGTAGTCCTGCACTGCACGCTCGTCGTAGCGGATGCCGGCCACGTAGCGGCCGTCCGCTGACCAGCCGACCGCAAACGGCCGCGCCGGCATCCGGCCCTGGCGGCGTGGAATACCGCGCAGGCTGAAGTCCGGCAGTACGCCATAACCATGACCGGATTCACCACCGGTGGTCAGTGCGCGCGGCGCCGTCCCACGCTGCTGCAGCCACAGATTGTGGTCGCGCAGCTGCAGCCACGCATTGCCATCGGGCGAGGGCAAGGCATCGGCAGGAGGCGCTGCCTGCTGCGAACGCGCGCATTGCCAGCCTGGCCATTGGCAATCGATCGGCACCCCACCACTGAACCGCAGACGCAGGCCATCGCCCACCGCCTGCACGCCGACCAAGCGCAGCAGCGGCCCGCTGGCATCGAGCGGTGCAACCGCGCGGTCCAGCGCGGCGGGTTCGAACAGGATCGTCCGCATAACTTTCGCCGGATCGACCAACACCGCCTGGCGTCGGCCCTGCGCGTCCTCGCGTTCGTACCAGAAGCGGCCATCGGCCAGCCAGTTCGGCAGGACCGACGCATTGCGCAGCGCACTGCGCAGATGACTGTCGTGCACGCGTTCGGCGCGTTGGTAGTCGGCGGCCTGCAGCGCGTGCGCAGGCGCGGAGGAAAACAGGGCCGCGCAAGCCAGGACAGCAGCGCGGACAGTCATCTGTAGCGGGTCGGGCAGGTGCACGGCAACCTCCTGTTGCAATCATCGATGGAAGACAGATGCACGCCTGCCGCGCGCGTATGCCAGACCCAGCCTGAATCAAGCCAAAAAATTCAGCAATGCGAAGACCGCTGTTTTCAGGGAGCGTTGTGGCGAATAACGGAGAATTTACATTCCCGATGCGTTGGCGCCCTGGCGCTGCTGCACACCATAAGAAAGTAAAGGTGTACCCCCATGAAGAATTCGCTGATTGCTCTGGCCCTGGCCGCTGCCCTGCCGTTCACCGCCTCGGCTGCTGAGAACCTGTCCTACAACTACGCCGAAGCTGACTACGCCAAGACCGACATCGATGCGTTCAAGGCCGACGGCTGGGGCGTGAAGGGTTCGTACGGCTTCCTGCCGAACTTCCACGCCTTCGGTGATTACAGCCGCCAGGAAATCGACAACACCAACATCAAGCTGGACCAGTGGAAGATCGGTGCCGGCTACAACGTTGAAATCGCTCCGACCACCGACTTCGTTGCCCGCGTTGCTTACCAGAAGCGCGACCAGAAGCACGGCCTTGACTTCAACGGCTACAGCGCCGAAGCCGGCATCCGCACCGCCTTCGGTGCCCACGCCGAAGTCTACGGCATGGTCGGTTACGAAGATTTCTCGAAGAAGCACGGCATCAATCCGGAAGGCCAGTGGTACGGTCGCCTGGGTGGTCAGGTCAAGCTGAACCAGAACTGGGGCCTGAACGGCGAGCTGAAGATGAACCGCGACGGCGACAAGGAATACACCGTCGGCCCGCGCTTCAGCTGGTAATTGCTTCGTCGGCGCGCCTGCGCGCCGAAGATGCCTCGACAGGCCCGGCCCATGCCGGGCCTGTTGCGTTGTGGGGACCCGGAACCGAGCCAGACCACGCGCCGCAGGCTTGCTTCGTTGCAATAAATTGAATTCCGCTGCCCGCAGCGCCGACCTAGGGTAGGCACTTCGTCCTGCTGGATCTGCGTGATGCCGCCTTCCGTTCCCGCTTTTTCTTTTGACCGGCCCTGCCGCCTGGCAATGCTGTCTCCATATCCAGTGTTGCGACTGGGTGTGGAGGTCGTGCTGCGCCAGCACGCTGCAGTGCAGGTATGCGGCAGCTTCACCTCCGGACATGAGCTGCTTGACCTGCTGCAGTACCAGCCGGGCGGCATCGATCTATTGCTGTTCGACCTGCTGGTGCCGCGTGCGCCCGGTGACGGCCTGTCCCCGCTGCGCGAGCTGACACAGCGCTGGCCGCTGCTGCCGGTGCTGGTGCTGTCCGCGCACTGCGATGCCTGCACGGTGACCATGACGATGCAGGCCGGTGCACGTGGCTTCCTGTCCAAGGGCACTTCGCCGGATATGCTGCGACATGCAGTTGATGTGTTGGCTCGGGGCGGCCGCTTCGTCGCGCCAGAACTGCGCACGCAGTCGAGTCGATCGCGGATATGGCACACGCCGGTACCGGTACCCACTGCGTTGAGCCGACGCGAGCGCGAAGTCCTCGGGTTGATCCTGCAGGGCTGCACCACCGGCGAGGTGGCGCAGCGTTCCGGCCGCACGGGCAGCACAGTCAGTACGCAGAAGCGGGCGGCCTACCGCAAGCTCGGCATCCGTAGTGATGGCGAACTGTTCCGCATCCGGCATCTGCTCGAATGCGGGTGAACGGGCTTATTCGCCCTGGTACTGCTTTTCTTCCACCAGGGCCGAACCGGCCACGCGGTTGATCTCGTTCTTCACCTGCACGCGCTCACCATTGGTGCCATACACGCCGCGCGCGAGTTGGATGAATGCATCATCGAACACCTGCGCCGCTTCCTTGTCGCGCAGCTGGTCCTGGATGTCCCACATGCGTTCGTTGATCGCCTTCAGCTGCTGCTTCAGCGCGGCAAGCGCGGGCTGTGCCTGCAACTGCTGCTGCAGCAACGGCAGCAGGCCGTCCAGCTCGGTGCGCACGTTGGCCAGCTTGGCGGCATCGTCGATGCGCTCGGCCTTGATCTCGAGAATGGTGATCTTGTCGATCAGCTCGCCGATCGATACCGGGGTCAGGATGGCGTCCACGTGGTTGGTTCCTGGAAACAGGCCTGCATGATACCGCGCCCACCGCAGCGGGATTTACGCCGAATTTGCGCTGCGGGCCGGGCAGCACCCTCGATCCGTTACGCCGCTCCCTCCGACACTGCTGTCCCGGCGGCGTGACCGCCTTCGACGAGGAACACAGTGCAGTGAACAGCAAGGGGATGATGGCAGCGGTGGTGGCCGCGCTGGCAGGAATGCTGGGTATCGGCAGCGCGCAGGCCCAGGTGCAGGTGAGTGGCAGTGCAGCATTGACCAGCGACTACGTGTGGCGCGGCAGCTCGCAGAGCGACGGCGACCCTGCAGCGCAGGTGGGCGCAAAAGTGGCGCTCGCATCCGGTTGGTACGCCAGCGCGTGGGGCTCCAACGTATCGTTCAAGCCGGACAACGGCGCGCGCAGCGAGTTCGACCTGGTGGCCGGTTGGAGTGGCGCACTGGCAGCGGACTGGACGCTGGATGCCAACCTGACCCGCTACGTGTACCCAGGCACTGGCCGCGCGCTGGATTGGACCGAACTCAATACCACGTTGACCTGGAAGCAGCGCGCCTGGCTGCAGGTCGCGCATTCCAATGATGCGCTGGCCGGCGGTCATCGCGGCACCTATGCCCAGCTCGGCGTGCGTGTGCCGCTGCACGAGCGCGTCCGGCTGGAGGCGGCGGTAGGCCAGTATTGGCTGGCCACCGCACAGGGGCCGGATTACCTGCATGGTCAGCTCAGTGCCATTGCCACGCTGACCCCGGCGTGGGAGCTGCGGGCCACCGTGCACGACACCGACAACGCGGCCAAGCGCCTGTTCCCGGGCAACGCCGGGGGGCGTTGGGAGCTGGCACTGCAGGGCAGCTTCTAGTTGGCAGCCGAGGCCTGGCGCGCGCGCAGCGCGCCGGGCAGCCACAGCAGCAGGGCCAGCACGGCCACCGCCGCACCGGCCACGCAGACGCCGGTCCAGCCGAAGCGCTGGTAGACCTGCGCCGACAGCAGCGAACCCAGCGAGCCGCCGATGAAGTAGCCGGTCATGTAGCCGGCATTGAGGCGGTTGCGCGCAGCCGGTTGCAGCGCATAGATCAGGTTCTGGTTGCTGACGTGCAGCAGCTGCGCGGCCAGGTCCAGCACCACCACGCCCACCAGCAGTGCCAGCAGCGAGTGCGCCGACAGCCCCAGTGGCAGCCACGACAGCAGCAACAGTACCAGCGCGATGGCCGTGGCACGGCCGGTCTGGCCACGGTCGGACATGCGCCCGGCCAGGCCCGCGGCCAGCGTGCCGGCTGCACCGACCAGTCCGAACAGGCCGATGGTGGCGTCGCTGTAGGCGTACGGTGGCTGTGCGAGCAGGAACGCCAGTGGCGTCCAGAAGATCGCGAACATGGCGAAGCTGCATGCACCCAGCAACGTGCGATGGCGCAGCACCGGCTCCTCCACGAACAGGGAGCCGATCGAGCGCAGCAGGGCGAAGTAACTGAGGCCTGCGCTGTGGTGGAAGCGTGGCAGGCCACGTTGCAGCGCCAGCGCGGTCAACACCAGGGTGCCGGCGGCGATTGCATAGACCAGGCGCCAGTCGCCAAGGCTCGACAGCAGCCCGGCCACGGTGCGCGCCAGCAGGATGCCCAGCAGCAGGCCACTCATCAGCGTACCGACCACCCGGCCACGATGCTCCGGTGCGGCCAGGGTGGCCGCAAATGGCACCAGCACCTGCGCCACCACCGAGAACAGGCCGGTGATCGCCGTGCCCACCAGCAGCCACGTGAGTGACGGCGCGCAGGCGCTGACCACCAGTCCACTGGCCGACAACAGCGTCATCACCACGATCAGCCGGCGGCGCTCGAACAGGTCACCCAGCGGCACCAGCAGGATCAGCCCGGCGGCATAGCTCAGCTGCGCCACGGTAACCACCATGCCGACCTGGCCGAATGGCAGGCCGAAGGCATCGGCGATGGTGTGCAGCAGCGGCTGCGCATAGTAGTTGCTGGCCACGGCCACGCCAGTGGCGACCGACATCAGCAGCACCTGCCAGCGGTGCAGAGGGGGGAGGGACGGGCTCACGCGGTGTTCCAGAATGCGGGGTGCACAGTGTCCGCCCGCTGCAGTCATGATGGAAATGAATCATCATCATCCCTGTCATCTGGAAATGAGATGGTTGTGTGAATCTCAAGCAGCTTGAATTTGCCGTCGCCCTGGCCGAGGAGGGCAACTTCACCCGTGCCGCCGAGCGCTGCCATGTGGTGCAGTCGGCGCTCAGCCATCAGATTGCCAATCTGGAACAGGAGCTGGGCACGCCACTGTTCGAACGCCTGCCGCGCCAGGTACGTGCCACCGCCGCCGGTGAAGTGCTGCTGGTTCACGCGCGGCAGGTGCTGGCCAGCCTGCGCCACCTGCGTGCCGACGTCGCCGCAGTCAGCGGCGAAGTACGCGGGTTGTTGGCGATCGGGCAGATCTCTTCGCTGACCGACATCGACGTGGTGGCGATGCTGGCGGCCTTCCAGCAGGTACACCCGCAGGTTGAATTCCAGCTGCGGGTGGACAAGAGCGAGGACCTGATCGCGCAGGTGCAGTCGCGCGAACTGGATGTCGCCCTGGTCGGGTTGGCGCCCTCGGCGGGGCTGGATGGCGTCTGCCACAAGATGCTGCAGGAGGAAGACCTGGTGGCGGTGCTGGCGCCGTCGCACCGGTTGGCCGGGCACACGCGGCTGCCATTGGCCGCGCTGCAGGATGAAGCGCTGGTCGACTTCCCGCGCGGCACCGGCGCGCGCCGGCAGACCGATGATGCGTTCGCCGCTGCAGGCCTGCCGCACACGGTGCGTTTCGAGGTCAACCTGATGGAACTGGTCGAGCGCTTCGTCCGCCATGGGCTGGCGGTCGGGATCGTGCCGGCGTTGATCGCCGAAGGGTTCGAGGGGGTGGTCCAGATTCCGCTGCAGCCGACCCCGACCCGCCGCGTGCACCTGGTCTGGCAGCGGTTGCCGACGCCGGCGGCACGGGCGTTCGTCGCGGCCGTGCTCAGCCGCGCAGGCGCAGGCTCAGGCCCTTGAGGAAGTTGCGCAGCATCTGGTCCAGGCAGCGCCGGTAGTTGGTGTGGCCGGGCTGGCGGAACAGCGCACCGATTTCCGACTTGGAGACGTTGAAACCGGCGCTGGCGAAGATCTCCAGCAGGTCCACGTCACGCAGCTGGAAGGCTACGCGCAGCTTCTTCAGCACCAGGTTGTTGTCGATGCGGGTTTCCACCGCGCGTTGCGGCTGGCTCTCGTCGCGACCACGCAGGTGCACGATCAGGCCATCGAGGAAGTGGGCCAGCGCGCTGTCATTCATCGCCTCGAAGCCGGCTTCGTCATCGCGGCGCAGCCAGGCCTTCACCTGCTCGGTATCCACCGCGAAGGCCGGGTCGGCCAGCTGGCACAGGGTCACCACGTGGTGGTCGCCCAGGTCCAGGGAGTAGCGCACGCTGCGCAGGACATCGTTGTTGATCATGGCCCAATTGTACCGGTCACCCCGGCAGGTGGGGTCAGATCCCTTTGCTGGCGGCAAAGGGATCTGACCCTGGTTCTGCTCCAGGTTCTGGCCGATCCGGCAACACGGGGATCGGTCGACGGTGCCAGAATGGGGGTCTGGTTTTCCCCCTGGAGTTGCCTGATGACCCGCACTGTCCTGATTACCGGCGCCACTTCCGGCTTCGGCGCCGCTGCCGTCCACCGCTTCGCCCAGGCGGGCTGGAAGGTGATCGCCACCGGCCGCCGCGGCGAACGCCTGCAGCCGTTGGTCGAACGCTATGGCAAGGACGTGGTGCATGCCGCGGTCTTCGACATCCGCGACCCGGTGGCGATGGAAGCGGCGCTGCTGGCGCTGCCGCCGGCCTTCGGTGAGATCGACCTGCTGGTCAACAACGCTGGGCTGGCACAGGGCACCGCGCCGGCACAGAGCGCAAAGCTGTCCGACTGGACCACGATGATCGACACCAACATCACCGCGCTGGTGACCCTGACCCACCGGCTGCTGCCGCAGCTGGTCGAGCGCAAGGGTGCGATCATCAACATTTCCTCGGTGGCCGGCGTCTATCCCTACCCGGGCGGCAATGCTTACGGTGGCACCAAGGCCTTCGTCAGCCAGTTCTCGCTGGGCCTGCGCTCGGATCTGCATGGCACCGGCGTGCGCGTGACCACGATCGAGCCGGGCATGGCCGAAACCGAGTTCACCGTGGTGCGTACCCATGGCGATCAGGCTGCGTCGGACAAGCTCTATACCGGCGCCAACCCGATGACCGCCGAAGACATCGCCGAACAGATCTTCTGGGTGGCCACGCTGCCGCCGCATCTCAACATCAACCGCCTGGAACTGATGCCGGTCAGCCAGTCCTTCGCCGGTTTCCAGGTCGCCCGCGAAGGCTGACCTGCGCCGTGCGTCCTGTAGAGCCGAGCATGGGCTCGGCTCTACAGAAGCACAAAAAAAGCCGGGCAATGCCCGGCTTTTTCATTCACATCGGCAGGCTTACTGCGCCTTGATCGCCATCGCCTGCAGGCCGGTGCCATCCAGCTTCTGCTTGGCTTCGGACAGCTCGCCAGCACTGCCATACGGCCCCATGCGCACGCGGTACACGGTCTTGCCGTTGATCTGTGCCGACTCCACGCGTGCGGCCAACCCCATCATCGCCAGCTTGGCCTTGGTCGCCTCGGCATCGCCGGAGGCACCGAAAGCGCCTGCCTGCAGGATGTAGCGGGCGTTGTCGGCAGCAGCGGGTGCGGCAGTGGCCGCCGTGCTGGTCGCAGCCGGTGCAGCTTCCGCACGCGGTGCCGCAGTGGCCGCAGCCGTGTTGTTCGAAGCCGCAGTGGTGTTGGCCGCCGGCGTTGCCACTGCCGGACGCTCGCTCAGCGGTGCCGGCAGCGGACGGCTGGTGGCGGTGACCGGTGCAGTGCTGGCCACGCTGGCAGTTGCCGTCGGTGCCGGCGCAGTGGCGGTGGCCGGCGGAACCGGCTTGCCTTCCAGTGCTGCCTGCGCACGCTGCGCTTCGGCCTTGGCCCGGCGCTGGTCTTCGGCACGCGCGCTGGCGGCCAGCTCGGCGTCGGACATCTCGACTTCCTTGCCCGGCAGCAGGGTGTAGAAGTCGTACTGGGTGGCGGCCGGCTTTTCGGGTTCTGCCGGCTTCGGCGTGGCTGGCTGCGCGGCCGGCTGGGTGCCGACATCGCTGTCGGCATCAGCGACCGGGGCTGGCTGCGCGTTCGGGTTGGGCTGCGGACCGGCGCGCAGGAAGCCATCGCCTTCGCCCTTGAACAGGTTCGGCGCCGCCAGGAACACCACGGCCGCGATCGCCACGCCAGCGACCAGCCACACCCATCCGGGTGTGCCCTGGCTGCTGCTGTTGCGTCGTGCCTGGTTTTTGCCGCGTCGTGCTGCCATGTGTACTGCGTCTCCTGATGCTTACATTTTTTCCGGGGCGCTGACGCCCAGGAGTTCGAGGCCGTTGGCCAGCACCTGGCGCGCTGCGCAGGCCAGGGTCAGCTTGGCGTTGCGATCGGCAGCGTCTTCCACCAGTACCGGCGTCCCGTGATACCACGTGTGGAACGCGTGCGCCAATTCACGCAGGTACTGCGCCACCAGATGCGGTTCCAGCGCCACGCCGGCTGCCTCCACCACTTCCGGGTACCGCGAGATCTCGTTCATCAGCAGCAGCGACGCGTCGTCGGCCAGGCGGCCGAAGTTGGCAAGGCCATTGCCCTGCTCGTACACCAGGCCCTTCTCCTGCGCCTGGCGCAGCAGGCTGCAGACGCGGGCGTGCGCGTACTGCACGTAGAACACCGGGTTGTCGTTGCTCTGCTGGCGGGCCAGGTCGATGTCGAAGGTGAGCTGCGAGTCGGGCTTGCGCGCGATCAGGAACCAGCGCACCGCATCGGCGCTGGTTTCTTCGATCAGGTCGCGCAGGGTGACGTAGCTGCCGGCGCGCTTGGACAGCTTCACTTCCTCGCCGCCGCGCATCACCGTGACCATCTGGTGCAGCACGTATTCCGGCCAGCCTTGCGGGATGCCCAGTTCCATCGCCTGCAGGCCGGCGCGCACGCGCGTCAGCGAGCCGTGGTGGTCGGCGCCCAGTTCGGTGATGGCGCGCTCATAGCCGCGTTGCCACTTGGTCAGGTGATAGGCCACGTCCGGCACGAAGTAGGTGTAGGTGCCGTCGGACTTGCGCATGACGCGGTCCTTGTCGTCGCCGAAGTCGGTGGACTTCAGCCACAGCGCGCCGCCTTCTTCGTAGGTATGGCCGGAGGCGATCAGCTTCTGCACCGCTTCTTCGACCTTGCCGTCCTTGTACAGCGAGCTTTCCAGGAAGTAGATGTCGAAATCGACCCGGAACGCGGCCAGGTCGTGGTTTTGCTCGTTACGCAGGTACGCCACCGCGAAGCGACGGATCGATTCGAGATCGGCTGGGTCTTTGGTGCCGGTGACCAGATGGCCTTCCAGGTCGACGGTGTCGCCGGCCAGGTAGGCACTGGCCACATCGGCGATGTAGTCGCCGCGGTAGCCGTTTTCCGGCCAGCCGTCGCTGTCGGGGGTGAGCCCCTGCGCGCGTGCCTGGACCGACAGCGCCAGGTTCTCGATCTGCACGCCGGCATCGTTGTAGTAGAACTCGCGCTTGACGTTCCAGCCGTTGGCGTCGAGCACGCGCGCCAGGCTGTCGCCGATCGCCGCGGCGCGGCCGTGGCCGACATGCAGCGGGCCGGTCGGGTTGGCCGAGACGTATTCCACGCCCACCGAACGGCCGTTGCCGGCCAGCCCGCGGCCGTAGTCGTGGCCTTGCTTGATCACATGCGCCACTTCGCGCTGATACGCGGTGGGGGCCAGATGGAAATTGATGAAGCCCGGACCGGCGATATCCACCTTGGCTACGTCGTCGCTGGCCGGCAGCGCGGCAACCAGCGCCTGCGCCAGTGCGCGCGGATTGCTGCGCGCAGCCTTGGCCAGCAGCATCGCGGCATTGGTGGCGAAGTCGCCGTGCTCGCGGGTCTTGGGTCGCTCGACCACAAAATCCGGCGGCAGGGTGTCGGCGGGCAGGGTGCCATTGGCGCGCAAGGCTTCAATGCCTTGGCCGATCAGTGCGCGGAGTAGGGCTTTCACGTGGGATCTGCTTGGAACCAAACCAGCGATTTTACCCGACCGCGCGGCGCAGGGTCCGACCGATGGTTCAGGTCAGCGCACCACTGCTCATTCCAGCCAGCCGCGCTCGGCGAACGACACCGGTCGACCATCGCCGATGACGAAATGGTCCAGCAGGCGGATATCCACCAGCTCCAGGCTGTCCAGCAGCCGCTTGGTGACCGCGCGGTCGGCCTCGGAGGGCTCCGGATTACCCGACGGGTGGTTATGCCCGACGATCACCGCCGCCGCGTTGTGCAGCAGCGCCCGCCGGACCACTTCGCGCGGGTGGATGTCGGCCCCGTCGATGGTGCCGGTGAACAGTTCCTCGAAGGCGATGGCGCGGTGGCGGTTGTCCAGGAACAGCGCGGCGAACACTTCATAGGCCCGCGCGCGCAGCCGCTGCGAGAAATAGCGGCCCACGCTGGGCGGGTCGCTGAGCGCCTCGCCGCGCTCCAGCGCGCTCATCAGGTGCCGCTGGGCCAGCTCCATCGCGGCGGCAAGCTTGCAGGCCGAGGCCGGGCCCAGCCCGGGCAGGCGCGCCAGCGTCTTGGCCGGGCGGTCCAGCAACAGACGCAGCGGGCCGTGCCGGTGCAGCAGATCGCGCGCGGTCTGCACCGCATCCTGGCCGCGCAGGCCGGAGCCGACGAAGATTGCCAGCAGCTCGGCATCGGACAAGGCAGTGGCCCCGCGCGCCAGAAGTTTCTCGCGCGGGCGTTCGTGGGTGGGCCAGTCGTGTATGTGCATATGGCGAGATTGCCGGTGCTCATCGCCGACGCCCATCAGGCCAAGCAGAGGCATCGGCTAATCTAGTTGTCCTTGTAACCGTAGGACGACTCCGACGTGATCGGCTCCACTCAGGCCCGCCCCCTGGACGGACAGCGTTTGCTGCTGTGCGTCGGCGGAGGCATCGCCGCTTACAAATCGCTCGAACTGGTCCGTCGCCTGCGCGACGCCGGTGCGCAGGTGCAGGTCGCCATGACCGGCGGTGCGCAACAATTCGTCACCCCGCTGAGCTTCCAGGCATTGTCCGGGCAGCCCACCCGCACCACGCTGTGGGACAGCGCCGCCGAGCAGGCGATGGGCCACATCGAACTGGCGCGCTGGGCCGACCGGGTGATCGTTGCCCCGGCGACCGCCGACCTGCTGGCGCGTCTGGCGCATGGTCTGGCCGACGATCTGGTCACTACGCTGTGCCTGGCCACGACCGCGCCGCTGACCGTGGCGCCGGCCATGAACCACCGCATGTGGCTGCATCCGGCCACCCAGGCCAACATCGCCACCCTGCGCGCGCGCGGGGTGGCGGTGGTAGGCCCTGACGACGGCCCGCTGGCCGAGGGCGAATCCGGCCCCGGCCGGCTGGCCGAACCGGCCGCGATCCTTGCGGCGCTGGCCGGCGGCGCGGCGGTCGCCAGCGCAGCCCCGGAGGGCACCAAGAGCGTTGCCGCGCCCGTGTTCATCCCCAGCAGCACCCAGCTGGAAGGCCTGCGCATCGTGATCAGCGCCGGCCCCACCTTCGAGGACCTGGACCCGGTGCGCTACGTCGGCAACCGCAGCAGCGGCAAGATGGGCTACGCCCTGGCCGCCGCCGCTGCCAGGCAGGGTGCCGATGTGGTGCTGGTCAGCGGGCCGGTGCATCAGACCACCCCGGAGGGCGTGCAGCGCATCGACGTGCGCTCGGCCGCGCAGATGCGCGACGCGGTGCTGGGTGCATTCCCGGCCGACATCTACATCGGCGCTGCCGCCGTGGCCGACTACACCCCCAAGCGGGTGGTGTCGCAAAAGATCAAGAAGACCGGCGAAACGTTGACCCTGGAGCTGGTACGCACCCCAGACATCCTGTCCGAGGTCGCCGCGCAGACCGGGGCGCTGAAACTGGTGGTCGGTTTTGCTGCCGAAACGCACGATGTGGAGCATTACGCCCGTGGCAAGCTGGCGGCCAAGCGGCTGGACCTGATCATCGCCAACCAGGTGGGGATCGAAGGCGGCGGATTCGAAAGCGACAACAACGCAGCTACGGCCTATTGGCAGGGCGGCGAGCGTGTGTTCCCCAGCAGCAGCAAGACCGAGTTGGCAGACCAACTGCTGGCCCTGATCGCGGAGAGATTGCAGGCATGAGCCCCCCAACCCAGTCCTTGCAGGTGAAGTTGCTCGACCCGCGCTTCGGCGATCTGTGGCCGCTGCCGGCCTACGCCACCGAATCCAGCGCCGGCATGGACCTGCGCGCCGCGCTGGAGGCGCCGATGACGCTGCAGCCGGGCGATGCGGCGCTGATCCCCAGCGGTATCGCGATCCATCTGGCCGACCCGCAGCTGTGCGCGGTGATCCTGCCGCGCTCGGGGTTGGGCCATCGCCACGGCATCGTGCTCGGCAACGGCACCGGTTTGATCGATGCCGATTACCAGGGGCCGCTGCTGATCAGCACCTGGAATCGCGGCCGCGAGGCCTTCACCATCGAGCCGGGCGACCGCATCGCGCAGCTGGTGATCCTGCCGATCGTGCGTATGGGCTTGCAAGTGGTGGATACTTTCGTCGACAGCGCGCGGGGAGCGGGTGGATTCGGCCACACCGGCGTGCGCTGACAGGGGAAATTACATGAGCAAGGCGAACGAGCGCAGGCAGGGGATGTCCAGCGTGCGTACGAGTGGTCCGGTGTTGGGAGGCATATTGCTGCTGCTGGCTGCCTGGTTCGGCTGGAACAGTTATGCGCAATGGCGCCAGGACGCGGTGGCGCAAGGGCTGGAGCAGGCGCGCGACCGCGCGGTGCAGGACGTGGGCCAGGCCATGGCCACCCAGGCCAGCCAGCTCGACGCGGTGCTCAAGCAGCCGCCGGTCATCGCTGCGTTGGCCGGTGGCGACGCGCTGGCGGCCGCATCGGCCATCCGCGAGCGCTTCAAGGGCGCCGAGGATGTGCAGGTGCTGCCTGGCGACCTTGCCGCGGCCTATGCCAACCCCAAGGATTTCGGTTACGCGCGTCTGAGCCTGCTCGAATCGGCGCAGGTGGCCGACCGGGCGCAGGTCCGGGTGGTACGCGAGGCCAAACAAGTCCGCCTGGGCGTGGCTGCCGCGGTGCGCCTTGGCGGGCAGCCGGCGGTGGCGTATGCGCGGTTGCCGTTACTGCGCCTGACCGGCCCGCTGGATGCAATCGCGGCACCGGACAGCGCCTACCTGGCCGTGCGCCAGGGCAGCTACAACGTGGCCCAGCAGGGCGATATGGCACTGGCCGATGCGGCCGAAACGCTGGCCAGGCCGCTTGGGACCAGCGGCTTGCGCGTGGCTGCGGCGGTGCCGCAAGGCGACAGCGGCCCACTGGGCCTGGGCGCCGTCGGTTGCGCCATCGTGGCGGCATTGCTGCTGATCATTGCGGTACTGCTGGTGCTGGCCAGCCGGGGTCAGGTGGCCTTGCCACGGCGCCGGGTTGCCGACCAATCCGGCGCCGATGAACCCACCTTCAGTCAGAGCCTGCAGCACGACGCCAGCGTTGCCAGCGAGGCACGCGCGCTGGACGCCGAGGCACCGCCGGCACCGCCAGAGCTGGTGCCGGCGGTGCAGGTCGCCACCGAGATGTTCCGTGCCTACGACATCCGCGGCGTGGTCGGTAAGGACCTCAACCCCGGCGTTGCCGCCTTGGTGGGCCAGGCCATCGGCAGCGTGATGCAAGCGCAGGGACTGCGCGATGTGGTGGTCGGTCGCGACGGCCGGCTGTCCGGGCCGGAGCTGAGCAACGGCCTGATCGAAGGCCTGCGCCGCGCCGGCTGCAATGTCACCGACATCGGCCTGGCACCGACGCCGGTGGTGTACTTCGGCGCCTACGAGCTGCGTGCCGGCAGCTGCGTGGCGGTCACCGGCAGCCACAATCCGCCGG
>JAAIGE0100831206.1_pt1 | contig 33104 bp, 28 predicted proteins | sample 6487951 | NCBI WGS metagenome assembly JAAIGE01 (sample SAMN13974128, study PRJNA590717) | phyllosphere metagenome | biome: tomato field; feature: multiple bacterial spot infested tomato fields; material: tomato leaves; isolation source: leaves from tomato fields | host: Solanum lycopersicum ...
CGACGTCCGGCTTTTCCGCCTTCTCCCATTCGCGCGTCCAGTCGTAACCGGCGAAGATCGGCCCGAAATACGCGTCGCGATCCTTGTCGAAGTCGCTTGCCACGCCTAGCAACGGCACATGGCTCGACGCGACGCCTGCGGTGATCCGTGCCATTATCTCTTCTCCCTGATCGACCGAAGCCCCTCGGGCGAGCGGCCCCCGCGCATCATCATCTCGCGATATTCGGGAAAGCTCATGTCGGTCATCGTGCTGACCGCCTCGGCAAAGGGAATGCCGTCGGTCGAAAACAGCTTGGACAGGAAATAGATGTTCCCGCCCAATTCCAGGCACTTGTCATAATCCCGCGCCATCAGCGCCAGCTTCTGATCCTCGGTCAGCGGCCATTCGTCGAGATAGGCGCGCTCGTCCGCCTTGAACCGCTCGCGATTGTCCGCCTTCATCAGGCTCATCGCGAACTGGTTCATATGATAGCCAAGCCGCGCCCGCGCCGCCGTATAGACCCGCGTGCCCGGAATATCCTCGAACTCGGCGAGATATTCGTGGATGTCCTGATGCGCGGGATCTTCCGTAATCACAGCCCCCGCTCCTTGAGCAGCGCATCGAGCCGGGGAAAGACGCGGCGGGCATTGCCTTCGAAAATCGCGTGCCGTTCGGCATCGCTGATTTCCAGCGCATCGACATAGCGCTTTGTATCGTCGAAATAATGGCCCGTCGTCGGATCGATGCCACGCACCGCGCCGACCATTTCCGACCCGAAGAGGATATTCTTGTTGTCGATCACGTCCGCCAGCAGATCGACGCCCGGCTGATGATAGACGCAGGTGTCGAAAAAGATGTTGTTCATCAGGTGCGTGTCGAGACTCGGCTTCTTGAGCATATCGGCCAGGCCGCGATAACGCCCCCAATGATAGGGCACCGCGCCGCCGCCGTGCGGGATGATGAACCGGAGCGTCGGGAAATCGGCGAACAGATCGCCTTCCAGCAACTGCATGAAGGCGATGGTGTCCGCCGCGATATAATAGCCGCCGGTCGCGTGCATCGCCGGGTTGCAGCTGCCCGACACGTGGATCATCGCCGGAACGTCGAGTTCGACCATTTTCTCGTAGAAGGGGTACCAGTAACGATCCGTCAACGGCGGATGCTGGAAATGACCGCCGCCCGGATCGGGGTTGAGGTTGCAGCCGATGAAACCCAACTGCGTCACGCAGCGCTCCAGTTCGGCGATGCTGTTCGTCATGTCGGCCTTAGGCGACTGCGGCAACATGCACACGCCGACAAAGGTTTCGGGGAACATCGCCACGACGCGCACGATCAGGTCGTTGCAGCGGGTCGCCCATTCCTTTGCCACATCGGCATCACCCACATGCGGCGCCATGGCCGAGGCGCGCGGGGAAAAGATCGTCAGGTCCGCGCCGCGCTCCTTGATGAGGCGCAACTGGTTCGACTCGATCGTTTCGCGGATTTCATCGTCGCTGATGTCGGGATAGGGCGGGCATGGCGTTACCGCCTTGAACGCAGCCTTCTGCTCCTCGCGCCAGACGTCATGGCCTTTGGGCAGGACCGTATAATGGCCGTGGCAGTCGATAATCAGGCTCATCGCGTATCCGTCTCCAAATCGATGCGGCGTGGAATATATTTACCCGTGCCCAGTTCTATTCCGTCACCCTAGCCTCACGCCGTCATCCCCGCGGAGGCGGAGATCCATCTCCAACCGTATCCGTATAGGCCAACTCAGCAGATGGATTCCCGCTTTCGCGGGAATGACGACCGGTGAGCAACCCAATCTTCTCAACTAGCCCCTCGGGCGGCACAGTCGCGCCCAACATCCCGATCGCCCGCTGCCGCTCCACAGTGCCGCGCGTCATCGCCGCACCGGTGCCCAATCCTTCAAGCGTCTTCACCACCTCTTCCATTTCGGCCGCCCGGCGAAGGCCATGCACCATCATCCGGTCGAGATTATAGTCGGCCCGTTCGGCCCAAGGGCGAGCCTTCTCGCTTGCGTCCAGCGACCCCAGTACCTCGTCCAGCACGCCAGCCGCGTCGGCCGCCAGCGCGCATTCAGCGGTCAGTGCTTCGATCCCTTTCACCATCACCGACCGGATCATCTTGATCGATGATGCACGCCCGACCGTCGCCCCGACCACTCGCTGGTTGACGAAGCCGAGAGCCTCCAGCCGATCGCGCGCGTCGTCTGCCCGCGTGCCGCTCAGCAGCAACGGCACCGCCAGACGCGCCGGATCGACCGGCGCCATCACCGCGACATCGACATAATGACCGCCCGCCGCCTCGATCGCGCGCGCCGCCGCCTGCTTGGTTTGCGGCGCCACGCTGTTGAGGTCGCAATAGAGCGCACCCGGCGCGATGACCTTCGCCGTCGCCTCCGCAACGAGCAGCGCCTGATCCGCCGTTACGAGCGACAGGATCAGCGACGCGCCATGTGCCAATGCTTCCAGGTCAGCGACTTCCTGAACCCTTGCGCGCTCGTAAATTGCGATGATGTCAGTGCGCGTTTCCGGGTGTTGCGCCTTGATATCGAACACGAAAGCGGATCGGCCCCACTCGCCCGCCAGCGCGAAAGTCGATCCCGCTTCGCCAAATCCGATGAGTCCGACTTCCTGATGCATGGCGTCAGATTATCGAAGTAGCTGTACGTCACGCCAATCAGAAGCGATGGCGAACTATAAGTTTTTACGAACCGACACTATCGACGCTTTGCCGGACCACGTCGATAAAGCGACTTTGCACGCCAGTCGGTCGCCAGTCCACGCGGGTCGTGATGCCGATGGTTCGGCTGATGTTCCCCGGCGCTGGACCGATGTTGGACACGACGCCGCCATCCAACTCCACCCTCAGTTGATCGATCGACAGCAGAGTGAGATAATCCCCGCCGATCAACAATTGCCGCACCGTCATCACCGACCCGCACTCGACCGGCACCTTTGGCGGCTCACCGCCGATTTCGGCGAACATCGCCTGCCACAATCGGCGCAACGGCGTTCCTTCCTGCGGTACGATCCAGGGATAGCGTCGCAGATCGTCGGCAAACCATCCTTGCTCCAGCGGGTGCCCCTTGCGACAAAAGATGGTGGGGCGGTCTTCGAACAAGGGCGTCTGCGCCAGATCCTGCGCGACGGTGGCAGGACGCAGCGCGCCGATCATCAGGTCGATCTCCCCATCTCGCAATGGACCGATGAGTTCTGTGTGCGACCCCTCGACGATGGAGATATCGATCCCCGGCGACGTGCGACGAAATTGCGTGATCGCCTGCGGCAAAATACGCGCCCGGCAGAGCGGCATCGCGCCGACGACGATGCGCCCGCTTTGCCGCCCCTGAAGTTCGGCGATCTCCTCAAGTCCCTGACGCAGTTCGGCAAGCGCCAAGCGCAATCGCCGCGCCAGCGCCACGCCTGCTGCGGTGAGCATGATCCCTCGCCCCCGCCGATCGGCCAGCCGTGCCCCCATCACTACCGACAGGTCGGCTACCGCACGATGCAGCGACGGCTCTGTCACCCCTGACCGGTCCGCTGCCGCCGCATAGCTGCCCTCCTGCGCCAACGCGACCAGCGCCCGGATCTGCGCCGCCGTCACCCTGCCGCTGCCGATCAGCCGAAGCGCCCGGTCCACGCGCGGCCTGAAGCAAAGCGCCGCAGGCGTGGCGACCATTCCGCCCGCCCCGCGCTCGAACAGCTGGACGCCCAGCTGCGCCTCCAGCTTGGCGATCCCCTGCGTTACCGCCGGCTGGGTCAGATTGACGATCCGCGCGCTCGCGCTCACGCTGCCATGTTCGACCGCAGCCGACATGGCGGCAAGGTGGCGGATATTGAATTGATCGGGTCGCATTATGATCGATTAGCAAAATCTTATGTAGGTCGCATAGATCGGATTGGTGCCATTCGCATTTTTATGTCCATTTCATTGTCACTTTTACGCTTCGGGAGCCAAGGCCATGTCGGGCATCGTCGTCCAGAATATCGAGCGGGCGGACCTGTCCGTGATCGATGGTCTTGCCAACGCGGGCGTTGCAACCGTCCATGAGGCGCAGGGCCGCACCGGCCTGCTCGCGCCGCACATGCGCCCCATCTATCCCGGCGCGCGGATTGCGGGCAGCGCCGTCACCATTTCCGCCCCGCCCGGCGACAACTGGATGATCCATATCGCGATCGAACAGTTGAAGGAAGGCGACATCCTGCTGCTCGCGCCCACCAGCCCCTGCACCGACGGTTATTTCGGCGACCTTCTCGCCACTTCCGCCCAGGCGCGCGGCTGCCGCGGCCTCGTCATCGACGCAGGCGTTCGCGACGTGCGCGATCTTAAGCAGATGAACTTTCCTGTCTGGTCGAAGGCGATCCACGCACAGGGCACGGTCAAGAATACGATCGGATCGGTGAACGTCCCCGTCGTCTGCGCGAATGCCCTGGTCAATCCGGGCGACGTCGTGATTGCGGATGACGACGGCGTGTGTGTCGTTCCGCGCGCCGATGCGGCATCCGTGCTGGCAAAGGCGCAGGCCCGCGAAGCGGCGGAGGAAGCCAAGCGCGTCCGCCTTGCCGCCGGGGAGCTGGGACTCGACATCTATGATATGCGTCCGCGCCTTGAGGAGATGGGCCTCAAATATGTCTGATGCGCGAACCAGTGCGCGCGTCATGTGGATGCGCGGCGGAACGTCGAAGGGCGGCTATTTTCTTCGCGAAGACCTGCCCGCTGAAACCACCGCCCGCGACGCTTTCTTGCTGCGCATCATGGGATCGCCCGACGCGCGCCAGATCGACGGCATGGGCGGCGCAGATCCGCTGACCAGCAAGATCGCTGTCGTCAACAAATCTGGTCGCGAGGGAGTCGATGTCGATTATCTCTTTCTTCAGGTCTTCGTCGATCAGGCGATCGTCACCGACGCGCAGAATTGCGGCAACATCCTGGCAGGCATCGGCCCCTTCGCCATCGAGCGCGGCATCGTCGCGGCGCAGGACGGGGAAACACGCGTCGCCATCCATATGGAGAATACCGGCCAGATCGCCATCGCCACCGTCCATACGCCCGGCGGCTGCGTCCGGTATGACGGCGATGCCAGCATCGACGGCGTGCCCGGAACCGCAGCCCCCATTCCGCTGGAGTTTCGCGACACCGCAGGCTCCTCTTGCGGCGCTCTACTCCCCAGCGGCAACGCCTTTGACGAGGTGGAAGGGGTTCGCGTCACGCTGATCGACAATGGTATGCCCTGTGTCGTGATGAAGGCGCAGGATGTGGGCATCACAGGCTATGAGGATCGCGACACGCTCGACAAGGATGCGGCGTTGAAGGCCCGGATCGAGGCGATCCGCCTTGCCGTCGGCCCCGCCATGAATTTGGGCGACGTGCGCGAAAAGTCGGTGCCGAAGATGATGCTGGTCGCCCCGCCCCGCAATGGCGGTGCGGTCACGGTGCGCAGCTTCATCCCCCATCGCGCCCACGCCTCGATCGGCGTGCTGGGTGCGGTCAGCGTCGCCACCGCCTGCCTGATCGAAGGATCGCCCGCCGCCGAAGTCGCGACGATTCCCGAAGGGTCTCGCAAGACCTTGTCCGTCGAGCATCCGACCGGGGAAACGACCTGCGTCATCGACCTGGACGATAAGGGCGCGGTTGTCAGCGCGGCCATGCTGCGCACCGCCCGCAAGCTGATGGATGGAGAGATTTTTGCATGAGTGCATCCACCAAGACGCGGATCATCAGCTGGCATGGCAATCCGTCGAAACCGCGCTACACGCCGCCGCCCGGCGCGGTCGATGCGCATTGCCATGTCTTCGGCCCGATGGCGCATTTTCCGTTCAGCGCCAAGGCCAAATATCTGCCGGAGGATGCCGGACCGGACGCTCTGTTCGCGCTGCGCGATCATCTGGGCTTCGCCCGCAACGTCATCGTCCAGGCGAGTTGCCACGGCACGGACAATGCCGCCACGCTGGACGCCATCGCCAGGTCGAATGGCACGGCGCGCGGCGTGGCCGTGGTCGATCCAGCGATTTCGGAGGCGGACCTCGCCACGCTTCATGATGGCGGCATTCGTGGCATCCGCTTCAACTTCCTCAAGCGCCTGGTGGACGACGCGCCCAAGGACCGGTTCCTCGACGTGGCGGGTCGGCTGCCCGCCGGATGGCATGTCGTCATCTATTTCGAAGCCGACATCCTTGAGGAACTGCGCCCTTTCATGGACGCGATCCCCGTGCCGATCGTCATCGATCATATGGGCCGCCCCGATGTGACCCAAGGGCCGGACGGGCCAGACATGCGCGCATTGCGCAACCTGCTCGACAGTCGGGACGACATCTGGTTCAAGGCGACCTGTCCCGACCGGCTCGACCCGACCGGCGATCCCTGGGATGCTTTTGCCGGAGCCGTCGCGCCGCTCGTCGCCGACTATTCCGATCGCGTCCTGTGGGGCACGGACTGGCCGCACCCGAATATGCAGGATGCGATCCCGGACGATGGCCATCTGGTCGACATGATCCCCCGCATCGCGCCCACCCGCGATTTGCAGAAGGCGATGCTCGTGACCAACGCCATGCGCCTCTACTGGCCGGAAGAAGCAAGCATCTGATCCGACTGCGGCAGGTCGCCCGCGAAATCCGCATTTTACGCAAAATTGGCGATCGCTACACTTAACGGGATGCAGATTCTCGCATCATAATGTGCAGGCAAGGAGAACGCCCTTGCCGCCATTCACGCAATCCATCCCGGAAAGCCCGCCCGTCCTGCGCGACCTCGCCCCCGCCACCATGCTTGGGCTGGTCATGCTGGGGGCGCTGGCGAGCGCCTATGTGCAGCCTTCCACCAACAGCAACCAGTATCTGGTGATCGCGCCGCCAAGCTGGTCGCTGGCGGATACGATCAACCTTGTCGCGCAGGCGGATGGCCGCATGGTGCGACGGGGACGCTTCGACAATATGCTGTTTGCGGCTTCATCCCGTCCCGATTTCGGATCGTCGCTCCGGACTGCGGGGGCGTGGTTCGTGCTGGCGACGCCTGCCCGCTGGGGTTGCGAAGGCGGCGAGGGAGCGCGCGCATGATCGCGGAACTCGACACGATGCGCGTCCGCTTTGGGCGCTTCCTTGTCATCCTGCTCTGGGCGCATGTCCCCATCCTGATGGGCGTGGCATGGGCACAGGGCGCCGCCATCGTACAGACGTTCGTCGCAGGCGCCGCGCTTGCCAGCGCCTATCACCTCATGTGGTGGCGCCACGGCATCGCGCCCGCCACGCGATATCTGTCCGCCATCGCCTTGATGGCCGAGCCTGCCATCCTGCTGTTCCTGCTGCATGGCCATAGCTGGCAGATGGACATGCATATGTATTTCTTCGCGATGCTGGCGCTCACCATCGCCTGGTGCGACAAGCGCGCGATCATCGTCGCGGCTTCGGCCGTCGCCCTGCACCATCTGTTGCTGCTTTATCTTCTTCCGTTCGCCGTCTTTCCTGGTGAGGGCAATCTTGGCCGCGTCCTCTTCCACGCATCCATCGTCGCCTTTCAGACCGTAACGCTCATGTGGCTGAGCGACATGCTGGTCGCCAGCTTCCACCGTATCGACCGGATGCGGCATGAGATCCTGATCAAAAACGAAGCGCTGGAAGAGCGCACGCACGAAGCGGAGCAGGCGAGCAAGGCGAAGAGCATGTTCCTCGCCAATATGAGCCACGAAATCCGCACGCCGATGAATGCCATCCTGGGCTTCTGCCATCTCGTCGGGCGCACCGACCTAAACGAGAAGCAGAAGGATTATGTGACCAAGATCAACAACAGCGCCGTCTCTCTGTTGCGCCTCATCAACGACATACTCGATTTTTCGAAGAACGAAGCGGGCAAGCTGACGCTGGAATCGCATCCCTTCGATCTACGCGCCGCCGTGGCCGCGCAAGTGCAGCTGGTTCATGCCGATGCCGATGCGAAGGGCGTCAGGCTATCCACGCAGGTCGATGGGCGGGTGCCGCACAAGCTTGTCGGCGATGAGTTGCGCTTCAATCAGGTCTTGCTCAACCTGCTCAGCAACGCCGTCAAATTCTCGTCCGACGGGACGATCGATATCGACGTGTCTGCGCAGCCGCTCGACGGCGAGCGCCTCGCCATGACGATGGCGGTGCGCGATAGCGGGATCGGCATTCCGCTGGAGCATCAGGCATCGCTCTTCAATAGCTTCACCCAGGCGGACAGTTCGACGACACGCAAGTTCGGGGGAACCGGCCTTGGCCTCGCCATATGCCGCCAGATCATGGAACAAATGAGCGGCACCATCCGCGTCGAAAGCGCGCCGGGCGAAGGCAGCCGCTTCATCTGCGAATTCCTGCTGTCCTTCGAACATGCCGCAGCGCAGCCCGATGCTCAGCCCGAATCTCACATCCGCAAACTGCGTGTGCTTGCGGCGGACGATAATCCGGCAGCGCGGCAGATCATCCAGGAAATCTTTGCCGGATGGGACATGCCGATCGACCTGGTGGCATCCGGCAATGAAGTGGTCGCCGCCTGCCGGGCCGCCGCCGAGCGAACGCAACCCTATGATCTTGTCCTGATCGACTGGAAGATGCCCGGCCTCGACGGCATGGAGACGGTCCGCGCGTTGCACGAAACGCAGCAGAGCGGCCCCTTGCCGGTCCTGCTGGTCATCACCGCCTACGGAACAGAGGACGTCTTGGGAGAAGCGACCGAAGCGGGCATATCCGCCATCCTTTCCAAGCCGATCGATCCGCGGACGTTACTTAGCGCAATCGAGACGGCTTTCCCCTTCCGTCAAGGCGCAGACGCCGCATCGGTCGAGATCGCAGCACCTATGCCGCTGACCGATGGCTTGCGCGGCGCACGGCTGCTGCTGGTCGAGGACAATGAGATCAATCGCGAAATCGCGCTGGAGCTTCTGACCGATGCCGGACTCGTTGTCGATTGTGCGGAAAACGGCCGAATCGCGTGCGATCGCATGGCTGCGCCTGGTGCGAACTATGCCGCCATCCTGATGGACGTGCAGATGCCCGAAATGGACGGCATCGAGGCGACGACCGAGATCCGCGCGCAATGGAGCGCAGACAGGCTGCCGATCATCGCCATGACGGCCCATGCCTTCGAAGAAGAGCGCCAGCGCTGCTTCGCGGTCGGCATGAACGATCATGTGGCGAAACCCGTCGATCCCGCGCAGATGTTCGTGACGCTGGCCCGCTGGATCAAGCCTGTCGCGATCGAGCCTGCCACGCCGCAATTGACGATCGTCGCCGGAACCGATGCGATCCTGCCCAGATATCTCCCGCCCTTCGACCTCGATGCGGCGCTGGCGCGCGTCAATGGAAAGGCACCGCTGTTGCGCAAGCTGATCGGCAATTTCGCCCGGACCTATGGCGAGGTGGTTCAGGAACTGCGCGTCCAGATCAATACGGGCCTACTGCCCGATGCACGCCGTCTGGCACATAGCCTCAAGGGCGTTGCCGGTTCGCTCGAACTGCCGATGGTACAGAGCGTGGCGATGGAGATCGAGAAGCATCTGGCGAACGCTTCGGCGCGGGATGCCCTCGATCTGCTGCCCACGCTGGGTGCAGCGATGACGCCTGCCATCGAAGCGGCCCGGAGCCTGGAACCGCAGGACCATGCCGCTCCGGATGCTGGTGCCGTCGCCGCGCCCAATTCGCTGACGGTCGAGATCGCGCGCGACAAGTTGCGGACGCTCATCTTCCGCAAGAGCCTGTCGGCACGGTCCGCCTTCGACGAGTTCGCCGAGGCGGCGGGCCTCAACGCCTCCGCTCGCGCCGCTCATCCGCTGTGGCAAGCTTTGCAATCACTTGATTATGAACGCGCGCTCGATCTGGTCGATGATGATGCGCCTTTGCGCAGGGAGGCAGCGGAATGACCAGGCCAACCATCCTGATCGTCGATGACGAAGTCTCCAATATCGAAATCATGAACGCGGTCTTGGAAGACGCCTATGACGTGTGCTTCGCGACCAGCGGCGAGGATGCGCTTCGGACCGTCCATCAGTCTCCTCCGGACCTGATCCTGCTCGACATCCTGTTGCCGGGCATTGACGGCTTCGACGTGTGCCGACGGATCAAGGACGACCCGGAACTTACCGATATTCCGGTCATCTTCACGACCGGCCTTGGCGACACGCAGGATGAGATACGCGGCCTTTCCATGGGTGCGATCGATTATGTGACCAAGCCGATCGAGCCGGTCATCCTGCGCGCGCGGGTGAGCAATCATGTCGAACTCAAGCGATTACGCGATCAGTTGGCGGATATGGCGGTGAAGGATGCGCTGACCGGCCTTCACAATCGCCGTTCGCTCGAAAAGCATATGGCAACCGAATGCGCCCGACTGCGGCGCGACAAAGGGTGGCTGTCGGTCATCATGATCGATATCGACTTCTTCAAACAATATAATGACACCTACGGCCATCCCGAAGGCGATCGCTGCATCACCATGGTGGCGTCAGCGCTGACGCGGGCGGTCAAGCGGGCGAGCGACGTATCGGCACGTTATGGCGGCGAGGAATTTGCGTGCATTCTGCCGGGCGCCGATCCGGTGTCCGCCGAAGCCGTGGCCCAGGAAATCCGGTTACAGGTGCAATCGCTCAACATTCCCCATGCCCGCTCGCAGGTCAGCCCGTTCGTGACCGTCAGCATCGGCGTCGCCAGCGCCCGATGTGAGGAAGATGCTGCGCCCGACCGGTGGATCGTCCAGGCGGACGAGCAACTCTATCGCAGCAAATCTGCCGGTCGCGATCGCATATCCATCACCCATTTCGATCCCGTCGATCGAAGCGGGTGGCCGGACAATTTCGCGCGGCAAAGCGGGGGGCGGGGTTAAAAGTCCCGCCCGGTCATCATGCAGCGGGCGGTGTCACCAGCATGTCGTAGACCACCACCCTCTTCCAAAGATGCTGGCACTTGGCGACGAATGCCTGGTGGATCGGATGATCCTGATAGATTTTCTGGTCCGCTGCGTTGTCGAAATACATGAGTTCGGACACGTCGTAGCTCGCATCGACGACGTCACGCTGTTCCGTCGGCGCCGGGACGCCCACCTGAAGATTGCGGATGACGGGAATGGCCTTCAGCGTCCAGAGTCCCGCGATCAGTGCATCCCGATCGGCCTGCGACCCGGCATTGTTGAGCCAGAAGAAGACGTGGTGGACGAGCGTGGGCTGGCCACCCTTCCCGTCCTTGCCCGCCGCAGCATCCGCCGTTCCGGGCATCGCCATGCCTGCCGCTCCCAACGCCATCATTGTCGCTATGTCCCTTCTACTGGTTTCCATGATGCTGTTCCTTCCTAAATCGATGGCGTGACCGGCGGGCTGGATGTCGATTCCCGCTCGACTATGCTGTGATCGAAGATTTCATCGCTAATCTGATGAGGGTCGTCGCTGCCAAGCGCCGCGATCAGGCATTGTGCCGCGCGGAACGCCATCTCCTCAATCGGCTGGCGCACGACGGTCAGCGGCGGCCAGAGACGTGATGCGAGCGCCGTATCGTCAAAGCCGGTGACGGCAAGATCGTGCGGCAATTGCAAACCCAAATGGTACGCGTGGGTGATAACACCTGCGGCGAGATCGTCGCTGCCGCAGAGAATCGCCGTCGGTTGGTCCTTGCCCGCCAGCAACTGGCACGCAGCCGATATACCTGCGCTATAATCGAACGATGGGCAGCGGACGATCATGTCGTCGGCCGCACCGTCCAGCGCATCGCGGAAGCCATCGATGCGCGCGGCGACCACTGTGTGATCCTCCGGCCCAGCTACATAGGCGATCCGTTTGTGACCTGCCGCCATAACCTTTTGGGTTAAGATGCGCGTCGCGAGCCGATTGTCGATCCTGATCGTCGTCATGTCCGGCATCGCGGCACCCGTCGCGATCGCCGCCACCGGCACACCCAGCCCTGCAAGCAGTTCGGACCCGCTCAGCCGTTCTGCAAAGGGCGGCACTAGCAATAACGCATCCGCCCCACTGCGGACGAGATCGGCGGCGATCTGCTCCGCTTCCTCCTGCATCGCGCCCTTGCCGTCGCGGACGATGAGTTGCAGGCCGTGAGCGTTCGTCGCCCGCAGCGTGCCCACCAGAACGGCGTCGAGGAAGGTGCGCCCGTCGCTGTAGATGAGGCCCACCGTGGTCGCGCGCGCCTTTGCCAAGCGACGCGCGGCAAGATTGGGCACATAGCCCAGCTCATCGATGGCCGCGCGTACGGTCGCCACGGTCGCAGGGCTTGCGCGCCCTGCGCCGTTGATGACGTTCGACACGGTCATGGCCGATACGCCTGCCCGCTGCGCGACCGCGCGGATCGTGACCCCTTCCCGTCTGCGTCTGCTCATCCGGTCCACCCCATCACCTCCCATTAGCGCAAGTTGCACGTCTGGCCAGTGCGGAATGAACCCGATGAGCGGGACGCCGGATCAGGCTTTCAAACCCTTGACCGCATGATCGACGGCGCGGGCCGTCAGAGCCATGAAGGTCAGCGAAGGATTGACGCAGGAGATCGACGCCATCTGTGCGCCGTCGGTGACGTAGAGGTTGGACGCATCGTGCGCCTGGCTCCACTTGTTGAGCACCGACTTGCGCGGATCGGCACCCATGCGCGCGCCACCCATTTCGTGGATCGCATCGCCCGGCACATGCTCGCGCACGCTGCTGGTGACGTTGGTGAGACCCGCGCCGCGCAGCATCTTTTCACCTTCTTCCCGCGCGTCCGCCATCATCCGCAATTCATTCTCGCGGAAGGTGACGTTGAAGCGCAGCAGAGGGATGCCGAAGCGATCGGTCTTGTCGGGATTGAGCGAAATGTGATTGTCTTCATATGGCAGACATTCGCCAAACGCCCCCATGCCGAACTTCCATCCGTCATATTTGCGCATACCCTGCTTCATCGTGGCACCGAAGCCCTTAGGGGCTGCGGGGTTGCGGAAGGCGCTGCCCTGATAGCCGTAACCGCGCTTGAAGCCGACGCCATCGTCCTTGCCGTTGTTGCGGAAACGCGGAACATAGATGCCGCCGGGGCGACGTCCATATTCGATATACTCCTCCATACCGGGAATATCGCCGCTGACACTGACGCGGAAGATATGATCCATGACGTAACGGCCCAGTGTGCCGCTATTGTCGAAATAGCTCTTCCCGCCCTGCATCCGCGAATTCATCAGGATCTGGGTCGACGCCATCGCTGACGCGCAGAGGAACACCAGCTTTGCGCCGACAGTTTCGGCCTGCCCCGTCTTGGTATCGACGAAGCGCACGCCCGTCACCTTCTTGCCCGCGGGATCATATTCGAGGTTGCTGACGACCGCATCGGTGCGAACGGTCAGTCGCCCGGTCGCTCGCGCCGCCGGCAGCGTCACCGCCTGCGTCGAGAAATAGGCGCCGAACGAACAGCCATTGCTGCACTGATTGCGAAACTGGCACTTCGTACGGTTCTGATCGGGCTTGTCCTCGGTCATGTTGGACAGGCGCGCATTGATCATCTTGCGGCCGGGGAAAGCCGCTTCGAGCTTACCCTTCACCCATTTCTCCGCGATGTTCATTTCCATCGGCGGCTGGAAGAGACTGTCGGGACAGTAAGGCAGATTCTCGCGCGATCCCGATACGCCGATATATTTTTCGACATATTCGTACCAGGGGACGAGGTCTTCGTACCGGATCGGCCAATCGAGGCCGACGCCTTCCTTCTTGTTCGCCTCGAAGTCGGCCTGGCTCCAGCGGAAGCTCCAGCGGCCCCAGATCAGCGACTTGCCGCCAAATGCGCCCGGACGGATCCAGTAGAATTTGTCGCCGCCCTCATAGTCATAGGGATTGTTGCGATCGTTATTGTAGAAATCCCGATTGCTGGGCGCGACATAGCCATGCTTGGCGATGAAATAGTCGCTCTGCATCAGGGGTTCAGGCATCAGGTTGCGCGCCGGAACCTCGTAGGCGGGCTTGCCGTCATATTTATAGCCTTCGCCATGTTCGACCATGTGTCCACGGTCGATCATCAAGACCTTCAATCCCTTTTCCGTCAGTTCCTTCGCGGCCCAACCACCGCTGATCCCGGAACCTATGACGATCGCGTCAAACCTGTCGGTCGATGCCATGATGATCCTCTCCTAAATGCGGTCAGAAGCGCAGCGCGCGCAAATTCTGGAAACTGGTGGTGATGTCGGGCAGGTAGGGCGCAGGTGCCTCGTCGTTTTCGACGTAGAAATGCTTCACGCCTGCCGTCTGGTTGAGCTTGAAGATGCTCGTGAAATCGATCGTGCCGCTGCCGACGGAGGTCATGTTGCGATCCGCCTTCATATCCTTGACGTGATAGGCATAGATGCGGCCGGCGTGCTCGCGGATGAACGCCTGAACATCGACGCCCGCGCGGATCGCCCAGAACAGGTCCAGCTCGATCTTCAGCATCGACGGATCGGTGCCCTTAAGCAGCCGGTCGTAGAGGCTGACGCCCTCTGGCTTGGTCGTGAATTCGAAGTCGTGGTTATGATAGGCAAAGTTCAGACCCTGCTTCTTCAACTGCTCGGCGAAGCGGTTGAAGTTGGCGATGGCCTTGTCCCAGTCAGCCACGTTCCGCAGCTTTGCGTCCATGTAGGGCAGGATCACCGTGTCGGCACCAAGCGTCTTCACCATGGCGACGGTGGCGTCGAAGCGGGTCAGCAGCCAGTCGTAGGGGACGTGCAGCGACGGCGACTTGAGGCCCAGCCGGTCCATCGTCGTGCGCAACAGCTTGTGATCCATGGCGTCATAGCCGCCACCTCCATATTCGACTTCGCGATAGCCGATCTTTGCGACCTGCTCGAGCGTCTTGACCGGATCGACGGAAAACAGTTCGCGGATCGTGTAGAGTTGCAGGCCGATGTTGCGGATCTGGCCCGACCCACCCTGGGCCGCGGCGGCAAAGGCGGGATGTGCGAGGGCGGCAGCGCCACCGGCGCCGATCATGAGGGCGCGGCGATTGATCATCATGCGGAATAGACCTTGTTGACCTGAGCATAAGGGAAGGCGCCGTTATATTCGCCCGGCACCGGCAGATATTCACGTTCCTGGGTGATGCCGATTTCCGAGGTGTAATAGCCGACGATTACCAATTGACGGAACGCTTCGAAGAAATCCTTGCCGCGAGAAAACTGGCCGTTCATCGCCATCGTCAGCAACTCGTCCTGTTGCGCGGGCGTCGCCTTGCTGCCGCGTACCTTGTACTTCATCATGCTAAGCGTGTCGATTTCGGCGAGGCCCGCCAGGATGGGATCGCGATCGTTGAGGCTCGACCAGTCGGCCAGCAGCTTTTCGATATAGGCCGGGACGCCAGCCTCGATCGCGCCGGGCGTGTCGGTCTTGGGGATGATCCGATCGCATAGCTGCGTCATCAGCACGCGTTCGTCAGGCGTAAAGATCTGGGTGCTGGGCGCGCCATCGCTGATGACGGGTTGATGCGCGGGGATAAGACCCGCCGCCCGGGCGATGGGGGCAAAGAGTTGAGCGCCGAACATGGCGGCGACGCCCACAAGCGCTTTTCTGCGATCAATCATTGTCCTGTCCCTTCCAAATATTGTGCGACGGCCGGTTCGATCCGGCGCTCTGTCTTCATGCTGCGTCGATCGCGCGGTAGGCGGCGATCAGCTTGTCCTCGCCCGCGCGGCCCTCGATCGAATTGCCATGCTCCATGCCGATCACTCCGTCATAGCGCCGACCGCGCAGCCATTTGACGATGTTGGCATAGTTGATTTCGCCCGTACCCGGCTCCTTGCGGCCCGGATTGTCGCCGAACTGGATATAGCCGATATCGCTCCAGCAGGCGTCGAGCGTCGGAATCAAATTCCCGGACTGGATCTGCTCATGATAGAGGTCGGCCAGCACCTTGACGCCGGGGCTGTTCGCGCCGCGCGAGACGGCATAGCCCTGCGCTATCGACTGCATGAAGACGCCGGGATGGTTGGTGCGCGTGTTGAGCGGCTCCATCACCAGCGCCATGTTGTGCGGCGCGACGATATCCCCCGCGCGCCGCATCAGATCGATGATCCGGCCCATCTGGATATCCTGCGGCACCTTGCGATCCATGAAGCCGGTAACGACCGTCATTCGGGTCACGTTGAGGCGCTTGGCGACGTCGATCGAACTGCGGATGTCCGCCAGAAAAGCTTCCCGCTCGGCATCCTCATTCGCGCCAAGCAGCGGGCGGAATTCGGCCCATTTCGGCATGCTGGCGACGAAGACGCCCATCGTCATGCCGCGCTGAGCCAGCGCCTGTGCCATCGCCTGCTGCTGCTCGACGGGGCGCGCCTTCGCTTCGTTATCCTCCCAGGCTGAAAAACCCTGATCGGCGGCATAGGCGATCTGTTCGATGAGGCCGCCCCGGCTGGCGAAGCTGCCCTCATGCGGGGCGAACTTGAGCGAAAAGCGGGCGGCGTTCGATCCGCTCTTTCGCGTCACCGCCGCCATGGCGGGCGCAGCGCCTACCGCAAGGCTTGCCGCAATCACGCCTCGGCGGCTGATGGTCACGCCAGATTCTCCGCAACCCGCGCGGCACGCTGGGCCGCGCGGCGGTCAGCCGCCCAGATCGCGCCGAAAACGAACAGCAGGATGATGGGGAAGATCGTCAGGCGTGCGAAGGATTGCGATGCGGCGGCATCTTCCACTTGTCGCAGCGCTTCCCCGGCCAGACCCTTGAACGCTTCCGGCCCACCGGCGAGTTCGACCTTTGCGCGATCGAACATTCCTCCAAGCTGCGGCAGGACGAAGAAGCTGGCGAGAGCGCCTGCCGATCCGACCAGACCCAGCGCCCATGCGTCGCCACGCGGATAGCGTTCCGCGACGGAGGCCAGCATCGTCGGCCACATCGCGCAGACGCCCAGGCCCCAGATGGTGGAGGCGGCGATCGCGGCGAGCGGCGACTGCGCCTGTGATAGAAGGAAAAGGCCGATCCCCGCCAGCAGGCTCGACACCCAGAGCAGGCCGGGGTTCGACAGCTTGCCTGCGATCCGTCCGGCGAAATGGCGGAACACGAACATCAGCGCGCTGACATAGACCAGCAGCAGCACGCCGCGCATACCGACGCGGTTGGTGAGCGCGACGTCGAGCCATTGGCCCGGTGCCAGTTCGGACGAGGCGGTCAGGAACATCGCGCCGAACCAGATGAAGAAGCTGGGGCGACGCACGACTTCGAGCATCATGTCCTTGGTCCGCGCAGCGCTCGCTTCGGCGGGCGGTTCGGGGAACTGCGTGGTCGCCGCGATCGCGATGACGGCGATTGCGGGCAGGAACACCAGCGCCATGATCGCCTGCCATGGCATCAGGGGAGCAAGGAAAACGCCTGCCAGACCGCCGACGATCAGACCGCCGGGATACCAGGCGTGCAGCACGTTGAGGCGATGAGTCGTGTCTTCGGGATAGAGGCGCGCGGTCAGCGGATTGATCGAAGCTTCTGCAAAGCCCCAACCAATGCCGCTCAGCAACATGCCGGTCCAGACGAGGTGATAGATGGTCTTGCCCTGGGCGAAGACGCCTGCGCCGACGATCAGCGTAGTGCCAATGAGGAAGGCGACGCCGCAACCCATCAAGACGCGACGGACGCCGATCCGGTCGAGAACGGCGCTGACGACGAACACGGTGATCGAGAAGCCGAGGAAGGCCGATCCGAGCGCGGAGCCTATCAGCTCGCCCGCGTTGATGGGATCGACGGGATCGATCCATTGCGCCTTGAGGCTGCTTGCGATCGCCGCGCGCAAGGATGCGCTTGCCGATGCGGTGAAGAGCGCAAGTACGCTCAACCAGAATAGCTTCTGCCGGTTTACGCCCGTCATGCCCGCTCCTTGTCCCTGCATTGGCACGTCCGCTTTTTACCCGGATCGCGCTCGGTAATCTTGTTCGGTTGCAGCCTCAGTCGAGGCCCAGCCACTTCCGGTTGTCGGACCCTGCACCACCTGCGAAATCGTCGAAGGCGCGCTCGGCCCGGCGGATCATGTGTGCCGCGATGAAGGGCGCACCCTCGCGGGCGCCGTCTTCCGGGTGCTTCAGGCAGCATTCCCATTCGAGCACCGCCCAGCCACTGTAATCATACTGCGTCAAGCGCGAGAAGATACCGGTGAAATCGACCTGCCCGTCGCCTAGCGAGCGGAAGCGGCCGGGACGGTCCAGCCATCCGGCATAGCCGCCATAGACGCCGGCCTTGGCGGTCGGGTTGAATTCCGCGTCCTTGACGTGGAACATCTTGATCCGGTCATGATAGACATCGATGAAGCCGAGATAATCCACCGCCTGCAACACGAAGTGGCTCGGATCGTAGAGGATGTTCGCGCGGGGATGATGATCGACAGCATCGAGGAACCGCTCGAAGGTCAGACCATCGTGCAAATCCTCGCCCGGATGGAGTTCGTAGCAGACGTCGATGCCTTCTTCGTCGAACGCATCGAGGATCGGCTTCCAGCGGCGACCCAGTTCGGAAAAGGCTTCCTCCACTAACCCGGCGGGGCGTTGCGGCCAGGGATAGACGAACGGCCATGCCAGCGCGCCGGAGAAGGTTGCGTGCGCCTTCAGCCCAAGGCGACGGCTCGCCTTGGCGGCAAGCTTCATCTGATCGACGGCCCATGCCTGCCGCTCGGCAGGCTTGCCATGGACTTGCGCAGGCGCGAACGCATCGAACGCGGCGTCGTAGGCGGGATGGACCGCGACCAGCTGGCCTTGAAGATGGGTCGATAGCTCGGTGATCTCGACGCCCGCTTCGCGACACCGACCGATCAGATCGTCGCAATAATCCTGGCTCTCGGCGGCGAGCTTGAGGTCCATGCAGCGCGGGTCGTTGCTTGGCACCTGGATGCCTTCATACCCCGCTTCGGCCATCCAGCGGGCGGCATTGTCTATCGTGTCGAAGGGCGCGGCGTCGCCCATGAACTGGGCCAGAAAGACGGCCGGTCCGCGCATCGCCGCGCCTCCGCTCACTTCAGACCCTTGAGGTAGGTGATGAGCGCGGCCCGCTTGGCGGGATCGGGCGTGCCGATCGGCATACGCGTTCCGGGCACCTTCTTCGTCGGCGCGGCAAGGAAAGCGTCGAGCGTCTTTTCATCCCAGGTCAGCTTGGAATTCTTGAGCGCGGTGGAATAGTTGAAGCCTGCGACCGAGGCCGCCGGACGCCCCACGACACCGTTGAGATTGGGGCCGATGCCGTTGCGGCCACCCTTCTCGACGCTGTGACATGCTTTACAAGCAGCGAAGGCAGGCGGCGCAGTCTGCGCGGACGCGGCGGGGGAGATGGCGAAGACCGCGAAAGCAGCGATCGAGGTCAGGCCGAAGCCAATCGATTTATGCACCCTAGACTCTCCGTCTTATCTTTGGTTGAACGTTATTTACCGGTAAACTCTGGCAGATCAAGTTTGAGTTTTATATCGCGCAGAAAATGTACTCGAAATGTATGAGCAGAGGAGAAAAGGATGGGTGGAAAGGCTTTGCGCCTGGGCATGGCGGGCGGCGGCGAAGGCGCGTTCATCGGCGCGATCCATCGTAATGCTGCGGCGCTGGACGGCGACTGGCAGCTCGTCGCGGGTGCTTTCAGCGGCGACGCGGAGCGCAACCGGCGATCGGGCGAATCGCTCGGCATCGATCCGGCGCGCACCTATGACAGCTTCGACGCGCTGCTGAGCGGAGAGGCCGCGCTGCCGCCCGAGCAGCGGATCGACGCGGTCGCGATCGTAACGCCAAACCATCTGCACAAGCCGATGTCGATCGCTGCGCTTGAGGGGGGTTTCCATGTCTTTTGCGAAAAGCCGATGGCTCTCGATTTTGCCGAAGCGCAGGAGATTGCAGCAGCCGCCGCCCGGTCGGGCCGCCATTATGGCCTCGCCTTCACCTATAGCGGTTATCCCATGGTCGAAGAGGCGCGGGCACGGGTGGCGCGAGGCGATTTCGGCAAGGTCAGGCTGGTGCAGGTCGAATATTCCCAAGGCTGGCTGGCCAAGGCGATCGACCGCGACGGCAACAAGCAAGCCGAATGGCGCACCGATCCGGCGCGCGCAGGGCTTGGCGGATGTTTGGGCGACATCGGCACCCATGCCTTCCATCTGGCCGAGCACGTGTCGGGCATCCAGGTCGAGCAACTGTGCGCGGACCTCGCCATCCATGTCGAGGGACGGCGGCTGGACGATGACGTCAGCGTACTACTGCGTCTTACCGATGGCGCGCGCGGCGTGCTGAAGGCGACGCAAATCGCGGCGGGCGACGAGAACGGCCTGAAGCTGCGCATCCATGGCGAGCATGGCGGACTGGAATGGTCGCAGATGGAGCCGAACACGCTACTGCTGCGCTGGCTCGACAAGCCTGCGGAGATCGTGCGGGCGGGCGGCCCCGGCCTTGCCGATACGACGCAGCATCGGCTGCGCACGCCGTCGGGCCATCCCGAAGGCTATATCGAGGCGTTCGCCAACCTCTATCGCGCGTTCGCCCGCCGCATCCGATCCGACGCACCGGCCGGCCCCGGCGGCAAGGGCGAGGCGGACTGGTTCCCGTCGGTGCCCGACGGCGTGCGCACCATGGCCTTCGTCGAGGCGGTGATCGCCAATGCGGGGTCGGACACTAAGTGGACCGGCCTGACCGAAAGCTGATTACGTGCCGGGACAGCGCCCACTGCCCCGGCGCATACGACCTTTTGCAGCTTGCATCCCCCGCGCTGTCCAGTTCATTCTCCTGCGATCGAGAATTATCGAACATCGGCGGGGAGTTACACGCGGCAACGACAGCCGTGGCGAAAAGGAGACGGATCATGACCGAATCATCGCGACGGGATGTCATCAGCACGCTCGGCATCGGCGCGGCCCTTGCGGCGGTCGGCGCGGCGGCCCCGGCCTGCGCCGCGACGCGCAAAATCGGATATGCGGTGGTCGGGCTTGGCTCCTATGCCACACGGCAGATCATGCCCAACTTCGCCAATTGCGAGCATAGCCGCCTGGTCGCGCTGGTGAGCGGCACGCCCGCCAAGCTGGAGCAATATGGCACCCAATATGATGTGCCCAAAACCCACCGATACAGCTATGCCGACTTCGACAAGATCCGCGATAATCCGGATATCGACGCGGTCTACATCATCCTGCCCAACGCGCTCCACGCGGAATATAGCATCCGCGCCGCACAGGCGGGGAAGCATGTGATGTGCGAAAAGCCGATGGCCGTTTCGGTGGCGGAATGTCAGGCGATGATCGCCGCGTCGAAGAAGGCGAACCGCAAGCTGATGATCGGTTATCGATCGCGCTTCGAACCTTACAACCGGCTCGCCATCGATCTGGCACAAAAGGGCCATGTCGGGAAAACGCAACTCGTCAGCTCGGCGCATGGCTTCCCAATCCGGCCGAACCAGTGGCGACTCGACAAGCCGCTGTCGGGCGGCGGATCGATGATGGATATCGGCATCTACAGCCTCAACGCCGCGCGCTATCTGACGGGCGAGAACCCGGTCGAGGTGACGGCGATCGAAAGCACCGACAAGTCCGATCCCCGTTTCCGCACGGTGGAGGACCGGATCGCCTTCCTGTTGCGTTTTCCTTCGGGGGTCATTGCAGACTGCATTTCCAGCTACAGTTCCAACCACAACAGTTACCGCGTGAGCGGGACCGAAGGGTGGATCGATATGGAGCCTGCGACGTCCTATTCCGGGCAGACGATGCGGATCAAGAAGGGTGAGAAGCCGGAGAACCGGACGCTGCCAGCCGACGGCAAAAACCAGTTTGCTGGACAACTGGATCATTTGTCGCAATGCATCATGGAGAACCGGGCGCCGATCGTCGCAGGTGAGGAAGGACTGGCTGACATGCGCGTGATCGAAGCGATCTATCGGTCGATGAAGAGCGGCCAGCCGGTGAAGATTTCGGCATGATCGGACGGCGTGCCCTGATCGGCGGGATGGCGAGCCTGCCGCTGCTTTCGCGATCCGCCTTCGCCACAAGCCTGCCGCGTATCGGCAAGATCGAGCGGCTGGACCCGGCGCTCGACGCGATCATCGATTCCGCCTCCCCGATCGAGGTGATCGCGGACGGGATACGCTGGGCGGAGGGGCCGGTCTGGGTGCGCAAGGGCAGCTATCTGCTGTTCACCGATGTGCCCGCCAACCTCGTCTATCGTTGGAAACCGGGGGGCAGGAAGGAGCCATTCCTGTCGCCGTCCGGGTTGCAGACGCCGATCCCTGCCACGATCCGAGAGGCAGGCCTGAACGGGCTTGCCCTCGATCGCAGCGGAACCGCTTTGCTGGCGGCGGACAGCGGGACGCGGGCGATCGTGCGGATCGACCTTACGACGAAGAAGCGGACGATCCTCGCCGATCGCTATCAGGGCAAGCGGTTCAACAGCCCGAACGATTTGTGCCTTGCGAAATCGGGGGCGATCTACTTTACCGATCCGACCTATGGGCTGGCGCAGGGCGACACGTCGCCCTTGCGGGAACTGACGCATAACGGGCTGTACCGGCTCGATCCCGACGGCAAGGTGACGCTGATCGACGGGAGCCACAGGCGGCCCAACGGCATTGCGCTGTCGCCCGACAACGGGCGGCTCTACCTCGCGCAGTCGGACGAGGATGCGCCGGAGGTTTTCGTCTATGACCTCGGGCCGGACGGTATGCCGACGGCTAGCCGCCGCTTCATCGACATGCGCAAGGAACTGGCCGCCGGCTTGCCGGGGCTGCCCGACGGGATGAAGGTCGGCACCACCGGCACGATCTTCGCGAGCGGTCCGGGCGGTATTCATATCTGCTCACCCGAAGGCAAGGTGCTGGGGATCGTCGGCACCGGCAAGGCGGCGGCAAACTGCTGCATCGGCGAGGATGGCCGGACTTTGTTCATCACCTCATCCGACATGGTAGCGCGGGTCCGGTTGAAAGCACGGCAATAAGGCTTTGATCTGCGTTGGGGAACGGACCGGGCGACTGGCCCGTTCCATCCATTCCCCAAGCAGAAGGGCCGATGATGACGAGAGACCCCGCCGCGTTCGACCCGCCGCCCGCCGCCAAGCAATTCTATGCCGAAAGCCTGGCGCATTTGGTCGAATCGGGCATCCCCTTCATGCTGTCGGGCACCTACGCTCTGGGGTGCCATACCGGCATTTCGCGGCCTACCAAGGATCTGGACGTCTTTTGTAAAGCGGGCGATGCGCCGCGCATCCTCGCCTATTTCCGGCACCTCGGCCACGAGGTCGAGTTCGAGGATGAACGCTGGATCGGCAAGGTTTGGAAGGACGAGCATTTCTTCGACGTCATCTACAACATATCCTCTGCCAGCCTGCCGGTAACGGAAGAATGGTTCCGCGATACATCCAGCGCGGAAGTCTATGGCACGCGCGTGCGGATCACGCCGCCGACCGAATTCATCCTCTCCAAGCTCTTCATCCAGGACCGCTATCGCTACGACGGTGCGGATGTCGCGCACATGATCCTGAAGCAGCATGAGGCGATCGACTGGCAGCGGTTGCTCGACGCGATGGAACTGCATTGGGAGGTGCTGCTGATCCACCTGCTGAATTTCCGCTTCATCTATCCGACCGAGCGGCACTGCATTCCGCTGTGGCTGTTCGAGGAGTTGCTGGGCCGGTTGCAGACGCGGGCGGAATTGCCGGTGCCCAATATCCGCGTGTGCCGGGGGCGATTGCTCAGCCCGCGCGATTATCTGGTGGATATCACCGAATGGGGCTTCGCCGACGTGGTTGGCAAGGGACTGGAGGAAAGCCATGACCGCAACAAGTGACACGCCGCCAAGCGGCAGCCTGACGCTCGCCGCGATCGGCGACCTGCATGTGACCGATACGTCGGAGCATCGCTATCGCGATATGTTTATCGAGATTTCGGACAAGGCCGACGTGCTGGCACTGTGCGGCGACCTCACCAACTTCGGGAAAACGCGAGAGGCGGAAATATTGGCGGAGGACTTGCGGTCCTGCACCATTCCGATCGTCGCGGTGCTGGGCAATCACGACCATGAATGCGGCCAGCCTGAAGAAGTGACGCGCATCCTCCATTCGGCAGGCCTCACCGTGCTGGACGAGCAGGCAGTAGAGATCAAGGGCGTCGGCTTTGCCGGGGTCAAGGGCTTTGTTGGCGGGTTCGGGCGCGGGGAACTGGGCGCGTTCGGCGAGAGCGCGATCAAGGGCTTCGTCGAGGAATCGATCAACGAAGCGCGCAAGCTGGAAAATGCGCTGCGATCGCTGCGGACGGAGCGGACCGTGGCGGTGCTGCATTATGCGCCGATCGCGGAGACGGTGGCAGGCGAGCCGCCGGAGATTTTCCCGTTCCTGGGATCGTCGCGACTGGCGGATGCGATCGACCGGTTCGACAATGTGCGCTTCGCGGTTCATGGCCATGCCCATCGGGGGGCTTTCGAAGGAAAGACGCCGCGTGGGGTGCCGGTCTATAATTGCGCGCAGTTCGTAGTGTCGGAGCAGTTCGGGCGACCCTATGCGCTGATTTCGGTTTGAGATGGACAGTGAAGTAGACAGAAGTTCTGTTCGAGCGATTTTCGCTTTTGTAAATATCGTTTTATATCAATAGCTTACAGGTTCAGCAATTGCCCAGTTTGCCTAGAAATCACGCTACTTTTGATATTATCCTTTTGGATCAATTAGTTACGCTCTGTAAAATGCGTAGTGGAATGGCAGAAAATAACATTCGGCAATTTTTATAGAGTGCTAGAAAATCTGTGGGACGAGGCTATGGTCGCTCCCGAAGCGGTCGTTGCAACGAATATGCGGCCGCATAGAAACAGGGAGGATTGCATGACGTTCGACCGCCGTCATATGCTGAAAGCGGCTGCCATGGCTGCTGCGGGCCTGGCAGTGCCACCCGCCTTCGCGGCGCGGCGCACGCGCCGGATTGCGCCGAGCGACCGGGTGAATGTTGCCGCGATCGGCGCGGGTGGCATGGGCGCCGCCAATATGGAGCAGCTGACCAGCCAGAATATCGTCGCGATCGCCGATCCCGACCTGTCGCATGTCGCAAAATCCTTCGTCGACAGCACGGGAATGCCGATCGCGCGTCGCGCGCCGCTCAAAGCTGCCTATGACAACGCTGCCAAATATGCCGATTACCGGCGGATGTTCGACAGCCGCAAGGATATCGACGCGGTGGTCATCGCCACGCCGGACCAGCATCATGCGGTCGCCGCGCGCATGGCGATGGAGCGCGGCATCCATGTCTATGTGCAGAAGCCGCTGACCTACACCGTGCGCGAAAGCCGGTTGCTGAGCAAGATGGCGGCCGACAATCCGCGTCTGGTGTCGCAAATGGGCAATCAGGGACATTCGGGCGATGATGGCCGACGCGTGATCGAATGGATTCGCGCGGGCGTGATCGGCGACGTGCGCGAGGTACATGTATGGACCAATCGCCCGATCTGGCCGCAGGGTGTCGCCCGCCCCGCCGCCGAGCCGACGCCCGCCGGGTTCGATTGGGACGTCTGGCTTGGCCCTTCGACCGTCGATTGGGGTTACAATCCGATCTACGCGCATTTCAACTGGCGCGGCTGGGCGCCGTTCGGCTGTGGCGCGATCGGCGACATGGGTGCGCATTTGATCGACTTTCCGGTCTGGGCGCTGGAGACGGGCTTGCCGACGCGGGTCGAGACGCGCCATTCGGCATGGGGGCAGAATGACCGTGCGCCCGACCTGCCCGAAGGCGAGGGTCGCGGCAGCTATCCGCTCGCATCGCTCACCTTCTTCGAATTCGGCAAGGCGCGCAGCGGGCCGGTGAAGCTCACCTGGTATGATGGCGGGCTGATGCCGCCGACGCCGCACGGCTTCCCTTCTACCGCAGTCATGAACCCGGAGGGCGGCGTACTGTACGTCGGCAGCCAGGGCATGTTGATGCACGACACCTACGGAGAAAAGCCGGTGCTGATCGGGGATGGCGTGAGGGAGCGCGCGGCGCAGGTGCCCGCATCATTGCCGCGCATCATCGGCGGGCTGCATGGGCATGAAATGAACTGGATCCGCGCGATCCGGGGGGAAGAGGCGATATCCTGCCCCTTTTCCGTGGCTGCGCCGCTTACCGAAACCATGTTACTGGGCATCGTGGCGATGCGCGCCGGGCAACCGATCGAATATGACGGGCCGACGGGGCGGATCACCAATGTGCCCGATGCAAACCGATATCTGGATCGGACCTACAGGAAGGGATGGGAACTATGAAATCCACGATCGCGAACGCCAGCCTGATGCTGCTGCTTGCCGCGCCGGCCATGGCGGTTGCGCAGGACGCCAAGCCCAAGCCTGAAGACACCGAACAATGGTCGCCCAAGGTGCCGGTGGTGACGCCGGGCAAGAGCGAGATGGCGCCGCCTCCGTCCGACGCCGTCGTGCTGTTCGACGGTCGCTCTCTCGACAAATGGGCGACGGCCAAGGATGGCACCCCTGCGCGCTGGACGGTCAAGGACGGCGCCTTCACCGTGGTGAAGGAAGCGGGCAATATCCAGACCAAGCAGTCCTTCGGCAATTATCAGCTGCATCTGGAATATCGCATTCCCGCCAACATCACCGGCAAGGGGCAGGCACGCGGCAATAGCGGGCTTTTCCTGGCGTCGACCGGGAAAGGCGACGAGGGGTACGAATTCCAAATCCTCGACAACTATCAGAACGACACCTACGTCAATGGGCAGGCAGGCGCGATCTACAAGCAATATCCGCCGCTCGCGAACCCGGTGCGCAAACCCGGCGAGTGGCAGAGCATCGACATCGTCTGGACCAAGCCTGTCTTCAACAGCGACGGTTCGGTCAAGACCCCGGCCTATGTCACCGGATATATCAACGGCGTCCTTGTCCAGAACCATGTCGCGGTGAAGGGCGAGACGGTTTATATCGGCAAGCCGACCTACAAGGCTTATGATCGCGCGCCGATCAAGCTCCAGTCCCATGGCGACCCGAGCGAGCCGATCAGCTTCCGGAATATCTGGGCGCGTGAGCTTCCCGACGCGGCGATGTAGATCGCGGCCGATGGTCATGCGGGCGGGATGATGGTCCCGCCTGCGCGATCGTCATATCCCCACCTGCGCGACCCGCACAGGAATTTGGCAAGACGCTGGCCCCTTATCGGCCGTCGAGACGTTGGGTGTGCAACCGGTGCGCGGTGCGCCGTTCCATCCCAGTTCAAAGGTCTTTCCATGACTCAGCGACGCAATGAAGCAGCCACGTCCTCCGGCGGCGAAACCCATCAGACCTCCGATCAGAAGGACATACCGGTCCTGACCACCAATCATGGCGTCCCGATCAGCGACAACCAAAACAGCCTGAAGAGCGGCGCGCGGGGACCGACCCTGCTGGAAGATTTCGTGCTGCGCGAGAAAATCTTTCACTTCGATCATGAGCGCATCCCCGAACGCATCGTCCATGCGCGCGGAAGCGGGGCGCATGGCGTGTTCGAGGCGACGGACGACATATCGGACCTGTCCAAGGCATCGGTGTTCACGAAGGGCGAGAAAACCGAAGTCTTCGTTCGCTTCTCCACCGTCGCGGGCGGCGCAGGGTCTGTCGATACGCCGCGCGACGTGCGCGGCTTCGCGGTCAAATTCTACACGAAGGAGGGCAATTGGGATCTGGTCGGCAACAATATCCCGGTCTTCTTCATCCAGGACGCGATCAAATTCCCCGACCTGGTCCACGCGGTAAAGATGGAGGCGGATCGCGCCTATCCGCAGGCGGGCAGCGCGCATGATACCTTCTGGGACTGGGCCAGCCTGATGCCGGAAACGACGCACATGCTGATGTGGGCGATGTCCGACCGGACCTTGCCGCGCAGCTTCCGAACGATGGAAGGCTTTGGCGTCCATACGTTCAAGCTGGTGAATGCGGATGGAAAGGCGCATTTCGTCAAGTTCCACTGGAAGCCCCGGCTCGGCCTGCAATCGACGATCTGGGACGAGGCTTTGAAGCTTCAGGCGGCAGACAACGACTATCAGCGCCGCGACCTTTGGGAAGCGATCGAACGCGGCGATTTTCCGCAATGGGATCTGGGCATTCAGGTCTTCGATCAGGACTTTGCGGAAGCGCAGCCCTATGACGTGCTGGACGCGACGAAGCTGATCCCGGAAGAGGACGTGCCCGTCCGATTGATCGGCACGCTGACGCTCAATCGCAATCCCGACAATTTCTTCGCGGAGACGGAGCAGGTCGCTTTCCTGCCTTCGAACATCGTGCCGGGCATCGATTTTTCCAACGATCCGCTGCTGCAAGGCCGCCTGTTCAGCTATCTCGACACGCAGAATTCGCGGCTTGGCACGACGAATTTCCACCAGATCCCGATCAACGCGCCGCGCTGCCCCTTCGCCAACATGCAGCGGGACGGCAAGATGCAGACCATGGTCCCCAAGGGCCGCGCCAATTACGAGCCGAACAGCCTGGCCGACCATGGTGAGGATGGCGGACCGCGCGAAAGCCCGACCCGCGGCTTTGCCACGACCAATCTGGCGACCGGGCCGGACGAAACCGGCGACAAGCTGCGCGTGCGGGCGGAGCGCTTTGCCGACCATTACAGCCAGGCGCGGCTGTTCTACCGGTCGCAGGACGCGCATGAGCAGGCGCATATCGCATCCTCCTTCGTGTTCGAGCTTTCCAAGGTGGGTTCGCTCGATCAGGTGCCGGCGCGGATGGTCGCCAATCTTCGCAATGTGGATGACGATCTGGCGCAGCGGGTGGCGGATGGCCTTGGCATCGAACTGCCAGCCAAGAGTGCGGCGGCCAAAGATCCCGTCGACATGAAAGTGTCGAACGCGCTGTCGATCCACAAGAATATGAAAGCGACGCTGGAAGGTCGGACTGTCGGCATCCTGATCGCGGACGGGACCGATGCGGGCGAACTCGATACGGTGGTCAAGGCCGTGACGGACGCGAAGGGCACGCCGTTCCTCGTCGCGCCCAAGGTCGGCGGCGCGAAACTGTCCGACGGGACGCAGCGCAAGGCGGACGGGCAGCTTGCGGGATCGCCGAGCCAGTTGTTCGATGCCGTCGCGGTCATCCTGTCGTCCGAAGGCTGCGAGATGCTGCTGAAGGAGAGCGCTGCGGTCGAGTTCGTGATGAACGCCTTTGGCCATCTGAAGGCGATCGGCGCGTCGGATGCAGCCCAGCCGCTGCTCGACAAAGCGGGCGTCGAGGCGGATGAAGGCGTCGTCAAGGCGGACGCCGCGTTCGTGAAGGCTGGGGCACATCGTTACTATGACCGCGAGCCGGGCGTTAGAATATTGGCCTAATTGTCAGGCCCGCGCCGGCTGCCATTCTTTTGGTGCCCGGTGCGGGCGATTGCCCCTTAGCAAACCTGTTGCCTGGAACGCGTCTTTGGCATCATAGGGCCGGCGAGTTTGGCTGACACTGCCAAACGCCCCATATGTCTTCAGGATAGCAATCAGGTGATATTTCGATACGGTCGATCGCTCGCGATGTCGCTGGCGCTTGTTGTCGTCACGGGACCAGGGGTCGCGCAGGCCGATCGCGGACCGGCTTATGTCGTACCGCCCCTCGCTGTCCCGCAGCCATCGGACCGCAGTTTCGATGGGGTGATCGACCTGAATGTCGACGCGTCCGATATACGGCGGCGGATCTTCTCCGTCCGCCAGCGCATTCCCGTTCAAAAGGACGGCGCGATGACGCTTCTCTATCCGCAATGGGAAGCCGCCAGCCATGGGCCTAGCCTGACGGTCACCGATCTTGCGGGCCTGATCGTCGAAGCCGGGGGTCGGCGCGTGTCATGGCGTCGTGATCCCTATCAGCCGCACGCATTCCACATCGATGTGCCGCCCGATGTCAAGGCGATCGACGTGCGGTTTCAGATGGTGGCCGCGGGGGATTTGCTGACGCCCGATATCGTTGCGGTCCCGTGGCAAAGGCTGGCGCTGTATCCCGCTGGCTGGTACAGCCGGAACATTCCCGTGAAGACGGCGCTGACCTTGCCGGACGGGATGCGTCCCTTCACCTCGCTCGATATTCGCGGGACTACGGGATCGACAATCCATTTCGGCGATACGACGCTGGAAACATTGCTCGATGCGCCGGTGCTCGCCGGACGCCACACGGCTCAAGTGCCGCTGACCGCGTCCGGGCCGGGTGCCGTTTCCTTGGATATCGTCGCGTTGCGGCCAGCCGATCTTGCCATACCGCCCGCGCGCCTCGCCGAATTGCGCAAACTGGTGGCCCAGATGCGCGCGGTTTTCGGCGGTGCTCCCTTCAAGCGATACGACATCCTTGCGCGACTGAGTGACGATGGCTCGTCGGGAGGGACCGAGCATCGCGCATCGAGCGAGAATGTCCTGGCATCGGCTCATTTTCAGGACTGGCCGGGCCAGCTCCTGTTTCGCGACCTGATCGCACATGAGATCGTGCACGCATGGAACGGCTTTTACCGGACCCCTGCCGACCTGTGGGCGCCGACACCCAATGCCCCCGTCGCCGGTAGCCTGTTGTGGATGTATGAAGGCCAAACCGAGTTTTGGGGTCGGGTTCTGGCGACACGCGCCGGCCAGTTTTCCCCCGAAGAACTGCGCGACCGACTGGCGATCGAGGCGGCGGAGGTCGCGCATCGTCCCGGTCGTGCGTGGCGACCATTATCCGATGACGTGAACTATCCCGCGTTCATGCTTCGCCAACCCGTCGCATGGCGCGATTGGCAACGCCGCCGGGACTATTATTCCGAAGGCGTCATGCTTTGGCTGGCGGTGGATGCCGAATTGCGGGAACGCAGTGGAGGGCAGCGCAGCATCGATGATTTTGCGCGACGTTTCTTTTCCGGCGCGACGCCGCAGGCTCCGACCCGGACCTATGATTTTGACGATATCTGCCAGGCGTTGAACGAAGTGGCACCGGCGGACTGGTCCCGCTTCCTGCGCAACTGGATCGACGCGCATGTCGAACTTGATACCAACAGTGGACTGGTCCGGCATGGTTGGCAGTTGATCTTTACGGACACGCCGACCGCCGCCTTTCGCGCCAACGAGGACGAAAGCGGCGTCGTCGATCTCAGCTACTCGATCGGCCTTGCCGCGCGGGAAAATGGCGTGGTTCGGGCAGTGGCATGGGATGGTCCGGCCTTTGATGCGGGCTTGCGAGCGGGCGTCCGGATATCGGCCGTGAATGGCGTTCCCTTCTCACGCGATGCTATGCTTGCCGCCGTGCGTGGCTCGGTAGATACGCCCATCACGCTTGCGATCGACGATGAGGGCAATCGATCGGAGGTCAAACTCGATTATGCCGGCCCGCTGCGATATCCTCGACTGGAGGGGCTGCCGGGACGCACCGATACGCTGACGACGTTACTGGCTCCCCGGTAGATCGATGTCGACCGGGCTGCCTTGATAACGTTAACAAGCCGATTGCAGCGGACGAAGCGTACTAAGCGGGCTAGCGCGGTTCGGGGGTCGCTTCATTCGAAGCCGATCAGAGCGACATCGATCGCCAGTAACGTCCGGCTCTAAGCGTCTTACGCAGAAACGCGTCATTGGCGAATCAGCATAATTTTTCGATGCCACTGCTTGGGAGGCGTCGCCTCTGACATTGATTCGTGATATTTCGATTCCGGAAAGACGCTCAATGTTTTCGCTGAACCTATGTGGATGGGCAAATAGCGAGCGCGCTCGGGGTTTTTGTAAGGGAAAAGCGGGGTCCAGTTCTGAATCAAAACTGCTTGGCAGCGCTGTCATATCGGTTTATGGGAGCGCTACCGATACTTTTTTGTCGGACTATATCGATAATTGGGGAGGGGATAATGCATAGTGCCGCACATGCGCGTAAAGCGCGCCGTTTCATGAACAAAATTGGGGTCTCTGGCATCGCCATTGCCGCGATGACGAGCGCATCGCCTGTTTGGGCAGCAGAGCAAGCGGCGACGCAAGGCGCGTCTGCCACCGATCAGGACATCGTCGTTACCGGCCGCCGCGCTGCGTTACAGCAGGCTGAAGAGCGGAAGCGCCGCAGCGAGACGATCATCGATTCGATCGTCGCCGACGACGCCGGCAAGTTGCCGGACAACTCGATCACCGAAGTTCTCCAGCGCGTTTCGGGCGTGACGATCGTGCGCTTCGCCGCTCTGAACGACCCCGATCACTATTCCGTCGAAGGGTCGGGCATTCAGATCCGCGGCCTGACCGGCGTCGCATCGCGTCTCAACGGTCGCGAAATTTTTAGCGCTAACAACGGCCGCGCGCTTCAGTTTGCTGACGTTACGCCCGAGTTGATGGCAGCCGTCGACGTGTACAAGGCATCGACCGCCGACTTGATCGAAGGCGGCACCGGCGGACAGATCGACCTGCGGACGAAGGTGCCGTTCGATTATAACGGGAAATGGCACGTCGCGGCCACCGGTGAAGCGAGCATGGGCGACCTGGCGCGCAAGCTCGATCCATCTGGATCGATCCTCGTCACCAAAAGCTGGTCGACGCCCATCGGTGAAATCGGCATCCTGGGCGACTACGCCTATAGCCGGCTGAGTTCGACTTCGCACTTCTTCCGCGTCGAGCCTTATTTCAAGACCCGGATCAACAACAGCGACTACTATATTCCGGGTGGCTACACTTACGGCGAGGAGCAGTTCCAGCGCACGCGCACCGGCATCTATGGCGCGCTGCAATGGAAGCCGTCCGATTCGTTGTTGTTTACCGGCACGTTCTTCCAGTCGCGTTACAAGAACAAGTCGGGCGACTGGGGCGCGTTCGTATCGTCGCAGACGCTGAGCGTCGACCCGTCGGTCAGCGAGTTTGACGAAAACAACCTGCTGGTTTCGACACCCCGTCTGTTCACGCGCGATCCGGCTACGTTCCAGCCCAGCGGCGCGCTCAACAGTGGCGGCAACAAGGGCGCGTACGCCAGCAACACACGGACGCGCGATTACTCGCTGGCTTTCAACTGGGCACCTGCCGATGGTCCCCTGTCTGTCAAGGGTGCGATCCAGCGCGTCGAATCGGCGCAGGTCTACACGCGCCTCGACGTATTCCGCGACGTTGCCTTCCCCGGCGGCTTCGGGTTCGATCTGAGCGGCGATCTTCCGGTCGTGAGCCTGCCCGCCGGTTCGCAGACTGCCTTGTCCAACCCGGCCAACTATTTCTGGACCGCCTCCATGCCTCATGACGAGGATAACAAGGGCCGTCTGGATACTGCGCAGCTTGATGCGGAATATAAGTTCGAAGACAGCTTCTTCAGCTCGGTCAA
>JAAIGE0101023845.1_pt1 | contig 33046 bp, 59 predicted proteins | sample 6487951 | NCBI WGS metagenome assembly JAAIGE01 (sample SAMN13974128, study PRJNA590717) | phyllosphere metagenome | biome: tomato field; feature: multiple bacterial spot infested tomato fields; material: tomato leaves; isolation source: leaves from tomato fields | host: Solanum lycopersicum ...
CCAGACCAGCGCCGGTCAGAGCGTCCTCGAAGACCTTCTCAATGGCCTTGCGGCGCTCGCCCTCGTCTTCTTCGTCGGAAGCTTCGCTGAGCGCGATGCCGAAGTCGTCATCGTCGGCGACGGGGAACTGGAGAAGCTTGTTCCGAGTGTTCTTGATGAGACCGTCAAGTACGTTGCTATCGTCGTACTCACGCACCCAGTCCTTCAGTTCGTCCTGAATGTCGTAGTCGAGTTCGTCCCACTCGTCGCGGCCGACGATGTTCTGAGCCAGCTCTTCGATGTACTCGTAGTTGTTGTCTTCCCAGTCGGTGTTCTCGTCGAGGGTCTCGTCGTCACCGGAGAGGTACGCATCGGTAGACTCATCGCTGAGGACATCGTCGTAGCTCAGGTAGTTGACGGTCGGCTGCCAGACGGGCGACTCCATGTGCTTCGCTGCGTTCGCTGCGGCGTCGGGGTAGTTCTCCAGAAGCTCCTGGAGCTGCTTGTTCGCGCGCTCCCAGTCAGCGTTGTCAGCGGGGGCGATGATGTCGATGGGCTGGGTGGGCACGAGAGAGATTTCCGGCACTCCGCCGAGCTTCTCGGAGAACTGGCCGTTCGTGGCGCGGGGGTGAGCTGCGGCGTCGAATGTCATGCCCGAGTGTAGGCGGCACAACGCGCCTTGACCCAGAGGGCAATCGTCTCATAGACAGGGACGTAGCTGGGTTCGACGAATGCGCGGGGTGCTTGCCCCAGGTCGTAGAGCCAGGCTGCCTCAGTGCCATGGTCTGAGACCAGTTCAACGGGAACGGGGGTGACGCCGGGGAAGGCTCGCGCAGTGGCGCGTATGGACCGCTCGTTCCACGTCTTGACGAAGGAAGCAAGGGGAAGACCGGTGTCGCGGGCTGCTTCGGCGACGGCGCGCTTGAAGGGGGCGTTCAGTCCGGTGCCGCGGTGCTCTGAGAAGAGGACGGTGGTCGTGTCGAAGTGTGTCTGGCCCGGCATGCGCCCGAGCGCGAACACACCAGCCGGAGCGCCGCCGACCATGATGGCCCAGAAGCCCGGCTCGCTCTTCATGTACCCCAGGAAGTCGTCGGGTGTGTGGCATCCTGCGACGACTGTGTCATAGCTTGCTGCAAGCAGTCTGCTCACCTGCTCACGCGTGGCGGCGGGCAACAGGTCGTACTTGCGGAGTTCGACGGTCATGACGCGCCTGCGAGGTCGCTGGCGGTTGCGTAGAAGTGGCAGGCACTGCCGCACTCTGCGAGGGTCTTGAAGGTTCCGGCGACCTCAGCGTTCGACCGATGATGCTGGATGAACTGCTTCAGCGAAGCGCGGTGAGGCGGGATGCCCTGCTCAGCGCAGGCAGCTTCGTACTCGTCGAGGAAAGCCAGGGCGCGCTTGATGCGGGCGCCGTCCACAGCCGTCACAGCTTGTTGAACTCGATGCCGAGGTCCGGGTACTGGACAGTGGCCGGGTTCTCGCGAAGCTCTTCATCGGTTTCGAGGCCGAGCGCCTGCCCCAGGTAATACTTCATCCCGTATGCGGCGGCGAGCGGGTCGTACCCGTTCGTGAAGGACTTCAGGCGGACAGCGCGGACAGCAGTGATGGTCTCGTTCCGCTCCTCAACCATGCGCGTCAACGAGGCGACGCGTGCATCGTTGAACAGGCGCGCGACATCTACAGCCTTGTCAGCGTCTTCAGCAGACAGCCCGGCCTTGATGAGTTCGTCGCGGAGGAAAGGGACTCTTGGCATATGTCCATCCTAGCATCACTCGTACTTGGAATCAAGCGGGCCGCGGGTGTCGTGCTCAGAGGCGTACTGGGGCGCGAGGACGAGGGCCACAGGTACCAGCTCAATGACACCGTTGGGCTTCACCGTGACACGGTATGTGTCATGGTCGGCGTAGCGACCCAGTGAGATGCGCGCACGCTCGTCTAGGGACACCACCCCTCTGCTCCGCTTAGCCATCGGCTGAGTCTATCACATGCCCGCTCGGCGGGTCAGTCCTCATGGTACGCCGCGACAACAGAGCTGCTGTTCCGGCTCAGCTCTGTTGAACCGGGTACGAGAGGGGCAAGAGAGCTGTCAAGGGAACCAAGAACGGGGGACAGCGTCGTGTCAGTCTGCTCCTCCACGTAGGCGTAGAACGACTTGCCGTCGCGGAAGAAAACCAGCAGGGGCTCCTGGTACTCGAAGCCCGGAAGCTCCGTCTCTTCAGGCAGGATGACGACGGCCAGCGACTCGTTCTTGTCCGCGAGCGCGCCCGGTGCCTCTTCGACGGGGTCGATGTTCTCGGCCACGTCAGGGACGGCAGCGAGTGCTCGGTCCCCACTCGCCTTGGTTCGAGCGAATGCGGTGTGGATGTGACCGCGCGGCGTCGGCTTGACAGGCAGCAGCGCTTCGTCCTCCAGCTCGGCTGGGACCGGCGCTTCAGCGAGCGGGCGGTTCGAGCGCTCAGCGCTGAACGCGATATAGAGGGTCTCTCCCTGACGGTCGTACTTCGCGGAGAGCCCACGAATGTCCGTGTACCCGGTGAGTGGGATTGCGCCACCGTATCCTGCGTCTGGCGCGGTCTCGCGGAGCACGTAGTAGCCGGTCAGCGGGATAGCGAACTGTTTGGCGTGGCCCATTGGCGGCGGTCCAATCGAAAGAGGGTGGAGGGGTCCGACAGGGACTCTACCGTGGACCCCTCCACCCTGTCAAGTCACCAGGCGGATTCGGCGGCGCGCACGGTCTTCTTGTAGAGACGCGTGTTCTTGCGGTTCGGGTCGAGGATGTCCTTCAGCAGCTCGAAGGCAAGGTCGCGCCGTGACGCTACGACGATGTCGTTCTTGGCGAACCACCAGTTGTTCGGGACGGGGATACTCGCCGTATCAAGAGTCGCCACCACATCCTCGGGCACCGAGTTCTCTTCCTGGTGCTCGGCAGCCCATCGCGCGATGTGCTCCCGGAAGGGGTCGATGTGAACACCGAAGACGTAGAGAGACCCGACACGTTCGACCTCGATGCGCTTCGCAGAGCGGAGCTTCATCAGGCTGCTTTCCTCGAAATCCGCGCGAGCGACGAATGGGAAGTCAGTGGTTGTCATCGTTCTCTCCTCCAGTTGGTTGCGCCCTGACGGCTGTTAGGGCACCGTACCCTCCAGCGGCACCGTGGGAGCGGGCTGGGGGACGACTTGCGGCGTGAGGGCCGGTCCGAGTGTGAACGCGAGAGCGAAGACGACGAGGGCAACGATGACCCACACGACTACTCGCAGGGCAATGGTTCGGGAGCTGGTCTGTCCCTCAGGGGCGACGAAGACTCCACTGCGCTTGTTGTTGGCCATGGGCTCAGTCTACACCATCACTTTGCGCGCGAGCTGCGTGTGGCGGCGGTTCGCTTGCTGCTGGCTGCGGTGGCACGCTTGGTCGAACCGTTTGCTCCGGCCGCGCCGTTCGTGCGCTTCGCAGCGGCCGTAGACGGCTTCTTGCGGGTGCCCGCGGCGCCAGCCTTGGGCGTCGGGGCCTTCCGTGGTGCCTTCGGCGCGCGCGGCCCTTCCTGGGTGGTGCCGATGTGCCACTGTGGCTTGGAGCTGGGAGAGAGGTAGTCAAGCGGCTCCGAGAGGGAGGCTACGCGCGCGAACTCCTTCAGGAAGTCTTCAGCCACCTTCGGGTCGTGGATTTCGACAGCGTTCTCGATGCTGGAGGAGGCGTTCACCGTCCAGTTGAAGGAGCCGGTCCACACAGCGGTGGGCTTGCCGTTGGTGAGGCGGACAGCGAACTTGTGGTGCATCAGCGGCGAGTTCTGGACGCGGGCTCCGGTGTGGCCGACGCAACGCACCGGGTCGATGATGTCGTTGCGGTGCTGGTACATCCGGTCCAGGGGCGCGGGGAAGTCACGACGGCGGAGGCCACCGACGAGGCGGGTGAGGTTCTCCCGCTGCCGTGCCGCGGAGACGCGACCGGTGGGCTTCAGGAAGGGCTCCTTGTTGACGATGAGCGCGACAGGGCGCTTCGAGAGCACGTCGATGATGTCGCTCGCGGAGACCCAGGCTACACAGCCGACGATGGCTTCAGACTCTGCGAGGAACTTCAGCAGCGCTGGCCGAAGGTCACCGAAGTGGGTGATGACAGCGCCGGGCTTGGCGTGTGCGCTGTCGCGATGCCGCTCGTGCCAGTCATAGTCACAACGCTCCTTCGGCGTGGGAGAGACACTGTTCAGGTCGTACGTCATCCGTGGCACTAGGCCAGCATATCAACCGACCCTCTAGCCTTCGGACGCGGGACCGAACTTCTCTGCCCACTGGGCGTAGGTCATGCCGCTGACCGTGACAGAGTCTACGACAGCGCGGGCAGCTTCTACTGCTTCTTCCAGGGTCTCCCAGCGGTACTGACGGTACTGGTAGCGCTGAGGCATTGCCCACTTGCCTGCGCGCGAAAGGGACTCACCGAGGTGCTCGACAGCGTACCCGCCAGCCCCGTCTTCGGTCCGGCGCCCGCGCCATTCGACGGTGACAGCGAAGTGCCGGACCTCGGAAGCCTCGGGGCTGAGCCCCACGGGCAGCACGAGGAGCTGCTTGACGATTTCGATGTGGTCGGTCATACCAGTGCGGCTCCTAGCTCAGCGGGGATGCCCTCATCATACATGCGGCAGACGACAAGCGCGTTCTTCTCGTTCATCGCAGACTGCGACAGAACCGCGACGGCGTACGAGGCGGGCACGCCTCCCTCATAGAGGGCGATGACAGCGAGCGCCTCGCCCGGATGCGCAACGGGTCTGCGTTCCAGTGGTGTTCGAAGCACATCGCACGCATACTCCGCCGGGACGATGGCGTTCATCTGCGCGCGAGGCGCTTTCGTCAGCATCTCTCGCGCACTGGTCACCAGCTCGGGCAGACGCCGACGGCGCTGTGCCAAGTTGCGGTGCACCTGACGCTGGAAGCGCTCAGTTGGTGCGTCCCCGTCCAGCCAGGAGGAGGCATCGTAGAGCGCGGAGAGCCGAGTGAAAGCAGTTGAGGATGTACGGATGGCCTGAGAGACATCGTGGCGGGGCAGGACGGGGCGTGCCTTCCACTCTTCTGCCAGCCCGTAACGCTTGTAGAGGTTCACGAAGTCGCTGAGCCCGAGCATCCGTCGGAAGGCTCGTTCCCGGAACCATTCGTCCACTCCTGTAGAGGCCACGACGAGGTCAACCAGGGTGTCGTGCCACTCGGCCACCAGGTTGACGTACCTCTCGTTCACACCATGCTCGATGCGTATTCGGCCGGGACGCGCTGCATGAACATCTTCAGCACGTGACGTGCGGTCTCCTCGTTGAGGTCGGCAGGATTGATGACAGAGGCAACGTATTCCGGGTCCACACCTGTCCGGTGGAGCAGGATGATGCCTGCTGCTTGCTCCTGGGAGACGACACGTAGGTCGTTCCGAGCCACGTTCAGGATGTGCCCGGAGTATCCCCGCGGCACAGTGCCCATCATCTCGTATCGCGCCACGTTCACGCGGAGGAGGTCGGCTTGAAGGTCCGAGAGTTTCCGCCGCCGGAGGCGCAGCGACTTCTCGAAAGTGTAGAAGTCGGCGAAGTTCGCGTCGGCAGGCCGCTCGACGGTTCCCGCAGCCTCGCGCAACGCGCTTAGGCGCTTCAGAGCCCCTTCGGCCCTTTCGACGGCGCCTAGACGCGGTCTCCGAGCTGAAGGGGTCAGAGCAAGGCCGCTCGTTCGAAGCACGGGCGTGTGCAAGGACTCCCGGTACTCCCGGCTCAGCTTCGCGATGCCCTGCGCGCGATTGAGTGCGCTGTTCCCGGCAAGCTCGCTGACTGGACTGAAGACGCAGGCGAGATGGATGAGCGTGTTGTGCCACTCGCGCAACAGCGGCGTTATCTCAGTCACAGCAGCTCTCCTACGTACTCCGGGGCTACGTTCGCCCGGTACGCTGAGACTACACGCTCAGCCCGGTCAGAGTCAAGCGTGGCTACGTCTACGGCAGCGGCCACGTAGCCGGAGGGGACATCTGCTTCGTACAGCACAGTGATACCTGCCATGACGCGGGAGGCTGCTTCTACTGATTCCGGCAGCTTGCTCTCCACCAGCGCGAGCGCGTACTTGTCCGGGACGCGCGCGGAGAACTGAGCTGCGGGGAGCCTCTGCCCAGCGCTGCGCAGTCGAGTGCGCAATAGCCCGAGCTGGCGAGCTTGGGCACGGATGCCACGCAAGAACTCGACGGTGGAAGGCGTCGCTTCGATGGTACCCAGGTCGAGGCTGTCTACCCTCTCGCGCAACGCGGCCAGACGGGCGATGATTGCCGCGCCGTCCTGGACGGCGTTGCGTGCGTCGCAGTCCACGACGGGTAGTGCCCGCTTCGGCAGACGGACATCAAGAAAGCCGCCCCATCGCTCAACGTGCTTGTAGATGGCCTCTGCCCGCTGGACAGCATGCGCTTCAGCTCCTACCAGCTTGTAGATGGCTGCGGCTTCAACCAGCGTGCTGTACCAGTCAGCGAGGGCATCATGCCATTCCTGGTTCGTGCTCACATCAGCTCCCGGAAGAACTCGGGGGAGATGCCTGCCTGGTAGGCTTCAATGACTCGTTGAGACATGGCCTGCCCGTGTCCGCTGACACGCTCCCAGATGCCGAGCGCGCCAATGTACTCTGCTGCGATGCCTGCCTCATGGAGGCTGAGGAGCGCTCGTGTTGCGGAGTACCCCTGGGTTTTCGCGCGTGAGTAGCCGCTGGTCTCGATGTACTCCGCTGGGATGGTCGCTCGCATTTCCACACGCCAGGCGTGGGTCCGAACCTGGAATGCGACCTTGTTCAGGTTCTCCAAGCCCATGAGCTGGTCAGCGACTTCGCTGCGGAAGGAGTCGAACTCCTCGTACTGCTCGTTCGTCGCATCAGGAAACTCGGCAAAGTACGCGTCTTCGTAGTCCCAGCAGAACTGCCGCAGCTCCTCGTGGGTCTTCTCCAACAACCTGTGGGTCTCGTCCGCATATCGGCCCAGCCCGACCGTCGGAACGGGAGCGGGCGTTCGCAGCTCGATGGCCGTGAACCCGTAGGCAGGGTAGAGCAGCGCTAGCTGGGCAACGCTGTGCGCTGCCTTCTCCGCATCGGCCGCGTACGAGTTCAGGCCGAGTTGCTCGCGGCTGTAGATTCCGGCGGTTGCGAGAAGGCCTTCGTACCAGTTCTGAACGTGCTCAGAGACTTGCGACCATGACATCGTTGAGGGCGTCATTGGTCCCTCTCGTCGTAGATGTCTCCGCAGGCCACGCAGACCCGGCCTGGGGCGCTACGCCCTTCTTCGCGCATGCGCCTTGACCACTGGATGACTCGGTCAGAGACGACGGAGATGTCACGGTGCACGAGCATCCCGCAGAGCGCGGGGGTAGCGCCGTAGCCCTCCCGATTCAGTTCCTCGCCTGCTCCCAGACGGCGGATGTGCTGGAGGGACATCTCAGTCGCGAGCGGGTGCTCAGCGAATGCGTAGATGCTCTCTGCCATCCTTCTACCTTACACCTGTGCGAGTTCCACCGCAAGCAAAAGCAGAACCCCGACCGAGGCCGGGGTTCTGCTTAGTGTCGGAGAGCGGACGAACTGGGTACACAGTTAGAAATGTTGAGAAGGAAGCTCCTCCTGAGCCGACAGTTACACTGTAGCACACATCCCACACATTGGGCGCCGCTGTTACCGCTTCGTTACATGCACATGCAGGAGCCGTCTACCGACTTCTGCATGAAGCATTCTGGGCAGACCTCCGGCTGCGCAGCTTCGCGCTTGCGCTCGACCTTCTTCGCGGCTTCGATGGCGCGCTCACGGGTTGCGGTGATTTCGTCGGTGAGGTCCAGACGCTCTGCACCTTCGACGTGCTTGGCCCACGAAGCCGCAGTCTGGGCGCGGCGGGTGACTGTCTCGCCCGAGTAGCCGCGCTCTTCCAGAAGCTCCTCCACGCCGCCGTCACCGTGGTCGTTGTAGGTCTGGACGATGTCGCTGTCTGCGACGAGCGTGTTCAGCATGGCGCTGCGCTGTTCCGGGGCCATCTCCACGAACTGCTCGCCGAGCGGGGTGAGACCGTAGTGCTTCGGGTTCTCGTGGATGACCTCCAGAAGGCCGAGGTAGCCTGCGGCGTCGCCGTACATGTGGCCGTTGCGGGACTGGGTCATGCCGAGCGACTCTGCGATGGAGTCAGGGGTCTCTGCGCCAGCCGAGACGGCGTCCACGGCGACGGCCACCTTGTCGAGGCGGTCTGCCTGTGGTGCGGGGAAGCCGTTGCCGCCCTCGGTGTACGCCAGCGCTACTTCTGGGTCAGAGCCGAGCTTGTCGGCGAACTGGCCGTTCCCGGAACGCGGGTGGGCCATCGGGTCGAAGGTTGTTGTCATGCCTTCGTGTAGGCGGGCCGCTCCTGCTCTACCGAGTATTGCGCCCGCCCTCGAAGTCAGCGTACCGTTCGCGGGCGTCGCTCGCATTGACGACGAGCGAGCGTCCCTCCGTTTCCAAGGCACGTTCCAGCTCTTTCTCTGTCGCTGACAGCCATCCGGCGACCTCTTCGCGCTTCCAATCGTGGGTCGTGTTGAGAACGAACTCGTTGGGAGCTACGCGCTCTTCCGCAAGGTCGTCCTGGAGACGCTTGACTGTTGCTAGGCGTTGGCGCACGACAGCCTCGGACCAACCGTCGTGCTCGCCGAAGATATTGATGGCGCGCCCTGCCCACATCGTCGCATAGTGGTGGTCGTACAGATGGCGCCGCCCAGCCGCGCGGTCCTTCAAAACTTCGTCGCGCAGGTTCCAGTCGCGTTCAGCAGCGTATGCCACAGCGTTGAGCGTCCCGCGGAACTCTTCCAGCGCCTCTGTGAGAGGAGGTTCAGCAGCCAGAGACACCTCCGGCGACGCGCCGGTCTTCTCGGTGAACTTCCCGTCGGCTGCACGCGCAACCTCAGACTCGTCAAACGTCATGCTTCTTCCCTCATCATCTCGTCCAGCTTCTCCTCGCCGAAGAACACTTCGGCGGATGCAAGCTTCTGCCGGGCAGAGTCGTAGTAGGCCGTGGCACGGCTCACACTCCCGAACTCAGCGTACACGCCACTGTACATGTCGAAGAACTCGTGCTCCGAGTGCTGGGAGCCGACACGAGCCTCGTAGACGGCGTCATAGAGGGCATCGTTGACGGTGATAGCTCCCTCCTTCGCGAGGTCTCCGTAGGTGTCATAGTAGTCTACCGCCAGCTTGCGCTCCTCACCCTGGTCATCGGTGTATTGGAGCAGGAACTTCACGAGCGGGTACTCCTGGTCGCGATTGCCCGTGTCATGCTCGTAGTGCTCGTAGGGAAGCTTGGCCGCGGGGATGATACGGGACCGAGACGAGGACAGCAAGTCTGGGTGGTCGCTGATGAACTCGGCCACAGCGACCGCGATATGGTCATGCGTCTCAGAGGTGATGCCCTCGCGCCAGAAGATGCCGTTCTTGCCGCCGCGGATGTCCGTGCTGGTCAGGGAGACTTCAGGTGCGGCGCCGGTCTTCTCGGCGAAGGTGCCGTCAGTTGCGCGCGGGTGCTCAGATGCGTCGAAGGTCATGCCTCAGTGTAGGCGGACTGGCACCTATAGGTGCCAACACCCCGGCGTGTTGCTACTCGCAGGTGCCAGTCGTTACGGACAGAGAATCGTGCGTCTATGGCCGTGATGTTGCACACAACGGGGCGTTATGCGCAACATCACGGCCATAGACAGAACCGCCGCTGCGCCAGTCGAAGTCGCTAGCGCAGCGGCGGTTAGAGCCGTCGTAATCGCCGGTAGTGGCGATTCCAGTCGTCAGATGGGGACGCGACCGTGGCGGTTCCAGGCCTCGTGCGTGATGGGCATGTGCTCTGCGAACACCTTCTCCATCTCCTCAGCTACCATCTCGATTTCGCGCTGCGGGAACGAGGGGAACTTCGCTTCGCCCGCAGGGCGCTTGGTGCGAAGCGAGAGGAAGTTGGTGAGCGCGCGAGCGTTCATTGTCACGAACGCCGACGAGTAGATGTTCAGCGGCAGGACGATGCGCGCGACCTCGCGGGCGACGCCCGCATCGAGCATGGCCTGGTAGGCCTGGAACGCCTGCAACGCCGCCGAGGTGGTCTCCGTATCCACGACAGCGTGCTGCTCTTCGGTGCCGGGCACGAACTCGTAGGCGCCAGCCTTGCCCTGCTGGACAAGGTTCCGGTCCTCGCCGGGGACGTAGAAGACAGGGCGCAGAACCTTGTAGCGACCAGACTCTTCGTTGTACGAGGCCATGCGGTGCCGCATCAGCTCACGCCAGACGAAAATCGGGGCCTCCACGTAGAAGGTGAAGTTGCAGTGCTCGAACGGGGAGCCGTGGCGGTCACGGATGAGGAAGTTGATGAGCTTGTCGATGTTCTCGCCAGCGGCATCGTCCGCGGCCTTGTTGCCGAGCGTGGAAACACGAGCGGCCTGAGCGATGAAGGGGTCATCAGCGGCTGCTCGCATGAGCTGGACGGTCATGTCGGAGCGGAACGTAACGGGAGCAGGGGTGTCTTCGGTCATCCCCTCAGCCTATCATCGAACCGTGTTGACGACGGGCGTCAAGCGCGGATGTAGGTGACGGTGTGGTCAGCCGTTTCGATGACGATGAGGTTGCGGTCGGAGACGATGACGCGCGCACCGTAATACTCGCGTCTGCCGTTGTCCAGGTAGACGCCTGACCCTGTTGCGAGCACGGTGCGCGGGCCGGGTGTCCAGACGCCTGTGAGGCCGTCTTTCCGGCGCTGGTAGGTGTGGACCCTGCCGCCGTCATGCGCAAGCATCCAGCTTCGGAGGGTGGGGAACTCAGCGCCGTCTGGCACGGCGACGTTGTGCTTCTGGATGTCAGCGTTGACGATGGCGAGCGCGTCGATGGTCTTGCTCCTTCTGTCGATACTCTACTACTGGAACGGCTCCAGTGTGCATCTATGTCTAGGCGCGCGGGAGCCGCGAGGCACGGTGGTGGTGACGCGCGTTGGAGACGTTCACCGCGTCCGAACGGCCGCGTGTTGCGAGAGCCTCTTCGAGCTTCGCCTTGTTGGCGTCGAGGTAGTCGTTGGCCAGCTTGCGCGTGTTGCCACGGTAGCCGGTTCCGATGACATCACGCGGCTTGACGTTGCCGACAAGCAGGCCCTTTCGCATGCTCTCGTTGCTCTGGAGCATCAGCTTGATGCTCTCCTCGGAGAAACCGGTCTCCTCACCCTCCCAGATGCGCTCCAGGTGACTGTCAAGGTAGTGGGGCTCTCCTGCCTTGAAGGCGCGAGCCGGTCCCTTCAGGCGAGCGATGACCTTGGCCCGCTTCTGCACCTTGTCAGCCTGTGCTACCAGTTCGTCGCGGACGCGTGGGTCGTTCACGGACTTGACATCAGGCCAGAGGTTGTTGGCGATGTCGATGGCGAGACGCTGCTCCGCCTCCGCGATGTCTTCTTCCTGGACCTCATCGTGCTTCGAGTAGTTCGGGTCTTCGACAAGGTCGAGAGGAATGGGGCGTGGCTCGCCGTTGTCGTCGCAGCACTCCTCACAGGTGGTGTCTGCACCCCACGGGCCACCGCATCGCGGGCATGTGGGAACGGCGATGCTCTCGGCGAGAGAAGCTTCCGGCGCGGTGCCGGTCTTCTCTGCGAACTTGCCGCCCTTGTCGCGGACTACGTCAGTTTCGTTGAAGCTCATGCCCAGGTGTAGGCGGGCGCTCAGAGGTCGCCGCGGCCGATGGCTAGGTCCAGGGTCGAGAAGATGGAACGCGTCCGGCTCGGGTACCCTCCTGCGCGGAGGCCACCGTACTCCTTGTCGAGTTCCACTTCGTATTCGGTGCGTGGCTTCAAGTCCTTCCGGATGCCGCGTGCGACTTTCACGGAAGGAGTAGCGGTGTAGGAACGGACGTAGCCGACGCGCTTCCCGTCCAAGTACAGCGGGGTACGCATGAAGCCGGTGCCGGGCATTAGTTCTTCCTCTTCGCCGATACGTACATCCGCCGTATCCAACCGACGGCCGTAGTAGCTCTCCTTCGACTTCGTGACCTTGCGGAGCTTCGGCGCCTTCGCGGCTGTCAGCGAAACCTCCGGCGCGCTCCCGGCTTTCTCAGCGAACTTGCCACCGTTGTCGCGCTCGACCTTGCTCTCGTCGAATGTCATCTCAGAACTCCCCGTTCTCGATAGCCGCATTCAGCGACTCATGGATGGCTGTCGAGCGCTTGGCAAAACGCGATGCGCGAGCCCCGTACAAGGTCGGGGAGTCGCTGAAGCTGTGCACGTACGCGGTGCGTTCTTTCAGGTCTTGGCGCAGGCGCCCACCCCGCCCGACGCTCCGGGTGGGCGTGATGGGGAATGCGTATACGTGGCCTGCTGCTACCCCGTCACAGAACACGGGGGTGCGGCTGACGTTTCCAGAAAGCTTCTCTGCGGTGCCGACTTCGACGGTGGCTTGTGCCAGCCGAGGATGCGTGTTCGCAGGCGTCGGCAGAGTGACCTTGCGTCGTGAGGACAGCGAGACTTCGGGTGCGCTCCCGGCCTTCTCAGCGAACTTGCCGCCGCCGTCGCGCTCGACCTTGCTCTCGTCGAATGTCATGCCACGGTGTAGGCGGTCAGTGCCCGCGCGCTGCCAGCTCCGCCGCCTGGGCGCGGGCAGCGGATGGCTCCAGTGCGTAGAGAGGCAGGATGTCGGCGACAAGCTCACGCTCGATGTCAGCCCAGTCCCTCTTCGGCTGGTCCGGCGACGGCCAGACTACGTTGGACAGGCCGATTCGGTACTGGTCGGGCTGGTCGAAGCCGACGCAGAAGATGGTGGTCGAACGGGGCGTACCGTCGCGGTCTGCGACCTTGGCGTTGGACCAGAAGAAGACGCGGAGGTCTCGTCCGCTCTTGTGGGTGAAGCCGAGGAAGCCTGGGGTCTCGTACTCGGCGAAGCCATGCTTGGCGAGGAACTTGCGGAGAGCGGCTCGGTTCATGGCCTCAGTCTACCGCAGCTAGCAGACGTGCTTGACAACCCTATCCGGGGAGCGTACAGTGACTCTGTCAGCAGGCCCAGCCGAAGGAGAACTCATGTCCGATGTCACTGTCACCGTGGACCCCACCCGCTTCGTGCCGACCGGCGCCATCGTCCAGACCAGCGACGGGGAGAGGTACGTCGTGCTGAAGCCGAACCCGCGGAACCTTCGTGCTGAGCGCGAGCGTGACGGGGCGAGGGTCGAAATCCCGCGCAACTACCCCTTCGCCATCGTCGGCCAGAAGGACTTCGCAGAGGTGTTCGTCGCGCCGGACATCGAGCCGTACAACGTCGTCAAGTACGTCGGACCGAAGTTCGAGAGCAAGCTCATGGTCGTCGTCAAGGTGGACCCCCTGGCCAAGACCCTTTCGCTCGCCGATATCGATGAGCCGCGCAAGCGCCTGAGCCGCGTACCGTTCACCAGCGTCACTAAGGTCGCCGTCACCGAGGCCTGACCTGTAACGCAAGACGCCCCGCCTCACGAGAGCGGGGCGTCTTGCGTTACGACGAGCAACCGGGTATGCTCAGGGCATGGTCACCTACACGCTGGGCAAGTACGTCTCCATCAGCATCGACTGGTGTGCACTCCGCGGCCACGTCTGGCTCCTGGACAAGAAGGCGAACCGCTGGCGTTGCAAGCGCTGCGCGGGCACGCTCTTTGTGAGCCAACTCGACAGCCACCACTATCGGCCATACTCGAAGCAGGATGACATCGGTGACACCTACGGTCGTTACTATTTCGACCCACAGAGCGCACCGGAGGTCCGCTGACTGCGTGCGTCTCGTGTCCGGTGCCATGCACGGACAGACGGCGATTTTCTAGCGCGTAGCTCAGTCCGCTGGGCACTGTGGTATCCTGATGGCGTACCGACAGGTCGCGCTCATCATGCATCGCAGATAGCAGACATGTCACAAGTTGAAGGGGCACCTCCCGTTTCGGAGGTGCCCCTTCAGTCGTCCGAGGAGGGCTCACAACCACTCGGAGAGCAGCTTCTCAGCCTGGAACGCGATGTCAGGCCCGTAGACCTCATCAGCGTCATCAGCGTTGTCCACGACGATGGCACCGCGGGCCTGAGCATGCTGAGCCACGAGCTGGCCGACCGTGACAGCCTCACGGGTCACCGCTGCCTCCACCATGCGCGAGAACGAGGAACGGTGCGCAGCCGCGGCGTTCAGACCCGGTGCCGCTGAGGACAGACCCACCCAGATGAGTTCCCGCGTCTGGAGGTCGTACACGTACGGCATGACGCCACTGGAATCCTGGGTCAACGAAAACGCCGTCTCCACGGTCTTGCCGTCGAAGACCTCGCCATCGTACAGGTTCTCGCGCAGCATGACACCAGCGACAGCCTCCGGAACCTTCGAGTACGGCTGACGGGTGTACGAGAGCACTGAGGCCGCAACGTAGCGCGCGCCAGCGGCCATGCGCGTTAGCGCCGCCGACCGGATGTCGATGTACTCGGCTGCACCGCGCGGCGCTGACGTGATGTCGCCTGAGTGGACCGCTCCGTCGCCGCGCAGGTTGTAGTACGCCACCTCGGACGTGACTTCGAAGTCCTCGTTCAGGAAGGACAGGGACAGGTCCAGGTCCACGCGGCCGTCGTAGCCCGAGCTGATGTTCTTCCACCAGACGAAGAAGCGGAGGTTCTCCCCAGCAGCGATGGGCAGGCGCGAGCCACGGCCGATGACGCGGGTGGCCACGCCCTGCTCGCGGACCTGGAAGGGAACGGCGTACTGGAACAGTGCCGGGTCGATGTAGACCTTGGCGTTCTTGCCGACCGGTGATTCCTTCGCGTACCGCAGCCGCAGCGCGTTCATGATGACGTTCTGAGTGTCCTCGATGAGGCGCGCGTCCATCGGCGCCAGCGGGGCTGCGTACTTCGCGTGCTGTGCGCTGCCCTTCGGCAGGAACATGCGGAGAGCCTCCCGGTTGGCGAACTGCGTGTATGCAGCCCAGAGGGAGCGTGCCGAGGCCCGGTGCGCCACCTTCGCGAACGAAGCGAGCGTCTCGTACGGCGAGCTGGACGTGCGCAGCGCCCAGTCAAGGTCGCGGGCGAACTCACCGGGCCTCTCGGCGCGGAGCATGTTCGCTCGCGACTGCGAGACGAGACGCTGCTGGACGAGGCCGCGGTCCGACTTCGGGAGCGCGCCGGAACGGATGTTCGTGAAGAACAGGAAGGCGCCGACGTGCTCGGTGCGGTACTCGCCGACGTGCAGCAGCTTGCCGATGAGCTTCCATAGGCCCAGGCGGCGGCGGATGTCGCCGTAGTCCGGTGTCCCCTTGACCATCTGGTCGATGCGCGCAACAATCGCACGCCGCCAGGGGCGCGGGATGTTGCCGAGCTTCTCGCCGCCCTGTGCAGGCTTCACGAACTCAGGGTTCCCGCCAGCCACGGCGACCGCGATGCGGAGCACATCGTTCAGCGTCTTCGCGTGCTTCACGACACTCGGGTCGCCAGAGACCTTCGCGAACCATCCGAGGTTCGCCGACGAGCCGAAGGACAGCTCCTTCAGGGCAGGCGTGAGGTAACCGTCGCTGCCGACTGTTGCGAGACGGTTGCGTGCAAGCAGGTAGCGGACATCGTCACGGTCAAGCTCCGACCATGCAGCCTTTTGGCCGACGAGGCCCAGGAAGATGTCGGCGCAGACGGCGTCGAGGTCATCGGCCAGCGTGATGACGCGCAGCTCTCGCGTTCGCTTCGTCTCGCTGCGGTCGAGCTTGTCGTACTGGGGCATGATGCGGGCACCCGTCCAGTCACCGAAGTAGTGCAGGAGCGCGTTGAGGTACAGCTCAGCGTCCGACGCCTCCTCAACCTGACGAGGGAAGTTCGGGTACATCGGCTTGACCGGGGCTGCCTTGCCGTTTCGGTCCACCGCACCGACGAGCTGCGCCACAGCGGCCACGATGTCGTCGGCGTACTCGACCGTGCGGCCTGCGTCCTTGACGAGCATCGCCATGACGACCTTCTCGTCGAGTGTGTAGCCCAGGCGCTCCAGGCGGTTCTCCAGGTCGGCGACAGCCTTGAAGGACTGGCGGTTCACTGTCTGCTCGCCCGAGGTGGGCTGCACGAGGACGGCCGTACGACGGCGCAGGATGATGCTGATGGGGTTGACCATGATGTTCCCTTCTTCTGCTCCGTGCCGAACGCGTTGCGCGCCTCTGGCCCGGAGTCTGCCCTGCTGACAGTAGACCAGGGTACCACACTCTCGCGCCCGGCTGCAACCTTGGTCTTGGCCCGGGCATCTGGTAGAGTGAGGCTATGGCAACCACGAACATCGTGCACCGAATCGTTTCCGAGCTGCGGCAGGAAGCTGAAGACCTCCGCAACGGCATCGACGGTGACTTGGTTTCCGCCGACGACTCGGCTGAGGGGGTACTGGATTCGGTAGCTTCGCTGCTCGAAGCTCTCCTGGAAGCCGTTCCCGAGTGCGAGGTGCTGGGAGACGCCACCATCGCCATGCCGGTCACGGAGCCTTTTGGTCAGGACGGGCGACTCCTTGTCATCTCGGGAGAGGCTGAGGAAGACCCGGACAACCCCGGCAGCACACTACCCGCCCCGGACGCCACCGACGAAGAGAAGCTCACCGCCTACGACACCGTCCCCATGAGCGCCGTCGTGAAGTTGAACGAGCTGATGGACATTCCGGCCTCCCTCGCGACGGACGCTGAGCGAGCGTACGTCCGCAAGCACCGCCTCATCAAGGGCGGCTACGATTACGACACCATGGACAGCCTTCTGGAGGGCATCAGCCGCATGGCCGAGCAGAACGCTCTCGAAGACCTCGGTGCAGGTGTAGAATGGGACATCCCAGAAGAGCTGCGCGCCCAGTGGGCGGCAGAGAACGGAGAAAAGAGTGGGTCGTGAAGCAGCAGTAGCGCTGTTCAGCCTTGCGGACAGCTTCGCTGCGCTTGCGAACGCGAAGGTCCAACAAGCCGAAGGCGTTGACGAGCACCCGCTCCTCCAGGCAGGCATCAGCCCCGAACAGCTCATGGCCCTGGCGTCCGCAGTTCACGGGTTCGGCCACCAGGCGTCGATGTTCCCCGACGCTGACTCCGTCGGCGCCCTCTCCGACCGCATCAACTCGAAGCAGGGCGAGTACCCGCTGAACATCGTCGTGGACCAGGGGCAGGTAGGGCCGCTCCCCGAGAACGCCTACCTCATGTCCGAGATGGTGGAGATGGGTCGCCTGGCGCAGCTCCCCGCTGCTCTCTCCACGCCGGAGGAGCGCGAGCGATACCTGACACACCCGCTGGTGCGCCAGGGCCTCCCCTCGTTCATCTTCGTGCAGCTTGCAGCGCGCGAGCAGACTTTCGTCGAGAACGCTGCCTTCGAGGACATCACACGTTCGCTGATGGACGATGACCCCAGTGTGTTCGGCTCCCCCGCGGAACGAGACGCGGCGCAGAACCCGCCGTTCCGGCCACCGGCCGAATGAACTGAAGAAGCCCCGAGAGTGATTCTCGGGGCTTCTTCAGTTCAGGTCTTCGAGAACCTGAGCGTACGTATTCGGGAAGAGACGCTTCAGCAGCTCATCCACTTCCCGCGTCAGCGTCGCCTGCTCAGCCTTCATGAGCGGCTTCCGGCTCGATGGTGGGGTCTACCTCGACTCGGTGCGAGGGCGCCTCCACGAGGTTGGGGTACCGCTGGCGGAGTTCCAGGAGGCGCTGGATGTCTGAGAACGCCCCTGACTCCAGAAGACCGCTCTGGCCGATTCGGTCCTCCAGTTCTTCCAGTTCGCGGGTCTCACGACGGAACGCGCGTCGGCGAATCTCCTCACGCATCTCGGCGTGGCGCAGCGAAGCGGCGCGCTCGATGTCAAACAGCTCGCTGAAGAGCAATGCCGTCCCGTTGTCGAGGAACACCATCTCGCCGCTCAGGTCCACACGCGCGACAGTCGTCGTCTCATAGACCTGGGGGAACTCCAGCGCCAGGCGGTCGTAGACCTGTCGGTATGCCTCGAAGAGCAGGCTGACCTGTTCTTCCAGGTGCCGCTGAGCTTGGGAGAAGCCCTGGAGGCTCTCCATAACGCGGGATTCCGAGTAGGGAACAGGCTTGTCCGAGCTGGTCATGGACTCATCCTACCACTGGTCTCTGACGTTCCCGGAGTCAGTCCCAGGCCCTCACTCTCCTGGCACGATTGCGTCACGGTCATGCGGCTGTCCGCACTGGGAGCAGCGGTGAACGCCTTCGTGCTCGCGGAGTTTCAAGCATGCGTGGGTCCAGGCCACACGGTGGCCAGAGTCATCCAGCCCAAGCTCATCCCAGACAAAGTGGCAACGGTCCATGTGCCCAGTCTACCAGGCGTCACCGTCCAGCGAGAGGGAGCCCCGATAGCAGTCCGGAAACCCCATGCGCAGGTGTGAAGGCGACGGCCGTCACAGCGTCCTCGAAGTCCGGCTCGTGGAACGCGACAGTGTCGTGCTCCGAGTCGCGGAACTGTTCGATGGCCTCACGCGGCGCGGCGAGCGCGATGACGTAGTTGGAGGTGGAGTTCCAATGCCGGGCTGCATCCGCCCGGTTGAGGATGAACTCGGCGACAGCGTGCGCGACTTGCGCAATCTGCTGTCCCGGTCGGAGGGCGGAATCGACGACGACATGCAGTCGAGCGTCGCGGAAAGGCAGCTACGTGTGTGCGGTCATGGGAACAGCGTAGCACATGCAGCCGACATCAGGGTGTGCGCTACCGCCCTTGCACGTGAGAGCGTATCTCGTCGCGTGCTTCATCCCCGGTCAAGTCGCCACGGGCAGCCCTTTCGAGGATGGCGCGCAGCACAGGGTCCGTCACCTCATGACCGGCGACTGCGAGGGCGGCGTCGGCGAAGGCGAGGCGGTCCTCCGCAGCGCTCTTCTCCCCGGTCATCATGGCAGGACGTTCCGTGCTGCTTGGCGCGCGAGTTCGCGCAGGCGCTCTGGAATCATACCGAGCGAGCGGTCATTGAGGATTTCAGTGATGTCCTCGTCTGACAGCGGGCACCACTCGGGGTCGCTGAGCTTCTTGTCCGCCGCCTTCGAGATAGCGTCGGACACAGCGTCAGTCACGCGCCAGGAGTACACGTCCGGGTAGAGGCGAGTCTCCATCGGGAGGCTGCTGACAGCGTCCTCCACTACACGGTCCAGCGGGTAGGCATTGCGGCCAGCAGGGCGACCGAGCGGGAAGCCGTTGGCCACGGTGGGGGCCTTCGAGTCGTCAGTCATCGTCCACGACCTCCCAAGGCCCGTAGTAGATGCGGCGACGCATCACCTTGCTCTTGTCAGGTGCTCCGGCTCGCTGGTACTGGCGGCTGGTGTATCGCACGATGCGGCGGGCGCTGTCTTCATCCTTATGGGGCTCCAGGTGCGGAATCTCGTCCGGGTCGAGGGTCTCGCAGAACGCCGCGGCGTACTGGTACTCCGGCGTCGGCACCTCATCGATGACCTGAGGAACGTCAGGAACCTTCACGGGGAGACGGCCACCAAGACGCTCCCGGAGATGGTCTTCGATGCAGAACTGCTTAGGGAGGTCAGCCATCAGAAGTCTCCCTGTGCGTTACGGAGGGTCAGGGGCGAGCAGCCGGTGAGGGCAGCCTCGAAGGTAGCAGCGAGGCCATCGAGCATGTCGCTGAGCGGGCTGCCGGGCGTTTCCTTGCTGCGAAGGTCTGCGGCGAGGGCTTCGGCTACGACGCTGAGGTCTACCGTGGCGCTGTGTGCAGTGTCCGTCATCATTGCCTTTCCGTGTGCGCCCAACGGGGTTCGAACCCGTAACGGACCTCGTTTTAGAGACGAGCGCTCTGCCAATTGAGCTATGGGCGCAGGACCGCCGAAGCGGCTTGTGGTCTTAGCTTACACCACCTTCCGGCGACCGAGCAACTCGTCCGCCTCGAAGTAGAAGCCGAGGGCGTAGAGCGTTGTGCCGTCGAGCGTCCCGTCCACGACCTCGAACTCGGCCGTCACCTCGTCGTTCTGGGTGACGAGCACATCGCCCACCTTCACGTCAGAGATGCGGATGGGCTCCAGCGACTCGGGGTCTGTCTCCACCCCGGTGTCTGCCTTCTTCAGCACGGTGAGCGCGTTCGGGAACAGGCCGCGGGCGTTCGAAGCGTCGATGCCCTTGCCGGTCTCCGGGTCGCTCAGCTCGCCGCGCTCGCGGTAGTCCGAGGGAACCTCCCACTCGACGCGTCCACGGTACTCGGGGTCTGCATCATCGAACCACTCCAGAAGGACGCGGTCGCGGGGGGAGAAAAGGGTGCCATTCCATCGTGCCATGTTCGTTGCCTCTCAGTTTTCTTCCGGGGTGTTGCCCGGCTCAGTGTGCTCCAGCTTCTCAGGCTGGAAATCTTCGATGTAGGGGGTGTCACCATACCCGCCGTGGGGGAACTCCACCCGGATGCGGCGGGGCAAGAGGCCGATGACCACTCCCTCGTACTTGTGAACTCGTGTCCGCACGACACGGACCTTGTCGCCTACCTTGAACTTCTGAGTCATGAGATGTCTCCCAGTGCTTCGAGGTAGGCGACGCCTTTACCGGTCAGATAGATGTCGGGTTCCTCCTCCAGGGTGATGTATGCGTTCGCTGTGAGGTACTCGAACGGCGCTTGGTCCACCCTAGCAAGGAATCCCCTGATTCGGTAATTGGGCACGCCCGCGCGTGTCGCTTTCCGGACGACGTTCCCAGCAGCGACCTGGCGCAGCGCGTTGATGTGCTCAATGCCTAGCGTCATGATGCTGCCTTCCGGAAGAAAACCGTCTCGTCATCGTCGAAGAAGGTGATGTCGAGGAAATCGTAGAGCTGACCATCCGCGTGGCCTTCGAAAGACAGCTCGTTCAGCGTGTGCTCTGCTACGAGGGTCTCGTGACCGCGTACCGCGATGATGACCGAGTCGCCCTCTTCCAGGTCTTCGAAGTCCACCTTCCGGTAGCCCCTGAAGGGGATGGGGGAGACGGCGCCAGGTTCCAAGACCGTGAGCTTCGTCGGGTGGACATTCTCCGACCCGTGGATAGTCAGGCCGAGGCCACCCATCTCCTCGTTCTCGTCGCTCAGCTCAGCGAAGTCGGGGTCTTCGACAGTGTAGCTGGCGGGGACCAGCCACACTGCGCGGCCGGTCTTCTGTGCGTCCTCAGTCCACTCCAGGAGGACGGTGTCCCCCGCGTGGAACGGGACACCGAGCCAGAGGTTCGCGGCGCTCACTTGTCGAACTCGCAGATGTAGGAGACGCGAATCTGTTCCACGTCCCAGACGATGATTTCGTTGTTGAGGACGCCGCACGTGCCGCCCTTGATGCTGATGCTGTTGAAGGGCTTCCCCTTCGCGTCAGTGCCGTTGTGCGCCTTGTTCAGGCTCGCGCTCTGCGTCCACCCGCCCTGCTGGTAGGGGCGGAACTCGTTGCCGAGGACAACCTCGTTGAGGAGCATGAAGCAGTTGTCGCGCGAGCCGCCTGACACGCCGCCCCAGAAGCCGTGCGAGTAGTTCAGTGACTTCGTGGACTGGTCGGAGAAGTAGATGCCGTCGCCGAACATGCGGCCCGCGATGCGAATGGTCGTGCCTCGGACCGGCGGGACGAACAGGCCCTTGCGGAGGATGGACAGCAGGTTGCCAGTGAGGGTGCCGTGCCACAGCTCGCGGACGTTCCCGAGCTTCTTCTTCGCGGCCTTCCACTTCGTCAGGTGCTCAGGCGAGTCAGCGACGACGTAGACGCGCTTCAGCTTCAGCGCCGACACATCACGGTGGTGGCGCGAGTTCTTGGTGTCCTCGAACATCTTCTCGATGCGCTTGAACTCTGCGCCCTTCGGGTCGAGGACATCGAGCGAGTAGCGGAAGTCGATAGCAGGAGCAGCCGTCTTCGCCGCCTTCTGCGCGTCGGCAAGGGCCTTAGCGGTGGCGGTCTTAGCGAGAGCGACCGACGATTCGAGCTGGTCGAGAAGGTCACGCTGCTTGTCAATGGTGGTGACCTTCGTGAGGAAGGTGTCACCCCATCCACGGCGGGCAGGAACCTTCTGGGGGATGTAGGTCAGGTACTCATCCAGGTCGTTCTGGTTGATGGTTCCCTTGTCCGTCTGCTTGGCGAGACGGTCAAGGATGACGCGGGCCTTCTGGATGTTCCCGAGGGAGACCACGCCGAGGGCGGTACGCACGATACCGTCGTCTGAGACGGTGATGAGACCACCGGACGCGGTGGTGATGGCGTGGCGGTTCTCAGCCACGATGCGGCGGATGAACGAGTCCAGGGTCGCGCGGGCGTCTGCCGACACGTTCTGGGGGACGAGGCCAGCGAGAGCGGCAACCTGGACATCAAGCCCGTTGGTGCCGTTGCCGCTGGAGACGGCTTTCGTGGTGGAAGCTTCGATGTCGGTGCGCTTGTAGCCCTTGCGCTCCTTCTCGCGGATGCAGCGCTCGTAGGTGACGCGTCCGCGACCCTTGTTGGAGAGGGTGCCCTCCTGGCCGACACGGCCCCAGCGGGCGGTCACCGAGTCATCGTCATGCAGCGTGACATGATAGAACTTGTTGTTGTTGTCTGCGCCGCTGACGAAAATCAGCATCGTCTCTTCAAGGGTGGCCATGGCTCTAGTTTACCTCGAACCACCGACATTGTCAATGCCGAAACCGTCGGTTTCGCGCGGCTTGCGAGCTTTCTTCTGGCCATCGTCCTTGCCCTGCGCGTAGCGCAGAGCGCCCGCAGCAGTGCCTGTGTGGGCGAGACCGACAGCGTAGTCGCGGATGGAGATGGACTTGCCGCCTCCGAGGTTGATGCGTGACATGCGTATGAGCCTATCGTCTGGTTGCTGGCTGTGTCAAGCGCGGCTGCACCGGGTTAGATGCAGTAGCCCTTGCCGTTCGGCGAGATGATGAGCAGGATGCTGTGCGCGTGCTCACGGAACTTGTCGCCCTGGCTCTCGCAGTACAGACGGATGCCGTCCACCTTCGCGCCGTCGGGGTACGCGTAGTCCCACGTGACACCTTCCTTGTCCTCCACCATGTCGAGGATGCGGCCTGCATGGTAGGCGAACTCATGCCTGTGCGTGTTGCAGTACGCCTCGATGGCGTCAAGAGTCTTCGGGATGCTTGGCATCCTCTGAGTCTACCAGCGAGCGTCGAGATGTCAACCCCTGATGGATGAGACCGACTACTGCAACGGCTATGACCCAGACGTAGCAGTACAAGAACAAGATGGGACCGGCAGAGCTGTAGTCGTAGTCCATGGCGAGAACCATCATGCAGACGAAACCCAACGCTCCGAGCCGGTAGGTGACTCGCTCTGCGCGGGAGACGCGGTGGCGCCAGGCTACCTGGACGCCCATTCGCAGAAGTCTTCCATGATGTTCAGCAGCGAGTCCCAGTTTGCTTGATACTCGCTGGTCGATGACGACTCACGGAGCAGAAGGTAGTCATGATAAACAGCGCCAGGCAGCTCCTCATGACTCTCGTCTCTCTGGGCTGTCCACGGCCATCCGGTCTCCCCTGCGGCGTAGTAGTCGACAGCATCGCGGATGGCTTCAGGCAGCGCCTCCATGAGCGGCGCTGCTACGCGCATGAACGCGTCGTGGCTCTCATCTGTGACTGTCTTCGGGCGTGCCACGTTCAGGTGCTCCAGCAGCTCGTCAGCCGCCTCGCAGACATCGAACGGGGCACGCTTGTCCCAGTCGAGGGGGACGCCGTGGAGGTCGTCCAGAGTCAGCAAGGGCATACGCCTATCGTACAGTGCGACCCGCTCCGCGTCAACCTGCCAGCATCAAAGCGAAGTCACGGGACACTGGCGGGTCTAGAAGCTCTGCGACAGAGCCTCTGTGCAGCGTGACGAGGCTCCTCGCCCACTCACCGTCCATATCGCTGGCTTCGATGCGGCGGAGACTCCGTTCATCGAGAATCGCCGGATGGAAGTAGGCCGCAGTCCTGTCTGGGTCGTCAGGGTCATCCATGTACAGCGGGTGATGCTCCCACGCCGCCCGTGTCTGGGAGAGCAACGGTTCCAGGACGCGCAGGAGCGGAACGCCCTCGATGCGCTCTGTCTGGGCGATGACCTTGCGGCCAAGGACCAGACCATCTTGGTTCTCCTCGGCCGCAAGGATGGAGTCAGCGAAGAACCGTACGCTTTCCCCCACAGTCATCGTCTTCAGGCGCGCATGCGTGTAGGCACCTCGGCGGCGGCGTGCGGACTCGCGACGGATGGGGCCGAACGGCGCCCCGTGGAGGTGCAGCTCCCGCCAATCTCCCGGACCATGCGTGCCACAGTCCCACGCTGCCCGAACGAGGTCTCCGGGTACGCCATCTCGGATGGCCTGGAGGGCACCCGGGATGAGGTAGCGTGCGCCCTCCGGGTCGTTCTTGCGATAGACAACGGCTGGGTGCTTCGACCACTCGTCTCTCTGCCCAGTGGGGAGCATCTCGATGCCCAGGGCCACAGGCAGAGCTATCAGACGGTCAGGGCCGGGCCTAGCCTCAGACTCATCGAACTGGTTCAGGCGGTCATGGACCCACCACGCACTGGCCCTGGCCGGGTCACCGCCCTCTGCGAAAGTCCGGCGGGCTTGCACTGGTACTGCGGCCATGCCCTCTAGTCTAACGAAGGCATGGCCGCAAGGTGAATCAGAGGGCTGCGAGCTGGCTGATGGCCGGGTCGAACAGGCGCCACTCGAACGGGAAGTCGGACAGGTCGAAGAACTCGTCGTCGCCCTCGAACTGGACCGAGGTCTCCGCGGTCGCAGCGACCGTGTAGATGTTCACCTCGCGGGTCTCTGGGTCGATGACGACGAGCGGGCTGCCGACGAGCGCAGCAGTCGCCGAGGTGAGGGCCGACCAGAGGTGCTCACGGTGCTTCGGGCTGCCTGACTGGCGAGAGTCGAACGCGAGTCGGGTGAAGACGAACTGGTCCACAGGCAGCCCCTTCGCAACAGCGAGGGAGCGTGCGCGCTTGGCCGCGCGGCTGACACGAACGTTGGACTCGAAGAAGGGGCTGAGGTCTGTAATCACGCCACCTAGCCTACACGACGCAACCCGGCAGGGTGACGCTCAGATGCGCTCTTCGCCAACGTACTCGATGAGTCCGTCGGCTTCGTCCCCAAACGCAGAGTCCAGGAACTCGATGGCGTCATCATCGCCATTCGCCGCCTCGCGAGCGACCGCGGCCAGTGCTTCCTCCGTGGTCTTCGGGGTCTCGCCTGCGGTGTAGATGGAGTCGTCCCCGACGTAGAGCATGATGACCGGCGTGCCGTCCTGCGGGCTGGAGCTGGCGACAGCCGACACGTTCTTCTCCTCGACGAGCCGAGAGAGTCGGGTCTTGGCGCTACCCGTCAGCCGCGGGTCAGTGATGGGGTTCTGCGCGCTGGAAGGCCCCAACGTGAGAAGGTTAGGAACATGGAACCCGAAGTCCATCGCTGCGATGTCGGAGAGGGAAATGTCCGGCTTGTTGCCGTTCTTCTCGGCGAACTGTCCGGACTCATCGCGGGGTTGCAGGCTCATGCTCTCAGCGTAGCAGCGGCTCGTTCCGAGCGCAAGGTCAGAACCCGCGCCACTGCTCCCAGAAGGTACGCTTCGGGTTGACGATGTCCTGGTACTGGTTCCCGAACAACTCGCGCGCAGCAACGTACTCCGCCTCGTTGACCCGGTTGTCCTTCTCGTGGAGGCGAGCAGCAAGGACGATGTCCGCGACTGCCTGGTCTGCGGTCCCGAAGGCCCCGCCTTCGACTTCGTCGGCGTCCAAGTCGCTCTTCGTCTTGCCGTTCTCGGCGAACACGATGTCGTTCCGGTCAAGGAACTCGTGGATGCGCTTCATGTCCGACGCCGTCAGACGCTCGTTCTTCCCGATGCCGCCCCGAGGCAGCTCGAACACGTCAGTCACCGGACGCAGCTCACGCCGGGCGCGCCGACTCTGAGGCGCTCCGAGTGACACCTCTGACGGCGCACCGGTCTTCTCAGAGAACCGGCCGTCGGCCGCGCGGTTGTGCTGTGTCGGGTCGAAAGTCATACCGGGCTGTAGGCGGTTTACAGCCCGAACAGCCGGTTGATGAGAGAGCGCTTCTTCGGCGACGGCGCAGGGTTCACCATCTGCTCGAACTCATCCCCGAAAATCTCCTGTGCGTGCCGGTACACCTTGTCGTGCTCAGGTGCGCCGTACTGGTACTGCCGTGCATGTATGAGGTGGGACGCGATTACACGCTCTACGGGAACACCGGCAGGCGCGGTTCCTGCATGGAAAGGCTCACGCCCCTCCATGATAATGGTCAGGGAGGAGACTTCTGTGTCGGTCTCATCGCTGTACATTCCCGGCTTCGGGCGGCTGACGATTTCCACCTTGTGACGGTCGATGAAGCGAGTAACCCGCTCACGGTCCTCCTCACCCAACCACGCCATGTCCAGCGCTGAACCGCGCCCGTGAAGCTGGCTCCCCGGGCGCGCTAGTTCGCGGGCAATGGCATGGTGATGCGCGCTCACTCGCATAGCAGGTAGAGCTACTTCTGGCGCCGAGCCGGTCTTGTCAGAGAACCGGCCGTCAGCCGCACGGTTGTGCTGTGAAGGGTCGAAAGCCATCAGATGCCTGGCCTAGTCGCCGAAGACGCGCTGGAGGAAGGGACGCTTCTTCGGGGCAGGGTTGACGATTGCGTCGTACTCGCCGCCCAGCAGCTCGCGGGCATGCTTGTCGTGCTCCTTGAACTGTCGTTCCGAGCCGGGAACAGAACGCAGATGGCGCACGCTGGCCACGATGCTCGCGACATGCTGCTCCGCCGACACCCCACCGATAACGCTTGATGCGGGGACTGACCGGCCATCGGGGAACCGCGCGTGGACCTTGGCGTACTGCACGCCGTCTTCATTGCCAGCGCGGGTGGCCTTGCCGGTCATCCTCATGCCCGTGCGACTGACGAAGTCGTAGACGCGCGTGAAGTCATCCTGGGTGAGTCCGCCGTTGTGGTCCCAGTCAACCGTCCCGTTCGGGAAGAGGGTATGACCCATCGGTACACGTACCTGGCTCTTCGGAGATGCGGACAGCAACACCTCCGGGGAAGTGCCGGTCTTCTCGGCGAAGCGGCCAGTGATGTCGCGGCGCACCGCGGTTTCGTCGAAGCTCATGTCCTCAGTATAGGCGGAGTCGTGGACCATCAGGCGCTTTCGGCGCGCAAGCGGACACGCTCGTTCAGGACTTTCTCCATTACCATACGCTGCATGTATGCCAGGGCGTCCCGATGCTTCTCGCCGTACGGGTCGTCCTCGAAAGAGACGCCCTTCTGGGTGAATGCACTCCCCAAGTCCTCCCAGATGTCCTGGCTCTCGGCAACAGGCATCTCGATACGTTCGCCACGGACCCACCATTCGTTCATCTCACTGTAGTCACCGCGGAACACAGCGGGGCCGTCCACCCGGTGGCGGAGACCGTTCTCGTAGTAGTCTCCATCGCCAAGGGGCTGCCGGAGGAGCCACACAGCAGGCGCTCCCACACGGTGCGGCACCCCATCCTTCAAGAAGGTGTACTGGGTGTACATGCCCCCGCGACCCTCCTTGATGGAGACCTCCTCGTAGCCCGGGTCTGCCCTGTGGGCCTCCGCCTCAGCCTCTGCTTCGGCCGGGGATGAGGTCTCTTTCATCCACCCGCAGCCTGCACAGTGGGCTATCGCCCATGAGGCCTTCGGGTTGCAGATGACGCCGTCACCACGGTCAATTTCGCCCGGCTTCAGTGATACCTCCGGCGAAGCACCGGTCTTCTCAGCGAAGCGGCCGGTGGTGTCACGGCGTACCGCGGTTTCGTCGAAGCTCATGCCATCAGTGTAGGCGGAAAGAGCGGCTTGCGCTAGTCCTTCTTGTGCTGGTAACAGCGTTCACCCGCGTGCTTGACAGCGCGGTTGCAGTGCCACATGTGGCCTAGCTCGGCGCGGCTGTGCTTGCGGGCAGCGCTCATGCCGCCGTAATGGCAGGGCGCTCCGCACACATGCTGAGGCGGGTTGTACGCGCGCATCAGTCGTTCCGTCGCCCTGTCGCTGAGCGCCATGCTGCGCCCCAAGCGTCCCGCCAGTACCCGAAGGAGGACGCGACGAGGAACCCGACCGTCGTCAACCCCAAGAACACGCACCCGAGGATGCCTCGGACCACGATGTCAGCGCTCAGTTCCACCGTGTTGCTGGTGTAGATGAGAACCGTCAGCAGTGCGATGAGTGCCCCCGCGGAGAGGAAGATGCCTGTGATGGCGATACCGCGCATCAGTCCACCAGTGCTTTCGTGACTCGTGTCGGGTCGGAAGCGAACAGCCCCGAGTTCGGCAGACCGTTCAACTCGACGATGAACAGTCTGCCCGTGGCGCCGTCAGTTGCGATGTCCAGGACGTAGTCTACCAGCCCTTCTTGCTCTGCGAACTCAGCGGCGACCTCCGTTGCGAACTCGATGTACCCGGCCAAGCGTTCAGGCTCCGCAACGACTTCCGAGCGCTCCTTCCGGAACTGACGCATCTTCGAGTCGAAGGCGTCACCGTCAAAGTCGAGCGGGGTGAACTCCTCGACGTTGGCAGCCCCGGTCACCGGCTTGCCGCCGACCACGAACATCCGGTACTCGTACTGGACATCGATGTAGCCCTGGAGGATGAACGCCTCAGCAAGGCCCATGAGGCAGAACGCCCAGTCGCTCACGCTCTCATCAACCTCGGCGGGGAACGGGTCGTTACCAGGTGCGATGTCGAACACAGTCAGCGGGAACCGTTTCGCGGTCACAGACTTGATGGCAGCGCGCGTCTCACCCGCCTCACGATACTCCAGCAGCTTCTCCTGGACAGAGACGCCGGGGTCTTCGTCCTCGTAGGGGTCGCCGACGGAGACAAGGTCGATGCGACGGCCAGAATGCGCTCTGAACGGCCCCAGGCAGGCGTACAGCGTCGCCATCTTCTCCTGAGGCAGCGGGACAAGGTTGCCGGGACTGTAGAGCGCCAGAGGCCCGTACAGGGCGTTGGAAGTCGGGTCTTCGCTTGCCCGCGCGTAGGCATCGCTAACTGAGACTTGCTCTGCGCCCCATTCCCCGTCCTCAACCAGCGTGAACGGGGTGAGGTTGAGGGAGACGTAGACGGTAGCGCCAGCATGGAGAGCGGCATGGAGACGGAACGCCATCTCCCAGAAGTCTTCCTTGTCGCCATGCCCGTCATCTTCCATCGATGGGATGAGGCGGCGCCAGGTTGCGAGAACCTCCGCCGCCAGAGCGCTCTGTGATGCGTCCGTTTCAACCGAGCCCGGCTCAGCGCGGCTCAGGATGGAGACATAGAGGGTCTTCGTCATGATGGCCCAGTCTACCACGGTTCAGTCGAGCGGCTCACCTTTCAGCTCCAGCCCATGGCGCACTGCCATCTTCTCGAAATGGTGCCAGGTCCACGACGGCATGATGCCATAGGCGGTGTACCGCTCCCCCTGAAGCACCTTGATGGCGTTGCGCATCGTCTCGACCTCGCGGGCGATGGCGTCATCCATCTCCTGCGGCCCGCCACGGTAGTGCTCACGAGAGTTGGCGAGCAGCGTCAGCATCTCGATGGCCTGCGCGCGACCAGCCTCCAGCTCGCCGCCTGCGACGATGACCTCGATACGGTGCAGCTCAGCCAGCGCGCTCTCGACATCGCCGGGAACCTCGTAGAACTCGTCCGTCTTCTTCCGCTTCCACCGCGTGACGCCGTCCGCAAGCTTCTCCTTCTGCTTCAGGCCGAGCTGGGTCAGGCGGAGGTAGATGTCTTCCATGGCAAGCTGCATGGTCCCATGCTACACCCCGCCTGACCTACGCGAGGCGGGCGATGAAGTCGTCGATGGCCGCAGCGTGCGTCTTGTCGAAACCGGTCGGCTTCGTCGGCCGCACAGCGAGAGCAGGCACATCGAAGTCTGCCGGGTCGAACAGCCGAGTCGCCGAGTCGTCCACCCAGATGAAGGGCAGCCTGTCATCGGCGGTGGTCGCTTTCACGACCGCGAGCTTCGCGTTGTCGCGGATGTCGTCGGCGTTCTCCCGGGTCAGGTTGTCAGGCCACGGATTCCAGGGCAGGTACCCGAACGCGAAGTCCGGACCGAGGTCGAACTTGAAGCGCAGCGAATCTCGCTCCCAGGTCGTGAGCCAGCGGACATTCCCGCCGAGCGACTCCAGGTGCTTGAAGTACGCGATGGCCTTCGGGTAGAAGGACACCTTGTAGCGGGTCCGGGTGGAGTCCTCGGCGTGCCGCGAGACCGGGTTCGAGTCGAAGCGGTCCTCGTAGGGAGCGTTCTTCACGCGGTTCTTCGGCTTCTGCACGCCCTCGATGTTGATGACATCGTCGAAGTCAAGGAACACGTTGAACCGCGGCGCTGTGGCCGGGCTGGTTGCGTCGGAGGGAGTGCTCATGACGCCTAGCATACAGACGTGGGCAGAGGAGCGCAAGTCTGCATGCTAGACTGATGGCATCACGACTAGCCGTCTTTCTCCGTATGGGGAGGCGGCTAGTTTTCTACTCGCGCTCAGCGAGCAGGCGACAGCTCCTCGTACTCTTCGCCCACCTGCTTCAGCAGGTAAACGCGGCCGTCGTCGTACGCAAGGCGCACATCCGCGAAGTCCTCGACGCCGTCCCCAGTCTCGATGGTCGCGGTGCCCCGGTAGACACGGCCTTCTGGCTCGCGCAGCGGATACCGGAGCTGGCCGAGGTCGTCCCTTGTGACTTCGACTCCGTACGCGTCACTGAGATTCTCTGCTGCCTCGTCGAGGTACTCCGCCTGCCGCGCTCCTTCATAGTTCCCTGAAACCGTGCAGTAGACCTGGATACCGAGACCAGCAACCGCGAAGAGAGCGGCGATGGCAAAGATGGGCTTCCGGGCCTTTCCTGCGAAAGGGCCATGGGCGTCGTTTACCAGCCCAATGAGCAGGGCGACCATGCCGAGGATGAAGAGGGCGAGCCCTACCCAGGGAAGCGCGACGATGAATGGGTCCGGCTCATAAGGAACGTAGTTCATACGGTCACCCTACCACGCCTCAGGAAGGATGCGCCGGGTGTCTGGTATGCTCAGAACATGCCTCACACCCACACCGGTCCCGGCCAGTATGACCCGACAGTCACCGCGATGATTGTCCGCTACGACGGCGGAACGCCCCGCGTGCTGCTCCCGCTGCACCGCAAGTACAGCGTGCGGCTACCCCCGGGCGGGCACATCGAGCTGGACGAGAACCCGTGGCAGGCCATCGCGCGCGAGCTGCATGAGGAGGCCGGGTACCACCTGGACCAGCTCGAAGTGCTCCAGTTCGCCCAGGCGCCGACACGCGCTTTCAACACACTCCACCCGATGCCGCTGCTGTACCATTCGCACGCCGTCCCCGGTCCTGTCAAGCACTTCCACATGGATGCCTGCTTCGGCTTCGTCGCATACGATGACCCGCGGGATGGAATCGCAGACGGTGAGAGCAAGCTGGAATGGTTCACGGCTGACGATGTGGCTGCCTTCCCGCAGGACCACATCCCTGGTGACATGCGAGAGATGGCCCTGTTCCTGATGGAGAACCCGGCAGCGTACGTACGAGTCGCGGCTACCGACTTCACCCTCGCAGAGCCGCCGCTGTTCCGCTGATACATGCTTGTGGCCCGCACACCCCTCAGGAGCGTGCGGGCCACAAGCATGTCAGGTTTCAGTGGAGTGAGCGCACCACCGAGATGTTGCCGTTCGGCTGCGGGTCGATAGCGATACGCCCCGCCTCGGCGTCCTCGATGAAGGCGTGAATCTCATCCTTCGTCACTGGGCGCCCCCAAGCGTCCAAGCCAGCGTGGAGCTGACGCTCACCGCTGTACTTTCCACTCCAGTGGCTGTGTCCGTGAACAAGCCACCGGCCCGTGTCGGGGATGCGGTAAGGGGCGAAGCGGTCCTCCCCGGTCTCTCGGTCAAGGTCGTACTCGTTCGGCCGGTACTGGAAGTGGGAGAAGTTGACGAACCGGCCACCGACCCGCTCGGTGTACTGCGAGGCCACGAAGTCGAACGCCTGCGACCAGCGCTTGATGCGGCTCAGGCCCTTGCCACCGTGCGGGTTGACATCGTAGTCATGGTTCCCGGCGATGAAGACCTTCCGGCCCGGAAGTGTCTGGACCAGGCTGAGGGCCGACTCAGTCGCTCGTCCGCTACCAACCGTCAAGTCTCCCAGCCAGAAGACCGTATCGCGCTTGGTCACGTTCGAGCAGTACATGTCCACGAACCAGGCATTGTGCTCTTCCACGGTCTCGAAACCGCGGAGACCGCTGACGAGACTGTGGAACAGATGCGAGTCTGTAAGGACGAGAGTCTGTGACATAGCTCCATCCTAGCGCAAGACCGCGCCATGCGCTACTCAGCGGGTGGAGCGGCTGCGCCCTACCCAAGAAGTAGTGCTGCCGCTCTTGCAGAGCGAGTCGGCGGCGTGTGGCATCTTGTCCGCACCGCGGGAGCCGAGAGGGCTGATGCGACCCCCATAAACAGCATGGCCGCGCGCTTTCCTGACGCGACGGCCAGTGCCCTCATCGCGTATCGACAGTGCCCTGCTCCCTAGTGTGCGGATATCCGCTTCTGGCGGAGACGGGTATCACCGTACGCGTGCGCGACGGCGCTCGATGACCACACCGGCCAACTTGGTCAACGTTGTCCAGCCGGATGCGATAGCCAGAACGAAGGAAGCGGCTGCGAGTGCCAGCACGAAGTAGCCCAGTGGGGCTTCAACGCCATTGCCCATGAGGAGGAAGGCAGCGAGCAGGGAAAGCGCTGTCGTGATGACGAGAAGCCCGATGAACACGAAGCTCATCCACAAGAGGGCGAACCGACGGTCGGCGAAGAACCGGCCGAGGTCGAGCCAAGCAGGGATGGGGGAGCGCCGCCGTGCGTGGTGCGAAGTTACGGACATGATGGGTTAGGGTTCCGTTCTCTGCTGCGGCGGTTAGGTCGCCCGTCGGTCGCTCTTTCGGTGCTTGCGCTTGCTTGGAGGGCGGCGACGAGCGTAGCGTCCGCGAGGAACGCTTTCTCTGCTTCAGTGAGTGGCTCGTCAGGTGGGAACGCTTGCTCCCCATCGGTAAGCGGCTCGGGGTTATCCTCTGCCATGCCCCTCATCTTACACTAGCCCTTCACGCACAGCGGCGCTCCCCCGCGGTGGTGCTTGATGCGGGGGAGCGCCTAAGGACTGCGTCGATTCCTGTTACTACCAGGATACCAC